>ENA-UOUL01005743-UOUL01005743.1-bioreactor-metagenome-genome-assembly--contig:-NODE-5743-length-10549-cov-4.676089_pt1 | contig 10549 bp, 18 predicted proteins | sample MGYA00249838_ERZ747220 | MGnify/ENA primary metagenome ERZ747220 (study PRJEB28778, sample SAMN05720191) | bioreactor metagenome | isolation source: Anaerobic biogas reactor | place: USA:Washington...
GCAGGGGCCGTTTGTTCGGAGCGGATGGCTTCCTCCATGCGGTTGAAGGCGGCGATGTAGTCCAGTTTGAACTTCATGGCGGCGCGGCCGGTGAACCCCATCGCCAGGACGGTGAATCCGTCGCGCGTCATTTGGTACATGGAAAGCTTTCTGCCTGTTATGTCAGCATATTCACTGGGCGCAAAATTGCGCTCAGTGAATTCCGTTGGAACATCAAGATCTCGGATTGCTCTCAGAACATCCTTGTGTCTCTTGCCGAAGAACTCGGACACGGAAATGCTGGTGGTCATGGCCTGGTTGTTGACGATCTTGACGACGGGGATTAAGGCGTGGTCTTTCTGTTCGTTCATGGTGTTCCCTCCAAGTTAAATTTAGGTTTGGGCGCAAAAAAGCCCGAGTTGTTCCTACGCTCACAAGGAAGCGCCCAGGACCTCGCGGTATCCCGGCAACTCGGACCATTCGATCCAATAAAAAACCCCCTTTCGCGCCATGCTTGGTCGCTTTTGAGGCCGGGGCAGCCCCTTGTGAAATTTAGGAAGCCAGAGCTTCCCCAAATCCTTTGAATTTGTCAAGTTTATTTTTTACTGCATCTTATGCAGGCGCTCCGGATCGGCGAAAATGCCCTGCTGATCCTGCGCCCATTCGATAAACCGCTCCTTGTCCTCGTCTGATAGGCCCAGAAATTCGCAGGCGTGATCCAGGTCGAAAAGCGGGTTTCCCTCTTCGTCGTAAAAATCCGGTTTCAGTTCCGGAAAATGCGCAAAGACGATCCGGTAGAACTCCTCCTTGATCTCCTGCGGGACATTGCGCAGGATGTAGGCGATGGCTTCCAGATATGCCCGACTGCCTTCCGGCGCCCGTTGGTACACATCAAACGCTTCTAACAGTGACGAAAATTCCATTTCATCCCTCCATTGCCCGCGCCCAGTCATCGTCCATCTTCCTTTCCGCGATCCGCTTTTTGCAGGACGGACAGTAAATTCGGGGCATGACCAGCCCGGGGTTGATTGTTTTTGTTTCATGCTCCAGCCCGCAGGCCGGGCACTTGCAGATCTGGAGTATTTCCTTGTCGCCGGCCACCAGGCGGATGAAAGCCACTGGGTCCACCAGGCGCAGGTCGATTTCCTCGGGATGGGCGACGATGAAACTCCTCACCCATTCCGGATCAAAATACCAGTGATCGCCGCCCTGGCATTTCTTGCGCAACGTCCCGCGACGCTTCCCCTTCAGCCATCCCTTCTCCATCCAGCGGTTAACGATGGAATGATTCTCCTGGCCGTTCCAGAGCAGCTTGCACAGTCCCCGCAGCGTGAAGCCTTCACCGTCGGCGGAAAGCAGTCCGAGCCGCTTGACTTTCAGGTGAATGGCCGTGGTGGAGCGGTTCACGCCGAAATTGTGTTTCAGGCCGTTACGCAGGGCCTTCAGCCCCATCTGCGGGTAGTGCTCCGCCACATAGGATTCCTCGGCGGCCGTCCAATCCGCAGGCTTCGGGATGGCCAGCCCCATATGTGCAGCTAATCTGCGCACATACCAGCGGGGATATTTCCGGCCCAGAAGCCGCATGATCCGGTTGAGAGCCAGCGAACTGCCGTCGTAGTTCTTCCGGATCAGTTCCCGCTCTTCTTCCGTGGGGAAATACTTCTGTTTCACGCTTTTCTCCTTGTCGTTTTTCAACTCGGCTTGAGGAATGCCAGAGCGCCGATGAGCACAACCATTCCGTCACAGATCATCTCGGCATCACTCTGCGGGGCAAGGTTCCAGCCGAAATATGCCGTCTCCGCCAACCAGAACGCTTGGGAAAGTATAAAAATATGCCAGTTTATCATTAAGGTTTATCGCCGGATTCCACAGGGCGGTTCCGGCGGGACCTGAGTATGGAGGCCCGATATTCCCCGCCTCGGAGCCGGGCGGCGGCATGTTTCTTATCCGATCCCGGTGATCATGTCCTTGAGCCGTTTCCGGTTGGCCTCGATCTGCTCGGGCGTCAGGCGGGCCGGGGGAACGTCCTTCAGCTTCGGGGCTGGAACCGTCACGGTTTCCTCCGCGACGGGATATCGCGCTCCGGATCGCAGGCCGGTTTCCTTCTTCCTCAGATCCCGTTCCGCCGTTTTCGAAGCTGTCGAGGCTTCCCGCTCGGAAATCGTGATCATACAGGACTTCAGATAATTGTGGTTCTTCAGGGGCTCCGGGAAGCGGCGTTTGACCATGCCGGAAAGGGCCTCGGCAATGCCGGCGCGGGAGATCCGGTAGAACTTCCGGTTGTAGGAGAATTCCTCCCGCTCGAAGAGCGTCCGCATCTCTTCCGTGAGAACCCGCAGTCGGTGAACATTCCGGAATCCCGGCGACACGCCGAACAGTTCGAAGTAGGCCCGCACCAGGCGGCCATGCGGATAAAAGGCGTCCTGCATCTCCAGAACCGCCCGCAGATCACCTTCCGCCAGGGCTTCCAGGACGTCGATCTCCGCCAGGCACACTGGGCATTTAATCGTTGTTGAAGACATCTTGAAGCGTCCTTTTTCTGTTATTGACACGGGTGCTCCGGAGGACTATATTCCGATTCGCCAATCAAAATGACCCTCCGGAGAACGCCCGTGATCCCTCGCTGGATTATGACCGTCTTGACGGTCTCTTCTTACTGCATCGTTATTTTCAGGTTCTTCCTTGATTACGGAGGTCATGCCATGCACATCTTCAAGGACGTTATTGCTTACTTTCAGGCCGACCCCGGCAGAATTTTCGGTTGGCCTTTCTTCTTTCTCGCCGTGGGGCTTAATGTCTGGCTCGTCTATGACGCTTTTCGCCGCCGGCGCATTGCCCGGGAAAAAGAAGCCGCAGCCGAGCAGGACCGCAGGATCAGGGCGGCGATACAAAACGCGATGCAATACAATGCGCTGGCCGTCGCCATTAACGAGCTGCGGGAAAGGGCCGGGCTGCCCGCTATCGATTTCTTTGACGAGAATACCATTCGGGAAATGGCCTCTCCCCGTTCTTAAAAGTTTGTCGCCGGATAACACCTGTTATAACAGGCTCAGTTGCCGCTCGTCCTGCATCCCGTAGCGGCGCTCCCATGTGTCGTTGCGCTCCAGGAAGGCCGCCAGCTCGTCCCAGCTTACCCGGCGTTCCTGCCGGAGCATGTAGGATTTCAGGGAATAGGGAACGACGGGATTACCGTTGTCGTCGGGCTGCCACGCATCGATGAGCCGGCAGAACGTCGCCCGGGAAAACCCGAGGATCATGCAGACCTCGGCGTTCCGGTAGCTCCCCCGCACGGGAAGCCCGCAGGCCTTCACCATTTCCCGCAACTGTTCGTCAACCGTCATTTTTCCATCCCTTCTCAAAATGAAATCTTTCCTCCCCGTCGGGAAGCCTGTTTACAGTTCCCGGCAGAGAGGAAAGACGTCATCAGGACGTCTTCTTCAGATCGTAGTTGAACGTTTCCACGGCCTTGCGCTCCGCGCCGATGAGACCGAGCTTCATATCGTTCCAGGTATTGATCAGATCCCGGTCGAAGGTCTTTTCCACCTTCACCGCCTCGTGGAAGCCGGCGGCCTCCAGCCTCCCGACCACCTCGTCCTTCTTCCCGTGGATCCTCACCTTGTTCTCCACCTGGCGAAGCAGCGATCCGGAGGCCAGCAGACAGACATCGCCGGCGGCGAAAAATACGCTCCGGCCCGCCTTCATCAGCTTCTGGAGTTCCGCCTCTTTGTCCCTGATGGACTGCTGAGTCCGGGAAAGCTGGTCCCGATAACGGGCGGCCAGCGCCTCCATTTCGGCATTGGCGTCGGTCTCCATCTGACCTTCCACCGCCTTCAACCACAGGAGCTTCCGCAGCAGCCCGTCCGCCTGCTCACGCAGGTCAACACCCTCGCATATTGTCGCCGTCGTCTTCGCCATCAGGCCGCCCTCCTGTTCCATATGTGAATCGCCGCCGCTGATGAATACTGGACAGGACCAGCAGCGCCGCAGTCCCGACAGATCACATAATAGTAATTCCCCATAACCGTATGGATTACCTCCACATCATTCTCCCCGCAGAACGGGCACGGTTTCAATTCCATCACGCCGCCTCCTCCAGACTGAGCCGCACCTGTCCCAGGTATTCCGGCAGGGCGATCTTCTTGATTCGGGAATTCCGGGCCAGCACCCGCAGGGCGCGCCGTTCGTTGGCCTGCAGGTAATTCTCCAGCTCGCTGCCCGCCGCGGCCAGGTAATAGCCGCCTCCGTTGCGGTTCGAGATCGAGCAGATCGGACGGCCTTCGTTGCGCAGCTCCGTGATCAGCTTCCGGATGCCCCGGGTGTCGTTGATCCGGTTCTCCCAGCTCTCCCCGTAGATAAGCTCATAGAGCTCCGCCATCCCGATGGCGTTCTGGCGGCCGATGTGCTCCATCAGCTCGTCCTTCAGGCGGCTTTTCCGGGATTCATGCAGTTCTTTCTGCAGCCTCTGCCGCGCCTCCTTCCGGTTCTTCCGGGGCGGTAGATTTTCTGTTCCGCTGTTCATGTCCGGCCTCCTTTCCCTGTGGCGTGGGCCTTGATGGCATCCCACATTTCCCGCAGGATGCGGTGATGAATCGGTTCATAGGGCTCATCGGCCATGACGTAAATCAGCTTTTCCAGCCGCTGGAACTTGTTGTATACGCCCACGATTCCCTCGTCCTTGACGATAATCACGTCCATTTCTGCCTCCTTCCTTAAGCGTTGCGCGCTTTGAGCGCTTTCTTTCTTCTCCGGGCTATCGATTCCGTCGGCCCCTCGCCGGTCAGCTTGTTCCGCGTGTATTCCAGGGCGGCGACGATACGCCAGAGCTGCTCCGGCGTGCACCACCGGTAAGCGTCCACCTTGAACATCCTCCGGGAGATGCCGTCGGCGTAGGCTTCCGTCTTGCCGATGTCGGCCAGGATCGCGCCGATCTTCTTCAGCAGGGGCAGCCTGTCCCAATTCGCCGGATTGCCGGAGGGTTGCCGCTTCGGTCTGCTCACGATCCGGAAGCCGTCCGCCTGGAACAGGGCGATCAGCCTGTCCGCCTGCTTCGAGGTCAGCTCTTTCGACGAAGACACCCCGAAGCCGTCCTTCAGGGTGTGCCGGTATTCCTCGTCAGTCCAGCCGCACTGGGCCTTGGCGATGTGGATGATCGCCAGTTCCTTCTTCGAGATGGTCATTTTTGCGCCTCCCTGCATTCCCGGCACGCCCGCCATAGGCGCACCCGCTGGGGGGATGTGGCCGCGCAGGGCTTCCGCCGTTCCGCGGCGCACCTTCTCAGGGAGATAATCCCCATGACCGGGCAGTTCACCGTCTCCGAGCCGAAGACCTCGCCGACCCGCTGGAGTATCCGGGACATGTCTGCCCCGTAGGTGCCTTTGCGGATCTGGGAGAGGGCGGAGGCCGAAACGCCCAGGGCCCGCGCCGTGGCGGCCTGCCCCTTTTCCTCAATAGTGCGCAGCAGCAGCGCGATGCGATCCTCTTGCGGCATGATGCCTCTCCTCCCGTCCTTCTTTTTTCCGCGCCGGGACGGACGGCGATTTCACCGGGCATTCCGGACCGGCGTCCTTTACGAGCCGGTATCCTTTATAGTTGCCTCCCCGGCCGGTAACGTACCCGCCGATGACGGTGATGTATCCTTCCTTTTCCAGCAGGTTGAGCAGCTTGCGGGCGTTGTCCGCTTTCGCCCCCGGCACGGTGATCAGCAGGTCCCGGATATCGAAGCGCCGCTTGATCCGGATCGTCGTCCACATTTTCTGCCGCGCCGAATTGAGGGCGGGTTTCTGTTTCATTCCCTTCACTCCCGGCATGGCTACCCCCTCTTCCGGAACTTCGGCTGATCGAAGTACAGAGGGCGATCCGCCCAGTCGTCAAGGGTTACCGTCTCCAGCCCCGAAGTCTTCGCCATCTGCTCGATCCGCGACAGCCCGACGACCATCCGGCCTACGTTCGCCTTCGCCTCCCGGTGCAGATGCTCCAGGAGATCATCCGCCAGCTTCACCTCGCAGACCGTGTCCGCCAGGGTCCGGGCGTCGTCGAGATCCACCCCCTTGAACTCCACCCACTGGGTGATCCGCCGGGCGAAGCGGCCGCGGTCCTGGATCGTGCGGGCGATGCGCTCCATGCCGATCAGGACTACCGCTGCCCCGGTGAGGTCGTAGATGTCCCGCAGGGTGTCCAGCATCTCCGTCTGACGGAAGAGATAATCCGCCTCGTCGATGAAGATCACCCGGTCCTGATTCATGAGCCGCTGCGAGATGTCGTCCATCATGACTGATCTCCGCGCGCGGGGAGCGCCTCCCAGTTCCGTGACCAGGGCGCCCAGCATGGCCGTCACCGTCCAACAGGCATTCGCCCGCAGGAAGATCCCGTCCATCGTGTTGGCCGCGTAGGCGACAACCGTTGTCTTTCCTTCTCCCGACTCTCCCCACAGCAGGCCCATGCCTTCCACCCCCAGGGGGCGGTTGCGCAGCTCGCCGACAGCGGAGATAAACAGCCGCACATTCTTCGTTTTTGCCAGTTCGTGTCTCATTGCCTATTTCAACTTCCTCCTCTTAATTTCACAGGGCCGCCTCGGCGGTTTCCCCTGTCAGTGCGCTTATTCCAATGGTGCTGGTGAAGGGCTTCCTTCTCGCTTTCCCGGCCTCGGTTTCCTGCCAGGCTTCGTATTCCTTCTTCCACTGCTTCTGGGTTTCCGTGACTGTGCCGGCCTTGATCCGGTCCAGAATCCAACAGTATATCTCTTCGTTGTTCGCGAAGACCCGTCGCTCCCGCCGCTTCTGCTGGAGGTCGACCACCTTCTTCTGCCGCTCCTCGTAGGCGAGGACTTCCGGCGGCAGCTCGATTTTGCCGGCCAGGGCTTGGGCGTTGGGCGTCCGGTCGGCGTCGGCCGCGGCAAAGGCGGCCTCCTTCAGGGCGGGCGTGGAATATTCCACCGTCTTTTTAGGCAGTTCCTCGAGGTTCTCCAGGAGGCTCTCCCGGTGCGCCAGGATGTCCTCGGGGACGAGGGCGATCTTGTGCTCCCGGATCAGCTTCCGGGCTTCCCGGCGCAATTCGGAGTAGACCTTCTTCTGCGTGTGCTTGGCGTGGCTCGCCAGATCGGCGGCGGAAATGCCGCTCCAGTCCGGATCGACCGCCGTGCAGACATACTCCCCGGAATCGGCGAAGATGTAGGCCTTCCCCACATCGGCGTAATCGAGCAGCACCTGCACGGACTGCCCCTCATAACTGACCAGGGCCGTGTTGACGTAATGCCTCCGGTTGACCGTCACGCCCTTCTTGGTGACCTTCCGGACGCCGCCGTCCTGCGGGGCGGGGGCAAGCAGCACATCCAGGGCCCGCTCGTCGGCGATCTTCCGCACCGGATCCGTCCAGGAGCGGACCATCTCCGCGGGACGCTTCCCGTCCAGGGAGCTGTGGGGGTCCTGATGGTAGACCGACTCGATCCAGCGGTCGCAGATGGCCTGGAACTCCCGGGCGGAGAGCTTCACGTCCGCCACGGCGCCCTTCTTCATCAGGCGTTCGGCGAAGGACTTCCGGGACTCGATGGCCTTGCGCTGGGCCACGTTGTGGCCGATGTAGCCGGGGAGCAGCTCCACGATGCCGTGCGAGAAGGTGTGAAAGAAGCGTTCGATGTGGGGCTTCATTTCGGGGGTGAAGGGCGGGCAGAGATCCTGTTCGATCTCCAGGGAATCCAGAACGCGCGTCAGGTGGCGGGCGGTGAAGTCCTGGCCGTTGTCCGTCCGCAGGACCTCGGGGACGCCCCAGTCGAGCAGGCAGCGCCGCAGCAGGGCCGCGATGGCCACGGCCTTCGAGGACGGAACGACCAGGACCTTCGCCCGGCGGCTCCAGACGTCCACCATCCCGATCACCGTGTGCCGCCCTTCGGCGAGCATGATGTCTCCGGGGGTGGCGTCCGATTCCCAAAGCTGGTTGAGGCGGCCCACCGAGGCGGAGGCGCTGCCGAACGCGGCGCCGTACCTCGATTTCCACTCGTCCGGATTGTGAATGGATAAAAGCAGCACGCGGTTCTCGTCCCGCCAGCGGGACGCCCATCTCCAGACGACGTGGGAAGCGGGGATCTCCTGCCCGGCAAACCGCGCCTCCAGGCCCGCCATGAGTTTGGGAACCGAAACCCGGTTGTGCTCCAGGATCATCGCGCGGATGAAGTCCTGCATGTCCGGCGTCAGCAGCGTGCGCCCTGCGTTCTTCCCGTAATGCCAGGCCAGGCCGGCGAGCCCCTGCGTCTCGTATTTCTCCTCCCAGCGGTACAGGGTGGAGGGATGGAGCTTGCCGGTCTTGTTGACGATCTCGACAATCCCGTCGTCCAGGGGAATTTTGCCCTCATTGAACTGGGCGCAGAACAGGGCTGCTCCCTGTATCCTTCCGAAACCGCCGGCCTCGATGAAGGCGTCTTTCGCCTTGAGGACCTCCCAGCAGGCCTCCGCCTCCCGTTTCCGGGCCTCCGGCAACCGGGCGAATTCGACCAGCCCCCTCTCCTTTATAAGGCGTTTCTCTTCCTTCTCCCTTTCCAGGTCTTCCAGATAGTTCCGGGCGGCCCGATAGCCGGCCATTTCCGGAGACTCGGGGGCGATGGCGGCGGCCGCCTGGGCGGCGCGCTGTCTGGCGATGCGGGCCTGCCAATCGACGGGGAGGACGGCGCGGCGAAAAAGCTTCCTTTTGCCGCCTCTGCCCGTTTCCATTTCACAAGGCCAGCCTTCCTGATCCGCCCGCTTCTGGATCGCCTGCCATGATATGCCCATGATGACAGCCAGTTCCTTTGCCGAGAACCGGTCTTTTGTGCAGTCCACCGTTAAGGAGCCCATGACCTACCTCAGAAATGCCGATAAACAAAATTCACGGTAAAAAATAGAACGGCGAAAGCGCACACGTACCAGCAGATCACCTCCAGCAGGGCGCTGTTCATCAGTCTGTCGAACCAGTCCAGTGATTTATCCCGCAGCATTTCCTTAGTCATGGCGTTGTCCTTCCTTATATAGTCTCTTCGATTTTCCCCTTCTTGAGGATGGCCAGTTTGGCGTTCAGGTCCGCAATCTGCTGGGAAATCTTGCCGATCTCCGCCTGGCGGATGTCGTCTCCCATGTAAACCTTGTAGCCCCGCTTCCGGGCGAGCAGCTCCGTGAGGCAGTACGTCCCCAGAGCGGCCTCGAAGGCCGCGGCGTATTCGAAGGGAAACCGCCAGCCCTCCCGGCTTTCCGCAGCCCAGGAATCAATCTGGGCCTTGGAGATCTCCGTCCCGGTGAGTTCGCTCATCTTCGCCGCCACCTCGTAGCGGGACAGCCGGGTTTCCTTGAGCGCCGCTGCCAGGGTCGCCCGCAGCTCCGCTCCGTAAGCCAGGCTCCCCCCGATCAGTTCCGGCGGCTTCGGCAATTCGATCAGGCCTTCCAGTGACAACTGGTTTCCGTTTCCGCAATTCCGTCTCCTCATGCTCTCCTCCTCGTTTAAACATGAACCCGAAATGACCAACGTGAACCCGTGCAACCTGTTCAAATCTTTTCCTGTTTTTTCCATTGTCAAACGTTAAAATTTAACGTAAAAAGCAGTTGATTGTTTACGCGGCCTGTTTTTTCGGTCGGTACGCCGGGAAAACCTTCTCCAGTGGCATGCCGAGCCGTTTTGCGATAGCCTTCGCCACCTTGGTGGAGACTATGAAGTCGCACTGCTTGATGACCCGGCTGACCTGGGTATCCGTAACGGAACACTCGCGGGCGATCTCCCGCTGCCGAATCCCTCTCTCCGCCAGGGCGGCCTTTATCTGGTTTGGTTTCATGATTCTGCTCCTTAAAGGGTGTTTTACTGATGACTCAAAACGTTGTTACCGGTTTGTTCACTCTTTTGGGCGTTATCCTGGGCATCCTCGGGACGCTTCTCACTCAGCTCTTTTTGCGCAAGGAGAAATTCAAGGAGGTCCTCTACAAAGAGTGCCTTGTCGCATACAAAGAGGCTGCGGAAGGATGCCGGAAGCTGCTTATGAAGACCGGGACCATCATCGACATCGCAAGGAACGCCCAGGGTGCTCCTCCTGATGAAAGCCATCTCGTAGCCGAACTGACGGAGTTTGCGTCCCTCGTCGATCAACTGCGAAACTGTCTCTGGCGTCACGGGGCGGTCATGTCCGACGATGTCCTCCAGAAAGCTCATTGCTTTATCTTTAAAGCGGTCGATGTTAGGGACATTGTTGCGCATAGAATGGAGAGCCCGTTCGAGACGGAGTTCAGAACGGATCTGATAAAGGAAGATGTACTCCTCGGCTGCAAGACGTCTCTCGATGCGATGAGGAAAGAGCTTTGTGTCGACGAATTTTCTAAGGACACAATGAAAACGGCCTATTTTGGAAAAAACTTGATCAGAAAATTGAGCGGCAAGGGTAAGGATTATACCGGTGATTACGCCTCCCAGGGCGATTAATCCGCCGGAGATGGATTGGAGGATTTCTGTCTCAGTCATATGAAGTCCTTTTTTACCTCTCCCGGCCTGGTCGCCGGGGTGGTTATTTTGTTTGTTTAAATTTCATGTTAACTTTTACAGGGGATATAGACCGAAAATTTCGCTT
>ENA-UOUL01005744-UOUL01005744.1-bioreactor-metagenome-genome-assembly--contig:-NODE-5744-length-10549-cov-2.997517_pt1 | contig 10549 bp, 10 predicted proteins | sample MGYA00249838_ERZ747220 | MGnify/ENA primary metagenome ERZ747220 (study PRJEB28778, sample SAMN05720191) | bioreactor metagenome | isolation source: Anaerobic biogas reactor | place: USA:Washington...
GCAAAAAAGAATACAAGGTCACCTTTTTTGCTGATCCGGAAAGGCAATATCCCTTTTACGAAGAAGTGGTGGAAACCAAGCTGGATGAAACTTATTTGACCTACGATAATTGCGAGGCTGAATATCGCATTTACGATGGGAAATGCTACTCGGCGATGACTTGCTACGATGATGACGGTAATGTGGTCTATTCCTATGACAACATTCCCGACACTGGTAATTTTGAAGGTTTTACTGTTCCTTGTCCGTAAGGGGTAAACAATGAAAAAAGTTATTCTGATTCACAGTTTGTTGGTTTTATTCCTGCTCAGCACGAGCGCCTGCGGCGTTTTTTTCACTCCTGAACCTACACCAACTTCGACAGAACTGCCAACAGAAACGCCAACCCCAACCAACACAAACACTCCCACGCTGACTGCCACGGATACTCTAACTAACACCCCCACTGAAACAGCTACACCGACTGACACAGCAACCCCCACGCCCACCGCAACCGCGACCATTACGCCCACGCCCGAGGTTACCGCCCGCCTGATTTGGCCGCGGGCATATTTCACCAGCGCGGATGTCACCTGGCGCAATTTCACCTGCCCGCAGGAAGGGCAAAACCTTAATTGTGAGATGGAATATCGAAAGGATAGTGAAGGATGCTACGTTGGGGCGAGCTGTTTTGACGCCTGCGGCTGGTTTTATTCAGTCAATACCATCCCTCCGGGTGTGGAGGAATTCTCATCACCTTGTTGGTAGATTCTTATTGCTTAATTAAGCTTTAGTATTTGTAGATCCCACCGCCAATAAATTCACGGATAACCGAGTCTTCAGGCACAAAACTGTCATCTGAGACGGCTTCGATTTCCTGGAACATGCGGTTGACTCTCTCCGCCCTCTCCCAGGCATCCGTCCGCAAAGGATCATCGCGATACTCGTCTGTCCAGCGCGCGAAACTTGAGCCAAGCTTGGATTTATACAAGGGCAATTCGTAGGGCATGGCACTGTTGACGATAGTGTCGACAGAGTTGACATAGGGGATGATGTGGCGCAGTTCGCTGGAGCGGACATAATGCCAATGCAGCAAGGTTTGGGTGGGATCGTAAGCGCGGTGAGAAGCATCCCGAAGCATTCTGCGCATCAGACGGATATCCGTCCATCGGGCGTAGCAGCCGTTATTCAGTTTTAACTGGAGCAGGGGTTCGATGTAGAGCTTGAATTTCCATTCATCGGGAATGTCTTCGGTCATTTCCGGATAGAGACCGTGCAGGCTGTCTATCAAAACGATCTCATTGGCGTGCAGCTGCATGGGCGTGTGATCGGGGAAACTGCGCCCGGTTTTGAAATCGTAATAGGGGATGCGCACTTCTTTGCCTTCAAACAGATTGACCAGGTTTTGATTGATCAGGGGCATGTTCAAAGCTTGCGGGGTTTCAAAATCGTAATCACCAAATTCATCCTTGGGGTGCATGGCCAGATAAAGGAGCGCGCGGATGGCGCATTCTGTCGCCCGGGTAATGACCAAGAATATCCTCCCAATAAAAACCAATTGAGTTAACATTTTCCTTGAGGCATTCGAGATTTGTCAACAGAAAACAGGGGAATCCTCCATACCCCCGGAGCGGACGATTTTCAGAAAATCGCTGATGTTTACAAAACCCTTTCCGTTTTTTATGTTATTTTGTGCATCAGCAGTCAAGAAAACAAAGAGGTTCGATCATGAAGCGCAAAATCTGCTTTATCATTCTGTTTGTGCTGGGGCAGTCGGTGTGGTTTCTGGTGCGCGCGGTGCGCCGCGGCCGGGAGCTGGGGATATCGCCCAAGGTGATGCGCTCTGCGGCGGTTTCCAGCGGCACGTTTTCCATCGTGCCGTCGGTACCCATTGTGCTTGCGATGATCGCGCTCGCGGCCACCATCGGCACGCCGCTGGCGTGGATTCGCCTGTCGGTGATCGGCTCGATGTCGTATGAGACCATCGCGGCGGGCAAGGTGCTGGAAGTGACGGGCGGCGACATCACGTCGTCGATATTCGCCAGCGTAATGTGGGTGATGACGCTGGGCATCATCTCCGGCCCGCTGTTCAATCTGTTCGGCTTCAAGCGCTACCAGAAAAAGCTCATCGAGGTGGGCCGCAAAGACCCCGCGTGGAGCAATATGCTGACCGACGCGCTGTTCATGGGCATCATCGCGGTGATGGGCGGGCAGTTCGTCGCCAAGGGCATCGCGGCGTTTGCGAACCTCGGCGGCAAAACGGTGGCCGCGGACGGCACGGTATCTTTCAGCAGCGCGGCTTACGCCAGGCTGGCCCAAAGCGGCGAGGCGCAGCTGCTGACGCTGCTGAGCGGCGTGGTGCTGATGCTGGTGTTCGGCGCGGTGATCAAGCTGACCAAGGCCAAATGGCTGGAGAACTTCGCGCTGCCGGTGTCGATGGCGGGCGCGGTGCTGCTGTCCATCGTGTACCACAACATGTTCGCGGGGGTGATGTGAGATGACGAACAAACAGGGGCTCATGCTCAGCGAATACGACGAAGCGACGCACCGCTGGGGGCGCGTCTGGACGGCTGCCGCATTGGTCGCGCTGATCGCGGTGCCGCTGCTGTTCTGCCTGATATACGGCGTCACGCCCGCGTGGGGGCCGTTCTGGCAGGGCGCAGTCGCCATCATACCGATGTACTGGGCCATCGGGCTCATCGAGGTGTTCAACTATTCCCCGATGGTCGGCTCGGGCGGCACGTACCTCGCGTTCATCACCGGCAACCTCGCCAACATGAAAGTGCCCGCGGCACAGGTGACGCTGAAAAAGGCGGGCGTCAGCGCGGCTTCCGAGGAAGGGGAGGTGCTGTCCACCATCGCGGTGGCGGTGTCGTCCATCGTGACCACGCTGATACTGCTGGCGGGGCTGGTGCTGGTCATCCCCATCGCCAGCCTCATCAACGCGGACCCGATGCTCAGGCAGGTGTTTGACCTGTCCAGCGGCCATGTCATCCCCGCGCTGTTCGGCGCGCTGGGCGTGGTGTTCATCTCCAAGAGCTGGCGGCTCGCGGTGATCCCCACGGTGCTGGTGGTGGCGCTGTTCGTGCTGGTTCCCGCGTCGTTCGACGCGGCGGGCATACTGATACCCGTGATGTCGGTGTTGGCCGTGCTGATTGCCCGGCTGATGTATAACAGGAATCGGAACAGGAAGTGACGCTTATGACGATAGTGTACGCTGTTTTGGCGCTGCTTGTATTGCTGATTGCCGTCATGGCGGTCAATACCGCCTTCAGGCGCCCGTCTCAGGCGCGGCGCGAACAGGCGGAGATGCCGGAGCTGGACGAAGACCGGCTGGCGGAGCACCTGTCGAACGTCATCCGCTATAAGACGGTGACGGCGAAGACGATGGACGGCTTCGACCGGGAGGCGTTTCTGGGACTGCACGAATATCTGGAAAAAGCGTACCCTCTGCTGCACCGCACGCTGGAAAAGGAAGTCGTCAACGAATACAGCCTGCTGTACCATTGGAAGGGGAGCGGCTCGGAGCAAAAGCCGTGGCTGATGATGGCGCACATGGACGTGGTGCCGGTGGACGAGCGCACGGCGGACCAGTGGGAGCACGGCCCGTTCTCCGGCGACATCGCGGGCGGCTACGTGTGGGGCCGCGGCGCTCTGGACATGAAAGGCCAGCTGGTGTGCATCATGGAGTGCGTGGAGCACCTGCTGGAGCAGGGCTTTGTGCCCAGGAGGGATATTTACCTCGCGTTCGGCCACGACGAGGAATCCATGGGCACGCTGGGCGCGATGCGCATCGTGGACAGGCTGAAGGAGAAAGGCGTGCGGCTGGATTTCGTGATTGACGAGGGCGGCGTGGTGATGGACGGCGCCGAACTGGGCGTCGGTAAAATGGTGGCGGCCGTCGGCATCGCCGAGAAGGGGTACGCGGATTTCAAGCTCATCGCGGAATCGGCAGGCGGGCACGCGTCCCGTCCGCCCAAACAGACGGCGGTTGGCGAGCTGGCCAGGGCCATCACCGCTCTGGAGAAGCGTCACATGAAGCCCACGCTGAACGCGCCGTTTGCCGCCATGCTGGACGCGGTGGGCGGCTATATGAAGTTCCCGCTGAACGTGATCGCGGCGAACCTGTTTATCACCAAACCGCTGCTATTAAAAGCGATGTCGGGCGGCGGCACCGGCGCTGCGATGGTGCGCACCACGGCCGCGCCCACCATGCTGCGGGGTTCGGACGCGCCCAACGTGCTGGCACAGCGCGCGGAGGCGGTGGTCAACTTCCGCATATCGCCCGACGATTCGGTGGAAAAACTCCTCGCGCACGTGAAAAGGACGGTGGGGGATAAGATTAAGGTCGAGGTGATACAGGCGTACGAACCCAGCGCTGTGTCGTCCACCGACAGCGCCGCGTACCGGGCGATTGAAAAGACGATAGGCGGGCTGTTCCCGGACTACGTGATAACGCCGTACCTCATGGTGGCTGCCACCGATTCGCGCCTGTATTCAGATATCGCGGACGGCGTTTACCGCTTCCAGCCCTTCCGGTCGATGAGCGACGACCTCGGCACCATTCACGCGGCGGGCGAGCGGCTGAGCATCGAGTCGCTCCGTGAGGGCACGGCGTTTTTTATAGCGCTTGTAAAAAATGTCGACGAATGTTAAAATAATATGACGATATTTTCATTTCCTTTTCGGCATTATTCGTATTTTTATCAGGAGGACGCTCAATGCGAAATTATGTGATTGTAACCGACTCGGATACCGAGATCCCGTACACGTATGCCGACGCGCATCAGATCCCGGTATTTCTGATGCCCTATTCGGTAAACGGGGAAGAACGGCTGTTTGACCTAGGCAGGAATACCGATTTTGCAGCGTTTTACCAGCAGCTGCGCGACGGCGCGGAGGCGGTGACGTCCACGCGGCCGCCGATAGACATTGCGGATTTCTTCCGCGAAATCGTAAAGGACGGCACAGAGGTGCTGTACCTGTGCTTTTCGTCCGCGCTGTCCGGCCACTATGAGCTGTCGCAGATGGCCCGCGGCATGGTGCTGGAGGAATACCCGAACGCGCGTATCGAAATCGTGGACACGCTGAAAATCTCCATGGGCGCAGGCCTGCTGGTGATGGCGGCGCAGAAGCTTAAGGAAGAGGGCAAAACGCTGGACGAGGTGCGCGACTGGGTGCTGGAAAACCGCAACCGGGCGCATGCGTGGTTCTCGGTGGACGACCTCAATTACCTCAAAAAGGGCGGCCGGCTGTCGGGCGCGGCGGCGGCTATCGGCACCATACTGGACGTGAAGCCCATTCTCAGGCTCAACGCCGAAGGCAAGATCGTGCCGGCGGACAAGGTGAAGGGCACAAGGAAAATACTCAAGTTCTTCCTCGCGGTGATTCAGGAAAACGTCGAGAATCCTGAGCAGCAGACGCTCTACCTGATGCATGCGGACAACATGGACGCGGCGCTGCGGATGAAAGAGATGATAGAGGAGAGCGTGCCGTTTGCCGGCATCGAGATACAGGACGTCGGCCCGGTGATCGGCTGTCATACCGGCCCCGGCGTGCTGGGCGTCTGTTTCATGGGCAAAGAGATTACAAATTAAGCGCAAACGCTGCAAAAGGTTTAATTGCGGCGAGGGGCTTGCCTTTTTGCGCTGCGTTGGGAAAAGCTTTATGGATTTCGCCGTGATGGAACTTGCGTGAGACAATAACGGCGGAGTATCATAAATCTGTAATAACGGATTTTGGCATTGGCTGGAGCATATCCGGCCTTTTTCCATAAGACAAAAAGCGCAGGGCTGACGGAAAACGCAGGTTTCCCGCCAGGTAAAAGGAGGCGATAACATGAACGCGCAGAGCTTGCAGGAGCTGGTGGACAAAAGCCGGCGCATCGTGTTTTTCGGCGGAGCGGGCGTGTCCACTGAAAGCGGCATACCCGACTTCCGCAGTGCGGGCGGGCTGTACGGCATGAAGTATAAGTACCCGCCCGAGACGATGCTGAGCCACAGCTTTTTTGTGACGCATCCCGAGGAGTTTTTCGACTTCTACCGCAGCAGGATACTGTATCCTGACGCCAGGCCCAACAAGGCGCATATCAAGCTCGCCGAGATGGAGCGGGCGGGCAGGCTGACTGCGGTGGTCACGCAGAACATTGACGGCCTGCACCAGATGGCGGGCAGCCAAAACGTGCTGGAGCTGCACGGCTCGGTGCACCGCAACTACTGCATGAAATGCCGCGCGAAATACGATCTGGAGTTTATACTGAACAGTACGGGAGTGCCGCGATGCCAATGCGGCGGTATGGTTCGGCCCGACGTGGTGCTGTATGAGGAGGCGCTGGACGGCGACGTGATGTACCGGGCGGTGGCGGCGATATCCAATGCCGATCTGGTAATCGTGGGGGGAACGTCGCTGGTGGTGTATCCCGCTGCCGGGCTGCTGAGCGATTACGACGGCGCGCTGGTGCTGATCAACAAATCGGCCACGCCGTACGATAATAAGGCGCGGCTGGTGATCCGCGAACCCATCGGCGAAACTTTAGGCGCGCTTGCCGTGTAGGCTTATCTGATAAATTTCTCGCAGGAGCCGAACACGACCTCGCCTTCGCTGTACCGGAACGTGGCGTGTTCGATGTTGGACCGCACGAGATACTGGGCTGAGTCGATAATGAGCTTTGTGTCCTGTTCTACAAGGCCGGTGATATGGACTTTGCCGCCGCTGCGTTCGGCCAGCGCCGTGCGCAGCATTTCAATTTCCGCGGCGCATCCGGCGAGCTCGGTTTCCAGCTGCACGCGCGCCAGAGCCAGCTTCTGGTGCAGCGGGTTGTCACCCGGGCCTTCCGGCGGTATCGCGCCCATTATGTTTTCTATCTTTTCGAGCTGGGCGGCAATCTGGGTATGCCGCTCCTCCAGCACGGCCAGACGGGCGCGCATCTCGGGCGACACGCCGATTTCAACCAGCGAGCTGGCGCCCACATATCGGGCGATCACCTCTTTGCCGGCGCGTATCACACTGCCGATGATCTTGGCATACCGGCCGCTCAGCGCCACGCGCCCGAGTACGTTCACCGTGCTGTGCGCGACATAGTCGGAGAACAGCGAGCCCCTGGCCTGCACCTGGGCTTTTTCGATAAACCGGGCGGTGATATTGCCGCCGGCCTGAAGCATGCCTCTTTCCATGCCCTGTATGCCCGCTTTGAGTACGATGTTCTTGCCTGCGATGATGGCGGCCGCCTCCACGGCGCCCCATATCTCGATGTTGCCGGTGGCTTTCACCGTGAAATTGGAAAGCAAGTTGCCTTTTATCACCACGTCGCCGGGAAAGTCGATGTTGCCCACGCTCATGTTCACGTCCCCGGGAATCTGCAGCACGTCGGACACTTCCACAAGGCCGGCGATGTAGTCCACGCGGCCGCTTTTCGCCGCGAACAGCTTCAGCCCGTCTTCCGAGAGCCGGGTGTTTTTGCCCTTGGGCGGCTTGGCGGCCTTTCCTTTCTGCGCGGGGAGGGTTTTGCCCGTCACCGTCATGCCGTCGATGCCGTCGCCGGGCGGTATGATTTCGGCGAGCAGGTCATTTTCCTGCACGCTCTCGAATATGTCAAGATCCCTGTAATCGACGCTGCCGTCTTCCAGTATGCGCGGCGCGAAGCTGTGCTCCGTGTTGAATTTAAGCTCCAACCGGCCTTTTTCGCCCCTGACAGGCGCGCTGCCCCGGGCGACGACGACGGGCATGTAATAATGCTGCCCCTCAACGGCGGAAATTACTGCCTCCTCGTCCAGGCCGAACACGATGCGCCATTTGTCGCGGAGCAGGGTGAGCGCCGCTTCGGTTGTTATGGCGCTGCCGCCGGCGACGGGGGGATACAGCATCATCGTGGCGGTCATTTCGTCGCGGCTTAAGTGGACGGCGAGGTCCGCGTCCGCACGCACCTCCTCCTGAGGGCCTGCGAGCTTGATGCGCTTGTCCTGCTTCCGGAAACGCGCCGCCAGAGTGGACGGGCTGTGCCCGGCTATGCCCCGGCGGGCGATGTCGTACGCCACCAGCTCGGGGATGAGCGGCGTGCCGGCGCCCTGCTCGTAGGAAACGGCGAGAAAGACACCGCTTTCCGTGTGTTCTATCGCGTAGGCCGCGTCAACGGAAAGCATTTCGCTTTGGCCCTGTGCGGCGTTGTTCATATTTATCGGCGGTTCCTTCATCGTCTTTTCCTTTTCCTTATAACTCATGCTATCTAGTACTTCGGCATATTTGGCGAGCTTCTGTAGTGCCATGTTGAAAAAAAGCGTATGGAAAAATATTCAGGCGGCAGGCGGCGGCAGGCGCGCGTCATCAAACGCGGCCGCAATGAATATAGATGGATAGGGTGGTGATATTCATGAACAGACGCGAATCGGCCGGCCTGTTCTCCAACCTGTGCCTGCTGCTGATCATCGGGCTGGTATCGCTGGGGACTTTCGGCGCGCACCTTTTGCTGGACAAATCGCAGCCGGCGCTCAAAGGGCGCACCGGAGAGGACGCCGTGGGGCTGCAGATCGCCGTGGCGGCGTTTACCGACCTGGATGCGTACATGGACGTGCTGGAGCAGGCGGGCGTGCGAGGCACTTTCTTTTTCCGCCTGGCGGGCGCGTCCGCCGATGAGCTCGCGGAAAAAGCGGAGCGGCGCGGCCACGGCGTGGGCTATTACGGCGCGGATGACGGCGGCGCCCCGGTGGGGCTGTACATCGGCGGCGGCTACAGCGTGCCCGTGATGAGATACGAAGAGGGCGGCGCATTGAAGCAGGTGTGCCCGTCCATCAATCTCACCCGTTTGAAAAGGCTGGACGACTGGCCGGATGTTTTAAGCGCGCGGCTGACTGGCGACATGTTTCTCTACATCGACGGCGACAACGATCATGCCGCGCTGAAAAAAATTGTACAAATTGTACTGGATAAAGGTTATACTATAATGAAAGTGGACGAAATGCTTTAGAAGCCGTGAGGCATCTGCTTGTACTGCGGCTTCACGAACAACACAAGGAGTCATGCATGCTGAAGACGCTGGACAACGGAGTGAGATTGATCGCCCAGCATTTGCCCTCGTACAATTCGTTTGCGGTGGGTATCTGGGTCAAAACGGGCTCGACATGCGAGCAGCCCAAAGAGAACGGCATATCGCATTTTATCGAACACATGCTGTTTAAAGGCACCGAGAAGCGCACGGCCAAGCAGATCGCGGTGGATATGGACAAGATCGGCGGCCAGATCAACGCGTTTACTTCCAAGGAATGCACCTGCTATCACGCCCGGGTGGTGCCGGACAAGCTGGAGGTAGCCATCGATGTGCTGGCCGACCTGTTCACCTCGCCGCAGCTGGACTCCGTTGAGCTGGAGAAGGAAAAGGGCGTGGTGCTGGAAGAGATCGCGATGGTGAACGACAACGTGGAGGAGCTGGCGCACGAGAAAATAAGCGAGCTCTACTTCTCGGGCAGCACGCTGTCTCAGCCCATTTTGGGCACGGCGGAAAACGTGTCGGCATTCACGCGGGACGATCTGATAAACTATATAAATATGCACTACTACCCGGCCAACGTGGTGGTGGCGGCGGCGGGAAAATACGACGAGGAGCGGCTGCTGGACGCCGTTCAGCAATACCTCGGCAATTATAGCCGCGGCTGCAAGAAGGAAAAGGACAAATGCGAGAGCCGCTTCGTGCCTCGCCCACGCTCGCTGTATATTGAGAAGGACGTGGAGCAGACGCACCTGTGCCTCGCGTTCCCCGGCTGCACGTTTGCGGACGACGACCGCTTCGCTCTGGCGGTGCTCAACAACGTGCTGGGCGGCGGCATGAGCTCGCGGCTGTTCCAGACCATCCGCGAGGAGAAAGGCCTGGCGTACTCGGTGTATTCGTACCCGTCGTCGTACAGCTATGCCGGCATGTATACGCTGTATGCTGGCACCACGGCGGCCAACGCCGATACGGTGGTGCACCTGATGAAGCAGGAAATCGACAGGCTCAAGAGCGAGCGCATCAGCCAGGAGGATTTCCAGCAGGGCAAGGACCAATTGAAGGGCAACTACGTGCTGTCGATGGAAGGCACCAACTCGGTGATGAGCGCGCTGGGCAAAACGCAGCTGCTGCTGGACGAGGTATACGACGAGCAGGAGAACCTTGGCAAAATCGACGCGGTGTCGCTGGACCGCGTGAACGCCATGATCGACGAGATATTCGACTACACGCGCATGTCCGCGGTGTTCACGGGCAAGATCGAAAAGAAAAAAGAGATAGAGAGTTTTTTGGAGGGGCTTAATGGACAAGCTGGAGAGCATATTCAAATATCAGAGCCTGTTTGACAGCGAACTGGCGGAGAAGCGCGGCCTTACCGGCATCCCGATGGAGGTGTGGATACAGCGCGAGACGCTGGCGATGCTCTCCGAGCTGGCCGAGCTGATTGACGAGGTCAACTTCAAGTGGTGGAAGAACCCAAAGCCGGTGGACCTGGACAACGTCAAAAACGAGCTGGTGGACATACTGCATTTTTTCGTCAGCATGTGCCTGAAAACCGGCATGGACGCCGACGAGCTGTACCGGCGCTATCTTGAG
>ENA-UOUL01005745-UOUL01005745.1-bioreactor-metagenome-genome-assembly--contig:-NODE-5745-length-10547-cov-3.581471_pt1 | contig 10547 bp, 10 predicted proteins | sample MGYA00249838_ERZ747220 | MGnify/ENA primary metagenome ERZ747220 (study PRJEB28778, sample SAMN05720191) | bioreactor metagenome | isolation source: Anaerobic biogas reactor | place: USA:Washington...
CTGAAGGAAGACAGCATCCTGCAGATTTTACTGGATAAGGATTGGATCGTGCCCGCCTTGCCGGAAAGCACTGATCATGACTACTGGATCAAACGCCCAACCCCCGCTATGTTTGACGACTGCTGCAATGAGTTTTGGTGGCTTAGCACCTATGTTGCCAAGGGCTTGGCAAGAAAGGAACTGCCCTATGCCAATGCCCATCTGGACCTTATGCGCAATCAATTAATGACCATGCTCATCTGGCAAATAGGCTTGGAACAAGGCTTCACGTTCTCGATTGGAAAACAATTTAAATACCTGCAGCAGCACCTCAGCCCCAGCCTCTGGCAGAAGCTGTGTGCCACCTGGGATGCCAGCAGCCCCGAAGCATGTAAAAAATCGCTTGAAGGGATGCTGGTCTTATTTCGCGAGATCTCAAAGCATGTCTCGAAAGGTTTAGAGTACAGTTATCCCGATTACGATAAAAAAGTAAGCCAGTACTTAGCAAGCTTAGGGTTTACTACCAGCTAAGCAATTAGGTCGAAAAACAAAACACAAATCTATCAACAAAATTAAAGTGGACCAATTTTGGCAATAGTGAGCAGATGGGTCCCAAAATTTCACACTTTTTTGAATTTTAGGGAATAGCTTTTATAATATCAATAACAAAGAAATGGAGAATGCTATGGGAAAATCTTTTAGTTGGTTAACGGGCGCGATCATCGGCGGTGTATTTGGAAGCGCTTTGGTTCTGTTATTGACCCCTTATTCTGGTGAAGAACTGAAGGCCAAATTTGAGGACTACATCAACAACTTTCAAAATGAGATCCAGCAAGCTGGTGTTGAAAAACGCCTTGAACTGGAAACTGAACTGGAACTTCTGCGCTCAGGAAAAGCCTAAACCATCAAAATAAAAGGGGGACTCTGTCTACCAGGACTGATTATGGATAAGGTGTCGCGGTGCGATAGGGGGTTGGCGTCGGGTAGATAACGTTTATGGGGGTCGGCGTTGGCGCAATTGGCACCACAGGCGTTGGTTCCACAAGCAAATCTTCCAGGTTTATGCCTTCCTCTACTGGCATGCTTGAAACCTCATCAACATACTCGATGCCAGTCCGGCATCCTTCCTCAAGATTGTAAGAAACATTATCCCAAGTCAATACATTGCCGTTATTGATCGTGCGCTGCAGAGCGTTGCCAAGGCAACCAGCACCGCTGGTGTAATTCAGCAAAGCAAATTTCCACAAATCTTCGTATTTGATGACCTGGCCTGCTTGTTTGCCGGTGTTGTTGTAAACAATCTGGCGGACCTGTTCACAATTAGCCAGCAGGCTGCGGGCAAAAATGCTGATGCTAAAGTTCGCCTGGGTCAGATCTATCCCTACCGGACAGTCCGGGCAGGCTGCGTTTACTTTCTGTACCAGGGCACCCCTGAGCATTTCCTGTTGATCCTGATCCAGGTTGCCAAAACCCCTTTGGCAGGTTTCTTCAGTGAGGATCAGGGGGCAAAATTGTGTGTAAAAACTTGGGTTCCAGAGCAATACCGCGTCAGCGCCCACTTCGCTCAGGTGCCCCAATCCAGCCTCATTTACTTTTTCATAAATCCCGGGCCAAAACTGGCTTTCCCGGCTGAAGATATTTTTCATCAGTTGGGCGGGGATGCCTGTTTCATTCGCCACCTGGATGATCTCGGCATTGAACTGATTTTGCCATTCATCCACGATAGGTTGAGCTGCCTCCATGCCGCAAACATTGGCCGCTCCATTTTCCTCCAAGCCACCATTCAGACAATCTTCAGCGTCCACCAGTCCCTGCTTGATCAGCATACCAGCCAGAAGGTAATATTCTTTGTCGGTTTCGAGTTCTTCTGCAAGAGCAGGCGTCCGCAGCCAGGAAGGTGGCCCGTCAATCGGCAGAAAAGACTGCCATAGTTCAGAACAGGTTGAGCGCCCTTCACCCAGCCACTGAGAACTGAGCACATCCACATAATAGGTTGGCTGGTCTACAGAGTTAGCATCAGGATTGGCAAAGTCCCCCCAGGGAATAACCCGGATTTGGGCGGTATAGTAGTCGCTGGAATCGCCGTAGCTGGACTCAGCCCAGAATTCAACTTTGATCCCTTCTGTGCCGGTGGGCGTCAGGGGTAAGTCGCAAATTCCACCCGGGCAGCTGAAGCCTTTGTCATTCACCCGGCCAAGGATTTGGATAATGGTTTCGTTAGGCAGCGGTTCATAGGCCTGAAAACGCAGATAGGGTAGGCTGGTGCAATTGCTCTGTCCTGGCTCTTTGTTGCAACCGGTGATCGAGAGATAAACCTCTGGTGTCGGTAAGTTGACTTCCACCTGCCGGCTCATGGGGGTGATGCCAGCAAGATGCAGGTATAAGCCCTTACATTCTTCAGGGTCCGTGTTGTTCATCTCATATTCACAAGCTTTTGTATCCGACCATTGTTTCTGGATGCTTGACCCACAGTAATACAGAATTTCGCTATTATCCGGCCAGGATTCGTGTTCCGTGTAAACCTGGCAAACGACTTCAGAAGTTTTCCAGGAGAGCAGCCACCACTCGTAAAGTGTATAGTCGGTTTCAATTTTTATCGTGCGCTTGTATTCGGAAAAAAGCGTGGTGTAGGATTCAGCGGAATTAAAACTGAAAATACTCAGCAAGAGAACAAAGACCGAGATGATCCTTGTGATGCTATTGAATTTTTTCTGTTTGTTTTCCATTTATTTTTCTCACGCCACCTTAGGGATAAGGTTGCTGCGTAGGAGTGTCAAAAACGACGGTTGGAACCGGATAAGGTTCTCCACTGGTGGGGCTTGGCAACGGAGTTTGACTGGGCTGACCTGTTGGAGTTTTTGTTTGGCTTGGCAGCGGAGTCCCATCCGTTGGTTGTAGAGTATAGGTCGCTGTCACACTGGTAGCAGTAGGTTGTTGGGTAACCCCCGGTGTTGGTGTTCTGGTGGGCATTGCAACCTTGGTCAAACCAGCTTCGGCCGTATGGGTGAGTCCAACCACTTCGGTCAATTGAGCCTCGTAGGTCAGAACCACTTCATTCAAAGCTGATGGCTCCCTTATCGTGTCCACGGCCTGGTTGACGAGTTGCTCGATTTTTCCGGGTCTCGGCAGCAAGACTATTGTTTTCGTCAGACCTGGCAACTCCCAAAGTTCCAGTTCTTCCCAGCCCAAAACAAAATATTTGACACGGTCCGGATCACCCAATCGCAATGCCAGAGGGATCCTTGTGAAAAGCTCCATCAAACCCACATCCGTGTCCAGGTTTTGGTCGTAAGACTCGTACAAAAGCGGCAGTTTGACCAACCTTCCTCGTTGCACTAATTTGGTAAAGAGCAAACGCAGCACTTGCTGCTGTCTCCTTGTGCGATTGATCTCATCATCTGATTGATAAGAGACATAACACAAGGTCTTATTTCCATCCATGCTATGCAGACCGGCTGGTAAACCACCGCAGTCGTCACGGATTGAAATCAAAACGCTGACTTCCAGACCTCCCAGATCATCAACCAGCCAGGCAAATTCTGTTTCGTGGGCAACCACATAATGATCCGGTCTGAGACCAAAGTTGTATATGAGCGTGTCATACACAAGCTGGATGCCCCCAAGCGGATAAGCAGTGTTGATCCTGCCCATTCCCTGACCCGGTAGGTACAGAAAGGTCGTGCCGGGAATCGAGATCACACTAGCTTTTGATAATCTTTCGTTGACCAGCAGTAAATGGATGGCTTGGGTTCGCCCTCTGGAAGGCAATTCGCCTTCCGCCCCTAAAAGAAGCCACACCGTTGTGCCTTCCGGCAAGGTCACCCGGGCTGTCTGGGAGGGAACTTCAGTCGGTTGAATATCCTTGGTGACCTCAAAAACAGGCCAGGGAGCTTCAGTTTGCTCTACAGCCGGGTTAATGACCGAAGTTTGTGTTGGAATTTCGATTTTTAAAGGAGAGCCGCTAACCTCTTCATCAGAAGGTCTGCCCGAATTACCGCAACCCGCAAAAATCAAAATACCCGCAAAAAGAACCAATCCATACGATATCCACCTGGTCAGCTTGGTTGGTAAGGTGCGCTTAGTTTCCATAGCATTTTAACGGCGTGAATCGACACTCCGTCAGGATACTGATTATAGCATAGGGCTTGACTTTTGAATTGCTTTCCACACATTTAGCGGACATAGTCAGAAGCTCATAGAAATCATCGCGAATAGCAGGATCGAATTGATAAAAATTGACCAAGCCCACAATAGATAGACCAATTTCCGGTCCATTCTTTCCTGCAAGTAAAGCAGGAGACCATAAAGTGTATTGAAGATGCCAAAGAACAGGCCGATCAAGCCCAAGAGGAACAAACGGGCTGAGGGTACCACTTCGAGAGTGACCCAGATGATCTGCGGCCGAACAGCTACGATTACCACTGACGTAAGAATCAGGATGGCTGAACTAAAAAAACCAGCGAACAACAAAGCTTTTGCCCAGGCGTCAGTCATCACCCTCTGCCAGAGCATCCTCAAGTTTTCAGACTCAGCTTCAACACTTGTGAGGCTGCCAAGCTGAGTCAGCTGTTGGTAAGCTTGGCTGAATTTTGCCGCGTTTTCCGGAGAAATTACCAGGTAGTCATTTTCCCTTTTGATCAAAACCATCTGTCCTGGTTCTGTAGCCGCAAAGATCGTTTTCCCAAGCCCTTTGATCGTCGTCTCGCCATAGTACGAACCCCGAATACGAGAAAAAGGCAAAGGCAGCGGTGTTTCAAAATCACTGACGGGATGGACCCATTCAAGCTCCCCCATCGGAAGCAGCTCTCTCCTCAATCCCCAGGTTATTTCCAAAGCATCACGACCAAGTTTGTAAACGGTTGTGGATATGGTAAAGATGCGATAAACAGCCAGCGCAAGGGGCAGGAGTAAGACTAATCCCGAACTGGTCAGGACAATGGCAAGGATATTTTGGTCCGTCATTGAGCCGCTGATCAACAAGAACAAAATAGCGCCAATCAAAAGCAGCGCGATGACGATGTTTAAGATCAAACTTTTTCTTTTAGGCGGAAAATATTCACTTGGCATTGCAAAAATTATACCCGTTGATAAAAAAAACTACCCAGTGTTGATTAGCACCGGGCAGTTGCTGGTAAAAAGATTATTTAGTCGGCTTTGTACTCCGCGCCCCTGTGCAGCGCTTCAATATTCATGCCGATGAATTTCTTCAACCTTTCAGCAGTGTGAGCTTCAAGCGCTTTTTCCAAAGCACCATCCGGGAGTACTTGCATATTGCCTTCCAGGGCTCCCAACAAAACCATGTTGGCGGCACGCTCATTACCGAGTTCTCTGGCAATGTCATTCGCTGGGATCATTAAAACATGGATATCAGTCCGTGTCGGGGTGCGGTTGACCATCGATTCATTAACGATCAAATAGCCGCCAGGAGCAACCAAAGGTTCATACTTATCCAGAGAGGGCAGGTTGAGCGCAATCACAGCCCGGGGGTGCAAGGTGGTGGGAGAGCCAATCTCTTCATCAGAGATCACAACAGAGCAGTTTGCCGTACCACCGCGCATTTCAGGCCCATAAGACGGGATCCAGGTGACATGTTTGCCTTCGTCCATGGCGGCATAAGCATAAACCTGACCCGCGTAGAGGGTGCCTTGTCCACCAAAACCAGAGATGATTATTTCTGATTGCATTTGCTACACTCCTTTTGCCATATCTTCCACGGCGGAAGAAACGCGAAAATCGCCTATCGGATACTGTGGGATCATATAGTCTCTCAACCACTCACGAGCTTTCACCGGCGTGAGCCCCCAGTTGGTGGGACAGGTGGAAAGCAATTCGATCATCGAAAAACCCAGCCCCCGCTTTTGCGCTTCAAATGCGGTGCGGATGGCTTTTTTGGCATTTCTGATGCTTCGGGCATCGTGCAGACTGCGACGCACGACATAAGAGGCTCCATCCAAAGCCGACAAAAGTTCAGCTGTGCGGATGGGGTAACCCTGCGTTTCCACGTCCCGCCCTAAGGGGGAGGAACTGGTTTTCTGACCTGGCAACGTGGTTGGCGCCATTTGTCCTCCGGTCATGCCGTAGTTGGTGTTGTTGATGAAAATCACCGTGATCTGTTCTCCTCGTGCGGCAGCTGCCACAATTTCGCCCATACCCATCGAAGCCAAATCGCCATCACCTTGATAGGTGAAGACGGTCTTGGTCGGTAGGGTGCGTTTGATGCCGGTTGCCATCGCCGGGGCACGACCGTGAGCCGCTTCAACAAAATCAATGTCAAAATAGTTGTAGGCGAATACGGAGCATCCGACCGGCGCAACACCGATCGTATTTTCCAACTCCCCCATTTCTTCCAAAACTTCAGCAATCAAGCGATGAGCCACGCCATGTGTACATCCAGGGCAATAGTGGGTGGTAACATCCGTGAAACCAAGTGGTCGTTTGTAGATTGTTTTTACGTCTGAATCAACCATGACTACTCTCCTGTTCCTACTAAGTCACGCATTTTGGCCAGCCAAACAGCCCGCGCGTCCTGGTTTACGTCGTGATCACCTTCCACCATCTCGTTTATGGCAGAGCTGATTTCATCCGGGTAGGGCACCATTCCGCCCATTCGTCCGTAAAAATGGACTGGAACGCGTTTGGCAACGACCGCCTGAACATCTTCCAGCATTTGGCCATTGTTCATCTCAACCACCAGAAAACCTTTGACCCGGTCAGCTAATTCATCCAGTGCTTTTACCGGGAAGGGAGAAACTGTGATTGGCCTCAACAAACCTACTTTGATGCCCTTTTCACGGGCAGCCCGGACAGCACTCAAAGCGATACGCCCGGCTGTGCCAAAACCAGCTACCACATACTCTGCGTCATCCAGGTAGTAACCTTTGTAGCGGGGTTCAGCTTTTTCAATTTCCTGCCATTTGGTCATCACTTTTACATTAAAGATTTCCTGTGCCGGAGGATTGATGTTGATTGAGGTAAGAACAACCCGATCTTCTTTACTTTTGGAGGCAACTGCCCAGGACGGGGCATCATAGTTCACTGGAGCAAAAGGTGGCAGCTCAACTGGTTCCATCATTTGACCCAAAAAACCATCCATGAGCAAACAGACCACTATTCGATATTTTTCAGCCAGATCAAAAGCCAACCCGGTCAGGTCCACCGCTTCTTGAACAGAGGCGGGAGCGAGTACGATCACATGATATTCCCCATGTCCACCTCCGTGCACCATTTGAGTGTAATCAGACTGGGAAGGAGCAATATTGCCCAAACCTGGCCCGCCGCGAACCACGTCCACGATCACCGCGGGGAGTTCTGTGCCAGCAATGTATGAAATGCCTTCTTGCATCAGGCTGACACCAGGGCTGGAGCTGGAGGTCATGGTCCGCAGACCAGTACAGGCCGCGCCATAAACCATGTTGATCGCTCCGAGCTCACTTTCAGCCTGAACAAAGGCGCGCCCAAGTTCTGGCATGCGGGCGGAAAGATGTTCCAACAGTTCAGTTTGAGGTGTGATGGGGTAACCAAAATAAGAAACCAAACCAACACGTAAGGCGGTCTCGGCAACTGCGACATTCCCTTTAATAAGTTCGAGTGCCATTATCCACCTTCTCCCTTTGATTCAGGGCGAACGCCCTTATAAACTGTGATGGCAGCATCCGGGCAAACAACAGCACAGATACCACAGGCGATGCATTCTTCAGGATGCAACATATAAGCGGGGTGATAGCCCTTGGAACTCAGCCGGGACATATCAAGCGCCAAGACCTGCGTGGGACAGTCAGCAACGCAAATTCCACAGGCTTTGCAATACAAGTCGTTAATTTCTACCCATCCTTTGGGTGGCATGCACTTCCTCCTAACAATTGGTTTTATCTGCCTTATGGGGTGAGCCTGGCAGTTTGACTCTTCTAGTATACTTCAAAAGAATGCCCAAAAAAGCGCTCACGGTTACTTAAATGAGGAGAGAAACTCAGACCAGATTTACTGAAATGAGGCAACTATTTTTTTGATTTCAGGAATCTACTTTTGATTTTTTCGGCTGGCTTTTACCGGGAAAATGAGGGTTTATGGCACGGCATGTCAGGCAAGTTGGATCGTGCACGCTCAACAAAGAACCGCAATTCTGGCAAGTCCACTTAGCAACAATTGCCTCAGTAAGCGCGGACCGGCCTCCTGTTTGCAGAAGTTCAAAATTCGCCACCAAACTTTCAGCATAGCGGGTGCTATAGCGTTTATCAAGATCCCTAAGGCGTCTGCAGGGATATTTTTGGCACTGATAGCATTGCAGCCCTGGTTTGTCGATCTTTTGTTGACACAGGACAATGCTGCAGCGATCGCAATATCCGGCTTTATATCCTCCCGGCACCTGGCAACCAGTACAGCGTTTTTGCTCACGTTGAAAAGCTCTGCACAGGTCACAAACCAGCCCACAAGGTGCAATTACCAAATCTTTCAAATTAAACTCCTGAATTGAAAATCGAATCTTTTCTAAAACGAATTATAGTACTCACCAAAAATTATTGCCTAGTTTGAGGGAAAGCCGGAAGTAATTACTAATTTACCAATCAGAGCGCGATGCAGATGCTGGATTGTTTACATAATGTCACATTTATTTTTGTGACAAAAAAGTATTCGAGAATCAAATTTAGATGGTCAGTCTTGAGCCTGTCAATGGTAGAATCCAGATAGTACACGAATGGAGAGAAAAATGCCTGAAGCAGTCGTCATTGATTCAATTCGCACCCCTGTGGCCAACCTCAACGGAGCTCTCAGCAGTATCAGACCAGACGATCTGGCTGCCCTGGTTATCAAAGCAATATTGGATCGGAACCCCATTGATCCAAAGCTGATTGACGATGTCATTATGGGCTGCGCTAATCAGGCCGGGGAAGATAACCGCAATGTCGCCCGCATGTCGCTTCTGCTGGCTGGAGTACCTGAAACTGTGCCCGGCTTTACCATCAACAGGTTGTGCGCCTCAGGCCTGACCGCAATCAACCAGGCAGCCCGGACAATCAAAGCCGGCGAGGCACGCATGATTATCGCGGGAGGGGTTGAAAGCATGACCCGCGCTCCGTTTGCCTTCAATAAACCCACCAGCGGGGGTAACTTCACCACTTATGACACCTCGCTGGGGTGGCGCTTTATCAACCCGAAAATGGAAGAACTGTATGGCACCGACGCGATGGGGGTCACCGCTGAAAACGTGGCTGAGCAATATGAAATCAGCCGCGAGGATCAGGATGCATTTGCTTACCAAAGCCACCAGCGCGCCATCGCGGCTCAGGATAGCGGTAGATTCAACGATGAGCTTTTGCCTGTATCGATCCCGCAACGCAAGGGAGAGCCAATCCTGTTTGACAAGGACGAGCATCCTCGTCGGGACACAAGCCCCGAAGCCTTAGCCAAACTAAAACCTGCTTTCAGAAAAGATGGCACAGTTACAGCAGGCAACTCTTCCAGTTTGAATGACGGTGCTGCCGCCCTGTTGATCATGGAAGCCGAGACTGCCAGGAACCTGGGTTTGAAAGCAAAGGCGCGCGTCATCACCAGCACTGCTGCCGGCGTAGCTCCGCGCGTGATGGGCACCGGTCCGATCCCCGCGGTACAAAAAGCCCTGCGGCAGGCTGGTCTGCAAATAAAGGATTTGTCCTTGATTGAATTAAACGAAGCCTTTGCCTCCCAGTCCCTGGCTGTCATTCGGACACTTGGCTTTGATCAGAGCATCGTCAACGTCAATGGTGGGGCCATAGCACTGGGACACCCGTTGGGTTGTTCGGGCGCGCGGATCATGACCACCTTACTGCACGAAATGGAACAACGCGCCCCGCAAGAAAACCGACCTTATTACGGTTTGGCTACGCTTTGTGTTGGCGTGGGCCAGGGTGAAGCCACAATTATTGAATGGATGTACTAAGCCAGGTTCTACCCTGAAAAGGGTAGTTGTTCCAACAATTTCAGCATTTCGTTGCGGACTGCCGCGGTCAAGTGACGAGGGTCAAGATTTGGATCCAGCTCCTTGGCGGCTACAGCTATTCCAACGTCTATGCGCAAGGGTCGCTTCCAATCTTCTTTCTTTGAGAGCCTCTGCATCATAAATTCAGCCGCCATCGCCAATTGATGGCGCCTTTTTTGCGTTCTGCCTAAACGCGCAAAACGACTTTTCCAGGCTTTTGGAGTGAGGACTCCGCTGACAAGTATAGGTAGCAACCGCGCTTCAGGTACTTTATTCAAAAAAACACCAATGCTTTCAGACCAGCTTTCCAATGACTCGGCAGCGCCGGTCATGAGGGCTGGGTCTGGCTCAAGGTTTCCAGCTGGAAAGATGATCACTGCCATGCCATCGCGCAAAGCCTGGATGATTTGACGGATGGTTTCAAATTTCAGACTGTTTACTTCGTCAATCGGAAGCATGAAGCGATTGATATTGCCCAGCACGCGCATGAATTCTTTGCGTTGGGCCACAATTTTGACATCTTTTCGTTCCAGACTGGCCAAAATGCCCAAAATATCTCCCAAACCTGGATGATTGGATACCACCAGAAGCGGACCCGATTGAGGAATCTGTTCTT
>ENA-UOUL01005747-UOUL01005747.1-bioreactor-metagenome-genome-assembly--contig:-NODE-5747-length-10529-cov-3.635381_pt1 | contig 10529 bp, 10 predicted proteins | sample MGYA00249838_ERZ747220 | MGnify/ENA primary metagenome ERZ747220 (study PRJEB28778, sample SAMN05720191) | bioreactor metagenome | isolation source: Anaerobic biogas reactor | place: USA:Washington...
GCGTGGGCGTCGGCGGTGTCGCGTGGCTTGCCGATGATCTCGCCATCGAGCTCGAGCGTGGTGTCGGCTGACAGCACCGGTCGCGGCAGCATCTTGCGCCACAGCACACGGCGCACGCCGGCCTGGGCCTTGGCGACCGCCAGATGTACCTGGACGAGAAGTTCGGGCCGCAGCGCGAGCGCTACCTCGCCTACATCGCGCAGATGCTCGAGCTGGCCGGCTGGGACGACCCGCAGGGCAGCGCGCAGCGCGTGTTCGACTTCGAGAAGGCCGTGGCCGAAGCGCACTGGACCCGCGCCGAGAGCCGCGACCGCAGCCGCACCTACAACCCGGTCGAGCGCGCGGACTTCGCGACCACCGCGCCGGGCTTCGCCTGGGAGCGCTACTTCGCCGCCTCCGGCGTTGGTCAGGCGCCGCGCGCCGTGGTCCGCCAGGACAGCGCGATGCCGAAGCTGGCCGCGATCTTCGCCGGCGCCGACCTCGACACGCTGAAGGCCTGGCAGGCCTTCCACGTCACCGACCAGGCCGCGCCGCTGCTGTCGAAGGACTTCGTCGACGCCCACTTCGACTTCCGCTCGAAGTTCCTGTCCGGCCAGCCCGAGCAGCGCGAGCGCTGGAAGCGCGCGGTGGCGCACGCCGAGGGCGCGATGGGCGAGGCCATCGGCCGCGACTACGTGGCCCTGTACTTCCCGCCCGACTCCAAGGCCAAGATGGACGAGCTGGTCGCCAACGTGAAGGCGGCCATGGGCGCGCGCCTGGACCAGCTGGAGTGGATGGGCGACGAGACCAAGGCCGAGGCCCGCGCCAAGCTCGCCGGCTTCGGCCTGAAGATCGGCCACTGCTTTATAAACCGGGTACATTTCGGCGATCTCGAACTCTTCGCCGCCAACCGCTACCTCGAGGTTCTGTAGCGTCTCTCCGTAACCGAAGCCGGCTCCGGCCAAGTTATCCGCTGCACCAAATGAGTCAGCGACGGCCATGAAGTGCCGCTTGGCATGGATTTTCTCGGAATGGGAAACTGCCCGGAAAAGCCTGGCGACGTTGGCAAACCCGTCCTTGGCGGCTTTATCCGACCAGATCGCATAGCGCATGTGGGCTTGGCTTTCGCCCGAGTAGGCACTCAATACGTTGGCTTTGGTCATGTCGCGCATTTGAATTCTCCTAACTGATAATAATGATGTTTAGCTAACGGTAATGCGTTGGCTGTTTTCCCACAGACCGTGAATGTTGCACAGCTCCAATACATAGAGGGTGCCGCTTTGGGTAAGCTTGAGTCTGGCGGTGACATTCGGCTCGCAATGGACGGGACCCTGGTTGGGACCTGCGGCAGACTGGCCGTGGCCCGCAAAGGTAAACGTCCCAACCTCGTACGGGTTCTTGGCTTCATCCGGCAGAAAATAGACGCTGATCCAGCTGATGTGATGCTCGACCGTGTTGGGGTGCGGGATATCTTTACCGACGCTGACGTTGACAGTAAAGAGTTCGCCGGCTTTGACCGTGTCCGGGCATTCGATCGCCGGCACGTGTTTTTCCGACTTCCAGTCTGCGTGCTGCAGCTTTTCTCCGATAGAGGTCATACTATACTCCTTTGTTATCGATCAAATAGGTTACAACCAATACAACACCAATCTCAGTATACACGAGGTTGACTGATGAAACCAAAATTTTCATCCAGCACCTCGCTGTCGGTAAGCGCGAGTTCTCCATCAAAGTCGACACGCGGCCACACAAGCAGCTCTTTCAGGGAGAAATCGGCTGGCTTGGCCACCCGCAGGTCAAACTGGCGGCGTGTCAGGCGCTTCATACCGCCCTATTGCTTGTCAAAGCACACCTCGACCGAGCGCACATCCTGCCGATTGGCCAACTTTTCGGTAATTTCTTCGCGGATATTGTTGGCGAACTGGTGGGTTGGCTCCAAATCCAGCACCACGAGCACGTCGCCGTCGTTGACAGAGATCTCTTTGACCAGCTTGGTGCGGATAATATCCAGTCCCACGGATGGGTTCATCACATGGCACAGGCGCTTGCGGACCACCTCTTCGGTAGTGGCTTCCTGCTCGCGAACCAGGCCGTGCTTTTCTTCGTAATTCTGGATTGCGGCGCGCAGCCCTTCGACGGCCAGCACTGAGCAGTGCGTCTTGATGGGAGGCAGCCCGCCCAGGGCGTCGGAGGCCTGTTCCCAGGTGATCGCCTTGGCTTCATCCAGCGATTTGCCCTTGGCCAGCTCGGTGATGATTGAGCCAGTGGCGATATTGGAAGCACACCCGTACGACTCGAACTTGATATCCGTGATCGTCTTGGTTTCTTCATCGACGCGTAGGTAGACGGCTACCATGTCTCCGCAGGCTGGCGAGCCTTCGATCGCTTTGGCATCGGGGTTATCGATGCGCCCGATGTTTTGCGGGTTCTGAAAATGCTCCATCACGAGTTCGCTGTATGGTAAAGGCATCTTGCTAATCCTTTCCTAACGGGCTGATCGCCCGCAGTCTCTCGATCACTTCCGCCAGTGCATTGGCGGCACCGGTGGCATCATCAAGTGTGTTGTAGCGCCCAAAGGTGAGGCGCACCGAGCCGTGGGCACGTTCGTGGTCTCCCCCGATGCCCAGGATCACGTGGCTGGCCTCCAAGGCGCGGCTAAAGCAGGCCGAGCCTGTGCTGAGGGCATAACCGCGCAAATCCATGTGCAGGGTAATCGCCTCTCCCTCTACAAAGCGGAATGAGACGTTGACGTTTTGCGGCGTGCGCCAGGTGGCATGCCCGTTGAGGATTGACTGCGGAATCGCCAGCAGCTGCTCAAGTGCGGCATCGCGCATAGCCTGGATGCCGGCCGTCTCTTCGGGGGTGACCAGCTCGACAGCACGTGCCATGCCGACGGCGCCGGCAATGTTTTCACTCCCGGCGCGCAGGTTAAACTCCTGAAAACCGCCATCCATCCATTTGTGCAGCGGGGTGCCTTTGCGCAGATACAGCGCGCCAACCCCTTTGGGCCCGTGCACCAGCTCGGTGCTGAGCGTCAGCAGGTCAACACTCAGGCTGCTCACATCCAGCGGCAAGCGCGGATAGGTATGGGTGGCATCGCTGTGCAGTACCACGCCTCTGGCCTTGCAGATTGCGGCGAGAGCTGCCAGATCCTGCAGGGTGCCGATTTCCTGGTTGGCGGCCTGAATCGAGACTAGCACCGTATCGGGCCTGATCGCGCCTTCCAGGGCTGCCGGATCCAGGCGGCCGTCAGAATCGGTATCCAGCCAGGTGACGGTATAGCCATCGCGTTCGAGGGCTTTGACGCTGTTGAGCACCGGAAAGTCTTCGAGCCGGGTGGTGACGATGTGCTTGCCCTTGTTGGCCAGCGCGTGGGGCACCCCTTTGATGGCCATATTGCTCGATTCGGTCGAGCCAGATGTAAAGATGATCTCCTCCGATGCGGCACCGAGCGAGGCGGCAATGTCGCTGCGGGCCCGCTCAAGGGCTTCACGCGCGGCGATCCCCAGCGAATAGCTAAACTGCGAGGTGGCCACGGTATAGGTCTCAAACAGGAAGGGGGTCATCGCCTCCAGCACGCGTTCGTCCAGACGTGTGGCGGCGCCATTATCCAAGTATCTGTAACCTTCGGACATACCGAAACCTCCCAAACAGGGTGGCTAAGTGTAGCATTGTTGTATAATTCAGTCAAGAATTCGAGTCTCTGCGCACCACCCGCGCTGATGTAGCAGCGTGCCCCATATAATCAGCACCGGCACGGCTTTACAGGCGTGATAGAGGGCGTTCAGCCATAACGGCTCGAGCGGCAGCCAGCGCATGCTCATATCGTAGGCAGCCAGGCCTTGCGGGTCGATCAGGCGGTAGGGGGTCCAGAGGGCGATGGCGGCGTACAATATCAAGACCCATTTGGAGCGCGAGTGGATGTGCCAGTAAATAAACACCGGTACAAGGAGCACATAGTGATGCTCCCAGACGTCCGGGGACACCAAATAAAATACAATCAACCATAGAGAGATGTTCTTCCAGGAGCTTGTATTCGGTGAACATGTTGAACAAACAAGGCTGATGAGCACCACCAGCACGGACCAGACCATTAATACGGTGCGCACTGTGCCCTCTGAACTATCCGGCGAGAGCCACAGGAAGAGTGCCTGCCAGAGCTGCAATACTCCCAGGTTGCCCAACTGGCTGCCTAGGCGCAGCTCGAGGTTGGACGCCAGGTGCCCCCAGACATCTGGGTACGCCAGCAGGTAGGGCAGCGTGGTGAGCGCCGTGAGCATAGCTGCTAGGGCGATGCCGCGCCAGCGCCGCCGGGCAGCCCATACCGGCGCCAGCAGCACGGTCATAGGCTTCCACAGGAGTGTGGCCGACCATAGCAGGTCGCTCGCCAGCGGCCGCTGGTGAGCGAACCAGTTCATCAGCATCAACACGCCGGCTGCCAGCACCAGGGTGAACTGCCCCAGATAAAGCTCGAGGTAGTAGGGGGTATAGCACAGCCACATAGCGCTGCAGATCACTTTGGTATCCAGGTCGGGAGCAAGCCGCCAGCTGTAGATGCAGCAGGCGACCAACACCAGCTCGATGGTCACCGCCCAAACCCACAGGGCGCTCACTGGCGGCAGCAGGCTCAACAACGCGCCGAGTGTGAGGGCGGGCAGCGGCCCGTAACGGTAGGGGGTGTGTACCGGCGTGACGATTTCGTCGCTCGAGTATACCGAGATGCCGTGCCTGGCGTTGTAGCCAGCCTGGTAGAGAGCATAGAAATCCCAGCCCTTACGGCCGTGTGTGGCAACCGAATCAAAGGTGTAGCGGTTCCACAGCCCGGTGCGCCATGATACCAGGAGCGATACGTGAAAGATGAGCGCGCCGGTCAGCACCAGTACATGCCAGGCATGCAGCTGGCGGGGCGCTGCCGGTGCATTTGCTCGCGGATTTGTCACGCTTGCTGGGTGACGGTCTCGATAAACGCCAGGATGTTCTCGACCGGCACATCGCGCGGGATGGCGTGCGTGGGCGCCACAATATAGCCGCCATCGCGGCCGATGCGCGCGATCATGTCGCGGATGTGGCGGCGCAGTGGGTCTGGCGTGTAGTGTGGCAGCACCTGCTGGGTGCTGATGCCACCATAAAAGGTCAGGTGGTGGCCATATTCGCGTTTACAGACATCAACATCCATCACTTCGGGCTGAAAGGTGTTGAAAATATCCAGCCCGATCTCGATCAGGTCGGGGAAGAGCTCCTGGACGGCCCCGCACGAGTGCTGCATCACATAGCGTCCGCTTTGCTTGACGCGCGTGTACATGGCCGCCATACGCGGCTTGATAAAGCGCCGCCACAGTTTGGCGCCCATCATCACCCCGCGTTGATCGCCCCAGTCGTCGCCAAAGCGCACACAATCAAAGGGATACTCGAGCAGGTGGTCGATCACCTGCAGGTTGTATTCCAGGATGCGATCCATGAGCGCATCGACAAAGTGCGGCTCAAGGATCATGTCGCTCAGCAGGTTCTCCATGCCGCGCAGCGTCCAGGCGCGCTCGTACATCGAAAACCCCACTCCCGCCATGGTGAACTTGTCAGGGTTGTCCGCCAGCACGCGCTCGTACATGGCGGCGTTGCGCGCCATGTCGGGCTGCGGAAAGCGGTAATGCGCCAGGCTGGCCTCGGGCAGCAGCAGGGTTTGCACGTTGCCGATATCTTTATCGATGGTGCGGTTCCAGACGATGCCGAACTGGTCCTGCCAAAAGCCTGGCTCAACCTCGGTAAAGTAGCCGTCTTCGCAGCCCGCAAGGTGGTTACCGATTTTGGAGGTAAAATCCGGATCCTGCAGCGCCGCTGCCACATGGTCGTGCGCGTCGATGGTCAGGTCGATCTGCCAAGGGCAAACGTCCGGCTGACGATGATTGACGGCATCCAGGACGCGTTGGCGGGGAGTGGTGGCCATGGGTTTCTCCTCCGGCGGGATGTGCGCATTATAGATGCCCGGCCAGGTGCGGTAAAGCGCCAACCATTTGCCAAGGGTGGGTGACAATCTATACTAGCTGGCATGATATTGGAGCAAGGTAAGCATGGGCCAACCAGAGCCTGACGATGAAACCATCCTGGCCAACCTCCAAGCCCAGATCAGGCAGCACCAGCCCGATCAGTCGGCAGCCGAGGCATCCCCCATCAGCCGTGCCCTGAATCGGGTGCGTCAGACTCAATGGGTGAACCCGCACCTACCGTTGGGATGGCCCGAGATGCCCAAGGGACTGTGGCCCAAGCTGCGCACCATCGGCCAAAAGGTGGTGCGGAGGTTGTTGCGCTGGTACATCAATCCGCTCGTTGAGCAGCAAAACAACTTTAATGCTTCGATCGTAGCGATGCTGACGGCCCTGGCCGACGAGGCTCAAGTGCTGCACAAGACGGACGAGGGCCACGCCGCCGTAATGGAAGGCCGGCGCCTGCGTATTCAGCGCCTCGAGATGCGCACCGCTGCCGCCGTCAGCGCTCCCGCTGCGCCGGCTGTTCCCGCATCCGCGGTGCCCGAGTGGGACACCTTTATCACCGGCGCGCAGTACCGCAACGAATTCCAGATCGCCCAGGTCCTGGGCGATTACGATGATATCTGGGAAGAGATCGCAGCCCAGCAGCAGGCACTGGGCCGCAGCGACCCGATCCTCGACTTTGGCTGCGGCCGCGGCGAGCTGGTCGGGCACATCGGCGCCATGGGGCTGACATGTTATGGCGTCGATACCGACCGCGATTCCCTGCAGGTTGGCCTGGAAAAGGGCTTGGACCTGCGCGCGGAGGAAGGATTTGCACACCTTGCGTCCCTGACGGATGCCTCGCTGGCGGCGATCGTTGCCGTGCAGGTGATCGAGCACATTCCCCTGCCAGCACTCGACCGGCTGATGCGCCTGGCAGCCGCCAAGCTGCGGCCGGGTGGGTACCTGATCACCGAGACGCTCAACCCGTTGTGCATGTGGGCTGTCCATCATTATTACCTGCTCGACCCAACCCATACACAGGCGATGCATCCGCAGCTGACCAAGACCATGCTTGAGGCAGCCGGCTTCTGGAAGGTATCTCTGCGTTATCTGCATCCCGTCGAAGAGGGAGTGCGTTTGGAATGGCTCCCCGCCGAAATGGGGCTCCCCGATGCTGCCAACGCCCAACTGGACGCCAACTTTCAACGCCTGAACCAGTTTCTATATGGCAGCCAGGATTATGCCGCCATCGCCCGCAAACCCGAGGACGAGGCATGAGCCTGCGCATCGCGGTTTGCACCTCGCAGGAACCCTTTGAGACTGGCGGCACCGAGGTCCTCTCTGAGACGCTGGTCGATCAGCTCAGACAACGCGGGCATCAGGTCGAGTTAGTGCGTCTGCCGCTGGCATGGGTGCCGCGCGCCGAAGTCACGCGCAGCTACCTGGCGTGGCGCTTGATTAACCTGCGCAGCACCTCTGGCGACGGCAAACCAATCGACCGCGTGATCGCGACCAAATTCCCTTCCTATGTGGTCGAGCATCCCTACAAAATCACCTGGTTGATCCACCAGTTCCGCCAGATCTATGACCTCTACGGCACCGCCTATAGCGATTTCAGCGCCGACCCGGCTGATACCCAGTTGCGCGAGACGATCATGCGCGTCGACTCGACCACATTGGCGGAATCGCGCCATCTCTTTTCCATCTCGGCCAATGTCGGCCAGCGGCTCAAGCACTTTAACGGGCTGGATTCCGAGGTCCTTTATCCGCCGCCGCCCCTGGACGGGCAGTTTTACCAGAATTCTGCCGGAGACTATATCCTCTCCGTCAGCCGCCTCAACCTGCTCAAACGCGTCGATCACCTGGTGCGTGCCATGGCGCAAGTCAAAACGCCGGCGCGCTGCGTGATCGTGGGGCGCGGTCCCGATCTGCCCCAGCTGCAGCAGCTGGCGCGCAAGTTGGGGGTAGAATCCCGCATCGAGTTTCGCGGCTTTGTGCCTAACGACGAGCTTTTGCGCCTGTACGCCGGCGCTTTGGCAGCTTATTACGCCCCGCTGGATGAGGACTATGGCTTTGCCACCCTGGAGGCTATGAAGGCCGGCAAGAGTGTGCTCACCACTACCGATAGCGGCGGGGTGCTCGAGTTTACGCGCGACCGCAGCACCGGCTTGCTCTCACCCCCCAACGACGCTGCAGCTCTGGCGCGTAACATCGATGAGCTCTATGAAGACCGCGCCCTGGCCGAGCGCATGGGTGCGGCTGGCGCGGAGCTGGTTCAAGGCATCACCTGGGACGCCACCATCCGCCGTTTGCTGGAAGTCTAACGCGTGTTACGCATTGCCCTGCTGACACCGCTTACCCCCGAACGCACCGCCCTGGCGGATGTCATCGAGGGTTATCTGCCCGAGCTGGCGCGCCGCTTTGAGCTGACCGTGGTCACCTCGGGCGCATACAAGCCCACGGCAGCCATTTTCCGCCCTGAGGCTGGGTTGCGCATCCGCGTGCTGCCTTATACGCAGTATCGGACGCTCGCGGATCAGTTCGACCTGGCGCTTTACAACCTGGGCGACGAGCCGCGCCTCCACGGCTATATGCTGGACGCCATGCAGGAGCGCGCCGGTGTGCTATTGCTGCACGACCTGGTGCTGCACCATTCGATCTTTGTGCTTACCTGGGGTGCCGGCAACCAGGCTGCTTATCGCGACGAACTGGTTTACAGTTATGGCGCCGAGACAGCTGAGGCGATCATCGCCGGCGTGCTGGCTGGCGATTTCGAGCGTCTGGCGAGCCGTTACCCCCTGGTAGAGCGCGTACTGGATCGTAGCCTGGCCGCCGCTGTGTTCAACGCCGGCTTGGCCGAGGCGGTCGCCAGCCTTGCTCCGGGTTTGCCGATCGAGACGTTACCGCTTCCCTTTTACCTGCCCGGCGAACTGCCGGATGAGGCGCGCGTTCAAGCCCTGCGTCGCCAGATCGGCTCGCCGGAGACTGTCATCTTTGGCACCTTTGGCCTATTTAACTCGCAAAAACGCCTGGAGCTCACCCTGGAAGCCTACCAGCGCCTGCGCCGTGAGATCAACTGTGCCTATGTGCTGGTAGGCAGTGCGCTGGATCCTGACCTGACCGCGCGGCTCAACGAGCGCAATCTGCTGGATGATGTGGTGCGTACGGGCTGGCTCGAGCCAGCCGCCTTTAGCGAATACATGTACGCTGTCGATGCAGCCGTGCAGCTGCGCTACCCGCATGTAGGCGGCATCCCCTACACACCGATCCGCCTGCTGGGGCTGGGCGTGCCGACGATTATCTCGGACATTGCGCCGCAAGCCGATCTACCGTCCGATGCGGTGATACGCATCGTCCCCGAAGCGAGCGATGAGGGCGAGGCGCTCTACCGCGCCATGTATCGTTTGGCGGTTGATCCAATGCAACGCGCCAGCATGTCGGCCGCCAGCCGCGTGTACATTGCGCGGCAGCACGATCCGCGGCATGGCGCTGCGCGCCTGGCGGATTTTGTAGAGTACATAGCTGCCCAAAAAGAGCAGCTGGCGGAGCGCGCCCAACTGCGCCAGCGAGAGCGCACCGCCGGCCGCAAGAGTGGAAATGACGTCGTCGCCATGGCTGGCCAGGCCCTGGCAGCCATGGGTGTGCGCGCCGACGATACCGAGGTGCTGCACCATGTGCTCAAGCCCATCGCAGCAATGGCGCGCCTGGCGCAGCCTCGCGGCGAGGGTTAAGCGGTCGTCCCCGACAGAGCGATCCGTGCTATAATGCGGGTCATGTACAAGCAACAAGGCTCGATGTGCGTATCCTGCAGGTAACTCCGCGCTTTTGGCCCGCCGTAGGGGGGGCCGAGGAGCTTCTTGGCCAGCTCTCGCGTCATCTGGTGGCGGATGGCCACCAGGTTACTATCCTGACCACCAACGCGCGCGGTGCAGATCTGATCTGGAACTGTCGCGGCAGTGCCCTGGAGGGCGCCGACGACGTGATAGATGGCATCCAGGTGCGGCGCTTTCCGATCCGCCACCTGCCCGGCTCGCCGCTGAGCTATTCGGCCATGCGCCGGCTGCTATGGATCATGTCGCGCTTGAATTGGCTCCCCACCCGTTACCTCGCCTCGCTGAGCCGCTACACGCCGTGGGTCCCCGATCTGCAGCGCTGGCTCGCTCAGGACGAGCAGCCCGTCGATCTGGTGATGGGCATGAACATTGCCTTTGAATCGCTGATGCATTCGGCGGCGGCTTTTGCTGGACGGCGCAGAGTGCCCTTTGCGGCCTTTCCTCTGACACACCTGGGCATCTCGGCCGTGCCTGGCAACGACTCGCTCTCCAGCTTTTACACCATGCGCCACCAGATCGAGTTAGTGAGCAACAGCGACCTCCTGCTGGCTATGACGCCCACCGAAAGTGCTTTCTACGAGGCGCATGGCTTACCTGCCGAACGTGCTGCGGTGGTGGGTTCAGCCATTGATCCGGCGGAGCTGTCCGGCGGCGATGCACAGCGCTTTCGCGCCCAGCACCGCCTCACGCAACCATTCGCCTTTTCAATCGGGACTGCCTGTTTCGACAAGGGCTCGCTGTATACCCTCAA
>ENA-UOUL01005753-UOUL01005753.1-bioreactor-metagenome-genome-assembly--contig:-NODE-5753-length-10523-cov-2.389431_pt1 | contig 10523 bp, 11 predicted proteins | sample MGYA00249838_ERZ747220 | MGnify/ENA primary metagenome ERZ747220 (study PRJEB28778, sample SAMN05720191) | bioreactor metagenome | isolation source: Anaerobic biogas reactor | place: USA:Washington...
TATGCGGTAAGCTGACAATGCCGGTCTGCTGCTCATGCAGGTCTATGCTTTCGGCATAGGGCTGGCACTCAAACGACACAGCGCAACGCCCTACCCTCGCTAACTGCTCAAGCGGTACGCCAGCAATAACCCTTGCTTGATAAGCCTTGTCCGGCTCGTCCGAAAAAATGAGCTGCCCAGAGCCGGATAGCCATTGGGCTACCTGCCGCGCTTTGATTCGCAAAGTTTCAAAATCCCGATCTTGGCCTAAGAATGAAATAACCCCGGTGATTAAACGATTACCATAGGTCTGCTGGTCGTCCACATAGTACCCATCCCGTCCGGGGATTTCATACTGTTTGACCCTTCTTGCGGGGAGTAGAGTGCGGTCAGTGCTCTGCCAATATACGCCCATTTCGCTGGACGAGATATTGTTAAACTTGATGTAAATCACGCTATACCCACCCCCCGCGCAGCTAGTTTTTGCTTTCTAAACAACGCAGACGCGATCCTATCTATATCCGCGTCCTCTCTCACAACAAGCTGGCTGATCTGGAAATTATTAGTTATGCTGCCGCCAGCGGATAAACCACTACCTGCGAATGAGCCGTTAATCGCGAAATCAGTCGGCACTGCGGCGGTCATTTTCGCGGAAACGCCTTTCATTCCGCGCTCAAAGCCAACGCCCAAACCTTGCGCCATGAAATCACCCATACCGGCAAAAACTTTAGATGGCGAGGCAATACCGAAAAAGTCTTTAATTTTATTGGTGAGCGTACTAAAGAATCCCTTAACCTTGTTCCAAAGCCATGTGGCTTTATCAGAAATACCTTGCCATAAACCGGCAATTAATTCCCCGCCAGCCGCAGCCAGTTTAGAAATACCTTCTTTAACGCCGTTCACAATGGCCACTATAATTTTTGGTATAGCTGCTACCACGCCAACAATAATCGCTGGTAAGTTTTGCACTAAAGCAACCAGCAATTTTACGCCAGTTTCGATAATCAGCGGGATGTTATCCACCAGAGCGTTTATGATTGCCGTGATAATTTCTGGCAGTCTTTCCAAAATCAGAGGAATAGCATCGATTAATCCCTGCGTCAAGGCAAGGATAATCGCAATAGCAGCCTCGATCATCATGTCAACATTATCAATCAAGGTTTCCACGATCAACAAAACCGCATCAACCATGGCAGGGATCAGTTCCGGCAAGGAATCCGCCAAACCGGTTGCCAATGCTAAAATAAGCTGTAATGCCCCGCCGATTATAAGCGGCAAATTAGCGATCAAGGCATCGACAATGGTCATCACTGCGTCAACCGCAACAGGGATTAATGTTGGCAATAAGCTTAAAAGCGTGTCCAAAATCTGCTTAAATAAGCCGACAGCGGTTTCAAGCAGCATCGGTAATAGCTCGCCTAAAGCGTCTAAAATCGCCCCGAACGCAGCGGGCAAAGCGTTGGTTAAATTCTGAATAACCGGCACGATGTTAGTGACAACCGCCTTAAAAGAATCTGCCATGTTTTTGGTCAGACCTTCCATGTCAGCACCGACAACACCCAGGCCGGTGATGAAATTACCGAAAGACGATTTGAGCATACCTAAAGAGCCGGTGATTGTTTCCTCGGCTTCTTTTGCCGTTGTCCCCGCAACCCCCATTTCGACTTGAATGACATGGATTGCGTCAACAACATCGGCATAGGAGGAAACATCGTAATGGATGCCAGATATAGCCTCGGCATCGGCAAGCAACCGTTCCATCTCTGATTTGGTGCCACCATAACCAAGTTTTAAGTTGTCAAGCATTGTATATTGCTGCTTGGCAAACCCCTGATAGGCGTTTTGAATACTCGATATATCCGACCCCATTTTATTGGCGTTATCGGACATATCAGTGATAGCCATATCAGCATAGGCAGCGGCTTTTTCAGTGTCGCCACCGAGCGAAGAAATCAAACTAGCGGAAAAGCTAGTCACCGTTTCCATGTATTGGTTCGCGGAAAGCCCGGCAGTCTTAAATGCGTTATTAGCGTATTCAAGAATCTGCGGGGCGCTATCCTTAAAAAGCGTTTCAACGCCACCGACTAATTGCTCATAATCAGCGAACGCCGCGACAACTTCTTTACCTAGCTTTAAAGCCGCCGCGCCAGCAGCAACAGCAATCGCACCCATGGCAACCCCTGCCGCCTTTAGTACGCCGCCTAATTTTTCAAATTTGCCGCCGCTTTTTTCAGCCGAATCCCCGGCCTCGTCTAAGCCTTTTGCCGTTCCATCAAGCGCGGCTTCGTTCTCTTTCAGCTCACGCTCCATGTTGTTTAATTCAGCAGTGGCTTTATTGACGGCTTGCTGCCATTTTTGCGTTTTGACATCATTCTCGCCGTACTTTTCGCTGGATGCTTCTAAACCTTTTTGTAATTCGGCTAGTTTATTTTTCTGCGCGTCGACCTGCTTTGCTAAAACTTCATTTCTAGCGGCAAGTGCGGAGGCGCTTTTATCACCCTTGTCATAAGATGAGGCGACAACGGCCATTTCAGTGCCTAGAGTTTTTAGGCTGGTATTAATCTGGCTGATCGCAGCCCGAAACTCTTTCTCGCCCTCAATTCCGATTTTCGGGCCGATATCATAGGCCATTTACTCACCCCCTCTACACTAAATCAGGAATCATATCAAGATCATCAGCTTCTCGTTTTGCGTCCGCGCCATGAATAATTTGATAGCAGGCGATCATATCTAATAACTCGCCGAATGGCATACAATTCACCTCGACACGCGGGATATTTAAATACCTGCCCCAAAAGTCAAACCACGCAAAGCTTATTTGCCCTGCGTGGCTTCTGCGTTTTTTTCCGATTCAACTTCCACCTCTTGCTTCATCCCGGAAGTCATAGCATCCAGAATCTGATCCTTCAACCCCGGCAAATCGCCGACACCTAAGACAATCTCTAAATCATCCGCGCTAATCCCCGCGACTTCTTCTCCTTCGACAATGCGCTTATAGGCCACACCCTGCGAGATCAAGAGAGCCAAAATCCAAAGGACTTCGTCCATCATAACATCGATAGCTTTACCGTCAAACGCCTTGCTGATGTTTTCCAAGCCGCCGTATCTTGCGGAAATCTCCTTTGCCGCTTTTGTGGAAAAGTTAAGCGGGTATTTTTTACCCGCTATTTCAATTTCGCCTATTCTGTTCATTAGGCCGTCACCTCAATATAAAGTTCGAGAATGTCGGAGTTAGTCTTGCCGGCAACCTCGCATACTGCTTTAATGCAGGTATTAGAAGGAGCCTCGAGTGCAATCGGCGCTGCATAAAGGATACTGTTGCTGTTATCAAATGAGGGGATAGTACCATCATCAGTGTAATAAATGTCCCCGCCTACCTCAGTAGTGGACAATACAACACTTTGTGCTGTTTCATATGTGCCACTTGCCACACTGGATGTTACAGGCGCGGCTTTGGCTACAATGCCTAATTTTTGCTTGATGTATGTTTCCGCTTCTGCTTCGGTATTAACTGTCACTTCTGACTTCCATCCATGTTTTGCGCTGTCGTCACGCATGATTGTTCCCTCGATTGTCGGCGTCTGCCATTCAATGGATTCGCCCTGCGTAGTAGCGGCATCTTCCGGGATATTGAACTTGATTTTGTGGAAGAATACCGCCCGGTATTTATAAGCACCGTTGACTTTCTTTTTGATGATGATACCGAATCCCAGATCGGGGATGATCATATCATCGTCATAAACCAATTCGCTAACATTAGTTTCCCCGCCAACCGTAATAGTATCAGCGGTCAACCCCAAAATAGCCGCCGCGGCAGTCTGCAAAATTTCATCAGTGGTGACGCTGATAGTACCACCGCCGAAGGATCGATCAGTTTCCGCGATGCCGTTGTCGGCATACAAATTATTGTCGCTACCGCTCTCGATCTTCGCGGAAAACTGAATCGCTTTTGCAAAAACAGCCCCGCCAGTATAAGTTATCGCACCATCCGTATTAACATAAACGCCATAATACGGTTTAGAAACGCCGATAGTTGCCATGCTTTAACCCCCTATTTTCTTAATTTCTTCCTCGATCACTCGCGCCATCGTTTCTTGCGCTTGCTTCTTTGTGGCATTGACAGCAGGCCGCACAAATGGCCGCTTCGGCTGCCTACTTGACCCTGATTCTAAAATCCTAGCCTTTAGCTGGTTTGGTACTCCCTGAGAATCGTAACCGTCAAAACCGATTTTAGCGTTCCAATCACCGTTAGAATCGGTGTCGATTTTGGAAATACCAAACGAACTAACCAATTCGCCTGTAGCCTCGTCCGAGAGAACACCTTGCAAGTTGCCTTTAATTCTATCCGCAACAATTCCAGCAGCGGCATAGATTGCTTTTTTGGCAATCGCATCACTACCAGCCGCCAATTTAGATAATTTAATCGCGTATTCATCTCCGGCCTTGAATGTCATTCTGGCCATCTAAAAACCCTCGACTTCAAAAACCCATTCATAATGGATATAGCCTGTTTCCTGTTCACGCTGGATGGAATTCAGCCGAAAGGATATTTCCCCGTTGTTCAGCGCGTCCTGGATGCTTTCAACAGTGGCATCATTCTCCGACTTCGTAAAATAATCAACCGTGCCTTGAATAGATTGATTGACCATCTTTCCGTCAGCCCAAACGGAATCACCTTGCGTGTCCTCTGCCCAGACAATATAAGAGCCGGTCACATTTTGCGGCGGCGCGAAATGATAAACCTCGTCCATCACCGTCAGAAGGGCGGTTTTTAATGCGCTAAGATTCGGCATCGTTGTCCCCCTCCTCTGGATCGGCATCGTTATCCTCCTCCTCTGGATCGTCAAGGATTACCGGGATCTCCGCCCCTAGTCTTTCAAGCGACAAATCTGTTATCAGCTCCCCGTTGTCATCATCCACCCCATGATAAGCGCGGACAATATTATATTTCGGAGCGTCATCGGGAGGGAGGACGGTAGACAAAACCGCAACATGATGGTTGTCAATATCGCGGTTTTGCGGTATCCGTATTCGATTTGCGACCGCCACGCCCTCATGCCCGCCGACCGCAGACGGGGAACTCTCAAAATTAAGCTCCCCATACCACGATTGATATTTTAGCTTCAATCCCTCAACAGGCATATCCCCCGGCTCGGCAGTATTCGCGACTTCGTAGATGGAGCAGTAGCCTTTGTCAAGAATCATTGTTTCGCTCCCTTAACCACCGTTCCCGCCGAGCAAGCCTTAACCACTCCGGCATACCGTCCGGCTTATCCCTGTTTCCATACTGCCAGACCACCATATCGGCCAATAACACGCTGTCCCGCGCATCGTCCAAGAGGTTAATGCCATTCCCGATTAATTCAGCATCAGCCGCCTCAATGCGTTTCTTTAGGTATTCGTCCAAAGAGGTGTCAGAGGCCAAGCGGTTAAGCCTGGCCTTGACAATTCCGAGGACGGTTGATTCGTTATACATAGCCGCCCTCCTTTCGCTAGTTAGGCAGTTTTCTTAACTCTAAAAACCTTACTACCGGCGGCAATAGCGATGCCGTAGTAGAACTCAACCACGGTCAAAATCTTGCCATCGTCCGCGTCCGCAAAGTCGGCCAGAGTAGCCTCGCCAGCGGTGAATTCAATCGGCGTAAAGCCGGTATGGTAGGTACCATATTTGACATCCGCAGCCTTGGTGCCGAGTTTGTACCCGAAGAAGGTGCCAGAAGCTTGACCACCAGTCATGGTGATGTCACTAGATCCGTTAGTAGTCAGGCTGGCGGTGGAGGTGATAGTCAACGCACCCAGAACAGGATTGGCGATATCAGCCGGGAAGGTGCTGCCGGTAGCGACATCAGTGTTGGCAAAGTTCACCTGAACAAACGCCTCGCCAAACACCGGCAAGCCGTCATATCTGGCGTAGCCTCTAAAGCCAGTCAGCATCTGCTGGAATTTGGCGTGTTCGGAAGATTCGACCTTCGCGCCCGCTCTCTCAGCCAGGAGATAGGCGGAGCCGTAACCGCCGATAATCTCGTTGTTGGCCAGCATTTCCAGCTCCACTATATCGCCGCCGATAATCGGCATCTGGTTATGCACCCCAGCCACCAAAGCGGCGGCAGCATCAAACGCAAGAGCCTTGGTCATCAGCTTAGTGTGCGTATAGCGGTTCATTGCCCAAAAACACCTGCCATCGGAGTAATTGGGCTTGGCAATTCCCAAAGCATCAACCAGAGAGGCATAGAATGTCGCGCCGGTGGTACCGTCAATGTTCAGCTTTTTGATATTCGAGAGGTGGAGATCAGTCCAAGTAGGAGCATAAGTCCCCCAATCAGCAGGAGCCGACTGCTGTTTCAAGCGCGTGACGATACCAACAGGCATTTTGGTGCCGGTGCCAAACAGGATAGCGCGGTCAACGCCCTTGCCGATAGCCTGTCCAAGCTGCGCCATGATTTCGGCACCAAGGGCGATGTCGCTATCCTCCAACAGGGAATTATGTACCCAAATGATTCCGCCAACCATGAAGCCGTCAACCTCAATTTGGTTGAATTCCATGTCCAGTTCGTTCAGCGCACCGATGGCTTCAATCCAGACACCTTCCGGAACAGCGCCCACAATGTTCTGCCGAGCGGTGCCGCCGACGCGTTTCACGCCGACATAATTAATCAGCTTAGAATATTTGTCCATGTTGTCGCGGAGAACTTCGAGCATGATATCAGGGATAGTCAAACCGCCGTTGGTCACGCCCCTGGTTTTGATGGCACGGACTTCATCGATGAAGCCTTTCACATCATCGCGGACGAAAAAGGCATCGCGTTCCTCCTTGCTCATGCCGAAAAATTTAGTTCTGTTTTCCATCGTGTCGTTTACCTTCCTTTCGACTTTAGGCGGAGCTGCCGCCTTTTTGTTAATTGCTTCAAGTTCATCGGACAATTTCTTAATTTCCGCTTCAAGAGTTTCCTTGGCGGCCTCATGTTCCGTCAGTTCCGTTTCCAAGGCTTCGTTATCGGCCTCATAACTTTCTACAGCCTCATCCACTACAGCCCTTTCTTCGTCCGGAGTTTCTTCCGTCACCTCATTGACAGCGGTTTCTAGTTCCACCTCGCGGGTTTTCAGTTCTTCCTTGCGGATTTCAAAATCAGCGTCTTTCTCGCGGAGGGCTTCAAGTTTGCTTCTCATGCCCTCAATCTGCTTAGTCAGCAGCAGTTGTTTTAGTGCCACTTTTTCAACCTCTCTTTCGTCCGTTCTTTCCACTCCTGCGTCTTTCGTGCGCGGAGATCCTCATAGTCTTTTTTCCTGGCGGTTACGGAGGTGTCCTCATAGGCGGGGAAGGTACAGCAACTCACCTCATACAATTTGACTTTCTTTATTGTCCAGTGTACCGAGCCGTCTGCCCTAAATTCGGTTTCTTCTTCCAAAATTTCAAAACCGAACGAACATTGGTCAACATCCCCGCGCTCAATCCGTGAATAAAGATTCATCGCGTCCGTGTCGTCCTGGTTGATTTTTACCTTACCCCATAACCCCCGGCTGTCAACTTTCAGCTCCAAGGTTCCGGCTTTCGTCCGGCCTAAGACTAGCCGCGTTTCATGGTCAATCAAAGCCCGGATGTCATCACCCAAAGCCCCATCGAACGCATGAGGGTCTATGCTTTCCGTCGCCCCCGGCCACAGTTCGTAAACGCCGCCAAATACGGAGAAATAGCCCTCAATGTATTTATCCTCGCCAGTCTGTTCAGCCCTAAATTCCGTAGAGTGGCTGCGCGTCTGCATTATGTCCCTATTCGTTGTTTTCACCTCCAATCAATTTCTTCTGATCTCCCAGCCTATCAGCCGGGATGAAGTTTTCTAGTGCTAATAATTCCTCCATCTCGTCATCAGGGGTCATGCCAACCCACGCCCGCCATTCGTTTCTCCGCATGGCCATGCGGTCAATCATGCTCCGGCCTATTTGCGTTATCTCAGAGATGGAATAGCTGTAAAGGCTTCGGGGATTGAACCACCAATACAGATCCGGCGAATAAAGCAATCCCCTCGTCAACTCCTGCTGGATGGCTTGCGACATGGACATGATTTTTGTGCCGATGAAGTTGTTGTATTCCTCCTTGTTAAACTCTCCAATCCCAACTAAAAAGGGCGGTACTCCGAATATCCCAGCAACCGTCCTTTTGTCAATCTCTAAATTTTTAGCAAGGGCTAAGTCATTTAAAGTAAGGGGCTTCACCTGCTGCACCTCGAACGCCTCCGCAGGCACGAACCACGGCCTGCCGCTTTCGGAGGAATCGAGATACTGTTTGCCTAAAGTCTGTCTGCCCCCTAAGCTGGCAAATTCCTCCGTCAATCCATCCACCTTGACAATGATTGACGGATTAGGGCTTTCCAACAGCGCTTGCTTAGTCATCCCAGCTTGTTTAATCCCCTTGATAATCTCCTTCAAGACCGCTTTATAGCCAGTGCCTATCCACGGCCTTTCCGGATCAGGATGAATTACAAAGTGCAGGACTTCATCAGGGGAAAATGTCTTATCGCCGTACTTGATAATATACCCGTCCGGCGTATCGACAAACTGCACTCTTGACGGCTTCAGCGGCTCTAAGTCCACCAATAAACCATCGCTAAAATGCGGATATGTGACTTGATTCCCTTCGCCCGATAGCATCAAAGTCCAGACGATATTGTAAATAAATGTCTTGCGCGTTTTTAATAGCCTGTTCGGGGTTATGTCAATCTTCCGCGACAACTCATTTTTAATTCTAACATCGCCCTTGTCTGTATTCTGCATCAGGTAAATTGTCATATCACTAATCAAATCCGCATAGGCGTGGACGCACATTCTCACCTCTGGGCAATCCGCTAACCTGGTATATGCCCCAGCGGTCAAGAGGTTAAATGCCTCCGGCGAACACAACCAAGATGTGCTGCGCTTTTTAGGAGCATCCCGACCTTGCGTAAATTGTTTTTTTCTGCTCATGTCAGCCCTCCATCCATTGTTTGGCCTTGCCAGCGCGTTCTAGGTTTTCAAGCAACCGGCAAGCGGCGAAAACCGCCGAATCGAAAACATCTATCCTGTGTTCCGGCTCGACTTTTTCGTACATTACCATATCATCCGTTTTTTCAATCGCCCGGACATTGGAAACACAGTATTCAAACGGCTCCGCGCCCAAATAACACAACAAACCGTCCTTCGCCTTTTGTTCTATCCGTCTAAATCCTTCAGACTTGCGCCAAAAATATTGCGGTTGGTCGATAATGTTAAATCTGGCTTGCTTCATGCCGATAAAATATTCCCGGCAAAATTTGCGGTCATGGCCGACTTGGGCGATGCTAAAACCTTTTGCTTTCATCACCTTAAACCAGTTTACAATCTCCGCATGGTTGACGGTCGGATTATTACTCATATCTAGCCAGCCATCATCAGCCCAGCCAAATAGCGGAATATTATCCTCGTCCGCTTTTGCGTAAGCCGCCGTGATCGGGAACCAGCAGTGCGGGATAACGATATCCATATCCTTGTATGTGCCATATAAGGCCGAGGCAGTGAGATCGTGCAGCTTGGATAAGTCAGCCCCGCCATACCACTTGATCGGCAGCTTGGCCAATACCGCGATTTTCTTCTCGGTTGACAACCCGGCAATTCCTAACCGTTCTTGGCACTTCTTATCGCTAACCTGGAATTCAATCAGGTTAAAATAGGCTTTCATGGCCGAGGTATAGATATTCAAGGACTTGGCGAAGAAGTCTTTCCTCTGCTGCGGATCGTTCTGCGCTTGCATGGCATCGTTCATGATATCATCAGGTCTGATCGTCACGCCATAAGACGGATTAGCCTTTTCGTGTTCAATCGGATTCAGATAATCTACATTGCCGTCCTCGTCCTCGTCTGCCTTGAAGATAAAAACAAAATAGGCATCGTCAGAGACTAGCCCATCTAGTATCTTTTGGCAATATTTCAACCGCTGATAGCAAAAAGATGTAGTATTGTCGCCAGCAGTAGTAATACCAATGACAAGTTTATTCGTATATGCCTTGGTAGCTTCTTTCAAGATGTTATACTGCTTCGGGTTTTTGTAGGCGTGGATCTCATCGGCGATAACAATATTAGCATTTAAAGAATCCTGCGCGTCTGGGTTTCCTGCTAATGCTTCAAGATGCAATGAGCCGCCGCTTAAACTATCATGACTGATGGAATGTTCCATGTTATTATCAAGAATGCGCCAGCCGTCACCCTGCGCGGTCGCTTTATCAGCGTATAAGACAGAAGTCAGATTGTGAATCCAGTTATCATAAGATTCCATCGCCTGTTTCAAAACAGCGCCGACAACATACACAGTCGAACCGCTTTCGCGCTCCAGTAAACCCAGCGCCCAAGCAAGCGCAGAGGTTAAAATAGTCTTGCCATTCTTGCGTGGTAAAAAAATAAACGCTTCTTTAAACCTGCGTTCAATCGTTCCCGGTATATAAAATATCAGTAGGCCGTAGACAATGAATTTCTGCCACGGCAATAACAAAAATGGCTTGTTTCGCATCGGCGTGCCGTCCAAGGCTTGCCCCTGCCGG
>ENA-UOUL01005755-UOUL01005755.1-bioreactor-metagenome-genome-assembly--contig:-NODE-5755-length-10518-cov-3.950579_pt1 | contig 10518 bp, 8 predicted proteins | sample MGYA00249838_ERZ747220 | MGnify/ENA primary metagenome ERZ747220 (study PRJEB28778, sample SAMN05720191) | bioreactor metagenome | isolation source: Anaerobic biogas reactor | place: USA:Washington...
GGCGAAACGCTGCGCGACGAGCTTTCTGCGGCGCTGCAGGCGCGCTACGACTGGCTGTGCGACGCCGCCCGGCAGGAGAGGCCGGCGGCGACCCTCGGCGCCAGCGCCCCGCCACTGGAAGTCAATTACCCGATGAGCTACGAGGCGTGGGCGGCGATGATCCAGGAAGCGATACGGCAGATCGAGACGACGCCGCTGCAGAAAGTCGTGCTGGCTCGCGTCGCCGAGCTGCGCTTTCGCGAGCGCATCGACGTCAACGGCGCGCTGGCTTATCTCGACCGCCACTATCCCGACAGCTACCGCTTCCTCTTCGAGCCGCGCCCGCACCACGCCTTCTACGGCGCGACGCCGGAGCTGCTGGTGCGCGTGTCCGGGCAGACGCTGACGACGATGGCCATGGCGGGCAGCATCCGCCGCAGCGCCGACCCGATTGAAGACGCCGCGCTGGGCCAGGCGCTGCTCAACAGCGCGAAGGACCGCCACGAGCACGATCTGGTGGTCATGTCCCTGCTGGAGCGGCTGGCGCCCCTGACGGCGCAGCTGGAGATTTCGCCGCAGCCGGGCGTCTACAAGATCGCCAACATCCAGCACCTGCTCACGCCGGTGCGCGGGCGGCTGCTGGAGGCGTTGGGCGTGCTGCCCGTGGCGGCGGCGCTGCATCCCACGCCGGCCCTGGGCGGCAAGCCGCGCGCGCTGGCGATGGCCTTCATCCAGCAGGTCGAGCCGGTGCCGCGCGGCTGGTATGCGGCGCCAGTGGGCTGGATCGACGTGCACATGGACGGCGCCTTTGCCGTGGCTATCCGCTCGGCTATTGCCCAGGAGCGGCGCGTCTGGCTCTACGCCGGGGCGGGCATCGTCGCCGACTCCGAGCCGGACAAGGAGTGGGAGGAGACGGCGTTGAAGTTCCGGCCGATGCTGGAGGCGCTGGGGGTGGAGGAAAGCCATGAACGCCAGCCCTAGCCCCAATCCGGCGACCGTATGGGCCGGCGCCGTCGCCGAGGCGCTGGCGGGAGCCGGCGTGCAGCACGTTTGCCTGGCGCCCGGCTCGCGCTCGACGCCGCTCGTGCTGGCCTTTGCCGCCCATCCGGTGCTGCGCATCTGGCGCCACCTGGACGAGCGCAGCGCCGCCTATTTCGCGCTGGGCATCGGCCAGGCAACCAACCGGCCGGCCGCCCTGCTGGCGACGAGCGGCACGGCGACGGCCAACTTCTTCCCGGCCGTCGTCGAGGCGCGCATGGCCGGGGTGCCGCTGCTGGTGATCACCGCCGACCGCCCGCCGGAGCTGCGCCACAGCGGCGCGAACCAGACCATCGACCAGGTGAAGCTGTATGGCGACCAGGTACTCTGGTCGGTGGACCTGCCGCTGCCGGAAGCGGAGGCGCCGGAGCTGGCGCTGCGCAACCTCAAGGCGCTGGTCGCGCGCGCGGCAGCCACGGCCGGGGGACTGGCGCCGGGACCGGTCCACCTGAACGCGCCCTTCCGCAAGCCGTTCGAGCCGCTGGACGAGCAGCCAGCCGCTCGCGAGGAACCGGCCGCGCCTGCCCTGCAAATCACCCGCGGGCAGCTCCTGCCGACCGAGGCGCAGGCCACGCTGCTGGGCAGCATGGTGGCCGACAACCCGCGCGGCATCATCGTCGTGGGGCCGCGCCGGAAGCAGAACGACGGCTTTGCCGAGGCGGTGACGACGCTTGCCCGCTATGCCGGCTATCCCATCTTTGCCGACCCCCTCTCTGGCCTGCGCTTCGGGCCGTGGGTGGCCGAGACGGCGGTGCTCGGCGGCTACGAGACATACCTGATGGCCGATGAGCCGGGCTGGGCCGAGCCGGAGCTGGTGCTGCGCTTCGGCGCTGTGCCCACCTCCAGCGCGCTGAACGCTTATTTGGAACGCATCCGCCCCAAACATCGCATCCACGTGCGCGAGAGCGGCGTCTGGGCCGACGACAGCCACCGCACGACGCTCTTCCTGCAGGCCGGCGAGACGGCAACCTGCGGCGCGATCCTGGCGAAGATGGGCGCGCGGCGCCGGCCGTGGGGCTGGGCGGCGCAGCTCCAGGCCACCGAGGGGCTTTACTGGCAGGTGATGCGTAAGTCGATGGCCGACAGCGAGTTCGACGGCGCCTACGTAGTCGATCTGATGCGCCTCCTGCCCGCGAACAGCCGCCTTTTCGTCGGCAGTAGCCTGCCCATCCGCCACGTCGATCAATTCGCCCGGCCGCGCGCCCGGCCGCTCTACGTTTACGCCAACCGGGGCGCGAGCGGCATCGACGGCAACACCAGCAGCGCGCTCGGCGTGGCAGCGGCGACGGGCGATCCCGTCATTTTGCTCGCCGGAGATATCACCTTCTATCATGACATGAACGGGCTGCTCGCCGTGCGCCAGCATGGATTGAAGCTGATCAGCGTGGTCCTGAACAACGGCGGCGGCAACATCTTCCGCCGGCTTCCGGTGTCGCGCATCGATCCGCCCTTTACCGAGCTGTTCGTTACACCGCACGGGCTGGAGTTCGGCCCGGTGGCGGAGCTTTACGGGCTGGCCTACACCCGCGTCGAGAGCCGGCCGGCGTTTCGTGAAGCCCTGCGCGCGGCCCTCGCGGCGGACGAGCCGGCGCTCGTCGAGGTGTGCACAGACGGGCGCGCCGACCACGAGCGGCGGCAGGAGCTGCTGGCGTCCGTACTGGCCGAAGTGCGGGGCAGATGACGCTCACCTATCACGACGGAGCGCGGGCTTCCAGCCCGCAGGGGCGAGCAAGGATGCTGCCTGCCAGAATGGCAGGGCGATCCGACCGGCTTGATAACCGCTGAATAGGACAAGGAGTTTTCGGAGTGACTGATTGGCAAGTTGTCAAGGAATACGAAGATATTACCTACCACAAGGCAGACGGCATGGCCCGCATCGCCTTTAACCGGCCGGAGGTGCGCAATGCCTTCCGGCCGAAGACGATTGACGAGATGACCGAGGCCTTCCGTCTGGCGTGGATGGATCCCGAGGTCGGCGTCGTGCTGCTGACCGGCAACGGCCCGTCGCCCAGGGACGGCGTCTACTCATTCTGCGCGGGCGGCGACCAGAAGATTCGCGGCCACGCGGGCTACATCGACGAGCACGGCATGGCCCGGCTCAACGTGCTGGAGCTGCAGCGCGTCATCCGCACGATGCCCAAGCCGGTTATAGCCCTGGTGGCGGGCTACGCCATCGGCGGGGGGCACGTCCTGCACGTCATCTGCGATTTGACCATCGCCGCCGACAACGCCGTCTTCGGCCAGACCGGGCCCATTGTCGGCAGCTTCGACGGCGGCTTTGGCGCCAGCTATCTGGCGAGCATCGTCGGGCAGAAGAAGGCGCGCGAAATCTGGTATCTCTGCCGGCAGTACAGCGCCGAGGAGGCGCTGGAGATGGGGTTGGTCAACAAGGTGGTGCCGGTGGAAGAGCTGGAGACCGAGGGCGTCGCCTGGGCGCAGGAAATCCTCGCCAAGAGCCCGATCGCCATTCGCTTCCTCAAGGCCGGCTTCAACGCCGATCTGGATGGGCAGACCGGGCTGCAGGTGCTCGCGGGCGATGCGACGATGCTCTTCTACATGACCGAGGAAGGGCAGGAAGGGCGCAACGCCTTCGTGGAGAAGCGCAAGCCAGACTTCAGTAAGTTCCCCCGCCGGCCCTGATGGAAAACTGGCTGACCGCCCGCACCCGCGCCACGCCGGGGCGGCTGGCTCTGCGCCACGATGGCGTTTCCTGGGACTACGCGGCCCTCGCCCGACTGGTCGAGCAGCTTGCCGGCGGGCTGGCGGCGGCAGGCGTGCGACCCGGGGACCGGGTAGGGGCATTGCTGCCTAACGGCGTGCTCTACGCCGCGCTGGTCCACGCCCTGATGCGCCTGGGCGCCGTGCTCGTGCCGCTGAACACACGGCTAACGGTGGCCGAGCTGGCCTGGCAGGTGACCAGGGCCGGCGTCGCCCTGCTCCTGCACAGCGCGGAGACCAGTTCGCTGGCAGCGGAGGTCGTCAGGCAATCGCCGTTGCAGCGGCGGGCTGTGGAAGAATTGCCGGCCTGCCAGAGCGCGCGGCCGGCGCAGCCGGTCGATCTGGACGCCGTGCAGGCTATCGTCTTCACCAGCGGGACGACGGGGCAGCCCAAGGGAGCGATGCTGACCTATGGTAACCATTTCTGGAGCGCCATGGCGTCGGCCTACCGGATCGGCGTGCTGCCGGGCGACCGGTGGCTGAGCATCCTGCCGCTCTACCACGTAGGCGGGCTGGCTGTGCTTTTCCGTAGCTGCCTTTATGGCACGGCAGCCGTGCTGCAGGAAGGCTTCGAGGTAGAGGCGGTGAACCGCAGCCTGGACGAAGAGGCGATCACGCTTGCCTCGCTGGTACCGACGATGCTCTACCGCTTGCTGCCGGCGTGGTCAAGCTGGCCTGACACGTTGCGGCTGGTGCTGCTCGGAGGGGCAGCCGCCTCGCCGGAGTTGGTGGCGCAGGCTGCCGCCGCCGGCGTGCCTGTAGCGACGACTTACGGGCTGACCGAAGCATCGTCGCAGGTGGCGACGATGCTGCCGGAGGAGGTGCGCCGGAAGCCGGGCAGCGCGGGCCGGCCGCTGCTGTTCAACCAGGTGCGCATCGTGGACGATAGCGGCGCACCCCTGCCGGCCGGCGGGGTTGGCGAGATAGCCGTGCGCGGGCCGGCGGTGATGGCCGGTTATTACGGGGAGCCTGAGGCGACGGCCCGGACGCTGCGGGACGGCTGGCTGCATACTGGCGACATGGGCTACCTCGACGAAGAGGGCGATCTCTGGCTGGTGCAGCGGCGCAGCGACATCATCGTCAGCGGAGGAGAGAACGTCTACCCGGCCGAGGTGGAGGCGGTGTTGCGCGCACATCCGGCGGTCGCCGCCGTGGCGGTGGTGGGCCTGCCCGACCCGGAGTGGGGAGAGCAGGTGGCGGCGCTGGTGGTGTCCGCAGCCGGGCAGGAACTCTCGGCCGGAGCGCTGCAGGACTTTGCACGGCGGCTGCTGGCGGGCTACAAACTGCCCCGGCGCATTGCGTTTGTCGAAGAACTGCCGCAGACCGCATCGGGAAAGATAGCGCGAGCCGCCGTGCGTGAGATGCTGCTGGCGAGTGGGAACGATACGGAAGAAGGTTAAGCACGATGGTCATGCACATGCATCCCATGAACGCAGCGCTGCGCTTCTTCCTGGAGCTGGCGGCGCTGGTAGCGATGGGTTATTGGGGATGGACCCAACACGTGGGCGTGGCGCGCTGGCTGTGGGCATTGGGATTGCCGCTCGTGGCGTCGGCTGTCTGGGCCGTCTTTCGTATCCCGGGCGATCCCGGAACACCAGTCGTTCCGGTTCCCGGCCTGGTACGGCTGCTTGTGGAGATCGTCTTCTTCGGTGGCGCTGTCTGGCTGCTGGCCCAGGCCGGACGCCCAACCTGGGCGCTGGTACTCGCCATCTTGCTCGTGGCGCATTACCTCCTGGCGTACCGGCGGATTGTGTGGATGCTGCAGCAGAGGTAGCGTCGAGTGCCGCGGATCAGCGTTGGCGACGTGAGTTATCATTGCGTGGAGCAGGGGACCGGCGAGCCTGTGCTGCTGCTGCACGGCTTTACAGGCAGCAGCGCGGCGTGGTCGCCGGTGCTGCCGGCGCTTGCCCGGCGCTACCGGGTCATCGCCGTCGATCTGCTGGGCCACGGGGAGAGCGACGCGCCAGACGACCCGGCGCGCTACGCGATGGAGCGCGTGGTCTGGGACATCGCCACGCTCCTGGACATCCTGGCTGCCGGCCCAGCGGCGCTCGTGGGCTATTCGATGGGCGGGCGGCTGGCGCTCTACCTGGCGCTGCACATCCCTGAACGGTGGCGGGCGCTCGTCTTGGAGTGCGCTTCGCCGGGACTGGCAACCGAAGCGGAGCGGGTCGAACGCGCCGCGCAGGACGAAGCGCTGGCAGCCCGCATTGAGGAGCTGGGTATCGAGCGCTTCATCGCCTCCTGGGAGCAGCTACCCCTGTTTGCCAGCCAGCAGTCCCTGCCGGAAACCGTGCGCGCGGAGCAGCGCCGCTGGCGGCTCCAGAACCGCCCGGCCGGGCTGGCCGGCAGCCTGCGCGGGATGGGCACGGGGGTTCAGCCCTCGTTATGGGAGCGTCTGGGCGAGCTGCGCCCGCCCACGCTGCTGCTGGCGGGCGCGCTGGACGAGAAGTTTGTCGGCATTGCGCGCAAAATGGCGCGGGCTATCCCGGAGGCGACGCTGGATCTGGTGCCGGATGCCGGCCACACCATTCACCTGGAGCAGCCGGAGCGCTGGCTGCGGCTGGTTACCGGCTGGTTGGAGGAGCTGTAACGTCCCGTCAGCGACCCCGGCTCTCCTCAAGCACGACGAAATCGAATACGTTGTAGCTGGCCCAGTTGTCGTCGGCGTCGGGATAGTCCAGGCTGATGGTATGTGGATAACCGTACTGGCGATCGTAGCGGCTATGGGTGATGACGGCGCCCTCGTCCAGGGCCGACTGGATCTCCGCGAAAAGCCAGTCGATGGTGTAGGCGGTCGGGTCTTCGGGGAGCGGGAAATTGACCTCGTCGGCGTAGCGCGGGTAGGTAGCGCGGTCGTCTTCCACGCCGATGGTCAGGACAAGCGAGGCGCCAAAGCGGTCGCTCGTCAGGCTGTAGCGGTAGTGAGTTGGTTTCTGTTCGGCCCAGCGGGCGGCCTGACGCTGCAGCTCTTCGACGGGATCGTCGGTCAGGGTCAGCGCCGCCACCAGGAGCAGGGTGATGTGGGGACGGACCAGCGCGGTCACGCCCAGCCCACCGGCGACGAGGGCCATCCCGCCGCGAGCACCGGTCCACTGCCGAGCCGCCCCGTTGGCGACCAGGCCGATGCCGAGCACCATCACCGCCTCCTTGCCGATCGAGCTCGGCCAGAACGCCATCGAGGGCAACAGGAACCCGAACGCAGCCAACCGGCGCGGATCGGCCTCCGGCATCGCCCGCCGCCACGCGCGGAAGGTCAGGTACAGGCCGACGAACCCGACCGCCGAGAACACGAAGAAGCCGCCGATCTTGGTCGGCCCGGTGAAGACGAACAGGGCGCCGGTCGCCATCTCCATGAACTGGGTGCCGAGCAGCGTGCGGTCCGGCTGGTACGGGGCGAGGTCGCCCCGCCGGAAGCGCTCGGCGAGCACCCCGCCCACGAACGTGTACCGCGACGCATCGCCCGTACCTCCGTACAGACCCTCGAGCACGACGTAGCGGACCACCGTCCCCACCATCTTCGCCGCCCAGCCCAGCATCACCAGGCGGGCGACCGGCAGCGACTCGACCCGCGTCACCACCAGCCAGAGCACGGCCGCCCCGACGAGCGCGACGACCTGGGCGACGACGACGCCGACCGCGAGCGGGCTCGACCCGGTCAGCGCGAGGAGGTTCCCGACCAGCCACACCCCGCCGACGCCGGCGACCGCGAGGTGCGGACCGGCGAGGGCGCGGAGCCGCCGCGCCACCCCGCTAGGCGCGGTCGCCGCGCGCCGCCGCCCGACGACGACGCGACCGCTCGGTCGGCGGCTCGGGTTCCCCCCGCGGGCCGTACCCGTACGCGTAGCCGTATCCGTACCCGTAGCCGTAGGCCTCACCGGCGGAGACGTCGTTCAGGACCGTGCCCTCGACGACGGCATCGACCTGGTCGAGCAGCTCCATCGAGCGGCGCGTGCTCCGCTTGCTGGTGCGACCCGAGCTGACGACGAGCAGCGTCGCGTCGACCAGGCTGGCGACCAGCAGGGCGTCGGTGACCGGCAGCACCGGCGGCGTGTCGATGATCACGATGTCGACGAGGCCCGACAGCTCGTCGAGCACCTCGGCGGTGCGACGCGTCGACAGCACCTCCGACGGGTTGGGCGGAGGTGGCCCCGACGGCAGGATCCACAGCCTCGATTCGCCCTCGACCGGTACGAGGGCCTCGTCGAGCGTGGCGTCGCCGACGATCACCGACGTCAGCCCAGGGTGCTGCGGTACGCCGAAGAACGACTCGATGCGCGGCCGCCGCAGGTCGCCCGAGACGACCGCGACCCGGAGGCCGGCGCGGGCGAAGGCGACCCCCAGGTTGGCGGTGGTGGTGGTCTTGCCCTCGCCGGGGCTCGGGCTGGTGATCTGGAGGCGCCGGACCGGACGGTCGACGCTGAGGAACTGCACCGACGTCCGCAGCGTGCGATACGCCTCGGCCGGCGCCGACAGCGGTTCCTCGATCGACACCACCCGGGGCGAGGTCCGGTCGCGCCAGCCGGGCACGGTCGGGATCAGACCCAGCACCGTCGCGCCCGGGGCCGCCGACTCCAGGTCCTCCTTGCTCCGGAGGCGGTCGTCGAGCAGCTCGAGCAGGAAGGCCAGGCCGACGCCGACGACCAGCCCGGCGATCAGGCCGAGGACCACGTTGCGCAGCGGGTCGGGGGCGAAGGGCGACGACGGCACGCCGGCCGGCGACACGAGCTGGGCGCCCCCGGTGGTGACCTGCTCGATCGCCAGGTTGACCCGGGCCAGGTTGCCCTGGTTGTCGATGAGCTGCGCCTCGAGGCGGCTGCGCTCGGGACGGATCCGGCTCGTCTCGCGGTCGCGGTCCTCGATCAGCGCCTGGCGCTCGGGGCTGGCCGACTCGCCGGTCGGTGTCGGCGGGAGGGCGGCGATGCGGTCCTCTATGTCGCGCAGGTCGCTCTCGAGCAGCGCGATCTGGACGCTCGTCACGTCGATGGCGGCCTGGAGGCGCTCGACCGCCGCCGCCAGGTCGGCGGTCAGGGCCTCCTGACGGGTGCGGATGTAGACCTCGGCGAAGGTGTTCACCGTCTCGGCCTGGGCCTCCGGCGAGGTGCCCTCGGCGGTGACCGCCACCACGCTCGTCTCCCCCACCGGCTCGATGTCGACCGAGTACGACCGACCCAGCTCCTGCTCGACCGCCTCGCGGACCACCTCGGCCCGCATCACCTCGATCTCGGTCGCGATCGACCGGCTGGTGTCCCGTGACGACCCGGTCTCGATCGAGCTGAGGACCCGCTCCGACGCGCTCGGCGCCAGCAGGATCTTCCCGGTCGCCCGGTACTGCGGCTCGCGCACCAGCGACCAGGCCAGGGCGAGCGCTCCCAGCAGCAGAGTGCAGACGATCACGACCCACTTGCGGCGACGCAGCACGGCGACGCCGGAGCGGAGCGAGGCCTCGGTGGTCACCTCGCGGTGCGTCATCGCGGGCACCCTATGCGACGTCAGATCGAGCGTCGGATCGGCTGTCGGCGTCGGGGCGGGCGTCCGGCGGCGACGCCGCGCCCGGGGCGGATCCTGGAGATCGGTCACGACGCGAACCTCAGGCCGAACGTGCGCTCGAGCTGCCCCCGGCACAGCGGCGAGACGGTGCAGGTCGCCTCCGCGCCGATGCGCTGAGGGTCGCCGGTGTCGGTCAGGTCGGCGACGGCGTCGATGCCGGTCGACGCGGCCAGGGCCACGGTCGTCACCAGGCGCAGGGCCCGATCCGCGGCGGTGGGTGCGTTGGCGACGACGCCGGCGTCCGCGCCGACACCGGACAACGCGCCCCGGACGTCGGAACCGGCCCCGTAGGCGAGCTCGCCGTCGAACGGGGCCAGCGCGGCAAGGAGCGTGCGACCGCCGGCGACGACCAGATCGGCCTCGCGGTCGCGCAACGCACCCACCGCCGCCACCTCGTCCGACACCGGTTCGAGGTAGGTGACCTCGAACCCGGCCGCGCCCAGCACCTCGCCGTACAGATGGGCGGCGATGGTGAGGTCCGGCGCGTCCAGCGGCAGGATCCGCATGGGTCCGGGGGCGTCGATCGGGTCGACCGCGTCCAGGCCGTTGTCGGCCAACCAGCCCGAAGCGACGTCGCCCGCGTCGTCCCCGTCGACGACCCGCCGGGTCAGCGCGGCGAGCTCGGAGCTGCTGAGCGCGGCCGCGATCCCCTCCGCCAGCGGGTCGATCTCCGGTAGGGCGACGTCGAAGCGGAGCAGCGGGGTGATCGGGTCGGACAGGACCTGCCCCCCGGCGTCGAGGATGACGAGTCCCTCGGCGGGGCGGACCGTCGCCGGCACCACCGCCAGGGTGACGTCGCCGGCCTCGAGCGCGGCGTCCGGCATCGCCGGATCGGACAGATCGATCGTCACCAGCTCGTGCGGCTCGCCGGTGGGCGCGACCGACGGCGGCGGGGAATCCGGGTCGGTCGCCGCGGCGGTGTCGTCGGACCCGGCATCGTCGGACCCACCGCCGTCACGGCCGAAGACCAGGAACGCCCCGGCCGCCAGCACGACGACCGCGACGACGGCCGCCGCCCAGATCCAGCGCGGCGGCGACGCCGATGCGCCGGAGGTCCGATGCCTGCGATCGTCTTCGTCCACGGTTCCCCCAGGGGCATCGCCGGGCCCCCCCTCGGCCAGCGACGGTACCAGCCGGCCCCGCCCCGGCGACAGGCCGGCGCGGGCCCGATGGACGACCGCGGGACGGCGGGGTCCGCCGCCGACGCGCGGTCAGCGGTCGGGCGGGCCTCCC
>ENA-UOUL01005757-UOUL01005757.1-bioreactor-metagenome-genome-assembly--contig:-NODE-5757-length-10516-cov-3.468723_pt1 | contig 10516 bp, 9 predicted proteins | sample MGYA00249838_ERZ747220 | MGnify/ENA primary metagenome ERZ747220 (study PRJEB28778, sample SAMN05720191) | bioreactor metagenome | isolation source: Anaerobic biogas reactor | place: USA:Washington...
GGGGTGCGACTGGGTGATGGGGGTTAACAGAGTCTCTCTCTGCAGGTTTCAATCCACGCACCCGCGAGGGGTGCGACAATCATCTCGGGCAGAGACTTAGCCGAGAACCTACAGTTTCAATCCACGCACCCGCGAGGGGTGCGACACAGCGAGCAACTTATGCGATGTATGACAACTTCCTGTTTCAATCCACGCACCCGCGAGGGGTGCGACGCAAGAGCGCAAAATACGGGAATTTGACGAGGTTATGTTTCAATCCACGCACCCGCGAGGGGTGCGACGGATTATAAAAGGTTCTATCGTATGAGTACCTAGCGTTTCAATCCACGCACCCGCGAGGGGTGCGACCTGAATCGCTGTCGAAGTTACGCCAAGGATAAGAAATGTTTCAATCCACGCACCCGCGAGGGGTGCGACAAAACACCACGGAAAATTGGAATTTCCTACCGGAGTTTCAATCCACGCACCCGCGAGGGGTGCGACAACCGCTCAACATAATAGTTTTATGTCTGTCGGTGTTTCAATCCACGCACCCGCGAGGGGTGCGACTAATTCCTCAAATTTTGGCCTATATATAATGTAGGGTTTCAATCCACGCACCCGCGAGGGGTGCGACCCTTATTTTTATTAATTTTGGGGTAGAACTTCGTCCAGTTTCAATCCACGCACCCGCGAGGGGTGCGACTTTTTACATGCCGCTTTTTTTACCAAAACACCACTACGTTTCAATCCACGCACCCGCGAGGGGTGCGACGATGGTGACGCGGGGGCGGGTGATGTATTACTAGGGTTTCAATCCACGCACCCGCGAGGGGTGCGACTAGGCGAGAAAGAATAAGGAATGTCTGCCTGGTTGTTTCAATCCACGCACCCGCGAGGGGTGCGACCCCCGGCCGCTGGCGGAGATGGCATATAAAACTTTGTTTCAATCCACGCACCCGCGAGGGGTGCGACCAGCGCCCCCGGATGATTCCCATGCCGGTTTTAAGTGTTTCAATCCACGCACCCGCGAGGGGTGCGACTGTTAGTCATTATCATAACAAAAAGTGTTAGCCCTGTTTCAATCCACGCACCCGCGAGGGGTGCGACTATAGCTATCCCCTGGGTTTTGGCACCCAGGGGATATGTTTCAATCCACGCACCCGCGAGGGGTGCGACAAATATGGTTCAGTAGGTGTGGCTACTTTTCCCGTTTCAATCCACGCACCCGCGAGGGGTGCGACTACATAACCAAGAATACGGTCATATTTGTCCTTATGAGTTTCAATCCACGCACCCGCGAGGGGTGCGACTTCATAGATTTTTACCCCATCAATGTCTGCATCAGTTTCAATCCACGCACCCGCGAGGGGTGCGACGTTTTTTCGGGCGAAACTGGCACATATAAGACGATGTTTCAATCCACGCACCCGCGAGGGGTGCGACCAGGCGTTGATAAACTGGTAGTAAATTCCCCGGTAGGTTTCAATCCACGCACCCGCGAGGGGTGCGACCTGCATCATCCGACTAATGCCAGGCCATACGCTGGTTTCAATCCACGCACCCGCGAGGGGTGCGACGCGATTTTGTAACATTTTTTTACGAGAAAAGGCTAGTTTCAATCCACGCACCCGCGAGGGGTGCGACAAAATAATTTTTACAATAGTTGGTTTTACTGAGCTGTTTCAATCCACGCACCCGCGAGGGGTGCGACAACCGTTATTAGCGGAAACTTTTATCGACTTAATGTTTCAATCCACGCACCCGCGAGGGGTGCGACTCTGCTATCGCGCGTGAAAACTGGTCATCACTGGTTTCAATCCACGCACCCGCGAGGGGTGCGACAAAAAAAGGGAATATGGTCTATACCAGATTATGCGTTTCAATCCACGCACCCGCGAGGGGTGCGACTAGCATTTCATAATCCCCGTAACAAAAGGCAAGTGTTTCAATCCACGCACCCGCGAGGGGTGCGACCTGTAGCTGTTGACTGATAACCGATAGGTAATTTGTTTCAATCCACGCACCCGCGAGGGGTGCGACCGGGATCGGCATCACCCGTTAAAACCACTTTAGGGTTTCAATCCACGCACCCGCGAGGGGTGCGACGGGGATGCTGATTTGATACCTGCCAATATTTTGAGCGGTTTCAATCCACGCACCCGCGAGGGGTGCGACTGGCAACACCCGGGCAATTTCATTCAGGCCAGACAGTTTCAATCCACGCACCCGCGAGGGGTGCGACAAAATTACCGAGTGATACCAGTACCGCCTATGCGGATGTTTCAATCCACGCACCCGCGAGGGGTGCGACCTACAGCTATGAGGATCATGTAGCTCTGGCTAAGGTTTCAATCCACGCACCCGCGAGGGGTGCGACCATCGGTTACAACGGTTATCCGGCCCATGTACTGGTTTCAATCCACGCACCCGCGAGGGGTGCGACTTGGTAATTGCAATTTTCGTCATACATAGCCTTTAGTTTCAATCCACGCACCCGCGAGGGGTGCGACGGGTTGGGAGAGCCCTGGAAGCTCCCCCATTTCCGGTTTCAATCCACGCACCCGCGAGGGGTGCGACCCGGTCCTGGCTGTTTCCGTTGACCTCGGCGGCTCTGTTTCAATCCACGCACCCGCGAGGGGTGCGACCCCAATCAGTTTTTGATCGATGCCACCCCTCAGGGTTTCAATCCACGCACCCGCGAGGGGTGCGACAGGGTGTTGGCTTTTTCTTTCGATGTGGATTGCATGTTTCAATCCACGCACCCGCGAGGGGTGCGACCTAAGCCCGTATTTCTTGACAATCTCGATCATTCTTGTTTCAATCCACGCACCCGCGAGGGGTGCGACGTAGGGGAATTTCTTCGCCTTGGACGCCAGTTTGGAGTTTCAATCCACGCACCCGCGAGGGGTGCGACGTGTCAAAGCCCAGGGGATAGCTATATAAAAAGGTTTCAATCCACGCACCCGCGAGGGGTGCGACGGAAAAACGCGCTGAAATTCGCAAACAAACTCAACGTGTTTCAATCCACGCACCCGCGAGGGGTGCGACGCAATTTATGCCCACGTTTTATATACTATATTTAATGTTTCAATCCACGCACCCGCGAGGGGTGCGACAAAAACATTCGGGCGTACCAAAAAACCGTACGAATCGTTTCAATCCACGCACCCGCGAGGGGTGCGACGCCCAGACCGATGATACTGTTATAACCACAACTATTGTTTCAATCCACGCACCCGCGAGGGGTGCGACACTAAATTGCCAATATTCCCATTAAAACATAGAGGTTTCAATCCACGCACCCGCGAGGGGTGCGACGACACCCAGTAGGCAAGCAGACCCATAGCGCAAAGGTTTCAATCCACGCACCCGCGAGGGGTGCGACAGTATTCTAGTTGTTGTACCGTCTTGCCTAGTCCGTTTCAATCCACGCACCCGCGAGGGGTGCGACCCCTCTGGTAGCGCTAATGCAGTTTCAGGAGTACCCCGTTTCAATCCACGCACCCGCGAGGGGTGCGACGTGGGACTGTCCCCGGTTCAGTAACTATTTTATCTGTTTCAATCCACGCACCCGCGAGGGGTGCGACCGGTCTTTATGCGTCAACATCAATGACTAATTATGTTTCAATCCACGCACCCGCGAGGGGTGCGACACCTATATAACAAGCGTATTTCCAGGTATTACTAGTTTCAATCCACGCACCCGCGAGGGGTGCGACGCGGCAACAATTACGACCCCTGCTGGATACCCCGTTTCAATCCACGCACCCGCGAGGGGTGCGACATATCGGCGTTTGAGAGGTATGTATAAATATTCATGTTTCAATCCACGCACCCGCGAGGGGTGCGACTTTCCAGCTTCAATTTTCCCAACTCTTTAGGGTGTAGTTTCAATCCACGCACCCGCGAGGGGTGCGACGTGCTAGTGGCGGCAAATACTAGAGCTTATACCATGTGGTTTCAATCCACGCACCCGCGAGGGGTGCGACAACCATCACCTGCGCCACCGTTGTTGCTACTGATGTTTCAATCCACGCACCCGCGAGGGGTGCGACCTGATTCGATCTTGGCCAGCGCCTCCTCTCTGGGGTTTCAATCCACGCACCCGCGAGGGGTGCGACGATTATAGTGGAGTTGCGTATCGCATTGAGCACATGAATTAGAAAGGCAGGTGATATTATTGAAACCCCATAGAAGAGCTACTATCGCTGAAAGACTCACCAAAATTAGAGAAGACAGAGGATTAACCAGGGGCAAGGTGGCGAGTGACCTTAACTTGGCGCTAACCACTATTGCTGGATACGAGCAAGGCTACAGAGTTCCCAAGTTTGACAATTTACTAAAGTTGGCAAATTACTACCGAGTCGCACTGGAGTACCTGGTAGGAGAAGAAGACGAAGAACATCCTCCCGCAAAAGAAAACATCCTAGAAGACGCAATATTGGAAGATTTTATTGTGAGGGTTCGGGATCTATGCGACAAAGTGGAACTTGATTCGCGCGAAAAGAGAAGTGAACTAGACCTTCTAGTTGATTTCTTGGAGATGCGTATCAACAAGAAACTAAACAAATAAAACAATACGGCAATTACGATGCAGGGGGGGGAGAAGGTGTCGTAATGAAAATACTGAGGATTTACAACAGGGTTACTAAGGAGGCCATGATGCCTCCTCTTTGAAAGGGGGACAAGCGGCTTTCCTCCCCCGATTAAAATCGGGGGCATCCAGCCGCGATCATTGTGACTTTTTTATTTTCCGGCTGCCTTTCCGTCTACATAAGATTCACCTAAAATGAACGCAGTGGCTATTCCGACAATCCACTTATAGGCTACTGGGTCGATCGGCGCACCTAGTCCCTCATTCAGAATAATAAAAATAGCGCTGAACAGCGCCGATAAGAACTTCCTGCTTTTCAATCTCTGTATAAAAGGTCTCATCTACTTGCCCCCCTTAATTACTTTCAATAAATTTAACGCCACCGCCAGAACAAACCACTTTGTCGCAGGTTCGTCCGGCTTATGTTTACCCACCTTTAGATCTATGAGTCCCGCCTTGTCAGCTTCCTGCATTAGTTTTTCCTTCCATGGTTCTGCCATGGACAATCCCTCCAATCGTTTATTTAGTTCGCCCCACGGAAAGTTTTTTCCTGGACAGGCCGTGGGCATAACATCCTTGTGTCCAATGATCGCTATGTCTGGGAACCGAGTCCATATATCCCTAATCAACCAAGTCACGCTCTCCATTTGTGCGCTAGTAGGCTTTCCGGTTTGGAAATTACCCGCTAGGCAAATTCCAATACCGTTTGAATTAGCCTCGTGCCTAGAGTCCTGGTAAGCATGGCTGCCACGAGCCCATTCCGGTCGTCCACGGTGAATAGAGCCGTCAGAATGAATCACATAATGATACCCTATCCCAGACCAACCTTGGCCTTGATGCCACCTGTGAATATCGCTTATAGTAGTGCTGGGGTCGCTGGCAGAGTGATGTAAGACTATGCGAGTCGTAGCAGACCTCTGAGCCATCTTGCCGTTAAATCGGAAGTTAGTTTCTACTATCTGCATTGGTTTCACCTCCCTAGCAGTGACAGAATAAAATCTGTCCCTGCATACCCAATCACAATAATAGTGATGAGCAACACGCTAGTAATCTCTATGTCCAGCAGGGCAATGCCGGCTATAGTTCCCACGGCACACCCCACCATCAGATTGACCGCTACCTGTAGACCAGTCTGCTCCCGAATAGTGAGCAAATGAATTACACCGCCCACCATACCAAGAAAAGCCCCCAACAGGACGAATATCATTGCCTCCACTGCTCATCACCACCTCCCTGTGTGATTTTGGTCTTGGTTATGCCGCTTAATGCCCACAACTCAACGGTCGTAAAGCCAAACCAGCACCCGATCAACGTAGTAGGCTCTGATCCGGTTATAAGGAACAGGTACAAAACAACTCCGGTGAACGCTACATTTAACATGATCACCAGAGCCACAATTTTTTTGCTAAACTCCTTCATCTTGCCCTCCTTTCTTATAAAACTTTTCGCAGGTGTCGATTCTCTTATGCGCCTGTTTGACCGACTCCTCGCACCGGATCAACCTCTCCCCGTTTTCCTTAACGTCCTCCTTTACTGCACTCAGCTCGGACTTGATCTCGAAGACCCCATTTGAAATGGTCTCCAGCTTAACGATTACCGTTGTCATTTGCGCAGCTTCTTCTCTGGCGTCTTTTTCCTCATTTCTCTTGAGATTTGATATGCCGAAGAAAAGTGCTGCGGCCACCGATACACCCGAAAACAACAGGGCAAGTTCAATAGTCAATAACATCCCCTCCCCAGCTAGCAATCTCCATAAACAAGCAACAGAGCCACCATGCAGTGACCCTGTTGCTTAATGGGGTTATTCATTCGCTGCGTTGTTGGCTCTCGTCTGAGCAATGTACTCCCCAAATTCTTTGTCGAGTAACTTGACCTTCGCTTTTAGTTCGGAGCTAAGACCATAGTTTAGATAATACTGCTCCATTAAAGCCTCAGGCGTAAGCCCTGCTTCGTACATTTTTATGAATACCAGGGTCTCCCTGGCGAGCCTACCTCTCTCCTTCTCTATCTCTTTCACCCAGTAACCTTTTTCTGCTGGGCTTAGATAAGGAGTATCCCTAAATGTTCTAATCAGGGAGTTGGCTGGGCCGAAGGTGTTACGTATATCCACGCACTCTTTCAAGTACCAGTATAAATCCCAGTCCTTGTCTGGCATGGCTCTGTACGCAGCATCAACCTGCCCGTTTTCAATAAGCCTATCATGTCTCTGCTTCTGTTTTTCCAGGGTATCCCATTTGCGATAGACCTTGTTCATTGATGTTCCATAGTCATCCTTCAGTAAGAACACCCTCAACATTGGGAGCGATTCAGCGTCCATCCCCGTAACTCCGGAAATAATATCCTCCGTGTAGGGGCGCTCGCCCACCATCTTTTCTCGATAAGTCGGGACATCCACAGGGGCGATGGCGTTTATCAAGTGATTCGCGCCCTCTACCGCCATGTCTGTCAAGTCTAGTGTCAATGTCCCCAGACCGCCGAATGTGGTGTTGATCAAGCTCTGCATCGCTATCGGAGAAGCAATGGTAGCATCCTCAAGTCCTATGGAGCCCATGAGTCTACCCCATCCAATTAACAGATGCGGAGTCTCTGAAGTGTACTGGTGCATAGCCAATTCATCCTGTAGCGATGCAGGAACCGAGTTCATCCCATAGAACTGGTTGAATCCCGTGCTGGCTTCACCCATCACGTTTAGAACCTGCGGGAACATACTGCTAGGCATTACACTGTGCATGAAATTGTCCGTTGCCCACTCCTTCATATACTGCGTCGCTGTTGCCGGATCCTTGTCAAAGACGTACTCGAGGAATGTTTCTAGGGTATTAGCGAACAGCATACTGGTGTCAAACGGCTTAGGTATCCGCACTATCACATCAGAGAATGGAACCGGCACCAACCAGTAGTTGACTCTAATGTAACTATGAGCCTCGTCGATTCTTCTCTTTTGGTCGTCGCTGGCGAGTGCCCTTAGTGCCATAGAGCCAAGTGTAATCGGAATATTAGCCCACATAGCCCTTCTCGAAAATTCCTTCGGGTTCTTTTTGAATTGCCTCCAGAGTTTATACTTGCTCTGGATTGGCGAGTTAAAAAACGGGATTACGGAGTTCACGGGTCTTATCCATGTTCCAGCCATACCGAAGTCCTGCTGGTCCATAGCCCTAAATGCAGCCTCCTTGCGACTTGCTCCGGTTTCTCTCGCCTTGACATACTCAGTAAAGCGGGAAATGTTTTCAGCAACGGTCGCCTTTTCTTGCAGCAAACGGATTGGGCTGTAATCCTGCATCGACCTGCGACCAGTGACTTCCCTATAGAAGTTATTGTGCCGAGATACGATGTCATGTAGGAAGTTGCCCATGCCTGCGGCATCTTCCAAGAACTCTTCCCATAACTCTTGTAGCCTTGGGTCTTCCTTCGGCGTACCCAGGAACAGCGTCGTTTCGCAAAGGTCCATGAACGTAACACCCGAATCCGTAGCCTCGTATCCATGGAAGGTATCTTTAAAGGCGTTCTTGACCCAGAACTCGGGAGTAGCAGTTGCACCAGTCCTCAGTACGTCACCGAACCCCTTGGCCAACTTCCATACCCAATTATCATCAGTCTGTCTGTTCATGGTCTGGAGTGCTGCGATAACTTCAGAATGAGCCTCGTAGATTACAATCTTTCCTTTTTCCTTGCCTACTACGAAAGTAGCCCGATCCCTGCTCTTAGAGCGTATCACAGTTCCTGCTTCTAGCGCCTCTAAATCCTCCTCCGTGAGGCCACTTGCAGGAACCTCCCGACCATCCTTCTGGACAACATACATATCTTTCAGTACCGGCACATTGTTGTACTTCTTAACAAAGGCACCCTCCATGCCGCTAGCAGCAAACCCTTCTATGATTCTGTCCATCTTGCGGATGATGGTGTTCATTTCGATAGCCCGTTGGGCTCTGGTATAACTCTCCATGGCGCTAGTCAGCATATCCTGAATAGGTAGTGTACTGCCTTTCCGTCCCATTATCGGCTCCAGGACTCCCTCGAATGACACAGCGTCCTTGATGTCCTTAGCCGGGTCAAAGTCAATGATTTTACTATTTTTTAGGTAACGGAACATTGGCACATAATTCGGATATGCTTCCTTTAGGGTGTTGTAGGTCTTTTCAGTTATGACCTCGCCCTCCAGCATATCGTCGAGAATCTTCTGGTAGAATTTTACTAATTCCCGATGCGCCTGTCTGACCTTTTGCCGTTTGCCCTCTGGCATCTTAGCGAGCTCGGCGTTGACTTCATCCAGTAACTCTTGAATCCTTTTATCAGAGAATCCAGAGGCGTCCTCCCGTTTATTCTCGGCCTTATCTCTAAAGAACTTGTTCACATCCATGGCATGAGTAGCTATCGCCAACTTAGCCACAATATGCTCCATTTCGTCGCTGTAATTACCTTCCTCGTCGGTTAGGAGTTCGGCGGTTTTCCTGAAGTCTTTTAGGAGTTTGTGGTAAGTGCGGTTCTCGATACCGCCGTACATTCTGGCTAACTTATAAATACTATCGTCGGCATCTGCTATCTTGCCACAAGCAAGTTCTTCCATTAACCGCAAGGCCGCCTTATCGTCTATAAAGTTGCGCATGGTCTTGTAGTATGCCATAGACTTATAGTAGCGCCACTTTTCCTTAGTGGTTAGAGGCTCTCCGTTAACATCTTCTTGGTACTGAATCGCCCCCATTAAAAAGACATTCATTAGATTGTCCTTGGCTAAGAATTTCTCTAAGGGGTTCATCTTTACATTGTCAACAGACCTCTTGATTTCAATGGCTGCGTCCTGCAATGCCCCTTCGCCTAGGGCAAAGCCAATGCCCTGCGCTCCTTCCATTAGGGCCTCCCCAGGAGTAAGAGCTAGTTTTCTTTCCTCTGGGTCGTTGATTTTGGTGTTAAATATTCTGGCTATGGTGTCCAGTATTCGCTCTTGTTTAACGGGCTGAGATCCCTCCGTCTCCGTGCCTGGTTGCTCTGCAACTGTCTCCGCTCCTACTGACTGAGTTGGTCTGCTCGCCCTTGCTTGTGAGGCGAAGTAGTCTACGAAGAAGTTGATGGAGTTATCCCTGACCTCAGACATGACCTCTAAATGCTCGGCAACATTCTGTTTTTCTTCTCTTAGTCTATTCGTTACCGCATCGTTGCCCGCCGCCTTTGACTCTTTGATTCTATTTTCATAGTAGTAGTCGTTGGCTTCATGCAGTCCCTTGAGGCTCTTTAGACGGTTGGCTTCATCCAACGCAGCCTTGTGACGGCTTCTCCAGCCCTCCTGAAACTCCGCAACGCCCTCTTCGTCGTAGGTTACGTCGGGAGCTTCTTTTCTTGTCCCTATTCCAGTAAGTTCTCCAGCACCGACAGGGGAGTCATCGAAGGCCATGATAGCTTTGATTGCGTCAATCTGCCCAGTAGCCCCGAGCATGCCTAGCTTCCTGCGAGTGATGTCAAAGCCCCAGTCATCAATAGCATGGTCAGCTTTGACGAATATCACCTTTACATCACTCTTGGTGCTTACTCTCCATGCTCTGCCTAGTGCCTGTAGAGTTTCGATTGCACTAAACGGAGGCACGGCGAATATAACGGTTCTGGGTCTGTTCCCATGGGTATCATCCAGGGATATTGACACGCCGCCCTTTTGGATAGTTGCCAGAGCGATCCGACCCACCCCATTTTGGAACTTGGGAATTTCTTTTTTCATCGGGTCGATATTGCCGTATATTTGAGCAACCTGACTGTAATATGGTGACTTGCCCTGCTTCTCCCTAAAGTAAGAATCAAACCTATTCTTTAGTTCGGTAAGCGTCCCTGGGCCGTCGGGGATCTCTCCCTTCTTGAGTACTTCCTCCTGTAATAATCGATTTAATAGGTCAAGCTTTTCGCTTTTCGAGAGCTTTCTTCTCCTCTTTTTATTCGCCTCCTTCTTTACTTTTTCCT
>ENA-UOUL01005761-UOUL01005761.1-bioreactor-metagenome-genome-assembly--contig:-NODE-5761-length-10510-cov-4.234161_pt1 | contig 10510 bp, 6 predicted proteins | sample MGYA00249838_ERZ747220 | MGnify/ENA primary metagenome ERZ747220 (study PRJEB28778, sample SAMN05720191) | bioreactor metagenome | isolation source: Anaerobic biogas reactor | place: USA:Washington...
CGCCAGGAAGCCAGAAACCTCACGCCCCCGGATCTCGGAAGTTTCGAGCCGACCGAAGGTTGGCCCGACCTCCGAGGTCTCAAGACGATCGGGCGACGCGACTTCGGAGGCTTGCGTGCGCTGCTGTTCTCCCAGGTCGGGGCCGAAGACGGGTTTCGGCGGCGCCAGGATGCCCAGCTCGTCCTCGGGTATGCGGCTGGCCTGGCGCGGGCGATATTTGACATAAACCGTAGTTGCGCCGGCTGCGTCCGCCAGCGCCGGTGCCAGGCCCTCGGGGACCGGTTGCGGAGGCATGATTTCGTCATCGTCGTAGAGGCTGGCCACGAGTGCGTCGCCGAAGCGGTCCACGGTCAGGCCGGGCAGCGCATCGCCCCCTGCATGGATGACGCGATAAAGGGTAGTATCGGGATCGGCTGCGAGCGGGGCGCGGCACTCGACAGCCAGGCGGACCAGTCCAGCCACCACATCCGGCATCTCTGCCCACGCCCGGCGGATGTGCTGAGGCCCCCGGCTCAGCACCCCCAGTGCTGGCTCGGGCACGCCCGTTACGAGGCGGTCGAGCGGCGCGGGCAGGGGCGCCTGGAAGGTGATGCGCTTGCCCGTCGCGGGGTGCGGAATGTTCAGTTCGGCCGCATGCAGGCAGAGCCGCGGGAACCCGCTCGCCTTACCGCCATAGAGTGCATCCCCCAGTACCGGGAGCCCTACATGCGCCAGGTGCAAGCGGATCTGGTGTGTGCGCCCGGTCTCGGGGATGGCCTCGATGACGGCAAACGCCAGGCCCTGGTCCTTTTTGCCGATCCATCCCCGGTCCACCACTCGGCAGCGGGTGCGCGCCGGCTGGCCCGCGGGATCCTTGCGTGTGGTTACCTTGTAGCGCCCGTCCCGATCCCGCGCGATGGGCGCGTTGATGGTCGATTCATCCACCTCGGGCGCGCCCAGGACCGCGGCAAAGTACACTTTGTGCGCGGCACGACCCTCAAAGGTCGCGGCCAGCCCGCGGTTCGCCTCGGGCCGCACGGAGAAGAGCAAAACGCCCGATGTGTCCGCGTCCAGCCGCTGGTGCATCCCCAGGTAGCTCAACCCCTCCTGCCGCTGGACGATGCGCAGTGCGTCGCCGGGGTAGGGATCGGAAGGCTCCGGCGCATGGGTTGGGATACCCGCCGGCTTATCCACGACGATGATGTCGTCGTCACGGTACAGGACCTTGATTTTCATGCTTCTTGAATTCCTGGGTGCCCGGCACTTCAACGATCCGCAGGATCGCAGTGCCGGGCACCTCTCCTCGGGAAGTTTCCCAAGTGCCGGGCACCTTCGCGTCTACCCTGCCCCCGTTACGGCGCCAGGCGGGTCAGGTCGCGCGGGAACAGCGTCGCCAGGCGGATGTTGTCCAGCCCTAATAGCTGCATGATGAAACGCTCCAAGCCGATGGCGAAGCCGCCGTGGGGTGGCATGCCGTACTTGAACGCCTCAAAATAGGTCTCGAACGGCTTCAGGTCAGTGTACCCGCGCGCGGCCGCGCTGTCCAGGTAGTCCTGGTACAGGTGCAGCCGCTGCCCGCCGGTCACCAGCTCGGTGCCGCGGAAGAGCAGGTCGAACGAGTTGGAGTAGCGTGGGTCGGCCGGGTTAGGATGGGTGTAGAACGGCCGCTTTCCCATCGGGTAGCCCGCGACGAACAGGAAGTCAGACCCATACTCTTCCTGCGCCCACTCGCCCAGCCAGCGTTCGTGCTGGGGCGCCAGGTCCGGCTCGCCGCGGCAGTCTTCGCCCCACTTCTCCAGGATGAGCTCCTGCGCGTCGGGGAAGTAGATCGCGGGGAACTCCGGCGGTGCAATGGGCAGCCTGGCCTCCAGCAGCGCCAGCTCGGCCGCGTGGTGCGTCTCCAAGTGAGCCAGGATGCCGCGAATCACCTGCGTCAGCATGGCCATGACATCCCGGTGGTCTCGGATGAACCCCAGCTCGACATCCAGGCTGACGTATTCGTTGATGTGCCGGATCGTGTCGTGCGGCTCCGCGCGGAAGACCGGACCCACCTCGAAGACCCGCTCGAATACGCCTACCATGATCTGCTTGTAGAACTGGGGGCTCTGCGCGAGATAGGCCTGCCCCTCGAAGTATTTCACGCCGAACACGTTTGCACCGCCCTCGGTCGCGGCCTCCACCAGCTTGGGCGTCTGGATCTCGGTGAAGCCCAGGCCGGTCAGGGTCGCGCGAAAGCCGGCCATGACACCCGCAGACAGGCGAAACAGCGCACGCTTCTGGCCGTGGCGCAGGCCGACCACCGCATGATCGAGGAAGACGGGCAGGGAGGCCTTGACCTGCGGCTTGTTCAACGGGAACGGCAGCGCTTCGCGCACGGGCGAGAGGACTTCGAATTGGGGGTTGCGGATTTCGACGCCGCCCGGCGCCTGCGGCTCGACCACCGCGTCGCCGGTCACCGCGAGCACCGTCTCCGGCAGCAGCCCATCCAGGCAGGCGAGCTCTCCGGCCGTATCGATGACCACCTGGACCGATCCGCGTACGTCGCGGAGGATGAGGAAATTGATACCGCCGAGCCGGCGCAGTGCGTGCAGCCACCCCGCCAGCCGGACCCGTTGCCCGACGTGCGCGTTGACTTCCGATGTGTAGATGCGTTCCATGAGGCGCCCCCTGCGAGAAATGAAATACGCGCTCCCCATCCGCCAAGGACGAGGAGCGCGCTCGCGGTGCCACCTTGATTCGCCGGGAGCTCACACCCCCGGCCTCATCGGTCAACGCTGACCCTGCCAGATAACGGCTGGCGCCGGCATGGGCCTACGACTCACCGGCGCACTTCGGACGAAGGGCAGATCGTCTTTCGGCTCAGCAGCTCCGGAGTGTCTTTCCGGGATGAACACAGGCGGCATTCGCAGCACCGGCCGCTCTCTGAACTGTGTGCGCTCTCCGTACTCTCTCCATCAACGCTTTTCTTTGTTGTGTCGAGCGAGAATATCACGCGTTGGGCGGGCTGTCAATTGCTACAGCTTCGCCATCACCTCTTCCAGCGCCTGCCGGCTCGGTCGCAGCTTCTCCTCTGGCAGATGCACCAGCGGCGTCTCGGTGTAGTGCAGCAGCTCGTGCAGGTCGGGCCGCTCCTCCTGATTGATGTAGATCAGCCCGGTGATGAACTGCTGGTTCTGCCGCGCGGACTCCAGCGTCTGGAACGCGTTGAGCTTGTTCGTCGGATCATAGTCCGGGTCAAGCTTCTTGAGCACGACGCGCGAGCCATCGTGCATCGCGACCTCCATCTCGCCTTCGTAGTACCCGACGGTGATCTCCTCATACGGCGGGATGAAGTTCAGCTCGTTCAGCGCGGTCTCCTTTTGCTTGCCCCACGAGTAGCTCTTGGTCGAGTCGTCGTGGTTGTTGAAGGTGACGCACGGGCTGATGATGTCGAGCACCGCGATCCCCCGGTGCGAAAACGCCGCCTTGAGCAACGCCTCCACCTGTCGCGGGTCGCCCGCGAAGGAGCGCGCGACGAAGGTTGCATTGGCCGCCAGCGCCTCCAGGCAGATGTCCAGCGGCGGCAGGTTGTTGAGCCCCGCATACTTCAGCCGCTGGCCCAGGTCCGCGGTTGCGCTGAACTGCCCCTTGGTCAGCCCATACACGCCGTTGTTCTCCACGATGTAGACCATGGGCACGTTGCGGCGCACCGCGTGCTTGAACTGCCCGGTGCCGATCGAGGCAGTGTCGCCGTCGCCGCTGATGCCGATGACGGTCAGATCGCGGTTGGCGACCGCCGCGCCCGTAGCAATCGCGGGCATGCGGCCGTGTACGCCGTTGAACGCATGGCTCCACCCCATGAAGTAGGCGGGCGATTTGGACGAGCAGCCGATGCCGCTCATCTTGACCACTTGGGTCTGGTCCAGGCCCAACTCCCACGCAACGTTGATGATGCGCTGGCCAATGGTGTCGTGCCCGCACCCCTTGCACAAGGTGGACGGCGCGCCCTTATAAACGGCCTTCTCCAGGCCCAGGTGATTGGTCTTCACGGCCGCAGCGGGCCGGCCGGTATTTTCGGTAGTAACGCTCATCGCACCACCTCACAGTCCCTTCTGGATCTGTTCTGCAATCCACGCGGCGGTCAACGGCATGCCGTTGCAGCGCGCCACTGAGATGAGCTGCCCGCCGCACACCGGTTCCTCTGACAGCAGGATCTCGTGCAGCTGGCCGTCGAAGTTGTTCTCGACCACGAACACCCGCTCGTAGGTATGCATGAACTCGCGCACGGTGTCGTTGATCGGCAGCGCACGCAGCCGCAGGTAGGCTGTCTCGATGCCCTGCTGGGCCAACAGATCGCGCGCCTCCACGATGGCCGGGTGATTGGAGCCGAGGCTGATGATGCCGGCCTGGGCCGTCCCCGAACGGGGCAGATCAACCACCGGCGCGGGGACGAGTTTACGCGCGGTCTCGAACTTCCGGCGCAGGCGCTTCAGGTTGTTCTCCCAGTCCTCCGGCCGCTCGCTGTAGGTGGCCATGTCGGTGTGGCCGGTGCCGCGGGTGAAGTATGCGGCCGCGGGATGGCGGGTGCCGGGCAACGTGCGCCAGGTGATGCCATCGCCGTCCACATCCTTGTAGCGGCCCCAGGAGTGGCCCAGCTCCTGGATCTGTTCCAGGGAGAGCACCTTGCCCCGGTCCAGCGGCGCCTCAGGATACTGGTACTTCGGGCTGATCCATACGTTCATGCCCAGGTCCAGATCGCTCAGCACCAGCACCAGCGTCTGCAACCGCTCGGCCAGGTCCAGCGCAACGATGCCGAACTCGAACGCCTCGGCCGGGTCTGCCGGGAAGAGCAGCGGGTGACGCGTGTCGCCGTGGCTCATGAAGTAGGCGTCAGAAATGTCGCCCTGGCTCGTGCGGGTCGGCAGGCCGGTCGAGGGACCGATGCGCTGGATGTCCCAGATGACCGCAGGCACTTCGGCGAAGTAGGCCAGGCCCGCGAACTCGGCCATCAGATCCAGGCCGGGTCCCGATGTGGCGGTCATGGCCCGTGCGCCGGCCCACCCAGCGCCCACGACCATGCCCAGCGCGGCCAGCTCGTCCTCCGCCTGGATGACTGCAAAGTTGGCTTTGCCCGTCTCCGGGTCGGTGCGCAGCCTGGGCAGGTACTTGCTCAGCCCGTCCACCACGCTCGACGCCGGGGTGATGGGATACCAGGCCACAAAGCTCACGCCGCCGAAGATCGTACCCAGTGCAGCCGATGTGTTGCCGTCGGCCAGGATCTTATCTTCGTTGAAGCCCGTCATGCGCTGCACGTGGTAGGGGTCGGTCTTGGTCAGGTTTGCCTGGGCCCACTCATACGCGCGGTGCACCATGCTCATGTTGAGCTCGATGGGCTTGGGCTTGCCGTCGAAGTTCCAAGTGATCGCGGCCTCGATCTCCCCCATATCGATGTCGAGCAGGAAGGCCAGCACGCCCACGTACACCATGTTGGCGATGTAGTCCCTCAGCTCGAACGCCACGTTGGCTTCCTTGACCAGCTTGCTGACCGGCATGGGGTAGTAGGTGACGTCCGGTCGCCGCGCCGCGATCGGCAGGGAGTCGTCGTACAGGACGATGCCGCCCTCCGCCACCTTGGCCATGTCCTCCGCTACGGTGCGGCCGTTTAGGCAGATCGCGATCTCGTATGGATCGCGGTGCGCCAGGTAGCCATCCTTGCTCAGGCGGATGATGTACCACGTGGGCAAGCCCTGGATATTGCTCGGAAACAGGTTCTTGCCGGTGACGGGGATGCCCATCTTGAAGAACGCCCGCAGCAGCACGCCGTTGCTCGTCTGGCTGCCCGACCCGTTGATCGTGGCGATGTTCAACGAGAAGTTGTTGATCACTTCCCCCTGCTTCGCCACGGCTGAGGGAGCCTCTTGTTCTGCGATACTCATATCGCTACTCCTTGGAGTTCTTTGAGGGTGTCAGGAACCTCGTGGGAGACGCCCATCTTATCGATCAGCTGCATGTGTTGGACCAGCAGCTCCTTGCCCAGCTCCGGGTGGCCGGCCAAGAGCGCGTCCGCGATGCGCTCGTGGTACGACCACACTTCCTGGAGATATGCGTAGTCGGCGTAAGTGTTGAGCTCGACCGCCTCGTATGCGTACCAATAGGCTTCGAGCAGGCCGAGCACGAAGGGGTTTTCGAGCCGGCCGTAGATGGTCAGGTGGAACGCGCGGTGTTCGGGATAGGGGATCTGGATGCGCTCGGTGTTCAGCTTGGCGTGCGCGGCCTCCACCAGCCGGCGGAGCTCCGCCTTGTCCTCATCCGTCAGCAGCGCGACCGCCTCATCCCAGAAGGCCATCTCCAGGTGGATGCGCAGGGTGCTGTATGCACGGAATGCGCCCGCATCCAGCGCAAGCGCGGCCATCAGGCCTAGCCGCACGGCCGGTGTGAAGTTGTAGGGCAGGCAGCGAATGCCCCGCCGCGGGCTCGCCTCGACCAGCTCCAGCACGCGCGCGACTTCGAACTGCTCGCGGAGTTTGCCCATGCTGATGCCGATCTCGTTGGAGATTTCGTCCAGCGAGGGCAGTTTTGTGCCCGGCGTGCAGCCCTGCTTCAGCAGGTACCGCAGAAACTCAGAATCGATGCGCGTCGTGATCATCAATTGGCCCTTTCCCCAGGGCAATTCTTCGGATTTATCGGATCAATCCGATTGATCGCAGTATATACGAAGGACGCTAAATTGCAAGTATTCGAGGACGCGTCTATCATAGAACTCCAGAAGATCGCTCCTCGTTTGCGGATCTCTATCACCCTTTCGGCAAAGGCGCCAGAAAGTTGGAGGTATCGATGCAGAACCCAGTCAGTGAGAAACCGGCAAAGCAGGACCTTTGGGATACCGTCCTCGGCTCCCTCGACGATGTCGCGGCACGGTTGAACCTGGATCCGGGTCTCCACGCCATCTTGCGTGAGCCCGAGCGCGAATTGACCGTGGCCGTCCCGGTCAAGATGGATGACGGCACGGTCAAGGTCTTCAAGGGCTATCGCGTGCAACACTCTTCGGTGCGTGGCCCCTGCAAGGGTGGCATCCGCTATCATCCGGATGTCAACCTCAACGAGGTCAAGGCCCTGTCGGCCATGATGACCTGGAAGTGCGCGGTGGTTAACATCCCCTATGGCGGCGCCAAGGGCGGCATCCAGGTCGACACGACCGGTATGTCCCAGGGCGAGATCGAGCGCATGACCCGCCGCTTCACCGCGATGATCCTGCCCATCCTGGGCGGCAAGCGCGACATCCCTGCACCCGATGTGAACACCAACCCGCAGGTAATGGCCTGGATCGCGGACACCGCCAGCATGATCGGTGGCACGCAGATGCTCGAGCTCGTGACCGGCAAGCCGCTCGGCATGGGTGGCTCGAAGGGCCGCACGGCAGCCACCGGTCGCGGCGTGGCCATCGTCACCGGCGAGCTCCTGAAGCGCATAGGCCGCGCTACATCGGACACGACGGTTGCAGTCCAGGGCTACGGCAACGTCGGCTCTTGGGCCGCGCGCATCCTGCACGAGATGGGCTGCAAGATTGTTGCGGTCAGCGACGTCAGCGGTGGCCTGTACAACCCAAATGGACTGGACTTGCCCGCAATCGACAAGGCCGTGGCCGCGCATCCCCGGCGCCTGCTGGAAGGCTACACCTCCTCCGCCGTCGACCGCATCAACAACGAAGAGCTTCTCGAAACCAAGACCGACGTGCTGGTCCCGGCCGCGCTCGAGCACCAGATTCGCGGGGACAACGCCGACCGCCTGCACGCGCGATACATCGTCGAAGGCGCCAACGGCCCCACGACCCGCGAAGCCGACGAGATCCTGGATGCGAAGGGCGTCATCCTCGTGCCTGACATCCTGGCGAATGCCGGTGGCGTTGCCACCAGCTACCTGGAGTGGGTGCAGAACCTGGCGTACTACTACTGGGAAGAGGAAGAGGTCAACCAAAGGCTCACCGCCATCATGAAGGGCAGCTTCGCCGGCGTGTGGGACTATTCCAAGGCGCAGGGCGTTCCGATGCGTCTTGGCGCCATGATGTTGGCCGTGGACAAGGTGGCTGGGGCTGTCCAGCAGCGCGGCATCTGGCCCTGATCGGAAGCAAGAGATGGCGAAGAAATCAGTGGAGATTCCGGCGGACGTGCCGGTGGCGGGCACCCCGGCGCCCGACTTCGAGCTGAAGGCCGACGATGGGAGCACGGTGCGGCTGAGCGACCTGCGCGGCCAGCGCGTGGTATTGTACTTCTACCCCAAGGACGACACCCCTGGCTGCACGGCCCAGGCCTGCGGCTTTCGCGACAATTACGTGACGATCCAGGAGCAGAACGCGGTCGTCTTCGGCATCAGCCCGGACGGCGAGAAGAGCCATGCGAAGTTCAGGACCAAGTTCGACCTGCCGTTTAAGCTGCTGGCCGACACCGAGACCACCGCATCGCAGGCCTACGGCGTATGGCGCGAGAAGAGCATGTACGGCAAGACCTACATGGGCATCGTCCGCTCGCACTTCCTGGTCGACGAGGCCGGCAACATCGCTGACGTGCAGTACAACGTCAGCCCAGACGACAGCGTGCAGAATGCGCTCGTCAGCCTGCGGCTGAGCTGAGCATCGCCTGCACCCAAAAAGAGAGGGAGGCTCATCGAGCACTCCCTCTTTTTTGGGCGAAAATATCGATAACTGGCTGCGAGAGCTGCGCGCCTCCTGGGAGCGCTCGTCGCAACCTGCCTTGGCAGGTGTTATCCCGCGGTCTTGAATCGCCGCCGGCGTCTACACCCGCCCCCGCAGCGCGGCCGCCAGGCGCCCCGCATCCTCTCCGACCAACCCGTGCAGAAAATCGACAACCCCCTGTCAGGCTTTCTCAACCGGCCTCCGCTCCGCCGAGCTGAACTCCGGTACCAGGTCGTGCAGCGCCGCGTGCATCATCCCGGACTCCCCGCGGCGGGCCGCCTCGAGCAGAATCTCGATCTGCGCACTGAAGTGGTCCTCTGCGCCTTCTCCCACAGGACCCTTGCCGTTGGTGAATCGCAGAATCTTCTCGTGTTCGGTTGGGCCATAATCCTCCGTCGCGGCGAACAGCTCCTCGTACAGCTTCTCGCCCGGCCGCAGGCCAGTGAAGGCGATCTCGATATCCCGCTCCGGCTCCAGCCCTGAGAGGCGGATCAGGTCGCGCGCCAGGTCGACGATGCGCACCGGCTCACCCATGTCGAGCACGAAGACCTCGCCACCGCGGCCCATGGTCGCCGCCTGCAACACCAACTGCACCGCCTCCGGGATGGTCATGAAATAGCGCCTCGCGTCCGGATGGGTCACCGTGACCGGCCCGCCCCCTGCGATCTGCTTCCGGAAGTAGGGCACCACGCTGCCCCGGCTGCCCAGCACATTGCCGAAGCGCACCGCGACGAACGCGCGGCCCGTATGCTGCGCAGCCCGCTGGATGATAAGCTCGGTCACGCGCTTGGTCGCGCCCATGATGCTGGTGGGGTTGACCGCCTTATCCGAGGAGATCAGGACGAAGTGGCCCACGCCGGCTGCGACGCTCGCTTCGACCATTCGCAGCGTGCCCAGCACATTGTTGCTGACGGCGTCCGCCACATTGTCTTCCATGAGCGGCACGTGCTTGTGCGCGGCCGCGTGGAACACCACCTCGGGCCGGTGCTCCGCGAACACCGCCGCAAGCCGCTCCGGGAAACGGATGTCCGCAATGACGGGCTGCACGTTGCAGGGCGGAGGCCCGCTCTGCGATTTTGAATCTTGGATCTTCAATTCGTTGTGGATCTCGAAGATCGAATTCTCGCCATGACCCAGCAGCACCAGCGATGCGGGCCCGCAGCGTTGGATCTGCCGGCAGAGCTCCGACCCGATCGACCCGCCCGCGCCCGTGACCAGCACGCGCTTGCCCGCCAGCAGTTCCCGGACCCGGGCCGTATCGGTCTGCACCGGCTCGCGGCGCAGCAGATCATCGATCTGCACGTCGCGCAACTGGTTGAGCTTGACGCTCCCGTCCAACAGCTCGTAGATGCCCGGCACGATGCGAGCTCGCACGCCCGCGGCCTCGCAGATGTCGACGAACTCGCGCACGGTCCTGCCCGTTGCGCTCGGCATGGCGATGATGACCTGGTCCACATGCATCCGCTGTGCCAGGTCGGGAATCGCGTCGCGCGTGCCCAAGACGCGCACGTTGGCACCGGCAAGTGGCTGTCCATCGGCTCCCAGCACCGTACCTTCGACGCGGCTCACGTACTCGGTGCGGCTGTAGTTGACCAGCAACTTCACGAAGTCGATCGCGAAGCCGTCACCCTGGCCAGTCAGCTCATCGAACAGCAGCGCTAGACGGCCAGAAGCCACCTCCTCGAGGAACCTCTGTGGCACCTCGATAGAGATGACCTGCACGACCGGGCCTGTCTGATCGACGTGGTTGATGACCTCGGCGATGAACGGCGCATCCAGCCCGTTCAAAGTGGCGGTGAACTCGGAGCCCCAGTTGATAGCCTGGAAGTCGTCGATGACGATCTGCAGCAGTGCGTTCCGCAT
>ENA-UOUL01005762-UOUL01005762.1-bioreactor-metagenome-genome-assembly--contig:-NODE-5762-length-10508-cov-6.336593_pt1 | contig 10508 bp, 13 predicted proteins | sample MGYA00249838_ERZ747220 | MGnify/ENA primary metagenome ERZ747220 (study PRJEB28778, sample SAMN05720191) | bioreactor metagenome | isolation source: Anaerobic biogas reactor | place: USA:Washington...
CTGTGCGACCGGGTGCTGGTGCTCTGCCAGGGGCAGGTGTCCGCCATCGTGAACACCAAATTCGCCACCAAGGCGCTGCTGGGCATGAAGATGACCGGGCTGACCACCGACAAGGAGGACGAGTATGCCTAAGCCGGCCCCGGCCCTTCATGTGGCCCAGCGGGAGGAACTAAGCCGCAGGCAGACCGCCCTGTACCGCATGCTGGCGGTGCTCTTCGCCCTTTTGATGGGCGCGCTGTTCCTTTTGGTTCTGGGCTATCAGCCCCTGGCGGTCTATGGCACCATGATAAGCGGCGCCCTGGGCAGCGCCGGGATGCAAAAGGAAGTGCTGAAGCTCACCATCCCCCTGGCGCTGGCCTCCCTGGGCGTGATGCTGGCCTTTAAAATGCGGTTCTGGAACATCGGCGCCGAGGGGCAGATCATCATGGGCGCCGTGGCGGCCAGTTATTTCGCCTATTTTCAGGCGGGGCTGCCGCAGTGGGCGCTGATCCTGCTGATGGCATTTGCCGGCATCCTCGCAGGCGGCCTCTGGGGCCTGATCCCCGCCTGGTTCAAAACCCGCTTTGGCACCAATGAAACCCTGTTTACCCTGATGCTCAACTACATCGCCCTCCACCTGGTCACCTTCCTCCGGGAGGGCCCCTGGCGCGACCCCTCCGGCGGCTTCGCGGCCATGCCCCGCTTCCCGAAGCCCGCCAGGCTTCCGGAATTGCCCTTTCTGATGGCCGGCAAGCTGCACATCGGCTGGATCGTGATGCTGGTGATGGTGGCCGCGGTTTTCGTCTACCTGAAATACACCAAGCAGGGCTATGAGCTGACAGTGGTGGGCGAAAACGAGCGCACCGCCCGCTACGCCGGGATGCCGGTGTCCAAAATCGTCCTGCGCACCCTGTTTATTTCAGCCGGCATCTGCGGCCTGGCCGGGATGCTCCAGGTGTCCGGCTCCGACCGGCAATTGACCGACGGCATCGGCGGCGGCCGGGGCTTCCAGGCGGTGTCAGTGGCCTGGCTGGCGCGCCTGAGCCCCATCGGGGCGCTGGCGGTGTCCTTCCTCTTCGCCGTCATGCAGAAAGGGTTCAGCATGATGCAGACGGAGTACCGCATCCCCGCTTCGATGTCGGACATCCTCCAGGGCATCATCCTCTTCTGTGTGCTGGGAGCGGAGTTCTTCCTCAGTTACCGGCTGATGCGCCGCAGGGAGGGCCTGGCATGACCAGTCTTTTTGACCAGTTCCTGGCCTTCCTCTACGCCGCCGTCCTGGCGGCCGTCCCCCTGCTCTACGGCACCCTGGGGGAGATCCTCACCCAGAAGGCGGGCAACATCAACCTGGGCGTTGAGGGGATGATGTACCTGGGCGCCATCGCCGGCTTCGCGGTGGGCTATGCCACCTCCTCCCCCGCCCTGGTGCTGCTGGCAGGCTTCCTGGCGGGGGCCCTAGGCGCCCTCCTCTACGCGTTTATCACCGTGACGCTCAAGGCCAACCAGAACGTGACGGGGCTTACGCTCACGGTGTTTGGCACCGGCGTGGCCAACTTTATCGGCGAGCAGATCAAGACCCATGCCCCCGTGGGCACGGCTTTCATGTCAGAGGGCCTCAAGGCGGGGCTCACACCCCTCCGCCTGGGGGCGCTTTCCGAATTGCCGGTGGTGGGCAGGCTGCTGTTTTCCCACAGCGTCCTCACCTACCTGGCCGTCCTCTGCGCCATCCTCATGGGCCTGTACCTAAACCGCAGCCGCCGGGGGCTCAACCTCAGGGCTGTGGGCGAGAACCCTGCCGCGGCGGACGCCATGGGCGTGCCGGTGGCCTTGTACAAATACGCCCACATCCTGGTGGGCGGGGGGCTCTCCGGCCTGGGGGGCGTGTACATCAGCATGGTCACCTGCCTTGGCAACTGGCAGCCCAACATCGTGGCCGGCCAGGGCTGGATCGCGGTGGCGCTGGTGATCTTCGCCGTGTGGCGGCCCCTCAGGGCCGTGTTGGGCAGCCTGGTGTTCGGCGCGCTCAGCGTGCTGAGGCTCTACATCTCCAAAGATGTGGTGGACATCCCGGCCGCCATCTTCAGCATGCTGCCCTTTGCCGTCACCTGCCTGGTGCTGGTGATCTCCAGCATCCGCATGAAGCCCGAGCATTGCCAGCCCGGCTCCTGCGGGGCCAACTACTTCCGGGAAGAGCGTTAGCATGCGCGCCGTGCCTGCCCGGCTTGAAGAAGCAATCAGAACCCTCCTGGATGAGAAAAGCCGGGTGGCAGCGGCCATCGACGGCCCCTGCGGCAGCGGGAAGAGCACGCTGGCGGAGGCCCTCAGCCTGATGTTTCCGGACAGCCTGGTCATCCGCGCGGATGACTTTTTCCTCAGGCCCCACCAGCGCACGGCTGAGCGCCTGAAGGAGCCCGGTGGCAACCTGGACCGGGAGCGGCTGAAAGAAGAGGTGCTGGCGCCCCTGAAGCAAAGCTGCTACCAGGGCCACCACCGCTATAACTGCCAGACCGGCGCCATGGAACCCGTTCCGGGCAACGTGGGCCCCCTGGCCATTGTGGAGGGCAGCTACACCCATCACCCGGATCTGCGGGAATACTATGACCTGGCCGTATTCCTTGATATTGGCGCGGAGACCCAGCTGAAAAGGCTCAGGGCCCGCTGCCGGGATGAGGCTCTGTTCCAGCGTTTCAAATCCCTCTGGATCCCCCTGGAAAACGCCTATTTCAGCCGCTTACAGATCCGTGAACAGGCGGATATCCTGATACCCGCCGAATGATCCCCCACGGCATAGCCCCAAAGGGCTATTGACAGGCTGTCCGCTCCCTCCCAGAATCTGGCTGTATACACAAATAGCAATGGACGCGCCGGATATCCGGCAGGAGGGAAACCATGAAAACAAAACGCGCGCTGGCCCTGCTCTTGCTGTTGACGCTTCTGCCTGTCTGGGCGCTTGCCGCCAACGTGTACATCTTCCCGGATTCCAACCGCCGCCGCTTAAGCGAGGACGAGGTGTGGCAGTGGCAGTATGACGCGCTGGGCTACGCCTTCAACGAGCTTTTCGCCCGCCACGGGCGGCCCTTTGAGGCCGGGCAGAAGTACGACACCTACTTCAGGGCGCAGACCTGGTACCAGGCAGACCCCAATTACCCGGGCGACGGCAAGGTGTTAAGCAACACCGAATGGGACAACTACACCCTCATCAAGGCCGTCCGTGCCCAGATGAAGGCCATGGGCACCACCAACCCGGAGGGCAAGCCCCTTCCAAAGGTGCACGATGACCGCGTCGCCAGCCCCCTCCCGGGCTTTGTGGAAACCTACTTCAAGCCAAACCAGCGCCTGAATGTCTATGACGGCCCGGGCACCCAGTACCGCCGGGGAGCGGATGGCAAGGCCGTGGCCTCCACCAACGGCCGCATCTATGCCGCGGGCTGGGAAGCCGGCTGGCTGATGGTCATGTATGAGGTGAACACCGGCGGCGTCCGGGTGGGCTTCGCCTCCTCCCAGGACTTCACCGACAAGGTGGACCTGCCCGCCCTCAACTTCAGCCGTGTCAGCACCCCCCTTCTGGCTGATACCCAGGTGACCGAGGACCCCGTCCGTGCCCTCACCCCCGTGGCCACTCTCAGAGCCGGCACCCCCGTCACCTGGCTCAACCGCTATTACCACCGGGACATGACCTGGGACTACATCGAGTTCACCCAGAACGGAACGCTGATGCGCGGCTTTGTGCCCGGCAGCACCGTGGCGCCGTTTTATGAGGCGGACATAGAGATCTCGAAGTAGGAACCGAGGAGACGCTTGGAAACTATCCTGAAAGAAAGTTTCCAAACCTGCAAAGAACTGAAAAATGGGGACGGAGGCGAGCGCCCGCTGTGCGGGATGAAGCGAGCCGTCTGTCCAATGAAGCAAGGAGTTTGAAGCAGTGCTTGCGCTGCGCACAAATGACTATGCTGAATTGAGGGACGGAGGCGAGCGCCCGCTGTGCGGGATGAAGCGAGCCGCCTGTTCCCTTCAGAGTTATGATAAAAAAAGAGTGCTGCTGCAATGACGCAGCAACACCCATTTAATATTAAGGTTCTAAGGGGTTTGGGGATTTCTAGAAAGAAACCCCCAAGGTTCCCGCGTTCCCTGCGCCCTCACTCCGCAGCCCACTCGGCGTTGACGATCTCAGCGGCTTCCTTCAGCGCCTCCGCGGCTGTGACCTCGCCGGTGGCGACCCGGGTCACCGCGCGCTCAAGCTCAGTGCGCAGGGTGGCGGAGATGTTCACGATGGGGAGCACGCCGGCATGGGGCAGGTTGGCTTCAACGGCGATGAGGGCATCCACCAGGAGGCTGCCATCGTTGATGTAGGCCTGGTATTCGGGCAGGGCCACCGCGTCCGCGTAGGGGCTGATGGCGCCCACGGCGATGGCGAACTTGGCGGAGTTCTGGGGATTGGTGAGGTATTCGATGAATTTCACAGTGGCCTGGTCAGCTTCCTCGTTCACCTTAAAGGCGATGGCGCTGCGGTTCCAGGCGGGATACCAGAGCTGGACGCCGTCGTTGATGGCGGGGGCCACGGCCAGCTCAAAGCCGTCCGGGAAGAGGTATTTGTAGCCCGCGTTTGAGCCGAAGTAGATGCCCACCAGCCCGGAGCTGAAGTCGTTGGAGAAGTACTGCCCGGTGGGGTTCAGGGTGAAGACGCCCTCCCGGACCAGGTCGCCGAACCACTGGATGCGCTCGGCAGCCTGCGGGTTGTCGATGACCACCTTCTTGTTCTCCAGGTCGATATAGCCGGAGCCGTTCTGCATCAGAAGCATCTGGGCCGTGTCGGTGAGGGAGTCGGTGCCAAAGCCCGCCACCCCGTATTTCTCATGGATGGCGCGGGAGACGGCCTCCAGCTCCGCCCAGGTTTCCGGCACATTAACGCCCAGTTCATCCAGCATCGTCTTGTTGTAGAAGATCATGGGGCCGGAGCGGTAGATGGGCATGATGTACATCCCGCCGTCTTCAAAGATGACCGTTTCCTCATAGACATCCGGCGCCAGGTTGGCCTTCACCCGCTCCAGGGCCTCCGGGGACAAGAGCTGGGCAAAGTTCAGCACAAAGGTGTCTTCCTCGCTCTGGGCGTTCACATACTTGGCGGCTTCAGAAGAGAAGTTGATGATGAAGTTGGGGCCGGTGCCGGTGCGCACGCCGTTGAAGACCTTGTCCAGGAAGCCCTGGCCGGGCTGGGACTGGACCACCACTTCCACATCCGGGTTTTCCGCGTTGTACGCCCGCGCGATCTCCTGGAGGGACGTTTCCTGTTCCTCGGTAAAGGTGTGCCAGAGCACCACCTGGGTTTTGCCCTGGGCTGCGGCTGGCGCCATAAGCCCCAGGGTGAGCACCAGCGCCAGGAGCATGGTCATGGTTTTCCTGAGCATGTGAGTTTGCCTCCTTTATGGTGAGCCCCATCCCGGGGCCGGTTCGCGGGCAGGCCCGCCCGTGCTTACCTTTAGAATATACCCCCTTCCGTGCCCGGGCAAAACACCCGGGGCTTCTTTTATGAAGGTTTTACATCCTCCTCCTGGCTGTCCCTGAAGCGTTCCAGCGCCTCCAGCAGGCCCTTGGGGAAAGGCACGCCCAGGAGGGCGGCGTTTTCCACGATGGACAGGGCCTCGTTGGCGCCGTAGAAGCCGATGACGGCCAGGCGGCACACGGAGGAGGCCAGCAGGCTGTCCAGCGCCGTTGCCAGGATCACCAGCAGCCCCATCATGAGCTTGCGGGTAAGCCCCTCAAAGAACGCCCGGGAGAGGAAGCCGCCCCCCGGGGTGTTGGCGCTTTTGCGCATGAGCCCGGTGATGACACCCGTCACCATGTCCAGGCCCATCAGCAGGAACAGCAGCGACAGGGCCGCGTCCCAGCCGCCCATCAGCTGGGTGAGCCAGGTGATGAGGCCCATCAGCGCCCCGGACAGGGCGCGGAAGGCATTTTTCATGTTCATGTGTTTTCCTCCCTGTGGATATTCAGCAGTGCCAGTGTTTTCCTGTCGCCCCTGCCGGTGGGGGGCAGCCCTGCCACATGCTGGAAGGCGCGCAGGGCCCCGGCGGTCTCCCGGCCGAAGATGCCGTCCGCGCCAAAGCGCCTTAAGGGATAGCCCAGCGCCATGAGCCTCTCCTGCAGGCGGCGCACCGCCCCGCCCTTTGCGCCCACCGTCAGTTCCAGGGGCTCGGGGAAAGGCGGCAGCATTTCCTCCTCCATGCCGTTGGGCACGGCATAGTGGGTCCAGGGGTAGGCATGGCCCTGAACCAGGAGCACGCCCTGCTGATGCCCCCGGGCGTCCGCCACCCGCCCGTCCCCCAGGCTGATGCCGGTGTGGCGCATGGGATACCGGCTGTCCCCACTCTCCCGGTACAGGGCGCAGACCCCCTGGAACGCCCGGGGCGCAAGCGGCCCCTTATAGGCCCAGTTGCCTGTGCGCCACTGGGTGCTGGCGCCGCTGGGGAGGCTGATGCCGGCCGCCTGGAAGCCCCGGCGCACAAAGCCCGCGCAGTCAAAGCAATCCATGCCCTCATAGCGGCAGCCGGCGCAGCCCTGGCGGGTTCCCATGAGCCTGGGGCACTGGGCCTTGATGGCATCGGCATAGGCCGGGTACTGGGCCATGCGCGCCAGGCGGTAGTCCGGCGTGCAGCGCATCCCCGTGCCGCCGTAGACATAGGGCGAGCCGATGGCAGAAAGGGCAAATTCCCTCACGATCCTTCCCCGGTCCATCACGCCTCCCTCAGGGTGAGGCGGACCCGGCGGAACACCGCCCCCATGGCCCCCTCCCGCGCCCATTCGGAGAGGGAGGAGACCAGCGCCATCACCCGGGTCTGCCGGGCGCCTGTGGCCGGGTCTGTAAAGGTGAGGTTGACAGGGGCCGCGCAGGGGCCCAGGATGGCCGCGGCCTGGGCCAGGGTGAGGTCCGCCCAGGCGGCTTCCGCCTCCCTGACCAGGCCCCCGCCCTCCCGGGGCAGGCAGGTGAGCGCCATCTCCTGCGGGTCGGGCACCGGATTTCCGTTAAAGAGCAGCATATTTCCTCCTTGTCATGGTGTGATGATGAGGCTGGCTGCGAAGGCCAGCGCGTTGTCTGAAAGGGTTTTGATCAGGCCTGTGCCTTCCTGGGTGAACGCCCCGCCCATAAGCCGCCAGGAGACGGGCGTGCCCGCCTGAAACGCCTGGCTGAGCAGGCGCTGCCCCGGGTCCAATGGGTTCGCTCCGGCTGTGAGGTGCAGGGTTTCCGGGCTGATTTCCCCGGGGGTGTACACGGGCCCCTCCGCGCTTAACGGCCTCGTGTCCCTGATGGGGCGCTCCCCGGGGGTGAAGGCGGCCGAAACAAGCCCCTCCAGGGGCACCCAGGCGCCCGCATCCAGGAGGCTGAAGCGCAGCTTTCCGGGCAGGCCGTCCCACAGCGTGCCCTCAAAGGCCAGGTTTTTGAGAAACACGCCGGTGTCCGCCTCCGCGTCGTCCTTCGCATTGGCCAGGCGCAGGCCCAAGGGCTCAAGGGCATTGGCGGCATGGCCCGCCAGTTCATCCGCCTCTTCGGGCAGAACCGCCCGGAGGGACACCCGGACCTGCGCCCGGGCCGGCCCCTGGCTTCCCCCCTGCCAGTCCAGAAGGGAGAAGGCGGCGGCGGGGAGCCCCTGGGCCGCCTGGGGCCAGGCCCTGGAGACCCCGCAGGGCAGGGTTTTAAGGGCCAGGTAGACGGCGTGCATCAGCCCGGTCATGTCGCCAGCTCCATGTCGATCTCCTGGTGCCTGGGAAACACCCGCACCCCCGCCACCCGGTAGCAGCGGGCATCCCCCTGCATGTAGATGTGGTCGCCCTCCCGGATGCTCAGGGGCAATTGGGGCAGCACCGTCCAGCTCTCGGCCACGCGCATGCCGGATTCGCTCCTGACCAGGCGCTTTTTGGGCGGGCACAGGGTGCCAGTGAAGTCCACCCGGTTCACGCTTTCCACCCGGGCCACGCCGCCCGCCGCCCCCTGCACCACCTGGGTCTTCACCCAGGCCATCTTCCGCTGCCACCGCACCGTCAGCCGCATAGCGTCACCGCCTTTGCCAGCCGCCAGGGGCGCAGCATCACCTTGATGTCCTCCGGCATCATTTCCATCCTCACCGTGATTTCTCCCTCCTTGCGGTTTGTCTCCCCCTCCTGGCCCAGGCGGTTGTAGAGCGCCGCCGCCAGGCGCACCAGGCAGTGCTCCGTTCCCGGGGGCAGGGAGGCCCTGCCGGTAAAGGACAGGGCCAGGGCCTCCCCCTGGCGGAGCAGTTCCAGGATCAGCGCCGTTTCAGGCGGCTGGTCCAGGCACAGCATCAGGGCCACACGGCCCGCCAGTTCATCCATCTCAGCCCTCCTGCACTTCCAGGGTGAAGGTCTTCACCGGCTTCATGCTTGCCTTGTCCACCAGCAGGATGTGAATGTAGATTTTGGAGCCCGTGGTGATCAGCGCCTCACTGCCCTGCCAGTCCGTGGTGCCGGTGATGGCGGTGCCGAAGGTGCCCTTGTTGGCGGCGATGTCATCCAGCACATACACCCACTTGAGGCCGGCGGGGGCCGCCATGCCGTCCGGGATCTGAAGGGCGGTTTTCCCCGTGCCCATTGGCACGCTTTGGATGCCGCAGCCAGCGCCCAGCGCCTCAAGCCCCGTGAACTGGCACAGGGACACCACGCGGCTGGCGTCATACAGGTAGGCGGCGCAGTGCTTTGAGGCATACACCGTGTCCCGCATGTGTGAGGCCTCCCTTTGTACCTCCACCTGGGTCTGGGTTTTGGACACCAGGCGCAGGGCGCCGGGCTTCAGAATGAAATACTGCTTTTCTTTGGTGGCGGGGTTTTCCTTCACCTTGTCGCTCACCAGGATCTGGCAGCCCCAGATCTCCCCCACCACGCCGGACATGACCATCCTCTGCCCGATGTCGGACGCCCTGATGTAGGCCGGATCCTTCCGGAGGGCCGCGTAGCCCTGGGCGTCGGTGAGGAGCACCTTGTCGCCCAGGAGGTCCTCGCCAAAGAGGGCCAGGGCATCGGCCACCCCGTCGCTTGTAAGCGCCGCCACGGGGAATTTGCGGGGGTAGCCCGCGTCGCTTAAGCGCTCAAACAGCGCGTCGTCCACCGCGTGGTCGATGGACTGGGCCAGCTGCCTGGCCGCCTCGCTCAGGGGCTCGCCCAGGCCGGACAGGCGGGCTTCATCCGTGATGCGCACGGCCTTGGCGTATTTCTTCACCGCCACGCTCACCGTGTCGGCGGAGAGGATGCCGGGGCTCACCTCGCCGTTTTCCGCCACCTCATCCGCCTTGCCGATGTAGCGGAAGGCCGGGAACTTCAGCGTGTCCCCCGGGGTGCCGGAGAGGGTCAGGTCTCGGGTGGCAAGGGGCAGGAGGGCGGACCGTGTGCCAAAGGCCTCCTCCACCAGGCTGCCCATCACCTCGGGAATGATCAGGTGCTCCTTCAGGGTTGTTTCGCTCATTGATTCTCTCCTTTGAATTGCTCATAGTAGGCGTTCCGGTCGGTCTGGTAGAGGTGGGCGCGCTGGGCATAGCCCGCGTCCCGGGGCAGGCGGGCGATGCCGGCCTTGGGCGTGCCGGGGCCTGAGTCCTGGGGCAGCCCCCTGATCTCCCGTGCCAGGGCCAGGTCGTTTTCCAGCGCTTCATCGCTTGTGAGGTTCAGGTGCTTTAAGATCTCCCCGGGCAGGCCGGCCTCAGAAAGGGCCTCTTTGGCCCTGAGCATCCGCTCCTTCCGGTCCAGTTTGGCCTCCTGGGCCTTTAGCTCCGCAAGCTTCGCTTCCAGTTCCTGGATCTGTTTCTCCTTGTCTTCCATGGTCTTCTCCCTTACTCCTTGTTGTGTTGGTGTTCGCTGGGCAGCAGGGGCGCGTTGTCAATCAGTGTCTCCTCCGGCAGGATGCCTTTTAGGAGGGACAGCGCCTGGGCGCGCTCCAGCTCGTTGGCCGGCAGCCGCCTGGGGATGCGGATCTGCAGCCTGTCCGCGTCCGGCGCGGGGAGGCCCCTGGCTTTCAGGCAGCCTGCCATCACCCGGGCGCGCTCCCTAAGCCCCCTTACAAACCAGCGCTCCTTCATCCGCACCCGCTGCTCCAGGTTGAACAGCTTGTACTTGATGGCGATGCCCGAGGCGTTGCCGGCGAAGCGCTCATCGGCGAAGTCCGGCGTCATGGAGAACTTGTGGATGTCCTCCGCCAGGGCGCGCCTTAATACGTCCACGTCCTTCTCCTGGGGGTTCTTCACCAGCCACTCCGCCTTGGCCTCGCTGTCCGGCAGGGCCAGGGTGCGCTCCTGCCGGAGGCGCTCCATGGCGGCGGGGCCCGGCTCGCCCGTCAGCCCCTCCACGATGCCCATCACCCCGGTCAGCACCAAAAGGGCGTCTGAGAACTGCATCCGGTCGTTCAAGCGGTCGGACTGCATCAGGTCATAGGCGTCAATCAGCTGCAGCACCCCTTCAAAGTCCCCCTGGGCGTCCTGGCCGTTGCGGTATTCCGTCATCGGCACCCGCCCAAAGGGATGGGAGAACACCCG
>ENA-UOUL01005764-UOUL01005764.1-bioreactor-metagenome-genome-assembly--contig:-NODE-5764-length-10506-cov-4.398408_pt1 | contig 10506 bp, 9 predicted proteins | sample MGYA00249838_ERZ747220 | MGnify/ENA primary metagenome ERZ747220 (study PRJEB28778, sample SAMN05720191) | bioreactor metagenome | isolation source: Anaerobic biogas reactor | place: USA:Washington...
ATAGAGGCTGACTGATGGTACTGAAAGAGAGCGACCTTGATGCCAAGGATATCTCATGAGACATCCTCCTCTGTGCGTCGCTCAGAGTCGATATGATTTCCCTCCCGTTATATCATATCTCTAATTCTTTGTCCGCCGTATTTCTGGCATATATTTTCATATAAAATGCCACTTTGACAGCATTCAAGTTTTATATTTGCTGTCATTTTGCTGTCACAACAAAAAAGGGAGCGACCAACTCCCTTGATTTATATAGCTTTTTTGACCCTTAGATGCTCTCGGACCCTACTCCCACTCTATACTCGCCGGCGGCTTGGTGGTCACGTCCAGCAGCACCCGGTTGACGCCGGGGACTTCGTTGGTGATTCTTCTGGAGATTTTGGCCAGCAGCTCGTAGGGGATGCGGGCCCAGTCGGCGGTCATGAAGTCGTCGGTGGTGACGGCCCGGATGGCGATGGCGGTGTCGTAGCTGCGGCCGTCCCCCATCACCCCCACGGAGCGCAGGTTTGTGTTGACGGCGAAAAACTGGCTGAGGTGCTGGCTGTGGCCGGCTTTCTCGATTTCTTCCAGAAGAATGGCGTCACTTTCCCGGGTGATGGACACCTTTTCCCGGGTGAGTTCCCCCAGGGTGCGGATGGCCAGGCCGGGGCCAGGGAAGGGCTGGCGGTCGGTCATCTCCGGGGGCAGGCCCAGCACCCGGCCCAATTCCCGCACCTCGTCCTTGAACAGGGTGCGCAGGGGCTCAATCAGGCTGGTAAAGCCCAGCTGCTCCGGCAGGCCACCCACGTTGTGGTGGCTTTTGATGGTGACGGAGCCGGGGACGGCGCCTGACTCGATGACGTCCGGGTAGATGGTGCCCTGGGCGAAGTGGTCCAGAGCGCCCAGCTTGCGGGCCTCCGCCTTGAAGACCTCCACAAACTCGGCCCCGATGATCTTGCGCTTGCGCTCCGGGTCGGTGACCCCCTGCAGCTTCTGATAGAAGCGGTCCGAGGCGTCCACGGCGCTTAGGTGCACCGGGAAATGGGCGGTGAAGACCTGGGCGGCCAGGCGCACCTCGTTTTTGCGCATGAAGCCGTGGTCCACCAGCACGCAGTAGAGGCGGTCGCCGATGGCTCTTTGAATGAGGGCGGCCACCACGGCGCTGTCCACGCCGCCGGAGAGGCCCAGCAGCACCGTGCCCTCCCCCACCGCCTGCTTGATGTCTGCAATGGCGGTTTCGGCAAAGCTGTCCATCCGCCAGGTCTGTTCACAGCCGCAGATGTCCAGCACGAAGCGGCGGATGATCTGTTCCCCCTGGTCGCTGTGGGTGACCTCGGGGTGGAACTGGACGCCAAAGAGGCGGCGCTCCCTGTCCTCCATGCCGGCGACGGGGCAGGTGGCGGTGGAAGCCGTGGCGGTGAAGCCGGCGGGCAGCATGGTCACCTGGTTGCGGTGGCTCATCCAGCTGTTGCTGTCCTGTTTCAGGCCGGCAAACAGATGGCTTTCGGTATCAAGGGTAACCTGTGCCAGGCCATACTCCCCCTTTTGGGCCTTTTCCACCCGGCCCCCCAGGGTGGCGGCCATCAGCTGCATGCCGTAGCAAATGCCCAGTACCGGCACCCCCAGGCTGAAAATGCCCGGGTCGGCCTGGGGGGCATCGGCCCCCTCCACGTCGGCCGGGCCGCCGGAGAGGATGATGCCGACGGGGTTCACCGCCTGTATCTCCGCCAGGCTGGCCTCGCAGGACAGCACCTGGGAAAACACCTGGGCCTGGCGCACTCGCCGTGCGATGAGCTGGGTGAACTGGCTGCCGAAATTCAGGATTAGGATGGGCCTTTGCATGTTGCCTCCTGTCGTGGGTGCGTATGGAAACTATGCTTCGTTTTCGATGAAAACCTGGCAGGCCTTCATGGCCGCCAGGGCAGTTTTGTGGCTTTGCGGCGTGACGCCGGCGCAGCAGGCTGCGTCCACCACCACCTTCACCTCCGGCAGGGCGGCCTTTAAAATCAGGGCATTGGAAATGACGCAGATGTCCGTGCACAGGCCGATCAGGGTGATGCTGGCAAGAGGCGTCTCCTCATGCATTGCGCGCACCCGTTCCGCCAGCTCCAGGGAGCCGAAAGCCGGCTTGTCCAGGGCGGGCAGGCGGCGCAGGGCCTCCAGGTCCTCCTGGATCTGCCAGCCCTCTGTGCCTTCCTGGCAGTGGGTGACCGGCAGCAGCCTGCCCTCCTGGGTGGCGGGATAGTCCGCGCCGTGGCTGTCCCGGGTGAAAAGGACGGGGCCCTTGAAATCCTGAACACGCTGAATCACATGGGGCAGGACGGCCCGGGCTTCCGGGGTGCCCAGGGCGCCGGTGATGAAATCGTTTTGCATGTCCACCACAATCAACAGGTGGCTGCCGTGTTGCTGGTGTGCCATTTAGTCCTGCATGCTGCCGTCGGGGTTGAAGAGGGGCAGATACTCCAGGTACAGGATATCGTCCCGGTCCTTGGCGGGGCCTTCCGCCAGGATGGCCATCTTGCCCACCACCTGGCCGCCGGCCTCGGTGACCAGCTTCTCCACAGCCTTTAGGGACTCGCCGGTGGAGATCACGTCGTCCACAATCAGCACCCGCTTGCCCTTCATGAAGTCTGCATCGTCCTGGTCGATGAAGAGCATCTGGCGGTTGGCGGTGGTGATGGAGGTGACCTCGGTGGAGAAGGCGTTTTTCATGTACAGCTTGTGGGCCTTCCGGGCGATCAGGTAGCGGTTTTCACGGTTTTGCCGGGCCATCTCATAAACCAGGGGGATGCCCTTGGATTCGGCGGTGATCAGCACGTCGTGGTCCGGGGCAATCTTGAGCAAATCCCGGGCGCAGGCGATGGTGAGCTCCACGTCGCCAAAGATCACAAAGGCGGCGATGGACAGCTTCTCATGCACCGGGCACAGGGGCAGGTGCCGGGTGAGGCCGGCGACTTGAATGGTGTATTCCATGTTTCCTCCAAATTGAATCAGCCTTGTAAAAAGTGCAAGGAATGCCTTTGCTTTTTACTTGATGATTGTAAAAGGAGCGGGGCGGATTGTCAATGAAAGGCAGTAACCGGACGGCCTGTTTCCCCGGTTTTTACCAGTTGCTGCCCCAGGGCATCTCGCTGTCCTGCAGGCCGCAGCCGGGACAGACGCCCCCTGCCGGGAACATGCTGCCGCAGTTGGGGCATTCCTCCCTGTCGGAAGACCAGGGCCGCTTCCTTTTGCGGGGCTTTTGGGACGAAGCCGGGGACAGCAGGAGGTCTGCCAGGGATTCTTCCTCCGGGTCGATATTAAACAGGGCGTCCAGCAGGCTGGGCTCGGGCTTCTTTTCCATGTGCGGGCTTCCTTTCCCCGTTGTGTTGCTCCTATCATATCAGATTTTCACACGCCTGGGGACAGCTTGCAAGTTGGCCCCTGCTGTCCCTGATGCCGGGGGCAAGGCCCAGGGCAAATAAACACCAGAAAAACCTTCGGGGCCTGGGCCCGCTGTAACCACCTGCTGCGGGTTTGCAGCCAAATGTTTCATAGCGCAGGCGCGAAAAAGCCTGCATCAGCCTGAAAACTACCTTGCTGCCTGGCTGGAAGCCCTCTGTGCCCGCAGCCGCCCTGCGCCCTAGGCCTACCCTCACCCCGGCAACGAAAAATTGCAATCAAAGGGCGCGTATGGTATAATCATACACACATTATTAACTGCAGACCGAATAGACCTGAAAGAAACATGTATCGAAGGAGGAGAAAGGATGAAACGCACCCTTGTTCTGCTGCTGGTGCTGGCCATGATGCTGGGACTGACCCCCGCCCTGGCCGAGGAAGTCACCTACCGGGGCCTCTACTCCGGGGAGGTATCTTCCCTCAACTACCTGACCACCACCACCACCGCCGAGTTTGCAGTGGCGGCCAACGTCATTGACACCCTGGTGGAGTACGACTACCTGGGCCAGGTGCAGCCCTCCCTGGCAGAGAGCTGGGCGGTGAGCGACGACGGCCTGGTGTGGACCTTCACCCTGCGCAAGGACGCCCAGTGGATCAACGGCCAGGCTGAGGTGGTAGCCCCTGTCACCGCCCAGGACTTTGTGGACGCCGCCAAATACGTGCTGGATGCCCAGAACGCCTCCGCCACCGCCAACATCCTCTATTCTGTGGTGGCAGGCGCTGAGGACTATTTCCTGGGCACTTCCACCCCGGAGGAGGGCCAGGACCCCGCCCCGGTGATGGCATGGGACACCGTGGGCATCAAGGCCCTGGATGACTACACCCTGGAATACACCCTGACCCATCCGGTGCCCTACTTCCTGTCCATGACCACCTATGTGTGCTTCATGCCGGTGTACGGCCCCTTCCTGGCTGAGCAGGGCGAGAACTTCGGCCTGGCCACCGGCAACGACACCCTGCTGTACAACGGCGCCTACTACATCAGCGAGTTCAAGCCCCAGGAGAGCCGCGTGTACAGCAAGAACCCCACCTACTGGGACATCGGCCAGGTCTTCATCGAGCGGATCGACCTGAAATACAACAAGGAGGCCGCCTCCATCTCCGCCGACCTGTACCGCAAGGGGGAGATTGACGCCGCCGACATCGACAACCAGCTGGCCCAGGAATGGCTGCAAAACCCGGAGACCGCCGATTTAATCCGCCCGGTGCGGCAGACCGGCTTCTACACCCATTTCTATGCCTACAACTTCAAGCCCGAATTTGACGAGATCTATGAGCCGGAGAACTGGACGCTGGCCGTCAACAACTTCAACTTCCGCAAGGCGCTGTTCCACGGCTTTGACCGGCTGAAGGTGACCCTGGTGTCGGACCCGGAGAATCCCGAGTCCATCATGCACTATGGCGTCACCCCGCCCAACTTCGTGGACTACAACGGCCTGGACTATGTGAAGATGGGCGACATGGCCGCCTGGACGGAATTGGGCAAGGCCGCCTTCAATGAAGAGAAGGCCAAGGAATATGCTGCCCTGGCCCGGGAGGAACTGGAAGCAGCCGGCGCCACCTTCCCCGTCAAGATCCTGACGGTCTACCACCCCAACATCACCACCTGGGCGGACCAGGTGCAGGTGCTGGAGCAGCAGATGGAAGAGCTGCTGGGCGAGGACTTCATCGACATCATCGTGGAAGCCGGCCCCTCCCAGAGCTTCTTAAGCGCCGTGCGCCGCAGCGGCAAATACGCCCTGCTGGACTGCAACTGGGGCCCGGACTACGCCGACCCGGAAACCTTCACCGACCCCTTCAAACCGGACTTCAACTACAACTTCCCCGAGTACACCACCGATGTGGATGAGGAAGGCAACAACAAATACCAGGTCTACTGGAAGATGGTGGAGGAGGCCAAGGCCATCACCGACGACCTGGAAGCCCGCTACCTGGCCTTTGCCAAGGCCGAGTCCTACCTGATTGAGCAGGCCTTTGTAATGCCCCTGGGCTACTCCTATGCGGCGGGCGGCTACACCGCCAGCCGGATGAACCCCTTCGAGGGCCAGTACGCCCCCTTCGGCATCTCCATTGACCGCTACAAGGGCCAGAAGTTGCTGGACAAGCCCATGAACACCGACGAGTTCTTCGACGCCCAGGACAAATGGGAGGCCGAGCGGGCCGAGCTGGGCAAGTAATCCTGAGGTATCCATTGCTTTAACAGCGAGGCTGTGTCGCGCACAGGCGGCGCAGCCTCGCTCATATCACAGCAGCCAGGCCTGCGTGAAGGCTGACGCAATCTGGCCGATCTGAACGTCCTTCCTGGCAGAAAGGGTGGCTCCAGTGCTCAAATATGTGGGCAAGCGCCTGCTTGCCTCCCTGGTGACGCTGTTCATCATCCTGACAACGGTGTTCATCCTGATGCGGCAGATGCCCATCGAGGGGTATTTTGACAATTTCGATAAAGTGGACCAGGCGGTCATCAACGCCAAGCTGCAGCAGCTGGGCCTGCGGGACCCTATGCACATCCAGCTGAAGAATTTTTATGTGAACCTTTTGAAGGGCGACCTGGGCATCAGCAACCGCTACCGCACCGGGGCGCCCATTGTGGACATCATCGCCGCCAAGGCCCCCATCTCCATCCAGATGGGGCTGATGTCCATGGCCCTGTCCCTGCTGCTGGGCATTCCCCTGGGGGCCAAGATGGCCCGCAGCAAGTCCAGGTTCTGGGACAAACTGGGGACGGGCTTTATTGTGTTCATCAACGCCGTGCCGGCGGCGGTGTACTATATCTACCTGCAAAGCTATGGCTCCAGCCTCCTGAACATCAGCATGCTCTTTGACCCCAAGGTGGTGCTCAGCTGGGTGCTGCCGGTGTTTTCCATGTCCCTGGGCAGCATCGCCTATTACGCCATGTGGCTTCGGCGCTACATGGTGGACGAGATGAACAAGGACTATGTCAAACTGGCCCGGGCCAAGGGCGTCACCAGCCGGAACATCACCATGGGCCACGTGTTCCGCAACGCCTTTGTGCCCATGATCCAGTACATCCCCAGCTCCCTTCTGTTCACCATCTCCGGCTCCATCTATGTGGAATCCCTGTATTCCATCCCCGGGATGGGGGGGCTGCTGGTGGACGTAATCACCCGGCAGGACAACACCATGGTGCAGGCCCTGGTGATGATGTATGCCTCCATCGGCATCATCGGCATGCTGCTGGGGGATTTGTTGATGGTGGTCATCGACCCGCGCATCAGCTTCGCCAAGAAGGAAGGGGTGCGCTGATGACAGAGAAACGACAGGAACGCCGGGTTTATGAAGGGATGCATGAGGCCGCCCGCCAGGAGGATTTTGCCCTAGCCCAGTTCAGTGAACAGGCGGCGGAGCGCAGCGGCTTTTCCAATTATTCCTACTGGGGCAGCACCCTGAAGGTCTTCCTGAAAAACCGCCTGGCAGCCGCCCTGCTTATGGTGCTGCTGGTGCTGGTGGCCTTCACCTTTGTGCAGCCCCACCTGCCCCACCAGTTTCCGGCCACTCGGGTTATCAACCACCCCATCACCCGGATGCAGATGACCAACCTGGGCCCCCGGCTGCAAAACATCCTGTACACGGCGCCCGCGGGCACCCAGCTGGTGGTGACCCCCTATGAGGACCCGGAGTGGGCGGCAGTGAGCAACGTGCTGCTGAGCCTCAAGGCCCGCAGCCCCTTCCTCCTCACCGCCTATTCTGAGGACTGGTGCCAGGTGGAGGTGGAGGGCCAGGCCGGCTGGGTGCGCAACGACTTCACCACCAAACTGCGCCTGCCGGAGGACCGGGAGGCCACCCCCTATGAGAGCCGGTCCAACTTCCCCATCAAGGTGTATTCCAGCCCCGAGGACTACACCAACCAGGGCACGGAGCTGTTTGTGCGCCGCAGCCAGCTGGTGTTTGCCGAAGACGGCCTGTCCGCCGCCACCCGGGAGGAGGCCCAGCTGCGCCTGCTGCCCGGGGAGGCCCCCTTCCTCTTTGGCACCAACAACGCCGGCCAGGACATGTGGAGCATGGTCTGGTCCGGCACCCGCACCAGCCTGTACATCGGCTTCATGGTGGCGGTGCTGGAGGCCTTGATCGGCATCACCATCGGCGTGATGTGGGGCTATATCAGGCGGCTGGACCGGATTCTCACCGAGGTGTACAACGTCATCAACAACATCCCCACCACCATCGTGCTCATCATGTTTGCCTATATTTTGCGGCCGGGCATCAGGACCCTGATCTTCTCCATGACCGTCACCGGCTGGGTGGGGATGGCCCGCTTTGTGCGCAACCAGATCGTCATCATCCGGGACCGGGACTACAACCTGGCCTCCCGCTGCCTGGGCACCGGCACCCTGCGCATCATCACCCGCAACCTGCTGCCCTACCTGGTGAGCGTCATCATGCTGCGCATGGCCCTGGCCATCCCCGGCGCCATCGGCAGCGAGGTGTTCATCACCTACATCGGCCTGGGCCTGCCGGTGAGCATCCCCTCCCTGGGCAACCTCATCAACGTGGGCCGCAAGCTGGTGACCACCTCCTTAGCCTACCAGCTGATCTTCCCCACGGTGGTGCTGAGCATTGTGACCATCTCCTTCTATATCATCGGCAACGCCTTTGCGGATGCCGCCGACCCCCGCAACCATGTGTAAGGAGGTGGCGAAATGACGGAACACAGCCGGGAGACCATCCTGAAAGTGGAGGACCTGAATGTCAAGTTCAGCCTGCGGGGCCGGGTGCTGCACGCCATCCGCGGGGTGGGCCTGGACATCTACAAAGGCGAGAGCCTGGCCATTGTGGGGGAATCCGGCAGCGGCAAGACCGTGTTGACCAAGACCTTTACCGGCCTTCTGGACCAGAACGGCTGGGTGGATTCCGGCAGCATCTGGTTTGAGGGCCAGGACCTGGCCCGGTTCAAGACGGAGAAGGAATGGCTGAAGATCCGCGGCCGCAAGATTGCCATGGTGCTGCAAGACCCCATGACCAGCCTGAACCCCTTAAAAACCATCGGCGCCCAGATTGGCGAAGCGCTGCGCCTGCACCAGGGCCTGCGCGGGCAGGCTGCCCAGCAGCGCATCATAGAAATCCTGCACGACGTGGGTATCCCTGACCCTGCACAGCGTGCCAAGCAATACCCGCATCAGTTTTCAGGGGGCATGCGCCAGCGCGTGGTCATTGCCATTGCCATTGCCTGCCAGCCGCGCATCATGATCTGTGACGAACCCACCACGGCGCTGGACGTCACCGTCCAGGCGCAGATACTGGGTTTAATCCGCAATCTGATTGGTAAGTACAACCTGACCACGGTATATATCACGCACGATTTGGGCGTGGTGGCCAACGTGGCCGACCGCATTGCCGTGATGTATGCGGGCGATATTATCGAGATTGGCACGGCCGAGGAAGTGTTCTTCTCGCCGCAGCATCCATACACGTGGGCGTTGCTTTCGTCGCTGCCGCAGCTGGGCGTTAAGGGTGAAAAACTGTACGCCATCCGCGGCACGCCGCCCAATTTGTTCCATGAGGTTATCGGCGATGCGTTTGCGCCGCGCAGCGATTATGCGCTCAACATTGATTATGTGGAGCGCCCGCCCTACTTTGACGTCAGCCCCACGCACCGCGTGCGCTCGTGGCTGAAGGATCCGCGCGCGCCCAAGGCCGTGCCGCCGCCCACGCTGGCACGCATCAACCCCGAAGGAGGCAGCCTGTATGCCGACAAATAAACAGCCGCTTGTACAGGTAAAGGATCTGGTTGTGTCCTTTGGCGAGCGCCGGCGCAAGTTCCAGGCTGTCGAGAATGCTATCGATGACGTCTTCCTGGTCGGTGGGCGCCAGCGTCTGGATGTAGAAGACCTCGCCCATATCACCGTACGGGAACAGCACCTGACGCTGCGTCAGGCCGCTCGCTTCGTCCGAAAACTGCACCTGCATCCCGTCGTTGGTCGCGGTGGACAGTGGCTCGACAGTGCCTTCGACCTGCGCCGCAATGGGTTCCAGCGCGCTTTCGAGCGTGGCATCCGCGCCCAGCCCGGCGACGCTGAGCAGGGTCATCAGAGCGCCCGTCTCGCCCACTAGCGCTTCGGGGGAAACCAGCGCGAGGTCATAGTCCTGGCCGCCCGGCAGCGCTTGCCATCCGGCGGGGAGCGTAAGGTTCAGGCCGAGCAGCTCATTCTCGTACGTTTCCGGCTCGCCACCGTCTTGCTGGGGCAGCGCGCCCGCACCGGGCGACAGCTCGCGCGCCATCACCGGGCCGCTCGCAAACAGCGCCGCGACAACCAGAGCGAGCGCCGTGATCAGAGGCACAACACGTAAGAACCGTTGGATCATCATTGACTCCGCATAACTTGAGAGCGTGTTTACAAGCGCCTCACTCCCGGCGCCTTCCGCGCCCACGCCGCCGCTCGAGGAGGTGGCCACGCCCGACACGCGCACGATCGAGGCTGTCGCGGCCTTTCTGGGGTGTCCGGCAAGCCAGCTTGTCAAGACGATCATCTGCGTAGTGGACGGCAAGCCGGTGGCCGTGCTGGTGGATGGCGACCGCGAGCTGAACCTGCCCAAGCTCAGGCGCGCCCTCGGCGCCCGCAGCGTGGAACTGGCGGACGACGAGGTCATCGTCAAGGCTACCGGCGCGCCGGTCGGCTTTGCCGGGCCGGCCGGTCTCACCATTCCGGTCTATGCCGACCAGGCGCTGCGTGGCGCCACCGACCGCGTCAGCGGAGCCAACCGCGCCGACACCCATGTGCGTCATCTGGATCTGGAACGCGACGCGAAGATCGCGGCCTACCACGATCTGGTCGTTGTCGATGCCGGCGACGGCTGCCCGCGCTGCCGGGGCACGCTCGGCGTCAAGCGTGGCATCGAGGTGGGGCACGTCTTCAAGCTGGGCACCAAGTACACGCAGGCCTTCGGCGCCCGTTTCCTTAGCGAGCAGGGTGGGGCGGCCGAGACAATGGTCATGGGCTGCTACGGCATCGGCGTCACCCGCACACTGCAGGCGGTCATCGAGCAGAGCCGCGACGACGACGGCATCATCTGGCCGGTATCGGTGGCGCCCTATGTGGTCGCGCTGCTGCTGCTCGACCCGCGCGATGC
>ENA-UOUL01005770-UOUL01005770.1-bioreactor-metagenome-genome-assembly--contig:-NODE-5770-length-10498-cov-3.205451_pt1 | contig 10498 bp, 7 predicted proteins | sample MGYA00249838_ERZ747220 | MGnify/ENA primary metagenome ERZ747220 (study PRJEB28778, sample SAMN05720191) | bioreactor metagenome | isolation source: Anaerobic biogas reactor | place: USA:Washington...
GAACGCGCTGTCGGGCGAGAGGGCGGCCCCCGTGTCGCGCAGCAGCTGCACGCTCGCCTTGATGACGTAGGCGATGCCGTCGCCCAGCACGCCCGTGTAGCTGGCGCCGTGGTACGAGGGGTCGGGCTCAGTGAGGCCGGGGAACTTGTCGACGTGCTGCGACCACGGGAATTTGCCGCCGTCCACGATGAGCCCGGCGATGACGGTGCCGTGGCCGCCGAGGAACTTGGTGGCCGAGTGGATCACCACGTCGGCGCCCCACTCGAGCGGTCGCAACAGGTAGGGGCTGGCGAGCGTGTTGTCGACGATCAGCGGGAGGCCGTGCCGATGAGCGACCGCGGCCACGCCTTCGATGTCGAGCACGTCGCCGCGCGGGTTGCCGATCGACTCGCCGTACAACGCCTTGGTGCTCGGACGCACCGCCGCCTCCCACGCCGCCACGTCGTCGGCATCGTCGATGAACGTGACGTCGATGCCGAGCCGGGCGAAGCGGTGGTGCAGCAGGTTGTACGTGCCGCCGTACAGCGAGGCCGAGGCGACGACGTGGTCGCCGGCGCCGGCGAGCGCGGCGAAGGTGATGAACTCGGCCGACATCCCCGAGGAGGTCGCCACGGCCCCGATCCCGCCCTCCAGGGAGGCGATGCGCTCCTCGAGGGCGGCGACGGTGGGGTTGCCGATGCGGGAGTAGATGTTGCCGTACTTCTGCAGGGCGAACAGGCTGGCCGCGTCCGCGGTGTCCTGGAAGACGAAGCTGGTCGTCTGGTAGATGGGCACCGCCCGGGCGCCGGTGGTGGCGTCCGGGATGCCCCCGGCGTGCAGCGCACGGGTCCGGAACCCGAAGGTGCGCTCGGTCCTGCGCTGCCCGGATGACATCAGATCCATCTCCTCAGGAGCCGCTTCTCGGCCACGCCGATGATCGAGTCGGTGAGTTTACCCAGCAGCGCCAGCAGCACGATGGCCAGGACCAGGCGGTCGACCCGGCCGTTGTTCTGGGAGTCGGTGAGCAGGAAGCCCAGCCCCATCGAGGCCCCGGCCAGCTCGGCCGCGACCAGGAACAACCACGCCTGGGCCAGGGCGAGTCGCAGCCCGGAGACCACCGACGGCAGCACCGCGGGGAGCTGGATCCGGGTGAACAGGCTCAACGGCTTCAGCCCGTAGGCCCGTCCGAGCTCGACCAGGTGCGAGTCCACGTGCCGTAGGGCGCCGGCGACCATCGTGTAGACCGGGAAGAACGCCCCGATCGCGATCAGGGTGACCTTGGAGTCCTCACCGAGCTTGAGCCAGAGGATCAACAGCGGCACCCAGGCCAGCGACGGCACCGCCCGGAAGGCCCCGATGGTGGGGGCGAACAGCACGGACGACCAGCGGGACAGGCCGACGAACGCACCGATCACCAGGCCGAGCGAGGCGCCGATCGCGAAGCCGAGGAGCACCCGCTGGGTGGAGATGGCCACGTGGTGGGTGAGCTCGCCGCGGGACCACATGTCGAGCCCGGCCTCCCACACCGACGCCGGCGGCGGCAGCTGGTAGACGGCGAAGACACCGGTCGAGCTGGCCCAGTGCCAGGCCGCCAGCAGCACGGCCGGGACGAGCAGACCGAGCAGCCCCACGGCATACGCCCGGTGCGGGATCTCCCAGCGTCGGCGCCGCCGGGGTGCGCCCGACCCTGTGGCCGGGCCCGCCGACGATCCGGCGGACTCGCCGCCAGCAGGCCCCCCGGGGACGCCCGGGGCATCCCCGGCGGCGTCCGGACGCGCGAGGTCGGTGCGGCCGTCAGTCACCGTCGACATGCTCAGCCACCCGCCCGCTCGCCGGTGGCCTGGTCGGCGAAGGAGGTGTCGTAGAGCGAGGCCAGCGCCTCGTCGACCACCTTCTGGTTGGGGACGTCCCCGGACTCCACGAAGATCGTGCCGACGAAGGTCAGCAGGTCGGTCTGCACCTGGCCGGGGACCGGGTCGAGGTCCAGGACGGTGCGGTCGACGAGGACCTGCTCGGCGAGGTCCGGCTCGATCGCGGCGGCCTCGGCGAGGATCTCGATGGTCTCCTCGGGGTTCTCCGCGGCCCAGACCCGGGCCCGCTCGTAGGCGTCGACGACGGCCTGCGCGAGGTCCGGGTTGGTCTCCAGGAACTCCTCGGTGGCGTTGAGGAAGCCGTAGGTGTTGAAGTCGATGTTGCGGTAGAAGAGCACGGCCCCGGTGTCCTTGACGCTGGAGGCCATGAGCGGGTCGAGCCCGGACCAGGCGTCGACGCTGCCCTGCTCGAGGGCGGTCTTGCCGTCGGCGTGCTGCAGGTTCTGCACCTCGATGTCGTCCAGGGTCAGCCCGTGCTCGGCCAGCGCCTGCAGCAGGAAGAAGTAAGGGTCGGTGCCCTTGGTCGCCGCCACGGACTTGCCGCGCAGGTCCTCCACCTCGTCGATGTCCGAGCCGGCGGGCGCCACGAGCGCCGACCACTCCGGCTGGGAGTAGAGCAGGATCGTCTTGATCGGCGAGCCGTTGGCGCGGGCCAGCAGCGCGGCCGAGCCGGCGGTCGAGCCGACGTCGATGGCGTGGGCGCGCAGCCCCTCGTTGGCCTTGTTGGAGCCCGCCGACTGGGTCCAGGTAACCGTGACGTCGTCGCCGAGCTCCTCCTCCAGCCAGCCCTTCTCCTTGATGATCAGCGACAGCGGGTTGTAGGTGGCGAAGTCGATGTGGAGCTCGTCGTCGCTCCACTCACTGTCGGCGGCCCCGTCCGAGGCCGCCTTCTCCGAGCCCTCGCCGGCGACGCAGCCGGTCAGCAGGGCGGCGGCGAGGACGGGTGCGGCGAGTCGGGTGATGAGTCGTCTGGTGGTCATGGTGGGTTCTCCTTCAGGCGTGGGTGGGCGGGGCGCCCGGGACCAGGGTCGGTATGTCGTGGGGTCGGGTGAGGTGCTCGGCGCACCTGCGCGGCGGTGCGGGTCGGGTGCCCGGGCGCGGCTCAGCGGCGGTGCTGGGCGTGCACGCCGAGGCCCTCGAGGAGCTGGACCTTCAGCGCGGCGAGCTCGGCGTCCCCGCGGTCGCGGGGCCGGCTGCCGGGCACGGTGATGGCCGAGCGGATGTCCGCGCCCCCGCCGGGCCGGTCGGTGCCGACGAGGGCCACCCGGTCGGCCAGGTAGAGCGCCTCGTCGACGTCGTGCGTGACCAGGACGACGGTCGTCGGCTCGGCGGCGTGGACGTCCAGCAGCAGGTCCTGCATGTTGAGCCGGGTCAGCGCGTCCAGGGCGCCGAACGGCTCGTCCAGCAGCAGCACCTCGGGGTTGCGGGCCAGGGCCCGGGCCAGGGAGGTGCGCTGCGCCATCCCGCCGGAGACCTGCCGGGGGAGGCGATCGGCATACTCCCCCAGCCCGACGAGGTGGAGCAGCTCGCCGACCCGCGCCCGGCCGGCCGCGGCCGGGGTGCCCGGGGGCAGCCCGAGCGCGACGTTCTCGGCCAGGTTGCGCCAGGGCAGCAGGCGCGGCTCCTGGAAGGCCATGGCACATCGCTGGTCGACCGGCCGGACCGGGTCGGAGCCGATGAGGAGCTCACCGGCGTCGGCGGTGTCCAGTCCGCAGATCTGCCGGAGCAGGGTGGACTTGCCGCAGCCGGAAGCGCCGATCAGCGCGACGATCTCCCCGGCCGCGATGTCCAGGTCGATGCCGGCCAGGACGTGGTGCAGGCCGGTGCTGGTCGGGAAGGAGCGGGTGACGCCGCGCAGCCGGACGGGCGAGGCGGCGGCACGGCCGGTCGGGGCCGGGGTGGCCGTGAGGGTCGGGACCATCGAAGTTTCCTCGGTGGGTGCAGGTGGTGCGGGATCCTCGGGCGAGGTGCGCGCTGGCGGCTGCGACCCAGGGAGGGCGACGGTCGGTGAGGTCTCGACCCGTCAGACGCCAGCGCGCGGCATACACATGCAGCGGCAGCAGGTCAGGACGGGGGCGAGCGGGTCACGCAGGGGCGGGCGGACGGACATCGGGCGCACCCCTCTCCGGTGACACGGGTTGACCGCCTGAGCCCCGGTCGGGCCAGGCGGTCAACGTTGACTGCGAGGACAGTAGCGTGGGTTCTTCGGCCAACGCAATATGACAGGCGCCACATCTGCAGATTCCACGCATGACTGACCGTGTGGCAGCCAGAATATTCGACAGCCTCACCGATCAGCGCCAGAGTCACTGGCACGGACCGCCCGAGCCGCGGAGGTCCTACGGGCTAGCCCTACTCGTTGTCGCCGCCGGTGTCGGAGCCGGGCGCCCCGGACCCCTGGGCGTTGTCGTCGTCATTGAAGACCCACTGGGCGACCTCGGGCAGGTCCTCCCCGTGCTCCCGGGTGTACTGCCGGGCCCGCTCGCGCTGGTCCAGCATCTGCTGCCGCAGGCTCGCGGCGCGCTCGGCGAGGCCGGGGACCCGGTCGATGACGTCGGCGACCAGGCGGTAGCGGTCCAGGTCGTTCATCATCAGCATGTCGAAGGGCGTGGTCGTGGTGCCCTCCTCCTTGAAGCCGCGCACGTGGATGTTGGCGTGGTTGGTGCGCCGGTAGGTCAGCTTGTGCACCAGCGACGGGTAGCCGTGGAACGCGAAGATCACCGGCCGGTCCGTGGTGAAGAGCGCGTCGAAGTCGCGGTGGCTCAGCCCGTGCGGGTGCTCCCGCTCGTCCTGCAGCCGCAGCAGGTCGACGACGTTGACGACGCGCACCCGCAGGTCCGGCACGTGCTCGGCGAGCAGCTTCGCCGCCGCGATCGCCTCCATCGTCGGGATGTCCCCGGCGCAGCCCAGCACCACGTCGGGTTTCTCCCCCGCGACCTCCGAGCCGGCCCAGTCCCAGATCCCGATGCCCCGCGCGCAGTGCAGCGCGGCCTCCTCCGCCGACAGCCACTGCGGTCCGGGCTGCTTGCCGGCCACGACCACGTTGACGTAGTTCTTGCTGCTCAGCACGTGGTCGTAGGTCGACAGCAGAGTGTTGGCGTCCGGCGGCAGGTAGATCCGGATCACGTCGGCGGTCTTGTTCATCACCACGTCGAGGAAGCCGGGGTCCTGGTGGGAGAAGCCGTTGTGGTCCTGCCGCCAGACGTGCGAGGACAGCAGGTAGTTCAGCGACGGCACCGGCACCCGCCACGGGATGTCCAGGCACGCGTCCAGCCACTTGGCGTGCTGGTTGAACATCGAGTCGACGATGTGCACGAACGCCTCGTAACTGTTGAGCAGCCCGTGCCGCCCGGTCAGTAGGTAGCCCTCGAGCCAGCCCTGGCACTGGTGCTCAGAGAGCACCTCCATCACGCGGCCGGTCGGCGACAGGTCCACGTCGGTGTCGACCACCTCGGCCTGCCAGGTCTTGCCGCCCGTCTCGACCGCGGCCCCGAGCCGGTTGGAGTGGGTCTCGTCCGGCCCGAAGACCCGGAAGTTCTCCCGGTTGCGGTCCACCACGTCGGCCACCCACGAGCCCAGCACCCGGGTCGCCTCGGCGGTGGCGCCGCCGGGAGAGGCGACGTCCACGGCATACTCCCGCCAGTCCGGCAGGTCCAGGTCGCGGGTGAGCATGCCGCCGTTGGCGTGCGGGTTGGCGCTCATCCGGCGCGTCCCGGCGGGGTTGTTGCGCGCGATCTCCTCGACGATCCGGCCGTCGCCGTCGAACAGCTCCTCGGGCCGGTAGCTGCGCAACCAGTCCTCCAGCAGCCGGGTGTACTCGGCGTTGCCGCGCACCGCGGCCATCGGCACCTGGTGGCTGCGCCAGGTGCCCTCGACCGGCAGGCCGTCGACCTCCTTCGGACCGGTCCAGCCCTTGGGCGTCCGGAAGACGATCATCGGCCAGCGGGGTCGGCCCTGCAGTATGCCGTCCGCCGCCTCGGTCCGGATCCTCGCGATCTCGTCGAGCACCTCCGCGAGGAGGGCGGCGAACCGCTGGTGGGTGTCAGCCGGGTCCTCGTCGTCGAAGCCGCCCTCGAAGAAGTAGGGCCGGTGACCGTAGCCGACCATGAGCGCCTCGAGTTCCTCGTGCGGGATCCGGTCCAGCACGGTGGGGTTGGCGATCTTGTAGCCGTTGAGGTGCAGGATCGGCAGGACCGTGCCGTCCACCCGGGGGTCGAGGAACTTGTTGCTGTGCCAGGCCGTGGCCAGCGGCCCGGTCTCGGCCTCGCCGTCGCCGATGACCGCGGCCACGATAAGGTCGGGGTTGTCGAAGGCGGCGCCGTAGGCGTGGGAGAGCACGTAGCCGAGCTCGCCGCCCTCGTGGATCGAACCCGGCGTCTCCGGTGCCACGTGGCTGGGGACGCCACCGGGGAAGGAGAACTGCCGGAACAGGGCGTTGACCCCGCGGGCGTCGGGGCCGACGTGGGAGTAGACCTCGGAGTAGGTGCCCTCCAACCAGGCGGCGGCCACCAGTGACGGACCGCCGTGACCCGGACCGCTGAGATAGATCATGTCCAGGTCGCGCTCGATGATCTGGTGGTTCAGGTGGGCGTAGACGAAGTTCTGGCCCGGTGACGTGCCCCAGTGGCCCAGGAGCCGGGGCTTGACGTCCTGGTCGGACAGCGGCCGCTCCAGCAGGGCGTTGTCCATGAGGTAGATCTGCCCCACGGCGAGGTAGTTGGAGGCGCGCCACCAGGCGTCGATCGCCTGGAGCTGCTCGGTGGACAGTGGACCGTTCGCGGCCTGCGGTGCGGCGCTCATCGGGTGACTCCTTGCTGGGCGGGTATCCCTGCCCAGCCTGTCCCTTTCCGGGCCGTCGCGCGACCCCAGGTGGGGCGCTCACAGGAACTCGGCGCGCGCTGTCCCCGCACCGTGAACCACCTGTGAACACCGGGCGACGGTGGGATGGCCCGAAGATGTCCCGTAGCATCGTCGCCGTGCGTTTCAAACTGACACCACAGAACTCGACCTTCTACGGACAGTTCGCCGACCTGGCCACCCACATCCGGGACGGCGCCCACCTGCTGCAGGAGGCCGTCGCCGGCCCACCCGGCGACTGGGAGTCGGCCGCCAAGCGCCTCAAGCAGATCGAGCACGAGGGCGACGAGGCCACCCACACGATCCTGTCGGCGGTGAACAGCTCGTTCATCACCCCGTTCGACCGGGAGGACATCTACCGCCTGGCCGCCCGGCTGGACGACTGCCTGGACCACATCGAGGCCAGCCTCGACATCATGGTGCTCTACCGCGTGGACAAGCTCCCCAAGACGGTGGCCAAGCAGGTCGCCGTCCTGGTCGAGATGGCCGACCTGACCCTGGAGGCCATGCCCGGCCTGGAGAAGATGAACAACCTGCGGGAGTTCTGGATCGCGATCAACAGCCTGGAGAACGACGCGGACCGCAATTACCGGCGGATGATCGCCAACCTGTTCGACGGCGACCGGGACGCGATCGACATCATCCGGCACAAGGCCCTCTACGACGAGCTGGAGGCTGCGGCCGACGCGTTCGAGACCGTCGCCAACACGGTCGAGAGCATCGCGGCCAAGGAGTCCTGACGCGGTGGAAGGACTGCTTCCGGTCACCCTCGTCATCCTCCTGGCGATGGGTTTCAACTACACCAACGGCTTTCACGACGCGGCCAACGCGATCGCGACGTCGGTCTCCACCCGTGCCCTGACGCCGCGCGCGGCGCTGCTTATGGCCGCCTTCTTCAACCTGCTGGGAGCCTTCCTGGGCACCGGCGTCGCGCAGACCGTGGGCTCGGGCATCATCGACCCGCCCGAGGGCATGACCGGGCTGGCCATCGTGGCCGCGGCCCTGGTCGGTGCCATCGGCTGGAACATGCTCACCTGGTGGTACGGCTTGCCGTCCTCCTCATCCCACGCGCTCATCGGCGGCATGGCGGGCGCGTCGCTGGCGGCGGGCACCACCGTGCTCTGGGACGGCATCCTCAACAAGATCGTCATCCCGATGATCGTCTCGCCCGTCGCGGGCATGATCCTGGGCTTCCTGACGATGACCGCGATCCTGTGGATCTTCCGCAACGGGCACCCGGGCAAGATGTCCCGCAACTTCCGTCGGGCCCAGACCGTGTCAGCGGCCGCGATGGCCCTGGGCCACGGCCTGCAGGACGCGGCCAAGACGATGGGCATCGTCGTGCTCGCCCTGGTGGTCGGCGGCTACCACGAGGGCGACAGCATCCCGCTGTGGGTGACGGTCAGCTCCGCGCTGGTGATCTCGGCGGGCACCTACGCCGGCGGCTGGCGGATCATGCGCACCCTGGGCCGCCGCATCATCCACCTGGACCCGCCGCAGGGCTTCGCGGCCGAGAGCGTGGCCGCGACCGTGCTCTACGTCGCCGGCATCGGCTTCCACGCCCCGATCTCCACGACGCACACCATCACCTCGGCGATCATGGGCGTCGGCGCCACCCGCCGCCTCTCCGCGGTCCGCTGGGGCGTCGCCGGCAACATCGTGGGCGCCTGGGTCCTGACCTTCCCCGGCGCCGGCATTGTCGCCGCCGTCTCCTACTGGATCCTGGCGCTCTTCCTCTAACCAATTTTGGTAGTGGTTTTGCCCCTCCCCGCATTTTCGTAGTGGTTTCGCACGTTCCCCACACCTTTTCGTAGGGCTTTCGTGCGCCGTCCATATCGGCCTCCTGACTAGCCCGGGGGTATTCGCCCCCCGGCAGGAGCCAGCACGACGGCCCGCCCACCTGGCCTCGACCCCACGTGCCTCGACCCCGGCGGCTCGTGGGTCAGTTGAGTGCACTCTGACGGTCCCAGTCTGCCCACGAGACAACTGCCCCCGAACGGGGAGACTCGCGGGTCAACCGAGCGCGCTCTGACGACCCCAGCCTTCCCCGCGACCACTGCCACGGCCACCAGCGGCGTGGGACGCGTGCAAGCCACGACGAGGAAGGGGGTGAAGGACAAATCCGCTACCAAGATGCGCGGAGGGAGGCCGTGCGAAACCCCTGAATTTTTGTGTGGAGGGCGTGCGAAACACCTGAATTTTTGGGGGGGTCTCAGTCCAGCTCGCGCTTGAGGATCTTGCCGGTCGCGGTCATCGGCAGGCTGCCGACGATCTCGACCTGGCGGGGGTACTTGTAGGCCGCGAACTGCTCCTTGCCCCAGGCCACCAGCTCCTCCGCGGTCACCTCGGCGCCGGGCTCGGGGATCACGTAGGCCTTGATCTCCTCGCCGAGCGACTCGTGCGGCACCCCGATGACCGCGGCGAGCGAGACGGCCGGGTGCGTCATGAGCACCTCCTCGATCTCCCGCGGATAGACGTTGAAGCCGCCCCGGAGAATCATGTCCTTGGCCCGGTCGACGATGTAGTAGTAGCCGTCGTCGTCCACCCGGGCCAGGTCCCCGCTGCGGAACCACCCGTCGTGGATCGCCTCGGCGGTGGCGTCGGGCCGGTCGTAGTAGCCCTTCATGATGTTCGGGCCCTTGATCGCGATCTCCCCCACGGCGTCGGGGTCGCCCGAGCGGTCGACCTCCGACCAGTCCTGGTTGATCAGCTTCATCTCGACCTGCGGAATGGGCACGCCGATCGAGCCCACGCGCGGCTCCTCCCCGAAGACCGAGAAGGAGGCGACCGGCGAGGTCTCCGACAGGCCGTAGCCCTCCAGGATGGTCACCCCGAAGCGCTCCCGGAATGCCTTGTGCACCTCCCCGGGCAGGGCCGAACCACCGGCGGCGGCGACCCTCAGGTGGCGGGCGATGGCCGCGACGTCGACGGAGTCGTCCAGTGCCCCGAGCAGCCCCCAGTACATCGTCGGGACACCGGCGAAGAAGGTGACCTCCTCCTTCTGGAACAGGCCCAGCGCGGCCTTTGCCTCGAAGCGAGGGAGCAGCACGACGGTGCCGCCGAAGGCGAAGCCGGAGTTCTGGATCACGGTCTGCCCGAAGGAGTGGAACAGCGGGAGCGTGCACAGGTAGGTGTCCGGCCGCTCCGCGTCCGCCTCGAACAGCTCCCTGCCGACCAGCGCGTTGGACGTCATGTTGGCGTGGGTCAGCTCGGCGCCCTTGGGCTGGCCGGTCGTGCCCGAGGTGTAGAGGATGACAGCGGTGTCGTCGTCGGCCACCTCCGCAGTCTCGAAGGCCGGGGGCTGCCCCGCCATCGCCGCCCCCAGGGTGCCGGTCCCCTCGATCGGCGACGGGGCCGCCGGGTCGGCGGTGATCACGAGGAAGTGCTCGCACCCGGGGGTCTGCTCGAACGCGGCGTAGCCCTCCTGCGCCATCGGCAGGTCGGGGGTCCCCTCGAAACAGACGTATGCCGTGGCGTCCGAGTCCGCCAGGTGGTAGGCGATCTCCCGGGCCTTGAGCAGGACGTTGAGCGGGACGACCGTGGCGCCCGTCTTGAGGATCCCGTAGTAGACGATCGAGAAGTAGGGCAGGTTCGGGCAGCTCAGCGCCACCTTGTCGCCAGCGCCGATCCCGCGGGCGGCGAGCAGGTTCGCGACCTGGTTGGCCGCGCCGTTGACCTGCGCGTAGGTAAGGCGTGTCTCCCCGAGCACCAGGGCGTCGCGGGCGGGGAACTGGACGGCTGAGCCCTCGAGCAGGGCGGACAGGTTCGGCATGCAAAAAGCCTACGGCGCG
>ENA-UOUL01005773-UOUL01005773.1-bioreactor-metagenome-genome-assembly--contig:-NODE-5773-length-10490-cov-3.478152_pt1 | contig 10490 bp, 7 predicted proteins | sample MGYA00249838_ERZ747220 | MGnify/ENA primary metagenome ERZ747220 (study PRJEB28778, sample SAMN05720191) | bioreactor metagenome | isolation source: Anaerobic biogas reactor | place: USA:Washington...
CGTGAAGCTGACCGGCAGCACCGACCGCAGGAAGGTCATGAAGGGTTCGGACTTCGTGGTGCTGACGTTCTCGGACCGCAACGCCCATTTCCGCGGCGTCGACACGCGGATCGCCGCCAAGCACGGGGTGCGGATGTGCAGTTCGGACACCATCGGGCCGGGCGGGATCTTTCGGGCGATGCGTGAAATCCCGCACGTTCTGGCGATGGCCAAGGACGCTGAGCGGCTCTGCCCGCAGGCGTGGATCATCAACTTCGTGAACCCCACCAGCGTGCTGGGAATCGCGCTGAAGCGTTACGTGCCTCACCTGCGGACCTTCGCCCTCTGCGACGGGCACCACGAGCCGTACAACACGCTGAACTGGTGCAAGCGGCTGGACATTCTGCCGCCGGAGGCGACGGTGGTTCCGCCGGAGGTGCATAACAAGCTGGAGCTCAAGATCGGCGGCGTGAACCACTGCACGTGGCTGGTGCGGTTCCACTATGACGGTGTGGACATGATGCCGAAGCTGCGCAGGAAGCTGGCCGAGTGGGTTCGCGAGGAAGGGCGGAATCCCGCTGAGAAGGCCAAGCCCCGGTTCAACCACGCCTACGAGATGCAGCTATTCGATCTTTACGGAGCGTTTCCGACGGCGGCGAGCCACACCAAGGAATACGTGCCGTTCTTCCAGGGGTACGGTGTCAAACCTAATCAGCCGGAGCCGATCCGCCTGTTCGACGCTGAGAACCGGGCCGAGGAGATGGCGGCGGCGTGGAAAGACACCGAGAGCTACGCAGCGGGCAAGCTGAGCGTTCAGCAGTTCCTCAAGGACACCCATTCCGACCACGCCACCGACATCATCGAGAGCATGTGGGGCGGGTTGGGCAAGCCGTTCTACATCAACTCGTTTAATCGCGGGGCGATCACCAACATGCCGGACGACGCGTTCGTCGAGCTGCGGTCGGACGTGGATATGCACGGTCCGCGTCCTCAGCCGTTCGGGCCGATGCCGCGCGGCCTGCTGGCGCTGCAGATGCAGGTGCTCGATACGCACGAATTGACGGCTGAGGCGGCGGTCACGGGCGACCGGGCGATCCTTCGGCGGGCCATGCTGACCGACCCGATCTGCAACAACATCGCCGACGCCGATGCGTGCATCAAGGATCTGCTGGAAGCGGAGAAGGACGCATTGCCTCGCTATTGGTATCTTGGGAAGGGGAAGAAGCGCTAAGCCCGCCATCCGGCGGTCGATCGCTGAATGGTGATATGGTTGATGGAGTGACGGCATGAGCAAATTGTTTTCGCGGAAGACACCGGCGATTGAGACGCGGTGCATTCATCTGGACCTCAAGGGTCTGCCGCCCTCAGCCGAGCGGCTGCTGGATATTCCGGAGATTCTCTCGCGGCTGCGGGTCAACTGCGTGCTGGTGGAGTGGGAGGATGTGTATCCCTGGTCGCGGCATCCGCAGTTGCGGTGCGAGACGGCGTACGACGAGGCGACGGTGGGCGAGTTTCTCAACCGCCTGGCCGAGCGCGGGATCGAGGTGATACCGCTGGTGCAATGCCTCGGGCACTTTGAGACGGTGCTGCTTCGTCCGGAGTTCGCGCACCTGCGCGAGTTGGACCGCAGCGCCGGGGAGTTGTGCCCGTCCAACCCGGAGTCGGCCCGGATCGTGATCGAGCTGATCGACGATGTGCTGCGGACGCACGGGTCACGGGCCAGGCGATTCCACATCGGCGGCGACGAGCCGTGGACGTTTGGCTCGTGTCCCAGGTGCAAGGAGCTGATCGAGCAGGAGGGAAAGGACGGCTTGTACCTTCGGCACATCGATCCGATCCTCAAGCACCTGGAAGACCGCGGCATCCGGCCGCTGCTGTGGGACGACAAGATGCGGGACTGGCCGATTGAAAGCCTGCGCAGACTGGCGGAACGGGCGGAATTGATGGTCTGGAGCTACACGGAAGACATCTTCGGCCGCAAGGGCGGATGGCTCACTTCGCAGCATCTGGACCGCTACGACCAGGCCGGCTTCGATTGGTGGGGCGCGCCGGCGTTCAAACTGACCAGCGCGGGCGAACTGCCCGAGGCCAAGCCGCGGATCGAGAACACGCTGGCCTGGACCAAGACGGTAACGGCCCACGGCAGGCGAAGCGTGGCGGTGACCGGATGGAGCCGCGGCGACGTCTGCCGGACCGCGATGTGCGGCCTCGAGCCGGTCTGGGACTTGGTGGTGCTGGCGGCGGCGATCATGTGGGACGGCAAGCTGCCGCGCGGCCACGTCGAAGCGGCGCGGGAATTCGTGACGCAAGGGCCGCTGCGCGACCTGGTGGGCCCGCGGTTTACCGAGTGCCGCGAGGCGGTGCGTGAGCTATGCGAGTGGAACCAAGCGATCGCAGCCGATCCGAACTGGGCGATAATGGAGGTCGCCGCGTGGGTCAGCTTCGAGCCGCAGCGGATGAACCCGAACAACAACGACCGTTTCTGGAAGATGGGCGAGCTGCGGCGGCACATCGAGCGAGGGATCGCTCTGGGTCAGCGCGTGATCGAGACGCAGCGCGGACTGGTGGACGACCACTGGCTGCGGATCTTCGTCGACGCCCGTGTGCAGCACAGGATCAACCGGTTCAACGCCCTGTGCCGCGGCGCGCGGGAACCGCTGGACCCAGTCGAAACCTGATCGAACGGCGAAACCGTCAGAAGTCGCAGGTGCGGCGCCGCCACACCCGCGCAAGCCCGCACCATCAGCCGAAACTACACCACGTAGTCCGCGTCTTTCTCGGCGTACGGCTTCAACTCCTCGTGAAGTTCCTCATGCCCTTCGCGGCCCATGAGGGCGAAGGTGGCTTTCTTGCCCAGTTCGACCGCCGGCTGATCGTACGGATTGATGTTGAACAGCGTTCCGACGATCGAGGTGGCGACCTCGAGCATGTAGATGAACTGCCCGACCGTGTAGGGGTTGACCTTGGGGAACGTGATGGTCAGGCACGGCCGACGCGACTTGACCAGGGCGTATTCGGTGCCGACCTTCTCCGCCCGCATCAGTTCGGCCAGGGTCTTGTCGCCGAGGTACTTGAAGCCCGGCTCCTCGGCGAGTTCCGGCGGGATCGGGCACGGGTCGTCGAAGTGCTCGACGGAGAGGAACGTGAAGACCTTGTCGTTTGGCCCTTCGCGGTAGAGCTGGACCTGGCTGTGCTGATCGGTGGTGCCGAGCGACTTGATGGGCGTGGGTCCGATCCGCATGGTCTTGCCGTCGAAGGTCCGTTCCTTACCGAGGCTTTCGGCCCAGAGCTGGCGGTACCAGTCGGTCAGGTCCTTGAGCTGATGGCTGTAGGGGAACATGACCGACAGCGGCTTGTTGCGCTGGTAGAACAGCAGTTGGATCAGGCCGTACATGGCGGCGGGATTGGCGAACAGGTCGGTCTCGCTGACCCGCTTGTCCATGTCGACCGCGCCGGCCAGAAGCTGCTCGGTGTCGATCCCGCAGACCGCGGCGGAGAGCAGCCCGACGTGCGAGAGCACGCTGAACCGGCCGCCCACGCCGGGCGGCACCTGGAGGGTTCGCAGCCCGTCCTCGTCGGCCACCCGCCGCAGCGTGCCGCCCGCTGGATCGGTCGTGGCGACCAGGTGCTTGGCCAGGCCCTTCTTGCCGAACCGCTGAAGCAGCAGGTGGCGGACGATCAGGAACTGGGAAGCCGTCTCAGCCGTCTCGCCCGACTTGCTGATCACATTGAAGATCGTATCCTCGAGCTCCGGCTTGACCAGTTCGAGCATGGCCTCGAACTCGACCGGATCGACGTTGTCCATGACGAAGAGGCGCGGTCCGCCCCGCTGTTCGGGCGGCATGAGGTTGTAGAACGGCTTGTTCAGCGCGGTCTGGAGGGCGATGTTGCCCAGCGCCGAGCCGCCGATGCCCAGCACCACGAAGTTCCTGCAGGATGGGCTAAGCTCGTCGGCCAGCCGGCGGGCCTGATCGTGCATGGCGGTGTCGTATGGCAGCTTGCGGTACGGCAACTCGCCGTTCTTGCCCTGGCGGTTCAGGTCGGCCACCACCCTGGCGACCTGGTCCTTGTGGTGGTCGAGTTCCTCGCGAGCGATGCCGTGCTCTTCGCCGATCGCCTCGTCGGTGACGTTCTTATAGTAAAGTCTCAGTCGTTGCGTCATGACAGCCTCCTTGTGACGTTCGTGCACCTGTTGCACACCGGGCACCGGGGATGGTAGCGACCCCCCCTGCCGGTGTCCAGCCCGTTCGCCCGAGATCGCCCGATCGGCGGGTTCATCGCGGCGACGGGCTCCGCGTTACCTGACTACTGTCCCTGCTCAGCCGGCGTGGTAGTCGGCTGCGTGGCCGCCGGTTCGACCGGACCCGCCGTCGGGCTCCAGTCCGCACCCAGCACCGACGTAATAGCTGCGTCGATCCTTGTCGCGAAATCGACGACGTACGGTTCCGCCGGAATGCCGGCGGCTTCGACCTGCTCAGTCATGATCGCCAGAATGTCCCGCACCTGCTCGTCGCTCATCTCCGTTTTGAGGATATCGCCTTCTTGCGGAGTCTCCTTGGTCATCATCGGCACGATCTTCTGCATGGACTCGTCCGAGATCCGGCCTTCGACCAGTCCGCGGGCGTAACGCTGGGCGGTCAGCGCAGCCTCCTGCATCTCCTGCTCGTCGAGGCCCGACTGCGGCAGATACTTGACCTCGAAGGTGTAGACGAGGGCGGCGGGCAGGATTCCCTGAAGCTGCTCCGCGATCATTCTGAGTTCGTCCGTCGACACCTCACCGGCTTTGAACTGCTCAGCCAGGGCGTCGACGTCGGCGAGAATGGCCTCCCGCTGCGGCTGGGGCAGTCCGGAGGTCTCGACGATCAGCATGACCCGTTCGCGGATTTGATTGGCCGACCACGCACGCCAGTTCCACGCGATGTAGGCGACCAGAACGGCTAGTACAATCACCACGCCCAGACAGCCGATCCCGATGTATTTGAGCGGACTGCGAGGACTCGTGATGCTCTCACCTGCTTCAACCATGGCAATCTCCACCCATTAAGGTAAGCTTGACCAAGCATCAGTCTAGCCACCCCCACACGGTCGGTCAAGCTCAATTCATCATTCACAAGTTCAGCCACACATTTTTTCCGTCTGCACCTTGACGGGGACAAACCCCCTGAGTAAGATTATTGGCAGTTTGGGCGGTTAGCTCAGTTGGCTAGAGCGCATCCTTGACGTGGATGAGGTCACAGGTTCGAGCCCTGTACCGCCCATTAACGTAAACCCTTCTAGAGTGGCAAGTTACCGAAACTCGTTGACATTTCAAAACTGCCCCTCAAAGTGTTTTCTGACACTTTTATGACGTCTCGATCACTTCTGGACCTCAGTGTAGTAGTCGGGTGACGCCTAGGTCACGCCCTCACTAGAACCTCCAGCAGATTTCGCTCCGGCCACAATAGTAGCCTGTGCCTTACGTACCATCTGGTCGACCTCAACCTCTGGCTGGACTGGTGCTAGAACGAGTTGAACCTTGCCGGCATTTTCGCGTCTTGTCAGCAGTTCCATGCATGTTTGTCGGGACCGCGGTTCGATGAGTTGGACGGCCCAGATCGCCAGTTGGGCTGCAGCATTCTTCTGCAGTCCCATCCGGTCGACCCATCCATCGAACCTCTTTGCGACGTCGGCATCGAATTCCCATCCTCGTTTGACTCGTTCTGCCGCATTCACCGTGCGTCTTGGCTTCATTCCACTATCTCCTCTCCTACGATAGATACACGTTCTTGTCGCACAGGCAACTCTACCGGCCCCCGACGGCAAGGAAATCAAAACAATCGCGACACACGTCAGCATGTCAACAGCACAAGCTTGTCTGCCCGTGCTGCTGTGTTCCTCTGCAATGCTCCATCATGATTTATCGCGATACATACAACCACTAAACACTGATATCAAGTATAAAGTCTTTCTTTATGGGTTTATCTCGACTGAGGCGTTGACTGCTACTCATGGGGTGCCTCCAGGGCTCTCGGGCTCGAATGCATAGGGGCCTCTATCGGCAGATCGAGTCTGTCTATGACAGGTGCCCGCCTCTGGCCGCGTTTGCTGAGCTATCGGAAGATGCCTTGTCCATAAGGACGAATTCCCTCGAGGACGAAATCGAGCGCCTTGAAGAGAAGAAGGAGGAGGAGGCCGAGAAGAAGCGAGAAGAGCGGGAGCGTCGTCAGAGAGAAAAGCGAACCAACAATCAGGAGAACCGGGAGCGTCGCCGCTGAGAGTTCGCCTGGCGGGTTCGAGATCGGTACCGCTTGATCCGACAAAGCTATGAGTCACTGCCGATCCGCAGGCTGCGAATACCCACAATCGCGAGACTCAGGCAGGCCGGTTTTCTCCAGCCGCCATTGCCCAGCCGATGGTGTGCGGGGCGGCCCTGGTGGACCGCCCCGCGCCTCGTCACGGTAAGAAAGGAAGAAGCCCTGTCGCTTCGTTGCCGACCTCAGCGCCGCCGCAGCAGCCCCAGGGCGCCCAGGCCCAGCAGGCCCAGCGTCGCCGGCTCGGGCACGCCGACATCCGTCAGGATGGAATCGGCGCCCACCGTGCCGATGGTGCTGTATCCAGTGCTGGTGATGTGGAGCAACGTCCCGTTTTCCAGGGCGAATGCCGTTCCGTCGCCGCCGCCGACGAGTCTTGAACCGGCGGCCAAACCGCAGATGTTGGCGTATCCGGTGGCGGTGATGTGATACAGAACACCGTTATCCACGGCGTATCCCGTCCCATCCCCAGCCCCGACGAAGGTCGAACCGGGAGAAAACGTGCCGACGTTCGTATATCCGCTGCTGGTGACATGGTACATCGTCGAGCCTTCGAGGGCGAACATCGACCCGTTCCCGGCTCCGACGAACGGCGTACCGGTCCCAAAACCGCAGACGTCGGTGTATCCGCCGGCGGTGACGTGATACAGTTGCCCGGTTGTGCCGTCCCAGGCGAACGCGGTTCCGTTTCCGGCGTTGACCAGTGTCAAACCGGCGGCAAAGTCATCGATAGCGCTGTAGCCGGTGCTCGTAATATGGTAGAGCATCGAACCATCCTGGGCGTATCCCGTTCCATCCCCGGCGCCGACGAATGGCGAACCGGAGGTAAAGTTGCCGACGTTCGTATATCCGCTGCTGGTGACATGGTACATCGTCGAGCCTTCGAGGGCGAATATCGCTCCGTTGCCGGCGCCGACGAACGGCGTGCCGGGCGCAAAGCCGCCGACGTCGCTGTAGCCGGTGCTGGAAAGATGCAACATTCGTCCGTTTTCCAGGGCGAATCCCGTTCCGTCTCCGGCGCCGACGATCGGAGTGCCGTAGGCTATGCCGCAGACCTTGCTATACCCTCCGGCGGTCACGTAGTTCAGATCTCCGCTTTCGGGGTCATGGGCCAACGCGTTGGCGTAGGCGTTGCCCGCGAGCAGTGAAAACACCGCCAGAAACGCCACCAGAGCCCCAATCAGCACTTTCCCGTCGTACCTCATCCTCATCTCACTTCTCCTTCATAAAAAGACTTCATGTCAAGCCACACAACTGCCAAAGTGAAGAGACCTTGATGCCGGAGTCTTATCCTCTTTGCCATCGCCCGCCGCGCCGCTGGGCGATGAAGATGCGTCCCTGTATTTCCCGCGTCGGCGGAACGTCGCTGTCTCGCCGGAGTTTCAGCAGATCGACGGCCCGTTCCGCGATATCGCGAAACTTCAGGCAGACCGCCGCCGCGTCGGATTCGCCGGTGCAGTTGGTCTGCAGCATTTCCCAATATGTCAGCGCGACGACGGCCCGCGGATCGAACGTTCCGGGACAGTATTTCGCGAGGGTATCGCGCACCTGCAACTCCGATCCGCTGTTGTGCAGCAGCGCCGTCGGCGCGTCTGCGGAAGCGCGCCAACGGTCGATCTGGGCGCGGCTTTTCGCCTCCAGTTGGGCGTTCTTGTCCGCCGCCGGTCCCGTATCGGGCGCCGTCGCCACCGGCACGCGAAGCACCCAGTCCTCCCGCGGCTCAAGGCTGTGGGCCAGCAGCGATTCCTGGTATCCCCGGCGCACTTCACGGTCCCAGATTCCCTCGGAACCCCATCCCAGAAAGGCGATCCGCTGATGTCCCTGCCGGATGAGATAGTCGGTGCCTTGAAACGCCATCGCCGCATTGTCGTTGATGACCGTGTCGCACAGCGGGGGGCGGCGAAACTGTTCATCCGTGTCCGAAACGTGCACCAGGGGCAGGCGGCATGTCTCCGACAGGCGTTGCAGATCCTCGCGGCCGAAATCGCCGATCAGAATCACGCCAGCCGACTGCTCGTGCCCGCAGACGATGTCGCGCCACTCGTCGCCGGACGTGCGCGAACCGGGCAAGTGGACCAGATACCCCCGCTCGCGGAGCACTTCGGTGAGCACACCGATGCACATCAGGTTGTAGGGATGGTCCATGCAGGAACTGACCAGGTGAACGGCGGGCTTGGTTCGCGGCCGAGACGTGACGAACGTCCCCCGGCCTCGGGTGGACTCCACAAGCTGGTCCCGCTTGAGACGGTCCATCGCTTCGCGGATCGTATGCCGACTGGCGCCCAACTCCCGCACCAGCACCTCCTGAGGCGGCAGCATCGTCCCGGCACGGAGATTCTCGATCCGCTTGCGAAGATGATGCTCCACCCGATCGGAAATCAAACGGTTCTCCACGTGCATCACCCCAGAGCTTTCAGTTGAGGAATTCACCATTTCCATGCCACCCGTCATACATATAAACGCCATATTGTCAACCTAAAAATGTTTTTAGCTTATATTACACATATATCCCTGTGCTGTTCGTACAACCCGCACCAGCCTCGTATTCCCTAAGTCAGTATTTTACCGTCAGTTCCGTCCATTGTGTCAGGACGGACATCCAATCCGCCAAGTTCCGCCTTTTGACCACCTTTTTCGTACTGTCCTCAAAAACAGTACTCTCTTCCTCAAGAATCCACTGGAGAATCGGCGGTGGCTGATGGCGGGAATTTCGGCGTTACGGCGCTCCAGGCCCTAGCCCAGCCGCACCATCGACGTGTGCGGGCGGTGATGCAGCACCTCTCGGATTGGACCGCGGACGGAGGCGATCTCGCGGAGACGAAACGCAGGCTATGACCTCGGCAAGCGAAGGGCCGCCGTCTTGACCTGCATCCACTCGCCGGCTGGGGCGGGTGTGACGTCGGCGGTGAACCAGCGGCCCTGATGTTGCACCCAGGCGGTGTACTCGCCCGGTCCGGATTTACACCAGAACCATGCTTTTCCGTCGCCATCGGTGACGACGCCGAAGGGATTGGCCGGCTGATCGGTAGGCGTCAGCCAGACGGCGGTATTGGGCACGGTGTGGCCGTCGGCGTCGAGCACCTGCACGATCAGTTCGGGGCTGAAGCGCGGCTCGAGCTTGGTCACTTCGCGCTGGGCGTCTTTTAATGGATCGTACGTGCGCAGGTAGGCGCAGCGGGGGACGGTCGGGTCGTAGAAGTTGTAGATGTCACGACCGTAGGAGAGGTTCTTCTCTTTGAAGTCCAGCCCGCTCTGCGCCGGCCAATGGATCGGCGGCGTGTCCATTCGGTAATCCACACCCTCCCAGACGGGCATGAACGGATGGTATCGCTGCATCGCGGCGAACGGCCAGAGGCCGGCCAGTTCCGCCGAGCGGAACGACCGGAGACGCCCTTCCATGTATTGAGCGGCCGCGTTGACGGCGTTCCAGAAGTACGGCTGGGGGTCTTCGCCGCGCTGTCTCATGCTCCTCACTTCGCCCTGGTAGGTCCAGGCGAACGGCCCGCCGAGGCTGATTTCGCCCATGGTGCAGGGTTTGTTGTATTTCTTCTTCCAGTTGTCCCAGACGCGGGGATTGACGTAATGCCCGTCGAGGATGTCCACACGAGGGTCCTTGTGGTAGTCGGTGAACATGAAGATCGTCCCGCCGTTGTTGACCGTCGGGCGAGTGGGGTCCATCTCCTTGAACGCGCCGTTGAGTTTCAGCAGCAGTTCCGCACGCTCCCGCACGGCCGGAGTGATTTCGTCGTTTTCCTGGATTACGCCGTGTTCGTTTTCCGTGCTCCAGATCACCAGCGAGGGGTGGTTCCGCTGGACTTTCGCCTGTTCGACCGTTTCCGGAATGGCGTGATCGCCTTTTTTGCGAACCGGATGGTCCACGTCGCACTGGCCGGGATCTCGGATGATCTGGCGGAAGTTGGTCTCCTGCATCATCAGCATGCCCATCTCGTCGGCCACGTCCAGCGTTTCGGGGAAGAAGTAGCCGCCTTTGTGGAGGCGGAGCATGTTCATGTTCGCCTGCTGATTGGCGTCCGCACAATTCCAGCGAAAGTGAAAACGATGCATCGGCAGGAACACCGCCCCGACGCTGTTGTCCTGGACGTAAAACGGTTTTTGGCCGTTGAACACGAAGTCCGGGCCTTCGATCCAGAATTCTCCCTCCAGATTGTGCGGGGCGGCCCATCCGGACCGCCCCGCGTCTCGTCGATGATAGAAAAGGAA
>ENA-UOUL01005775-UOUL01005775.1-bioreactor-metagenome-genome-assembly--contig:-NODE-5775-length-10484-cov-3.248391_pt1 | contig 10484 bp, 12 predicted proteins | sample MGYA00249838_ERZ747220 | MGnify/ENA primary metagenome ERZ747220 (study PRJEB28778, sample SAMN05720191) | bioreactor metagenome | isolation source: Anaerobic biogas reactor | place: USA:Washington...
GTCTGTTTTCACGTTAAAACAACCCGGGCTGGTTATCCCGTCGCGGTGGGGTTTTATCGAGGTGTTTGAAGGCGTGCGGGGTGGCGACGCGTCCCTGGGGCGTGCGTTTCATGAAGCCGATCTGTATGAGGTAGGGTTCATGCACCTCTTCGAGGGTCTGCCGTTCTTCGCCCACGGCCACGGCGAGCGAAGAGGCCCCGACCGGGCCGCCGCCGAACTTGTCGATCAGCACGCTCAGTATCTGGCGGTCCATATCATCGAGGCCCAGGTAATCTATGCGGAGCATCTGCAGCGCGGCGTCGGCCATTTCCTGGGTAATAACGCCGTCACCCTTCACCTGCGCGAAATCGCGCACGCGGCGCAACAACCGGTTGGCGATGCGCGCGGTGCCCCGGGCCCGTGATGCGATCTCAAGGGCGCCGTCCGGCTGGATGGGCACGTTGAGGATGCGCGCGGAGCGGGTGATGATGCATTCCAGTTCTTCGGGGCTGTACAGTTCAAAGCGGCAGGTATCGCCGAAGCGGGCACGCAGCGGCGGTGTAAGCAACCCCGCGCGGGTGGTGGCGCCGATCAGGGTGAAGGGCCGCAGCCCGATCTTCATGGACCGCGCGGTCGGCCCCTTGCCAAGCATGATGTCCACCTCGTAATCTTCCATGGCGGCGTACAGCGTTTCCTCGACCGCATGGTTCAGCCGGTGAATCTCGTCGATGAACAGGATATCAAACTCTTCCAGGCTGGTCAGGATGGCGGACAGGTCGGCCTGGCGTTCTATGACGGGCCCGGCGCTCTGCTTGATGTCCACGGCCATCTCGTTGGCGATAATGCGCGCCAGCGTGGTTTTCCCCAGCCCGGGCGGCCCGCAGAGCAGCAGATGATCCAGCGGCTCGCCCCGTTTCCGGGCAGCCAGGATGGCAATACGCAGTTTCTCCTTGATGGGTTCCTGACCGGGGAAGTCATCGAGTCGCTTGGGCCGTATCTGGTCGTCGTAGGAGGCATCATCCTCCGTGGGATTGGGCGCAATGATATTATCTTTGAGCATGGCTTACTTTCGCGAGCGAACGGAGCGCCACACGGACGAGTTCCGCGTCCGGGGCGGCGTCTCCGAGTTCCTTCCGGGCATGAGCGGCCGCATTCTTGGCTTCGGCAACGGTGCATCCCAAGCTGATAAGGGCCTCATAGACGTCGTCGCCTTCCGGAACGGCCCCGGCGTCCGGCGCGCCCAACAAGGCGCCCAATTCTGGCACCTCACCCATTTTGGTCTTCATCTCCAGGATAATCCTGCCGGCAAGCCGCTTGCCGACCCCGGGGGCGCGGCTTACGGCGGCGATATCCTGTTCATGCACGGCCCGCACCAGGGCCTCGACACTCAGGGCGGACAGCAGCCCCAGGGCGACCTTGGGCCCGATTCCGGTAATGCCCAGGCAGGTGGTAAACATGCTCCTTTCCTTCTCGGAAAGAAAGCCGAAAATCTGAAAACTGTCCTCGCGGATATGGCAATAGGTCAACAGGGTCGCCTCTTCGCCGATGGACATCCTGTTCTGCACGGAATCGGGCACGAAGACCTCGAAACCGACACCGTTGACATCAAGGGCGACGCGATTGACACTTTTGGAGGCGACCAGGCCTCGAAGGAAAGCGAACATAAGCCTTTATCCCGATTATAAGTACGTGGTGACAACTCTTAAAATTCTACACTTCTTCCAGGACCTCGCCCGTAAGAAGGGACGCGTTCAGCGTAACTTCAGTATCGCTTTTTAATACGAACAACCCCGAGCACTGTCATTCCGGTTTTTTCGCGATCGCCGGCTTTGGTCGAAGAATGGTACTGGATAACGCGAAAAATACCGGAATCCAGATTCATTCTGCTGTGATGAATGCCCATTTCCCTTCTCGAAAAATACATCTGACACGGGCTGTTCCTCACGCGCGGCTTCCAAAGATAGATTCCGGTCTTTTCGCGGCCTGGCACACGCTTCGATACATGTCTTTTTCCCACCGCGAAAAACCGGAATGACGCGTTGTTTTTGGGTCTTTGAGACAAATCAAAACATGGCATTCTTCTTGGTTACCTATACTTAAAACAGAACTCATAATTAATTGTCAGCAAAATGGCCTTAAGCGCCTAAAACCTGTTTATCCTCGGAAACAGCCCAACAATACCCGCGCAAAGAAGGGACAGACACCCCAAAAACAGCACTACTCTAGTTAGGAAAGGTGATTTAACACTGTTTTTGGGGAGTCAGTCCCTCCTTTGCTTTGGTCTTGCACCGTAATTTTTGACTGTAAAAAAACTTCGCAATTTCACAACTTCCTTAAGAGAGCGTAATTCGGGACAGTCTCTGTATTCTCGTGGGAAAACATTCCCTGCCGGTTATTTATTCGCTTTCAAGTCATTATACAGGGCGAAGGCCTGTTCGGGTTTTTCAAGGCGATGCACCACCGCGCCAACCGCCTGGGCCATGGCGACGGGATCGTCGGCGGCAAAAATATTGCGGCCCATGTCCACACCGAGTGCGCCCTGGTCTATGGCTTTGTAGGCCATCTTCAGCGCGTCAAGTTCGGGCAGTTTTTTGCCCCCGGCGATCACCACGGGAATGGGGCATCCCGCGACGACCGTTTCGAACCCGGGTTCACAATAATAGGTCTTCACAAAGTGGGCGCCCAGTTCCGCGATGACCCTGCAGGCCAGCCCGAGATACCGCGCGTCACGCACCATTTCCTTGCCCACGGCGGTCACGCCCAGCGTTGGCAGGCCGTACTGGTTCCCTTCGTTGATCAGGTAGGCCAGGTTTTCGAGGGTTTCCCGCTCGTATTCGGCGCCAATGCACACCTGGGTGGTCACGGCGGCGGCATTCAGGGCGAGTGCCTCTTCGACGGTCACCCCGATGACTTCATTGCTCAACTCCTTGAGCACGGTTGCGCCCGTGCTGCAGCGCATGACCACGGGCTTGTTCACTTCGGGGCGGATGCAGGCGCGCAGCGCACCCCGCGCGCACATGAGACAGTCCACGTGTGGGATGAGGGGCGGCACCACCAGGTCCAGCCGTTCCAGGCCCGAGGTCGGTCCCATGATGTAGCCGTGGTCAAAGGCCAGCATGACGGTGCGGCCCGACTCGGGATTAAAAATCCTGGACAGCCGGTTCTTCATACCCCAGTACAGATGGGTGGAACCTTTCAGGAAAAAGCCCGGCGTCTCCATCGGAATGCCGACTCCATAATCTTTCGCGTCGCTGCCCTGCGTTTTTTCATTGTCAGGCATGGCTCTCAAGTCCTTTCTTGAATCCACGGAACAGCAGGGACATCGAGGTGGCGCCCGGGTCCTGGGTTCCAATGCTTTGTTCTTTTATGTTTCTCGCACGCCCGAATCGGGCCTGCATAGTGCTTGTCAGTTTCGCCCCGGCCTCCGCCGCTTCGGCGGCAAGATGCAGCGCTTCCAGGATATCCGCACCGGGTTCGGCTGCAGCGCGCAGCGCCTCCACCGCCGGCACCAGCGCGTCAATCAGCGTCTTATCGCCGGGCTGCGCCTTGGTCTGGGCGCGTACGCCCGTCAACCCGGCCTCGAACAAGGCCGCGACATTCCCGGCGCCCAATTCCTCCAAGCCCTCGGCCGCCGAGGCCATGGAGACAAAAAACATCCCCAGTAACGGACCGGTCGCGCCGCCGTCCACACCGAGTATCGCCCAGCCCACATCATTAAGCAGGGTATGGATTTTCCCGGACACGCTCGACGCCAGCGCCTCTTCCATGCGCGCCATTGCGCGGACCATGGTGGTGCCGTGGTCGCCGTCGCCGCCCACCGAATCCAGGCGGGACAGCCATTCATGGTTTTCCCGGATCTCCGCCGCCGCTCCGCGCAGCATTTCCGCCAGCGTATCATGAGTAATCGTGTTCATGGATCTACTTCGCCGTCCAGGCGGGGGATTCGCAGGGCGCGTCCCACAAGGCCTTCAATTCCGCGTCCAGCCGCCCCACGCACATCTGGAAGCCGCCCATTTCCTGCACGGTAAGAAATTCGCCTACCAGCGAACGGGCCAGCGTGATGCCCCGCGCCTCAAGCAGCTGTTTCACGCGACGCAGCACGAGGTACAGTTCCATCAGCGTGGTGGACCCCACGCCGTTCAGCATGACAAACAGTTCTTCGCCGGGCTTCGCCTGGATATCGTCCAGCAGGGCTGTCAGCATAATTTCGGCGGTCTCGTCCGCGGTCTTAAGCGGCTGCGTGCCGCCGCCCGCCTCGCCGTGCTGGCCCATGCCGACCACCATCATGCCCTCCGGAATCTCGGCGATCACATCGCCCGTGCACGGATGGGTCGCGCCCGACACGGCGACGGCGAGCGTCGACATGCCCGCCTCCATCCGTTCCGCCACGGTAGCGCATTCTTCCAGGGAATATCCCTTTTCAGCCGCCGCCCCGGCGACTTTGATCACCGGCAGGCACCCGGAAAGGCCGCGCCGGTCATCCGATTCACCCCGAGGCCCGCCTGACATATCCTCATGGGTAAGCACGCGGCGCAGTTTGATGCCTTCTTTCTCCGCAAGGCCCGTGGCCACATTAGCCGAAAGCACATCGCCCGCATGATTCAGCACGATGAACAAGATGCCGGCGTCCCGTTTTGCCAGGCGCAGCGCCTCCAGCACCCGGGGCGGACCGGGGGCGGCGAAGATTTCGCCGGGCACGCTGATGTCGAGCATGCCCTCCCCCACGAAACCGCTCAGCGCGGGTTCATGGCCGCTGCCGCCGAGCGTCACCAGCGCCACCTTGCCCTGGGCTTTGGCCTTGGCGCGCACTACCAGGTCCGATCTGACCAGCGCCACCTTGCGGCTGTTGGCAAGGACAAACCCTTCAAGCAGTTCCTTAGCCAGGTTATCCGGATTATTGATCAGTTTTTTCATCGCCATGAGGAATGCTCCTTTTTACCGGCACGTATCCCGCCGGGCTTTATCCGTGTTGATTGTGTTAAAGCGGGCGCCTTGTCTTAGCGCTTTTCCATGACCTCGATAACCGCGTCGCCGTCCATGATGAAAGCGCAGCGCAGCTCGGCGGTGGCGTCAAAGGGCGGTACAATCACCTTACGCCCGGCCATCGCCTCGTCCAGTGAATTCACCAGAAACGCGGCATGAGCCCCGCCGCTCACCTCCGGCGGCATGGGCGTACCTTCCTCAAAGCGGAGAAACTCCACCCGGAACGGGCTCGCTTCCGGGTCGGTTACAAATACTTTCGCGCCTTCGATATAGTTCTCATTTTCCTGTTTCCGTGTCGTCGGCACACCGAAATGATGAAACTCCGCTTTCAACATAAAGATATCCTCTCCTTGGTAGGTTACAGATAACAATGGCACTTCTCAGCCGTGTTAGTGTACTGAAAGCGGCTCCCCCATGCAACAAAAAGACACCTCAGAATACGGGTTTGTTTGGCCCCGTCGGGCTTCATTATGATGGTGGCGCGTCTGCGTGTGCCTGCGTTTAGGGAATTATACGGGAGAAACCATCATGTACTGTCGTAACTGCGGCAAGCCTGTGCACGAAAAAGCGCTGGCCTGTCCGGGATGCGGGGTGCCGCCCCTCCTTGAAAACAAGTTCTGCCTCAACTGCGGCGCGGAAACCCGGCCCAACCAGGCGTTTTGCATCCAGTGCGGCGGTCCGCTGCCCCGCGGCATTACCGGCCAGAAGGACAAAATCGCGGCGGGCCTGCTGGCGATCTTTTTAGGTTCCCTGGGCATACACAAGTTCTACCTCGGATACAACAAGGCGGGCGTCATTATGCTCCTGACGACCCTCCTGGGCGGGATTGTCACCTGCGGCGCAGCCTCCTTCGTCGTTTCCATCCTCGCGTTTATCGAAGGCATCATCTATCTGACCAAATCGGACCAGGACTTCATGCACACCTATGTGCTGGGCATCAAGGAGTGGTTTTAGGTTCCGATCGGCTCGTAAAGCCTATGACAAGCAAGAAATTCGGTAGATTGTTCACACTTTCGCAAGCACTAGGCTCGTGACGCAAGCATCGTAATCGTCCTTCGTAGTCGTGTTTCGTAATCGTCCTTCGTAATCGTCTTTCGTAATCGTATTCCTCTTGAATATTTTCGATTACGAGCACGATAGACGAGCACGAGCACGATAGACGAGCACGAGTCACGAGCACAAGCACAATTACCAAGAGAAGACAGGTTGTGGGCAATGCCCGCGTTTGTTTTTTTGCACCGCCCGGTCCATGCATTCAGGCGCTGTTCACATCATCCCGCTTCCCGGTCCGGGAGCGTCACCTCATTGCACACGTTTCCGCTGACGTCCCTGTGGCGTAGAATCAGCTTTGGAATACCATCTTCCCTCGTTACGGTAACCTGTAAAAAACCGCCCTGAACGTTCAGATACCGGTGTTCGGGGAGCACGTCCTCCTGTTTCCAGCCGCCGGCGTGTTCATTGCTATGCGGGCCGGTGCCAAATTCGCGCAGGCCGGTTTCCTCGTCCACGGAAACGTATTGCCAGTGGCGGTCGCCATTGATCACGATCATGTTCTTCATGGATGCCATGAAGGCGCGCAGCTCGTTCCCCTCATGGGCGAAGCCCGCGTTGGCATGGTTGTCATTCTTGTTTTCCCGGTCCGGGCCCACCAGCGGCGTGGGGCTGATCAACACGCGAAAGGCCGCGTCCGACTCCTGTACGGTGTGTTTGAACCACGCCTTCTGTTCCGGACCCCAGATGGACTTTTCCGGGCCGTCACGCAAGGTGTTGGGGCTGCGGAAATCCCGGCCCTCCACCAGCCAAAGCTGCAGGTCTTTGCCCCAGCGAAATGTGCGGTAGGTCCGCTCACCCATGGGCACCTGCTCGTGAAAAATGGCCAGGCCCTGTTCCCAGGTCAACGCACCGTAACGCTGGCCCGGCCAGCAGTCATTACACAGCGTGTCATGGTCGTCCTTCATGAAATAACTGGCGACGGCGCCGTGAAACGCGCGCTGATAGGGCAGGGCGTAGAAGCGGTTCCATTTAAAGCGCGCCAACTCCGGGGCGGGTCCCCAGGGCAATGCCTTGTCATAGTACTCGATGTCGCCGGTATGCACGAAGAAGTCCGGTTGCAATTTCAACATCGCATCGTAAATTTTATGGCCCTTTTCGGGATCGTCCCGGCGGGGATAATCACCGCAGGTCACCACCACGAAATTGATTTCCGCCGGATCGGCCGCGGCCGGCGCGGTGCGGAAAGAGCCATGTATCCGGCAGGTAACCTCGCTTTCCTCCGAAGGCTTTCCCTCCACAATCACGGCGTACCGGGTGGCGGGCGCCAGTCCTTCCAGCGGGAAGTGGCGCGTGAAGTCCCGCACCACATCCACCGGCTGCCAGGGGGCCTCCATCTTGCCGTCAAGCTGCTCCGCCGGCATATAAATCACCCGGACAAATCCCGCCGCGCCCGGCGCCGCCCCTTCCATCTCCTCCAAGGGGCGTCCCCCGGTGATCTCCATGATGGATAGGTCGCCGCCCGCCCGCGCTTTTCCTTCTACTTCCGGGAACGGCGCGCCGTCAAGATTTCGCTCGGCGGCCCGGGTCAGGCGCGTCCAGACAATGGCGGAATCCTGGTCCACCTCGCCTATCTTGATGCCGTCCGCCATGTACACCGGTTCCACCGCATATGAGGCCGCCGCCAGTAAAACGCTACAAGTAATTCGCAACATGTATTTATGCATGACCTGCCGCTCCTTATGTTTTTATTGATAGATACTTTTTCATTAGGCGCCAATTGCATCCGCTATTATTCAGTGATTGGACGCGTTGATCAATCGGGCCTGCCTTTGTTAGGATTACAGGCTGGAAATGTACTGTATGCAACCCAAGAGGAGAAATACAAGCATGGACTCGATTACACGGCGATCTTTTATCAAAACTTCCGCAGTCGGCGCGGGCGCGGCGGCCTCGGTACTGGTCGGCACTTCGAAAACAGCGTGGGCCGGCGCGAACGACCGCGTACGCGTGGCGGTGGTGGGTATCAACGGGCGCGGGCGCAGCCACCTGGGCGCCTACACCAGGCTGGACAACGTTGACGTTGTAACCCTGTGCGACGTGGACGCGCGCCTGTTCAATTCGCGCACCAAGGAGTTTTTCTCCCGCGCGGGCAAGCCCGAACCCAAGACGGAACAGGATATCCGCAAGGTATTGGAAGACAAGGACGTGGACGCCATATCCATCGCGACGCCGAACCACTGGCATTCCCTGGCGACCATCTGGGCCTGCCAGGCCGGCAAAGACGTCTATGTCGAAAAGCCGATGACACATAATATTTTCGAGGGGAAAAAGGTTGTTGAAGCCGCCGCGAAATACAACCGGGTTGTCCAGCACGGCACCCAGCTGCGCAGCAACCCCGGATTTCAGGAAGGCATCCGGGAACTGAAGAACGGCCTCATCGGCGAGGTGTACATGGCGCGCTGCGTATGCTACAAGTGGCGCCCCAGCATCGGCAAAGGCCAGCCCGGCCAGCCGCCCGAAGGCCTGGACTGGGATCTCTGGCAGGGGCCGGCCCAGGAAGAGCCCTTCATGGTCAATGACAAGGGCGAGGGCATTTATGTGCATTATTTCTGGCATTGGGTGTGGGCTTACGGCAATGGCGACATCGGCAACCAGGGCGTGCATCAGCTCGATGCGGCGCGCTGGGGCCTCGGCGTGAACGTGCCCTACCGGGTAAGCTCCATGGGCGGCATGTTCCTGTGGGACGATGCCAAGGAGATCTACAACGTCTCCTCGTCCTCCTTCATGTTCAAGGGTGAAGACGGCAAAGACAAAATGATGACCCTGGAAGTGCGCCCCTGGTGCACCAATGACGAGGCCGGCGGCACCTCCTTCGGTGTCATCTTCTACGGTTCTGAAGGCTGGATGACCTTCCCCGGCTATGGCAGTTACAAGGCCTATCACGGCAAAGACAATGAACTGGTCAAGGAAGCAAGCGACGGCGACGACCGCTACCACTACCAGAATTTCATCGACTGCGTGCGCAGCCGCGACCTGGGCAAAGTCAATGCACCGCCCATCGAAGGCCATTACTCCTCGGCCCTTTCCCACTATGCCCTCACTGGCGCCCGTGTCAACCGGGTGCTCGAAATCGACACCGAAAAGGAACAGGTCAAGAACGACGACGAGGCCAACGCCATGCTGACCCGGGTGTACCGCGAACCCTTCGTGGTGCCCGAAGTCGTCTAAACTTCGAAAATAAACACAGGCTGTCCCGCAGGCCGTTCCAAGGCTTGCGGGGCAGTTGTGTTTTGATGACACTTTCCGGGGTATGGACAAGACCCACGTTAATCCTTTCTCGCCGGGAAAAAGGTATAATGCCGATACCTTATTGCCGGAATGGAAATTTAAAACGTTTCAATCAGGAGACCTTCCATGGCGCCGTTTCCCCGCACTGTCGTCGGAGGCTTGTCCCTTTCCCGCATGATCATCGGGACCAATTGGTTTCTGGGTTTCAGTCATACAACGCCGTCGAAAGATGAGTTCATCTGCACCCAGGTTCGTGAACGTAAGGCCATCGCGGATATCATCGAGGTCTTTCTCCGGGCCGGGGTCGATACCCTGATGGGGCTGATTGCCATGGAACCCCTTGCGGATGCCATCAAGGAGGCCGAAGACCGCACGGGTGTCCGCGTCATACGGGTTTCCACCCCCACGTTTCCTATCGGCAAGGAGACCCCTTCGGCCGGATTTGACCGCAGCGCCGTCGAGACCATTCTTGACGAACAGACCAGGCACGGGGTGGACATCTGCATGCCCCATACTTCGACGACCGACTGTCTGGTGGACCGTTGCACGCGCACGATCCGGCATATCGAAGACCTGGTGGGGCCGATCCGCGAGCGCGGCATGATTCCGGGCTCAGCACCCACATGCCCGAGACCCTTGTCTATGCCGATGAAACGGGCATCGATATCGAAACATACGTGTCGCTGTATAATTCCATGGGCTTTCTGATGCAGATCGAGGTGGACTGGGTCGCCCGAATCATTCATGAAGCGCGCAAGCCTGTCATGACCATCAAGCCCATGGCGGCCGGCCAGCTCCGGCCCTTCCAGGGGCTCGCCTTCGCGTGGAGCACCCTGCGCGACATCGACATGGTCACCGTCGGCACCATGACGCCCCGGGAGGCCGCGGAAGTCATCGAAATGTCGCTGAATATCCTCGAGAAGAAGCCCTTTAACCAGGCGCTTCAAAAGACGCGGTCCAAGGCTTCCGTAAAGAACCCCTTGTCCACCTTGTGAGCGGGCCTGAGTTCGCCAGGTATGCAGGTACAGTAGCCGTTTCAGGTTCGGGGATGTCCCTCGGACCCTAAAAGGGGCAGTTGTATTCTGAAGCGGTTTTGAAACCAAAGGACTTAAAAGACCTGAACGACCATAAGGACAGTAAAACGTTCTCCCGGTTGGTGTGTCCTTTACGTTCTTTCTTTTAAGAGATTTTCCTGGCGTTAACAGCCGTTTTTAGGATGGCCGGGAAGACCAGACTTCGGG
>ENA-UOUL01005776-UOUL01005776.1-bioreactor-metagenome-genome-assembly--contig:-NODE-5776-length-10482-cov-3.905718_pt1 | contig 10482 bp, 5 predicted proteins | sample MGYA00249838_ERZ747220 | MGnify/ENA primary metagenome ERZ747220 (study PRJEB28778, sample SAMN05720191) | bioreactor metagenome | isolation source: Anaerobic biogas reactor | place: USA:Washington...
ACCATCTGTTTGGTCTTGCCCTGCCGGAACATCAGGTCGGCCAGTTCGCGAAACTCGGCTTCGGTGAATGCGATCATCGGCGTGGGCAGCCAGACCCGCGTGCGGTTTCCGAACCGCTCAACCTTGAACAGGTTCTCCAGCGGGCGAAAGTGAACGAGGATCGGCCGGACGAACCGAGTCCTGTCGGAAATATCGAACACCCGCTGCGCCGTCCTCACCGCCCGAACGTACCGCTCCAGTGCTTCAGGTCGAGCGAAAAACCCCAACCATCCCCTCAGCGAACGGGTCTGTGCCGTCAGATGCTCCGGATCCAACATCTCACGGACGATGTGCTGCTCGATCCGCGCGCTGGTTGTCCGCAATGAACTGCCTGTTGAAACCAGGGCGGCACCCTCGGGTGATTGAGTCAAGAGATCGAGCAACCGCTCAACATAGCTTCGTAGACCGCGAAACGACACGGAGCCGGGCGGCCGGTGCGAAGCCGTCTGGTCCGTCGCGATCACATCGAAGTCCAACTCCGCCAGAAACCGGTACGCCCGACGCGACGGCGGCGGCAGCGACTCCGCCGTCCCGCCATGCTCAGCCAGCAGGCGATTGACCTGCGCCAGAAACGACCGCGTCGCTTTTTTCAGGCTCGCCAGCCGCGCCGGCGCGACGGGTTGCCCCAGTTCGCGGCGAACCCGGTCAGCCATTTTGACGATGCCCGTTATGCGGATTGACTTCACGATCAGTCCATGCAGAGACGCGAGTCAACTCTCAATTGCGCCCTTGCCGAAACCGCTCCACGCCTTCTTCGCCCACGGATGGTAGATCATTGGATCGCAACCCCACAGCCGGCCCTTGGCCCGCTGCGTCGGCTCCGGCGGACGGCTGAACGTCAGGCGGATCACCGGAAACAGCTCGCTGGGCGCTTGTTTCGGCAGGGGGGATAAGTACAGGTGCTCCCCTTCCTGACGGATCGTCAGCTTCTTGCCCGTCGTCAGCAGCGTCGCCGACGTCGGCTTGGTCTTCAGGCCCGCCACGTGCAGCGTCTCGCGCCCGTCCCAGAACCGGACCACCAGGTACAGGTTGTTCCCCTTGCGGATCTGCCAGCCGTAGGTGATGAACTCCGACACGTCGCCCGCCTGTGAGCCGTAGATGCACTCGCCGTGAAGCTTCATCCACCGGCCGATCTGCTCCATCCGCGACACGAACGGCCGGGGCAGCGTCCCGTCCGCTTTGGGCCCGACGTTCAACAGCAGATTCCCGCCCTGTCCCGCGCACTCGACCAGCATGTCGAGCAACTGGTCCGCCGGGCGGAAACGCTCACCGTTGGTATAACCCCAGAGCCGCCACGTCGACGTCTGGCACGACTCCCAGAGCCGGTTCTCCGCCACGATCTGATGCTCCGGCGTGCCGTAATCGCCCAGCTTCTTCGACAACCCGTTGCCGGCTTGGGTCGGATCGTCATCGCCCAGCCGGTTGTTGATGAGCACGTCCGGCTGAAGCCGCCGCATCATCTTCACGAGCTTGGCGCTCTGCCAATCGGCCGCCGGATTCGGCCACGCCCCGTCAAACCACACCAGGTCGATCTTGCCGTAGTTGGTCAGCAATTCCCGCACCTGCCCGTGGACGTACTCGCGAAACGCCGACCAGCCCTCCGGATCGCGCCTCGCCCCCGCCCAGTACGCCGAAACCCGCCAGTCCGCCAGCGAATAGTACAATCCCAGCCGCAGCCCAGCCTCGCGAAACGCCCGAACGTACTCGCCCACCATGTCCCGCTTCGGCGCCAACGCCGCGCTGGTGTAGTCGGTCAGCTTCGAGTCCCACAGGCAATACCCGTCGTGATGCCGCGTCGTCAGCACGGCGTACTTCATCCCAGCGTCCCGCGCCACCCGCGCCCATGCCTGCGGATCGTACTTCTTCGGATTCCACTTCGCCGCGGCCCGGGCGTACTCCCGTTGGTCCAGGTACTCGCGAAACAGAACCTGCTCGCCCCGCCCGTACGCCGCGTACGGACCGAAATGAATGAACATCCCGAACCGGGCTTCGGGAAACCACCGCCACTTCGCAGGCAGTTGCGCCTTTGCCGTCGCCATCGTTGAAAGCTCCTTTCGCTGGGCACCGTGACAGACCGGCAGTATAGCAACCGCAAACGCTAAAGTCAGCGATTCCTCCGGCGCGCAACAAACGGATCATTCGATGACCTCGCGTGGAGGTCAGGTAGGATATGCACTTATCCGACGGCCGAAGTCGCCGCTGATATCGCCGCTACTCCGTCCGGTTCGTGCCGCCGGAGGTCGTCGTCCGCTCGAACACCTGCACGCGGTTGTTGTTGATGTCCACCACGTACACCGCACCGAAGGCGTCAACCGCCACGCCCGCCGGCTGACGGAACTGCCCGTTGGCCGTGCCCTGGCTGCCGAAGGTCGTCAGGAAGGCGCCCGCCCGCGTGAGCCGCTGGACGCGGTTGTTGCCCGAATCCGTCACGAAGATATTCCCAGCGGTATCGACTGCGACGCCTTCCGGCTGGATGAACTGCCCGTTGCCCGTCCCGCGTTCGCCGATCACCTCCACGAACTCGCCGCTCGTGGCAAACCGCTGGACCCGGTCGTTCTCCGTATCGGCCACAAAGACGTTGCCCGCATCGTCCACCGCGATCCCCTGAGGCCGGAACAACTCGCCGTCGCCGTCGCCTAAAGTCCCCCAGCCGCGGACAAAATTCCCTTCGCTGGTGAACACCTGGACCCGATCGTTCTCCGTGTCCGCCACGTACACGTTGTCGTCGGCGTCGATCGCAATGCCCTGCGGCCGCAGGAACTCGCCTTCCGCCTCGCCCGCTGTTCCCCATTCCCGCAAAAACGTCCCTTCCTCGTCGAACACCTGAATGCGGTTGTTCTGCGTGTCCGCCACGTAGATCTCGCCCGCTGAATCGACGGCCACGCCGCGCGGCTGGAGGAACTCGCCCTCGTCGCTACCCTCAACGCCCCACTCCAGCAGAAGCTCGCCGGTGTCGCTGAACCTCTGGATGCGACTGTTCTGCGTGTCGGCGACGTAAACGTCATTGGCCGCGTCGACGGCAACCCCGTCCGGCAGGTCGAACTGGCCGTCGCCCGAGCCCTGCGTACCCCACGCCCGGTCGAAGGCGTACGCCGCCGTGCCGTTAGGATCGGGAATGATGTCGTCGAAGATGTCCTGGAAAGCGATGACCAGAGCATTGAGGAACACGCGGCATATCCGCTCTCCGAAGCTCGGCTCGTCCTCGGGCACCACGATCTCGTCAAACCCGTAGTTGAAGTTGCACGACCGCGCCCCGTTGACGATCCGCGAGACCCGCGTCCGCGACGGCTGGAGCAACCGGCCCGGATTGTTCGCCCGCACCCGGTCGATCGACTCGCACGGCGACGGCAACTCCGTGACCTCAGCCGCCTCGTCGCCCTCGTCCGCTTCGCCCAACAGGCTGCTCAGGTCCGTCCCGCCCAGCAGCGCCTCGATCTGGCCCTGAAGGTCCGATGGCAGGTTCGAAAGAATGGTGTTCGGATCGATCTGCGCGCTGGCACTGGCGAATGGAAAAGCTATAATCACCCCGACAAGTACGGGCAACCAAAACGTCCTTTTCATGGCGTGCTCCTCAACTTGCCTCCTATCCTTTATATGGGATCGGCAAACGAGGTTCCAGAGAAAAGTTTTAATGGAAAACAAGCAGGACTACACTCAGGCCGTCTTGCCCAACGGGCTGCGGATTGTCGCCGTCCCGGACGACCGGCTTCACTATTTCACCATCGGGGCCTACGTGGCGATGGGACCGCGGTTCGAACCCTTGGCCCACACCGGCATCAGCCACTTCATCGAGCATATGCTCTTCCAGGGCTCGCAGAAGTACCCGACCAGCGAGGACATCACCCGGGCGGCCGACCGGATCACCGGCCAGATCGCCGCCTCAACCTCGCCCGAGTACGCCTACTTCGCCCTCGCCGTCCACCGCAAGTATGCCGGCCAGGCCATCGAGATCCTGGCCGAACTGCTCCAGCGGCCGCGCTTCGAACTCGATGAGATCGAGCACGAAAAGAAGATCGTCCTCGAAGAACGGGCCCAGTTCCACGACCGCGCCCAGCGCAACCTCTCGGTCGATGAACTGCTCTACAATCTACTGACCCGCTCCAGGGAGCAGGACGTTTCCCTCGTCGGCACCGCCGCCAACATCGGCCAGTTCGACCGCGACATGGTCCGGAACTACTGGAAGCAATTCTTCACCGCCGGCAACACCGTCCTGGTGGCGGCAGGGGGGTTCGAGCCGGATGCTGTCGCCGCCAAGATCGCCAACGAGTTCGAGCCCATGCCCGCCGGCCGGCCCGCCGAGCCCCAAGCCGCGGAAAACCCCCGGCCCGGTCCCGAAGTCGTCTTTCGCCGCCAGGACTCTCCGATGCTCACCGTCGCCCTGGCCTGGCGGGCCGTCTCGTTCGATCATCCCGACTACGCCGCCTACGCTGCGCTCTCCGAGTTTCTCGGCGCCGGCACCAGTTCGCGTCTCTTCACCCGCATCCGCGAAGAGCTCGGCCTGGTCTACGACATCTCCAGCGGTCTGGTCACAGGCTCCCATTTCGGTTGGCTGCAGATCGACACCACGGTCAGCCGGTCCAACTACGTGGCCACCCTCGATGAGATCCTCAACGTGGTCGATGAATTCGTCGAGCGTCCAGCCGATGAGCAGGAGCTTGCCGTTTGCCGCGAAAAACTCCGCTGCGGCCTCGAAATCGCCCACGACGACCCCGCCGAAACCGCCGCCTGGTACGGCAAACAGACCCTCCTGCTGCCGCCCGACCGGATACTCTCCCTCCAGGACGAACTACGCCAGATCGAAGATCTGTCAATGGATCAACTCGTGAGGGTCGCCCGCTCGACCTTCACTCCCGACGGCTGTCACCTGGTGGCGGTCGGCCCGATCAACTGGCTCGACCGTCGGCGCACCCGGCGCCTGGTCCGCTCGAGGCTCGGCGTCGCCCCGCTCGTCACGGGACCGGGTCGGCCACCTTCCTGACGAACGCCCGCCCGTTCATCTGCCCCGTCATGTACAGCGATCCGCCCGAACAGGCCGCGTCATACGCAGCGTCCGGCGCCATCCCGCCCGAACACGAACTGGTCAGCAGGTTCAGATTCGTATCGTAGGTCAGCAGCAGGGCGTTGGTCTGCCCGTCCAGCGTCACCGTGCCCGTTACGTACACGAATCCGCCGTCCACCACGATACCCCATCCCTCATCGTCGCCCGGCCCGTCGAACGTCGCCGAGCCGACTTCGCTGTATGTCTCGCCGTCGTCGCTGAACTTGACCACCAGCACCGCGCTGCCCGTCGGCGACTCCATGGCGGTGAACGTCCCGACCACGTAGAGGTCCGACCCGACCACCGCCACGTCGCGGCCCACCTCGTCGGCGCTCGCGCTGCCCCAAAACGCGTCCCAACCCCACGTTCCATCGGCGTCCAACTGCCACAGCACCAACTGCTTGTCGCCCGTGCTGACCATGCTTGTGAAGCAGCCCGTCGCGTAGATTCGCGAGTCGCCCAGGCACAGGCCGTACCCGAGACAGTCCTCCCCGGTGGCATCGCTCCCGATCTCCACCACCCACGAGTCGTTATCGCCCGTGTCGCACTTCTCGACGTAGAACCACATGTTGTCGCCATCGTCCAGGGTGTAGCCGACGGTGTATACTTCGCCCGCCTCGTCCACCGCCACGTCCCGGGCCTCCTCCACGCCGAAGTATTCCGATTCCCCGCAGAACCGGCTCCAGTACCCTTCCTCCGATTGGCTTGTGTCCAGCGCGCCCACGTTGCTCCAGTGGACCACCACCGCGTCGCTGTTCGACTCGTCCGGAGACCCGACCACGTACGAATAGGTGGAGCCCGCCAGGTACACGTCCGATCCTCGCACCGCGATCCCGTACGCCCCGTCCGTCGCATCTCCTCCCCACGTCACGTCCCACACCGGCGTCCCGTTCAAGTCGTACTTGAGGGCCAGGAAATCTGTCGGCGTCTCACCGTGGCAGACATACCCGCCGGTATAGACGTACCCTCCCGACACCGCGATCCCTTCCGTACACGACGAGACCGGCTCGTCATAGGTCCACAACGACGCGGTTGGCGCGATCCTCACCAGGTAGTCGCCCGCGCCCGCCGAGGCGTGCACCTTCAGCGTATAATGCCCCGATTGCCCATCGGTCACAAAAGACGTCTCGGTCGCGCCCGTCGTTAAACCGGCCGCCGCCGTCATCGAATCGTTCAAATCATGGAGCGCGATCGCATACGCGCCCTCCGAGCCCGATGCCGTAAAATCGCCCCGCAGCCGCAATATGCTGATCTCCACGAGCCCGGTCGGCAGGTCGAATTGGAAGCAGTCAGCGCCATCCGTCTCCGCGTTGATCCGCCCGACTAACTCAATCGCATAGCCGCCGACTCCCTCGATCGTCTGGGCCTGGCTCGCATCGTCGTTCGGCTCGATCTCCGCGATTGCCCGCGGGCTCCGCATCACGGTCAGGTTGTACGTCGCGGGCGTCCACCCCGGCCCCGGCTCCACCAGCACGTAGTGTGTCCCGCTCTGAACCGCGATCGTGCCGAACGAGCCCTGAGGCGGCGTCACCGCGTAGTTGAACGGCCTGACCGCCATCAGCGAATTGCCCGCGTCCACCAGCGAGACCATCATTTCGTACGAGCCGATCACCTCCGCCCTGCCCGCGCTCGCCGCCGCCACCGGCTCAGCCGAAATCCACACGCTCACCTCGTCGCCCGCCTCAAGCTCGATCGCGTAGTAGTCCTTCAGGTCCGTCTCGGACGTCACCGCGCCCGCCGCCGTGCCCATTCCGTCGCAGAAGCCAAGCGGATTCGCCTCCGCCATCGTGTCGTTACTCTCACTCTCGGTGATATCGCACGATTCCAATCCCGTAAACGCGAACGTCGCCGACGCGGTATCGCTGGCCGCCATGTCCGGTGCGAACGCCTTGGCTTTCAGCGTGCCGCTCGTCGACAGAACGAACGGCCCCGCATACAGCGTTGACCCCGTAGTTGGCTCGCTACCGTCTATCGTATACCGGATTTCCGACCCCGTCGTGCCGCACGCGAGAGTCACCTGCACGCTCTGGCTGTGCGTGCCGCCGTTCGGGTTGATCGTCGGCGTCGCCACCTTGATGTTGGCGAAGCTCGCCGTGCCGATCGGGCTGGGCGTCATGCCCGCCGCGTACGCCCGAGCTCTGATCGTCGCCGTCTGCGTCAACACCACCGGACCGCTGTAGGCGATATCGCCCTCGTCCGGATCGCTCCCGTCGAGGCTGTAGTAGATTCTCGCCTCGGGCGTGCCGGTGCTGATCGCGACGCTCGTGCTGCCCGCGAATTGGGTTCCGTCCGGCGGGTTGAACACCGGCGTCGCGACCTGCGCGCGGCTGTACACGCCTAAAACGGTTCCGCTGGGCGTCATACCCGCCTTGAACGCCCGGGCCTTGACCGTCGCGCTATATGTAAGGTCAAACGGCCCTTCGTACAGCGTGCTGGCCTCCGTCGGTTCGCTCGCATCCAGGGCATACCGGATCTCCGCCCCCTCCGTCGCACACCGGATCGTCACCGCGAGCGGCGCCACGAAATCCTCCGCGCTCGGCGGCTCCAGCGCCGGCATCGCCACCGTCGCCCGCGTGTACGTCGCCTCCGCCACCTCGCTGGCGCTCAGCCCCGTCCGCACCGCCATCGCCATGATCGTCGTCGTCCGCTCGATCCGCAGCGGCTCCACGTACAGCTCGGATTCAACGCTCGGCGCACTGCCGTCGGTCGTGTAATAGATCTTCGCGCCCGGTGTCCCGCAGCCGATCCCGACCTCCAGAACACCCGAAAACTCCTGCGCCAGCGGACTGAAGAACGGCGCCGTCGTCACTCCATCCGACTCGCCGGCCAGCCGACGGTGCGAGATCACCTCCGACGAGTACTCACCCAGATTTGCGCACAAACGCCCCGGATCGAACGCCAACTCCGCCGCCAGCCGCCCGTACATCCGCCACCACGGCAACCCCTCCGGCATCACCGTCCACTGGCTCTGCCCCTTGACCTTCGAACCGAAGGTCTGCCGCCCATAGAGCAGCACGCCAAGCTCCGGCCTGACCGTCAGGTCCGTCTCCGACGCCTCCGACGCCCGCGGCGCGGTCGCGTTGTATTCGGTCTGGTAATCGCTCAACGGCCGCCATTTGCCGTTCAAATAGCTGATCCCCGCCGTATAGGTCACCCGCTGATCCGAAGCCGCCTCGAACCCCACGCGCACCTGCCCGTCCACGTTCACCGACACCACCAGCACCGGCCGAAGGACCACCGGAATCCCGTCCACGTATTCCGTGATCGGCGCAAACGACAGTTCCGCGATGACCGTCTCCGCCGCCGGCCCGTTCGCCGACGCCCCGGACCGTACGCTCAGCGAAGTCTCCAACGCGGTGCGATTGACGAATGTCACCTCCGTCGCCGTCAGCCACGAAAACACCACCCTCAGGTCAAAGGCCGGACTGATCGCCACCGTTCCGCTGACCGTTACCCGGTCGTCCGTCGTCTCCGCCAGCCCGTCCTGGTCGTGGAGTACCACGTCGGCCAACTCCAGGACGAACGCCGCCTCGCCCTCCGCCTCCGCCAGCGTCGCCCCTTCACCCATCCGAGGCTCCGAGGCCAGATCGTCGCCCGTCAAATCCTTGCTCACCTCCAGAACGCCGCTGCCCACCACGCTGGCCAATCGGACGGACTCGGTTTGAAGCACCGTCGTTCCGCCCTCCTGATCCACCGCCGTCACCAGGGCCAGCATCCCATCCGGCATGCCCGGGCGCGGACCGCTGGCGATCACGCTGCCCACCGCCACCTGGTCGAGGATCGCCGCGTCGCCGGAGACCCGCAGCTCGCCGTCTTCGGGCGAATAGGAAACGCTCGCCGTGCCCGCCGCCTCGTCCAGCGTCACCACATTCCATGCCGGCGGGCCGAAGGGATACGAATCACAGGAACTTATAACCCCCACAGCCGCAAGTGCACACACCGCATAATAGGCCCGGCGCATCCGGTTTTTGCTCATCATCTGTGATGCTCCAGAAGCTCGCTCCGCCACATCCCAAGGCTCCATTGTACCGAGCCTTCATGTGACGGCAAGGACGTGCGGGGGCCTGATCCGCGAAATGCTGTTGATCCGTGTGATAATTCTGACTACCATTCAAGCGATTTACATCCATAAACCGAAGATTCCTCCGCCTGCCCCTCAAGGATATCAGCGAGACTTAATTATGAACAAATCCATTGCGGTCTTCACCAGCGGCGGCGACGCACCCGGCATGAACGCTGCCATCCGTGCGGTCGTCCGAATGGCCATTGCGAGTGGCTACGAGGTTCACGGCGTCATCCGCGGCTATCAGGGCCTCATTGATGACAACCTCCGGCCAATGGACTCCCGATCGGTCTCCAACATCATCCAGCGGGGAGGAACTATCCTCCATACCGCCCGCTCCAAAGAGTTCATGACCGACGAGGGTCAGAAGAAGGGGGCAGCGAACCTGGCCCGCCGCAACGTCTCCGCCCTGATCGGCATTGGCGGCGACGGCACCTTCCACGGCCTGGCCGCCCTGTCCCGATTCTGGCCGGGCCAGATCATCGGCGTTCCCGGTACCATCGACAACGACCTGTTCGGCACCGACTACACCATCGGCTACGACACCGCCATTAACACCGCCCTCGAGTCCATCGACCGCATCCGCGACACCGCCGAATCCCACGACCGCTTCTTCCTCGTCGAGGTCATGGGCCGATGGGCGGGCTTCATCGCCCTTGACGTGACCGTCGCCGGAGGGGCCGAATATGTCGTTCTGCCCGAGAGCGGCGAATCCCTCCAACAGATCGCCGATCTGCTCGAAGCGGGCCTCGCCCGCGGCAAACGCACCGGAATCGTCGTCGTCTCCGAACGCGGAAAAGCCGGGGCCGTCCACGAGATCGCCGAAAAACTCGAACAACTCGGCCGCCACGAGTACCGCGTCGCCATCCTCGGCTACATCCAACGCGGCGGATCGCCCACCGCCCGCGACCGAATCCTGGCCAGCAAGCTCGGGGCCTACGCCGTCCAGCTCGCCGCCGAGGGCCAGACCGGCGTCATGGTGGGCGAAATCGCCGGAAAACCCGTCGCCACCCCCCTTGAACAGACGTGGTCCCGGCGCGACGAAAAACCCCTCGATCCCTTCCTCATGGAAATCCTGCCCGTCCTGGCGCAGTAGAAGATGGGTCACAGATCAGTAACTCCTTGGCTGCCGGATAGTTATAGGACCAAGCGGGGCTCCTGGGCCGACTTTTTTGTTTCCACTCGCGGTTTTCCATATTGACGGTTCCAGCGGAATTCCCTACAATGAAACTATTCCGTCGTAGAAAACTGCGGCGGATGATAACAAGTGAGACTTGGAAGCCCGGGAGAGAGATCGCTGAGACTCCGTCCCGGGCTTTTTTATTGTCCGTAGGTTGGCGGC
>ENA-UOUL01005780-UOUL01005780.1-bioreactor-metagenome-genome-assembly--contig:-NODE-5780-length-10476-cov-3.441100_pt1 | contig 10476 bp, 9 predicted proteins | sample MGYA00249838_ERZ747220 | MGnify/ENA primary metagenome ERZ747220 (study PRJEB28778, sample SAMN05720191) | bioreactor metagenome | isolation source: Anaerobic biogas reactor | place: USA:Washington...
TTCGCATCCTGACCGATTCTACCGCCAATCTGACCCCCGAGATGTGCCAACGCTATGGCATCCGTACCGTTTCGTTGCAGGTCACCTGGGGCAATGAGTCGTTCCGTGAAGAAGACCTCACCAACGAGCAGTTTTACCCGATGATGGAAGCGCGCGGTATCCCGGCCTCTTCGCTGCCGGTGGCGGGCGAGATGCGCAGCGCGATGATCGAGGCGGTCGAGGCCGGCGATGCCGTGCTGGGTATTTTTATTTCGTCTTGGATGAGCGGCACCTTTGAGAACGCGCGCATGATTGCGCAGATGGTGCGTGATAGCCACCCCGGCGCGCAGATTGCGGTGGTGGATTCACGCTCGAACTGCTTGCAGGAGGGGTTCTCAGCCATCGCCGCGGCGCGTGTTGCCCAGGCTGGCGGCACGCTCGAGGAGTGTGAGGCGGCCGCCCGCGATATGATATTGCGCAGCCGTTTTGTCTTTATCCCGAAGACGCTCACCTATCTGCGTAAGGGCGGGCGCATGGGTACAGCTGCTGCCTTGCTGGCGGATCTGTTAAAGATCGTGCCGGTGCTGACGGTGGAGGATGGAATGACCCAGGTGCACAAAAAGGTGCGCACTCGCCGCGTTGCACAAAACGCCATGCTGGATAGCATGCTGGCGGATTTCGCCGCGCACGGCAAGAGCGAGGTAGTGGTGCATCACATCAACTGTATCGAGGATGCGCGCGAATACGTGCAGGAGGTGGCGGAGCGCACCGGCATCACCCCCGAGATCGTCGACATCGGCCCGGTGATCGGCCTGCATGTCGGGCCGGGTGCTATTGGTCTGGTGTATACGACGGAGCGTCCGCTGCGCTAGCGCCTTCGACGTCCAGCCCGCGCTTGCGGGCTTTCGAACGATAGATTACGCCCACGATCATGATTGACACGATCGGCGCCAGGCTGCAGGCTGCCACCACCCCAAAGGCGTCCGTGAGCACGTTGGCGGTTTCGACGCGCTGCGCTACCCCCTGAGTGAGTGCCAGAATAAAGGTGCCTGTCATGGGGCCTGAGGCGATCCCGCCCGAATCGTAAGCGATGCCCACAAAGAGGGGCGGCACAAAGAACGACAGCACGATAGCGCTCAGCAGCACAGGAAAGACCAGCATCCACAACTGGATAGCCGGCACCAGGATGCGCGCCATCGAGAATACCACAGCCACACCCACACCGGCGGCCAGCGCCACCAAGATAATGCGGCGGCGCACCGCGCCGCCTGTGACGGTCTCCACCTGTTCGCACAGTACATTGACGGCCGGCTCGGCCGAAACGATCGTGATGCCCACCAGCATGCCGATCGGCAGCACCACCCAGCGATATTCCAGCCCACCCAGCAGGTAGCCGATCGTGATGCCGGTGTGCAGGAACCCGGCGTGCACACCCGTCAGGAACATCACCAGGCCGATATAGGTGTATATCAGCCCCTTGACGATCTGGCTGAACTGGCGGCGCGTGAGGTGCAAGAGCGTGAACTGCGACACCAGCAGAATCACGACTATGGGCAGCAGTGTGAGGGCTACCTCCATGCTCACTTGGGCGAGCGCCTGGCTGTAGGATTCTACTATCCCCAGGTTGGCGGCTGCAGCCACTTCGAGGTGGCCGTGCAGCTCGCGCGAGCCCGTCAGCAGACTGATCGCCAGCACCGTCAAGACCGGCCCTGACGACGAAAGCCCCGCCAGACCAAAGCTGTCTTCCTCAACCGTGCGTCCGCCGCGCACCGAGGAAACACCCGCGCCCAGCGCCAGGATAAAGGGCACCGACATTGAGCCGGTGGTAGCGCCCGAGCTGTCAAAGGCGATCGCCAAATAGTCGGGCGAGGAAAAGACCGCCAACCCCAGCCCCAGCAGGTAGAGGACAGCAAAGAGCTTGGCCAGGGATATGTTAAAGACAATGCGCAGGAGCGCCACCGCCAGCAGGATACCCACCCCGCCCGACACGATCACCAGCAGCTCGAGTTTGGTGATGGCGTTGGAGGTAACGGTGCTGACCTGCGAGGCCAGTACCGAGAGGTCGGGCTCCGCTATAGTGATGAAAAAGCCCAGCAGCAGCCCGGCGGCGATCATCAGCCACAGCTTGCGTTTGCGCACCAACCCCGATCCAAGAGATTCTCCGAGCGGCACCACACCGATCTCGGCACCGAATAAAAAGATCGTCAGGCCGATGATCATGATGGTGGTGCCAATGAGAAAGCGGATAAAGAGCACATTCGGCAGGGGCGTGAGCACGAAATGCAAAACCAGCACGATCACTGCAATAGGCAGGATCGCAAGCAGGCTTTCTTTGATTTTCTCCGTCAGAATGTTCAAGCGGCACTCTCTCGCGTGTAGTCGGCCTCTGGCAGGCCAGGCTAGGCGTCGTTGCGGTACAGCCCCGAGGTGCGGTTAACCGGCACACTGAACAGGATGCCCTGCCCGGGTTTGTCGACATGCATGGTCATTTCGATGGCGGTCACCACGGCATTCACCTTGCTCGATTCGACCACCAGCAGGAGCACCTCTTTTTCGGGCTCGATGCGGATGGCGAAAAAGCTCTCGGTCTCGTGCACCCCGCAGCCGCGCGCGTTGATCACCGTGCCGCCCTCGGCACCGGCGGCCGCCACGGCTTCCATCACTTCTTCGGAGCGACCGCGCTCCATAACGGTAAAGATCGCCTCATACGTCGCCACTGGTTCCTCACTTTCAAGCGCGGGCCGCTCGTTGCCCACGTGCATACCCAATAAGCGCGCGATCGGCATGCTAAAAGCGATACCGGCACCGCGCTGGTCGAGCTTCAAATGCTCACGCAGCTTCATAAACACATCATCTTCGAGCAGGCGCGGCATGGCCATCAATACCACCTCGCGCTTGATATCATCGATACCCAGCAGTTTCAACAGCTGGCTGCGCGCCGTGCCGCGGCCCGTCATGATGGTACCCCCTGAGACGCCCAGCTTGCGGGCCTTGGCGACCACATCACTGCCCGAGCCCCAGTTGACGATCACTACCAGTACATCATATTCGATTGAGCCGTTCACGTTACTCCTCCGACAGCGTTTAAACGCTCTCACTAGAGTACAGATTTAGCGCCGAAAGGCAAACAGGCCAATTCAGGCGCCAGCGGCTTCCGCCACGGCCTCCTGCGCCGCGCGTGCCCACGCCCACAGGCGCTGCGGCTGGTAGCGCACGGTCGAGATATCCTTCAGGATCAGCTCGACGCGGCAGCCGCGAGCAATGTGCAGAACCTCTGCCAGCTGGGATTTGACATAACCTGCGTCAAAGCTGTCGCCAGCCAGAACGGCGGGGGAGGGCTTGAAGGAAAACACATAGTCGCGCCCCACCGCGGCGGCACCGCGCGCTACATCCACCCAGGGGCTCATCGAGACCTTGCGCAGCGTCGTCAGGTTGCGCCGCAATATGGCGACCTTGGTATCCAGCGGGTCGCAGCAGCCGTAATAACTGAGGCCGCAGCGGTTGAGGAACCTGGCCTCGTACTGCAGGGCAAACTCTTCGTGCATGGCGGGCGAGACGGCCGCCAGGATCTGCGACATGGCGCCGCCCCACATATTGCCCGGTGTGACGCGCCCGCCGGCATACAGCACGCTGGGCAGCTCGTCGCAGTAGCCCAGCCCGCCCTGGCCGGTCAGGGAGGCGTTGGAGATATCCAACAGACACTGATCCTCGAGCTGGTCGAGCCAGTACAGGTAGGCATCCGTCAGACGTTGCATGGCCGCGTGCACCAGTTCGGGGCGCTCGATGAGGTCCTCGAGGGCCTCCGTCACGCCCCACAGGCGCACCAGCCAATCCCAGGGGGCGTAGGATAGATAGTCGACCCCCACCACCTGCACACTCAGAAGGTCGCCAAAGGCCTCATGGAGCTCGCTATACCGTGCGATAGTGGCGGGTTCGTCGGCAGTGACACGCGGGAAGCGAATCAGCTCCAGGTCGTCATACTCGCGAATGCGGGGATGAAAGGCGCGCGAGACCACATCGTTGGCGTCGTCGGTGCGCACGATGTCGACGCTTTCATCCAGTCCGAAGCCCTCGTCGCGCAGCACCCGCGGCACACGCCAGACCGGCTCGATCACCATATCGCCGGGCATGTGCCGCCAGCTGTAAAGCCGCCGGCGCATCTCGTCCTCCACGGCGCGCGCATCGGGAGATGTGCAGCGTAGGGTCAGCTCGTCATCAACGTTCATCTCGTGCCAGGGCACCTGGTAGATCAGCACCATGCTGCGCCCGGGCTGCAGGGCGTTGAGCGCTGTCCAGCCGGCAATGCGCTCAGTGTTGATGGGTTCGGCAGCGCATTCGGCCAGCGCGCCGGCCAGGTTGCGCAGGTTATTGAGGTCGTGAGTATTCATCTATATGCCCTCTAGCAACAATAAAGCATCTTCCCACTCGTTAGGCACGGCGAACCACTGCCGCGTGGTGCGCGGAAAGACTCCCAGCATGTTGCCCGTGGCGTACGTGCCGGCTTCCGTGCGCGTGCCATCGAGCGGGTTGATCCAGGTGGCGCGCACATCCTTTACCCACACCTTGTTGAGGTAAACCTGCACCTGACACTGACTGGAGAGGTAGGCGAGCGCCCACGACGAATCCTCACCCCTGACGGCGGCGTTCAGCGTGCGCCCATTGGAGACGCCCTCGGCGAAAAGGCCCTGGTCGGGCACCCGCTGCCACCAGCGGATGCTCTCGACTACCTTTCGCAGCACGCCCATCTGGCGCGCGGAAGGGGTATCAAACAGCATCTGCCAGCCCGGGTCGATGCGCCACATCTGTTCGTGGCCGTTGGTAAAGTACCCGCCCGCCATAAAAGCCCACCAGGCCTGACGCCGGCAGATAAGGGGTGTGATCGGTCCCTTGGGGTAACCGGTGCCGCCCTCGTAGGCGCCCTCACCCAGCACGATGGGCTTGACGGGTGTGCGCGCATAGTCGGCAGCCACGGCGGGGTAGACCATGTCCCAATCCGTCCAGGTCTCGATCATGTTAAAATCGAGCCAGTCGCGTTCGTGGTAAAACTGCGACGAGCTGTGCCATCCGCAGGGGTGATAGGTGATCAGCTGCCTGCCGCCCGATCCCTTGCGCAGGCCCTCAGCCATGCCATCGTAGGCTTCCGGGTTGCGGAAGGGCACACGGTCGCCACCCAGGACCCACACCACGTTGTTGGCGCCGCGGTAGCGCTCGCCCAAAAAGCGCCCATAGACACGCGCATTTTCACCGTCAAACAGGCCGATATCCGTCACATAGTAGCCCCAGGTGGGCAGCATCGCCAGCACCAGCCCCAGCTCGGCGGCATACGCAACCAGCGCATCGACCGGCTCGAAAAAAGCCGGGTCGGGATCGGCGGGCGAAGCGCGCCAGGGGCGATGCCCGGAGGAGTTGGCATCCGGCAGAGGCTTTTCGAATCCGGTGCCGTTGCCCCATGCCAGCACCCCCTGGATAACGCTATAGCCCAGCTCGGCGCGCGAACGCAGGTAGGCGCGGGCGTTATCATCGCTATATTGGGTAAAGAGAGGCCAGGCGGTATCGCCCAGCCACAGCCAGGGTTCGCCATCTGAGATCAAGTAGCGCCCATTGGCGGATACTGCGAGCGGGGTGCGAAAGCGGCTGCTCATGGCTTCCTCCTCTGGTTGTGGTTAATAAGTCGCCGCTACGTCGGGCATGGCTGCCGAGGCTCGCGTCGGCGGCGCCAGCCAGCCCGGCAGGGCCTTGTGGGCGTAATACATTTCGGTAAGTTCGGTAAAGGCCGCCTCACTCACGTCGGTATGCTGCCCCCCAGAGGCTGCCAACTCGGCATCGATCTGGGCCCGCAGATAGAGCAGCCGCCAGCGCCAGGATGAGCGCCGTTCGGGGGGCAGCAAGGCTTCGAGGTTGCGAAGGATCTCGGCAGCTTCGGCGGCGCCGTCGCTGCATGCCATGTTGGTATAAAAACTGCCGTCGGGGTTGCGCTGCAGGCTGCGCGCCAGGTTGCGCTCAAGCGTCAGAATGACCTGATGCAGCGGTGTGACGACGTGCGCGCCAAACTCGTATGCCAGATACTGGCGCACCGTCAGCATGGTGGGCTGGTCGGGATCCCAGAAATACTGGGCGCAGATGGCCTTGTTGAGGTCCTCGTAAATGCCCTCGGAATAGGGAAATCCGCCCGAGAGCACGCCCTCGAGCGGCTGCCAGAGTTTTTGCAGATGCATGGGCAGCGGGTTGGCGCCCCATCCGCCCCACGGCGCGGCGCTGTACATCGAGATCTCTGGGAACGCCACGATGGGCAGCTCGCCAGGCACGCCTACCTCGAGCGGGTAGGGCGGGAAGCGCTCTCCATAGTCATCCGCCAGCAGGTAATCGACCCACTCGGGGCGTTTGGCAAAGGCCATATCGAGACCCTCCCACTCGCCGGTGGTAAAGTGGTCGAAATACCACGTCGAGAGGATCACTTTGCCCTGCGAGTAGCGTGTCTTGAATGCCCTGGCTAGCGGTTCGGTGCAGCGTAAAAAGCCGTTGGCGCCCCACGGGGCACACTCGCCGCAGGTGCAGCATCCCTGGTCGTAGGGCCACAGCCAGATAAAATCGAGCCCCACATCGGCAAAGGCTTCCATCTTTTTCTCAAACTCGCGTTCAAGCAGCTCGAGTGTGCCGGGCTTGGAGGGGCACAGCTCGCGATGATAGTGCCCGTGCGGCTCGCTGGTATATCTGTCGTGGCCTGCCGTCCAATCGGCGCGCAGGTGAACGGGCGAGTTGGCATAACCCTCGTTGGCGATGATCCCCAAGCCCGCCTGCATGCCCACCGCGCGGGCGGCGCGCAGCATGGCCTTGAGCCGCGGGATAAAGGCCTGCGCGGCCGGGTCGTCAATCCCCTCAAAGTGGTGCTGGTCGAACCAGACCACCAGGGCGTTGGTGCCCCACAACGCCAGCTCTTGAATATACGCCTCAATCTCCTCGAGGGGCGCCTCGTGATACCAGTTGTGAAAGTGGGTCGCAAAATAGATGCCTCTGAGCGGCATAACGGGGCTGGAGCTGCCGCGCCATACTCCCGGTGTAAAGCTGCCGGGCGCATAGCTGGCCTCGCGCAGCAGCCGGCCGACGCCATATACCAGCCCGCGCAGACCGCCGCCGGCCACCTCGAGGCCGCCGGCGATATTGCGCAGGGCATAGGTTTCATCGCCGAGGGATGGGTCAAGCGCGAACCGGATGACCGAGGCGTTTGCCTGCGATTCGGCAGGTTTAAGCGGCTGGCCGCAGCGCTGGCTGATTATGCGCTGCAGAATATCGGCTGCGCGCTGGATGACCGGATCGGGCGGGGCAGATAGAGCCCAGTTGTGTGGCATGACACCTCCGAGTGCGGCTGGCACCGGTTATGCGCAGCCTGTGGAGGGCATGTTAGTGCATGTCGGAGGGCTCTGCAACCGCCGGCGTGCGCGCGGCGAGCCATGCGAGCAGATCGCCGATCACCTGGGCGCGTTCGGGCTCGTTAAAGAGCTCGTGATAAAAGCCTTCGTAACGCTTGAGCGTTACGTCGCGCGAGCCGCACTTTTCCGCCAGGCTGCTAGCGCCTACCGGGTCGATAATGCGGTCGGCAGTGCCCTGCAGCACCAGGATGGGCAGCTGGATGCGGCTGAGGTTGGCGCTCACCACATCCATCACGCGAATGATCTCTGAAGCCAGGCGCGCGGGTGTGCGCCCATGAAACACGAGCGGATCGGCTATGTAGGCATCCACCACGGCTGGATCACGCGAGAGGGCTTCCAGCTCCAGGCCCGTGATGCCCATGCGCGGGAAGAGGCGCGCCAGCAGCTTGCCTACAGTCACAACGATGGGCTTGACGTTACGCGGTCTGGCGATAGCCGGCGCGCTCAGGATAGCGCCGCGCAGCCCGGACTGGTGTTCGCGCAGATAGTCGGCCACGACCAGCCCGCCCATGCTGTGGCCCAACATAAAGAGCGGTACGCCTGGCTGCTCGTTGCTCACCACCCCGCGCAGGCGATCGAGCGAGATGGTATAGTCATCAAAAGAATCGGGCACTTCGCGCTCGCCGGGCGAATTGCCGTGCCCAGGCAGGTCAAAGGCGTGCACGGCGATGCCATTGCTAGCCAACTCGGCAGCGAGGAGGGCATAACGCCCGCTGTGCTCGCCCAGTCCGTGAACTACAATCATTACGGCGCGCACGGGTCCATCTGGCAGCCAGCTACGCCGGTAGAGCGCCAAGTCACGTACACCCGCAAAACTGCTTTCGCGATACAACATCCTGCGTTGAATCCTTTCTAGAGGTTGGTGCGCTGCAAGATCAGCCCGCGCTCGGCACACCAATCGGCCAGCTCCTGCTGAGTGGCATCATCCGGCAAGCGCATCGGCCCGCCATCCAGCTGCATCCAGGTGATCGTCTCGCCCGCCGGGAACCCGCTCAGCGTTACCTTGAGCTGTTCGAGATCGGCGGTGGTGCGCGGAGAACTGATCAGCTCGTCCAGTGTCTTGGCGCGGTTGGTACCCGGCAGGAGGGTATACATAAGCTGCCCATCATCTTCCCAGGTGTACAGTTCCCAACCCTTGGTCAGGGTATTTTGGCGGTCGGTCTCGATCAGGATATCGCCAATGGGGGCATGATTGAGTGTCACACGATATTGGCCGGGCGGCAGCATATCGAGTGGGATCGTCTCACTAAAGGGCTTGAGCACCTGAGCGCACATCCCGCTGCGCACACGCACCGCATATACCTCGATCGGCAGGTCGCCGCTACCCGTCGGACGCGGGATCACCACCCGCAGAGCATGGCAGGGGGTCGGCAGCGACCCCTCCAGCACCAGGAAATACTTGGGCGGGTAGGTCTCGTGAACCTGCAGGTCGACATGGTCGAGAAAAACATTGCCGCGCTGCAAGGTGGCGTCGTCAGCCTGGGGCTCCCAGGTGTCGGCGCGCGGGGTGGCATCTGCATTAGCAGCGCGCTCGGGAGTGGCGGTCGGCGGCGGAGGAAAGGCTTTGGGTGTGTGCGTGACAGCACTGCCGCACCCGCTCAGGGCAATGGCCAGGATCAACAATAATAAAACAAGCGTGTTACGCATGTCAGGAACTCCTCGGGATGTCTCTATACTAGTCATACGCTCGCGTTCGCGCAACAGTTCCCATCCTGCGCTATAATGACCCAAAACAGGGGAGGCAAGCAGCATGCAGCGATTCAGCGTCTCGCGCGACGACAGCGTTTACGAGGCCTTTCCGGATGTGGCCCTGACTCACAGCGGCCGGCTGGTGTGCGTCTATGCCGAGTGCACCCATCATGCCGACCGCGGCTGGACGCGCCTGATGAGCATCTCTTCGGACGACCGCGGACGCAGTTGGGGCTGCAAGGTGTCGCTGGCGCCCGAAACCCACGGCACGCCCTATTGGAACTGCCCGCGCATCGTGACGCTCGCGGACGGCACCCTGCTGGTGACGGCCGATATGATCCACCAGGCTGATGAGGCGGGCGGCGAGATCTGGCTGATGCGTTCGCACGACGAGGGCGCCAGCTGGTCAGCCCCCGAGCCCACGCCGGCGCGCGGTATCGTGCCCGACCGCCTGTGCGTACTGGCCGACGGGCGCTGGCTGTTAACCTGCCATGATAAGCTGGATGGCGACGACTATCTCTCGGTGCGCACCTGGATATCCGATGATGGCGGTGCTGCCTGGCAGCCGCCCGTGACCGTGGCACGCCAAAAAGGCCTGCAGTTGTGCGAAGCCTCGCTGCTCGAGCTCGGTGACGCGCTGGTGTGCTTTATGCGCGAAAACTCGGGATTGGGGCTGGATTGCTTCAAGGCGATCTCGCGCGATCGCGGCCAGAGCTGGAGCGCGCCGATCACTTTTCCGCTGCCGGCCTGCCACCGCCCGACCTCCGGGCAGCTTGCGGATGGCCGCATCCTGATCACCTACCGCATGATGCAGGGCGGTTTGGGCTGGGTGGGCTGGTGGACGCAAAATACCCTGGCAGGCCTCTCGGATGTGGCATCCGCCCTGGCGCCTGAGCGTCATGGGGCGCATACGCGCATCCTGCCGCTGGATTACGACCGGTCGCCGCACAGCGATACGGGTTACACTGGCTGGGTGCAGCTGGATGACGGCGAGATCTATATCGTCAACTATATCGTCGACGACGCCCCAAAGGGGCAGATCCGCGGTTATGCCCTGCGCCCCGAAGAGTTTCTCTTGGACGCCTGATCAGCGCGGTCTAGTCGGGCCAGAACTCGCGCTCGAGCTCATCGAGCTTTTCCGCCTCGCCCTCGACCATGCGGTAGACATGCTCAGGGCCGGGGAAGGCGCCGCTACGCACCTCGACGCAATATTCGCCAAAGGCGCGCTTGATCTCGTCGGCGGTCGCCTTCTCGCCGACGCCGAGCGCCTTGTAGTAGTCGATGCTCGGATCGAAGTCGATCTGCTGCGGCGTCGGCATGGTCAGGCGGCGGCTCCGCGGGTCTTGCGGTGATCCTTGTGGAACGCGATCTCGTCGTTCTC
>ENA-UOUL01005782-UOUL01005782.1-bioreactor-metagenome-genome-assembly--contig:-NODE-5782-length-10474-cov-5.647591_pt1 | contig 10474 bp, 8 predicted proteins | sample MGYA00249838_ERZ747220 | MGnify/ENA primary metagenome ERZ747220 (study PRJEB28778, sample SAMN05720191) | bioreactor metagenome | isolation source: Anaerobic biogas reactor | place: USA:Washington...
TCTTTATGCACTCGTGCGGCAAGATGACCAGCATCATCCCCGACCTGATCGAGGCCGGCATCGACGTGCTGCAGTTCGACCAGCCGCGCATCCACGGCCTGGATACGCTGGCGCAGTGGTCGGGCCAGGTCACCTTCTGGTGCCCGGTGGACATCCAGAGCACCCTGCAGACGCGAGACTCGGTGCTCATCGAGGCCGATGCCCGCGAGATGATCGCCAAGCTGGGCAATCAGGGAGGTGGGTTCATCGCCGGGTACTATGGCGGGAACGAGGCCATCGGCATCACCCCCGAGATCCAGGAGCTGGCCTGCAAGGCCTTTGTCAAATATGGCTGGTACAAGAACAAGGCGTAGCCAGGCGCCCCCGCTAGAGCGACGGCAGGCCCAGGATACCGGACCCCACCAGGAACTGGGCCGCGGCGATGATCAGCACCAATACAGCGGCAGAGCGGGTGTAGCCGCGCGGCTCCATGTTCAGCAGGCCCCAGGCCAGGCAGGCCATCATGCCCGCCAGGACCACGATCCAGGTCTGGGCGCTGAGCGCGCCCCACGGCGCCAAGAGGCCCAGCAGCCAGATGACCTGCAGCGCGCTGAGCGACAGCAGCCCCAGAGCCAGCGGCATCTCCCGCTGCTCCCAGGAGCGAAACGCTTGATAGATCGCCAATGCCAGCAATGCGATGCTGGCCAGGGACATCAGGTCGAAACGAGGCACAGCTCTCCTCCCCAGCACATTCTAGCCAGATGATAGAGTAGCATATTTCGCCTGCGCCCGATTGTCAAAACGGGGCGCAACCCGTATAGGAGGTACCCCATGCCTTACCCCACGTTGGAGCTGGATGGCATCCACACCTATCCCATCAAGGACCGCCGCAACCTGGTCACGGGCAAGGACCTGATCGGGCCGGATAGCCCCTGCCCGCCCTTCGAGAGCGCCGATCTGGCCCAGGTGGCCCGCGCCATCGCCCAGGCCCGGCGCGCCGGACGCCCTGTGCTCTGCATGCTCGGCGCTCATGTGATCAAATGCGGCCTCGGGCCGCTGCTGATCGAGCTGATGCGACGGGGCATCTTCACGCACCTGGCCACCAACGGCGCCGGCTCGATCCACGATACCGAGCTGGCCCTGATCGGCGAGACCAGCGAGGACGTGGCGGATAGCATCGAGACCGGCAGCTTTGGCATGGCCGAGGAGACCAGCGCCCTGATCAATGGCGCCGTGCAGGCTGGCCAGCGGGCGGGGCTGGGATATGGCGAGGCCGTCGGGCAGATGATCGCCACCGACCCGCGCTTTGCGCACCGCGATATCAGCGTCTTTGGCCAGGCCTATCTGCTGCGCGTGCCGGTGACGGTGCACATCTGCATCGGCACCGATATCATCCACCAACACCCTTCGGTGGATTTCGCGGCGCTGGGCTGGGCCAGCGGCCAGGATTTCAAGGTCTACTGCAAGACGGTGAGCGAGCTGGAGGGCGGGGTGTTCCTCAATTTCGGCTCGGCGGTATTGGGGCCGGAGGTCTTTCTCAAAGCCCTGTCCATCGCGCGCAACCTGGGGTACACCGTCTCGCACATCACCACCGCCAATCTCGACATCCTGCCGCTCAAGGGCGACTACCACGCCAAGGTGGGGTACGATAACCCCGAGTACTATTACCGGCCGCGCAAGAACATCGTCAACCGCCCCACCTCGCTGGGCGGGCAGGGCTTTCACATCACCGGCGACCACGTGCAGACCCTCCCCAACCTCTACCGGCTGGTCCGCCAGGAGTTGGGTACATTTTAACACAACTCTAATACGGTGGCGGGATATTTTTATGATGTCTTAATAACCCTTGTGTATCATAGAGCCAGACCGGAATGGTTCCTCCTTGCCGATACGTCCGGTCACACTTTCGAATCTTGAGGGGGTTCGAGAGTCAATTTCATACTAACCTCAACGCTCCTCGTTGGATTGAAGTGTCCCCGAATCCAACGAGGAGTCTTTTTATGCCGGTCGCGTCAATTGACCCTCCCCCTGGTCCGTGCTATAATCGCCTTGGTGCAGTCCGCATACTAGACTTGGCAGGGGCAAGCGTGAGCGAGATCGTGGTCATTGGCAGCCTGAACATGGACCTGGTGGTCAGGGCGCCCCGGTTGCCCTCCCCCGGCGAGACGGTCCGCGGCGAAGCCTTCCGCACCATCCCCGGCGGCAAGGGCGCCAATCAGGCGGCGGCCATCGCCCTGCTCGGCCAGCCCGTGACCATGCTCGGGCGCGTCGGCGACGACGCTTTCGGCGAGCAATTGGCCCAGAACCTGGGCGCCAAGGGCGTCGATCCGGCCCACCTCCTGGCCACCGTAGGGGTCGCCACGGGCACCGCCACGATCATCGTGGACGCCGCCGGCCAGAACAGCATCGTCATCGCGCCAGGGGCCAATGGGCAGGTGACGCCGCAGGACGTGGACGATTGCGACGGATTGCTGCGCCAGGCGCGTTACCTGGTGTTGCAGCTCGAGATCCCCCTGGAAACCGTGGCGCATGCCATCGACAAGGCCGCTCGCCATGGCGTGCAGGTTGTGCTCAACCCCGCCCCCGCCGCCCAGCTCCCCGCGCGCCTGCTGAGCCGGGTCCGCTATCTCGTGCCCAACGAATCCGAGGCCCAATGGCTCACCGGCCTGCCCGTCAGCGACGCGGGCTCGGCGGCGCGCGCCGCCGACCGGCTGCGCCAGCAAGGCGCCCACACGGTGATCATCACCCTGGGCAGCCAGGGCGCCTACGTCGCCTCGCCGGACGGATCCTTCCACATGCCCGTCCCCGAGGTTACCGTGGTGGACACCACCGCGGCGGGCGACGCCTTCATCGGCGGGCTGGTCGTGGCGCTGAGCCGCGGCCTCTCGTTGCGCGACGCCGTCCGCTATGCCAGTTGCGCCGGCGCCCTGGCGGTGACCCGCTTTGGCGCTCAGACCTCGCTCCCCTCCGGCGCCGAGGTGGAGCGGCTTTTCCAGGCGTTTCGGCCTGCTTAACCGACCACAACACGCGGAGGTACCGTGAAGACAGATATCTGCATCATCGGAGGCGGCCCCGGCGGCTATGTCGCCGCGCTGCGAGCGGCCCAATTGGGCGCGCAGGTGACGCTGGTGGAGCGCGAGCACCTGGGCGGCGTCTGCCTGAACGTCGGTTGCATCCCGACCAAGGCTCTGTTGCGCAGCGCCGAGGTTTACCAACTCGTCCGCGACGCCGCCAAGTTCGGCGTGACCGCCGGCGAGCCGGGGATCGACTGGCCGGCGATGCAGGCGCGCAAGGCGGAGGTGGTCAAGCGCCTGGTGTCGGGCGTGGGCGTGCTGCTGGACAAGGCCGGCGCCACCGTGCTCCACGGGCATGGCCGCTTCCTCTCCCCACACACGCTGGCCGTGGAAGGCCCAGGGGTCAGCGAGCGCGTGGAGGCGACCCATTTCCTCATCGCCACCGGCTCGCGCCCGGCCTCCATCCCCGTGCCCGGCCTGGAGTCCCCCGCCGTGCTGGATAGCACCGGCGCGCTCGAGCTGGCGCAGTTGCCTGCCAGCCTGATCGTCATCGGCGGCGGCGCGGTGGGCGTCGAGTTCGCCAGCCTCTATGCCGCCCTGGGCGTGCAGGTGACGGTGATCGAGATGCTGCCGCGGTTGCTGCCGCGCATGGAGGCCATGCTGGGCAATACCCTGGAGCGCTCGCTCAAGCGCCGCAAGATCAAGGTGCTCACCGACACGCGGATGAAAGAGGTGCGCGACAAGGGCGGGCTCCTGGAAGTGGACGTGGAGATCAAATCCGGCGCGCAGACCCTGCAAGGAGAAAAGTTGCTGGTGGCGGTGAGCCGCCGGCCCAACGTGGAGAACCTGGGTCTGGAGGAGGCGGGGGTGCAGTACAGCCGCCGGGGCGTCCCGGTGGACGAGAACCTCCGCACCAACGTGCCGCACATCTATGCCATCGGCGACGTGGTCGGCGGGATCATGCTGGCCCATTGGGCCTCGCACATGGGCGTGGCGGCGGCCGAGAACGCCCTGGGCGGCCACGTCCGCGTGAGCGAGGAGGCTATCCCCAGTTGCGTCTTTACCATGCCGGAAGTGGCCAGCGTCGGGCTGAGCGAAGAAGAGGCGCGGGCCAAGGGCTACGATGTGGTGACCGGCGAGTTCCCCTTCTTGGCCAACGGCAAGGCGCTGGCCCAGGGCGAGACCGAGGGGAGCGTCAAGGTGGTCGCCGAGGCCAAGCACGGCCAGGTCCTCGGGCTGCACATCATCGGCCCCCATGCCAGCGACTTGATCGCGCCCGGCGGCCTGGCCCTGGCGCTGGAGGCGACGCTGGACGAGTTGAAAGAGACCATGATGGCGCATCCGACGCTGAGCGAGGCCGTGGCCGAGGCGGCGCTGGACGCGCTGGGCATTCCGCTGGCGGTGCCGGCGAGGAAACTGAAACGTTAGGGCGCCGCATCGAGACCCGCAGCGCCTATTTCGAGGATCATCACGCTCAGAGACGAAGGGAGATCACGATCATGGCCAAGTTCGAACGCGAGTATGCCCTCCTGGCCGAGCGGCTGACCGAGCGCGGCGTCAACGTGGAGGACGTCAAGAAAGCCCTGAAGGCGCAAAAGGTGGAGACCCCTTCCTGGGGCTATGGCGATTCGGGCACGCGGTTCAAGGTCTTTCGCCAGCCCACCGCGGCGCGCACCGCCTATGAAAAGTTTGCCGACGCGGCGCAGGCGCACAAGTACACCGGCATCTGCCCCTCGGTGGCGATCCACATCCCCTGGGACAAGGTGCCGAGCTTCAGCGAGCTGCAAGCCTACGCCAAGAGCCTGGGCGTGAGCATCGGCGCCGTCAACCCCAACGTCTTTCAGGACGACGAGTACAAGCTGGGCAGCTCCTGCAACCCGGACCCCAAGATTCGCCGCCAGGCCACCGACCACCTGCTCGAATGCGTGGTGATCGCCCGCGAGGTCGGCTCCAAGGTCCTCAGCCTCTGGTTCGCCGATGGCACCAACTATCCGGGCCAGGACCACATGCGCTCCCGCAAGCGCCGGCTGCACGAAAGCCTGGCCGAGATGTACAAGGCGCTGGACCCGGACATGCGCATGATGATCGAGTACAAGTTCTTCGAGCCGGCCTTTTACCAGACCGATCTTGGCGATTGGGGCATGGCCTACACCTTTGCCACCAAGCTCGGCAAGCAAGCGCAGGTGCTCATCGACCTGGGCCACCACCCGCTTGGCACCAACATCGAGCAGATCGTGGCCTTTTTGCTGGACGAGGGCAAGATGGGCGGGTTCCACTTTAACTCGAAAAAGTTCGGCGACGATGACCTCACCGTCGGCTCCATCAACCCCTACGAGCTGTTCCTGATCTACAACGAGCTGGTGGATGGCGAGCTGGACCCGAGCACGCGCGCCTGCGCCCGCGACGTGGCCTACATGATCGACCAATCGCACAACATCAAGGGCAAGATCGAGGCCACCATCCAGTCGCTGATGAACCTGCAAGTGGCCTATGCCCAGGCGCTCTTGGTGGACCGCAAGGCGCTCAAGGCCGCCCAGTTGGAGGGGCGCGTGGTGGACGCCGAGAACACGCTGCTGGACGCCTATCGCACCGACGTGCGGCCGCTCTTGGCCCAGGTGCGCGTCGAGATGGGCCTCGACCCCGACCCACTGGCCGCCTTCCGCGCCAGCGGCTATCTGGCCAAGATCGCCGCGGAGCGCCAGGCTGGGGGCGCGGCGGATTCCGGTTACCCGGGCGCGTAGCGAGCGAAGGAGATCAAGATGACTCGTGATGGTCTGAAGACATACAAGGCCGCCCAGGCTCCGCTGCCGGCCACCATGTGGCTCTGGCCGCTCTATGGGGCCGGCTTTGAGAACCTGGGCGTGGACGGCAAGCCCATCCAGGCGCCCGTGCCGAGCTATGGGCCGGACGAGCTGCTGGTGCGCCATGATGCGGTGGGGCTCTGCTTCTCCGACGTCAAGGTGATCCGCGCCGGCGACCAGCACCCGCGCCTGCAGGGCCGGGACATGAAGGCCAAGCCCGTGGTCCTGGGCCACGAGGTGGCGCTGACTATCGTCGGCGTGGGCGAGAACCTGAAGGGCAAGTTCAAGGTCGGCGAGCGGTACATCATCCAGGCCGACATCTATGTGGGGGGCAAGACCTTCGCCTATGGCTATGTGTTGCAGGGCGGCCTCTCCCAGTACAATGTGCTGGGCGAGGAAGCGCTGAACGGCGACGAGGGCTGCTACCTGCTGCCGATTCACAAGGACCTTTCCTACGCCTCGGTGGCGCTCACCGAGCCGTGGGCCTGCGTGGAGGCGGTGTACCACATCCCCTACCGCACGACCTGGCAAGAGGACGGGGTGGTCTGGTTCATCGGCACGGCGCAGAGCAAAAGCGCCTATACCCTGGGCCAGCCCTGGGCTGCGGGCCAAAAGCCCCGCCTGATCATCGCCACCGACGTCCCCGCCGCCTTGCTGGGGACGCTCAAGGCGCAGGCAGCCCAGTGGGGCATCCCCCTCAAGGAGATGAACCAACTCTCCGAGGCGACCTATGGCGAGGTCAAGGCCGCGACCGAGGGCGAGGGGGTGAACGACATCATCATCCTCGGCGCCGATGCGGACATCACCGAGAAGGCCATGACCCTGATGGCCGTCCGCGGGACGCTGAACTTGGTGGCTGAGCAGCCGATGCAGCGCGCCGTGCAGGTGGACGTGGGGCGGGTGCATTATGACTGGCTGCAACTGATGGGCGCCCAAGGGACCGACATCTCGAAGGGCTATGCGCCCATCCGCACCGAGGTCAAGCCCGGCGGCAAGGCCTGGTTCGTGGGCGCGGCGGGCCCGATGGGCCGCATGCTGGTCCAGTACACCCTCGAGTCGGCGGGCAAGCCGGCCGTGGCCGTGGCCCATGACCTGGTCACCTGGCGGCTGGACGACCTGAACGAGAAACTCGCGCCCATCGCCGAGGCCAACAGCGTGAACCTGATCGCGCTGAGCCAGGAGGGCATGGCGGCCGAGGCGTTCCACGCCCGGCTAAACGAGATCGCGCCGCAGGGCTTTGACGACATTGTGGTGCCGGCGCCCACGCCGCGCGCCGTGGAAGGGGCCATGGCCCACCTGGCGGAGAACTGCACCGTGTGCATCTTTGCCGGGCTTTCGCGCGGGACCATGGCCACGCTGGACCTGACGCCGGTCTATCGGCGCGGCGTGCGCTTTACCGGCAGCAGCGGCTCCAGCATCCTGGATATGCAGCGCACCCTGGAGCGCGCCGAGAGCGGCCATCTCTTCCCCGAGCAGGTCGTGGCCGCCGTCGCCAGCCTGGGCGGCGCCAAAGACGGGCTCGATGCCGTCGCCACCGGGCGCTTTTCCGGCAAGGTGGTCATCTATCCCCAGATCGCGGACTTGCCGGTCACGCCCCTGGACAAGCTGGGCGAGCGGCTGCCCAAGGTGGCCAAACTGCTGAGCAAAAGCGGGGCCTGGACCAAGGCCGCCGAGGAAGAGCTGTTGCGCGAGATGCTGCCGCAGGACTGAGCGACAAGAGGTGAGGAGCGAACCATGAGAACCTTGGAAGATCGCATCGCCATCGTCACCGGCGCGGGGCAGGGGCTCGGCGCCGCCCTGGCGCAACGGCTGGCCCGCGAGGGCGCGCACGTCATCGTCGCCGATATCGTGGCCGAGAACGCGGCCAAGGTCGCGGCGGAGATCGCGGCCACCACGGACCGCCGCGCCATCAGCGTGCGCGTGGATGTGACCAAAGAGGACCAGGTGGAGAGCCTGGTCAAACAGGCGGTGGAGACCTTTGGCCGGTTGGACATCATGGTCTCCAACGCCGGCATCCTGAAGGCGTTCGACATCACCGAGTTCCCCGCCGATGCCTGGCGGCAGGTGATCGAGGTCAACCTGGTGGGCTATTTCCTCTGCGCCAAGGCCGCGGCCAAGGTCATGGTGGAGCAGAAAAGCGGCGCCATCATCCAGATCAACAGCAAATCGGGCAAGAAGGGGAGCTTCCGGAACTCGGCCTATGCCGCCAGCAAGTTCGGCGGCGTCGGGCTCACCCAGAGCGTCGCCCTGGACCTGGCGCCCTTTGGCGTGCGGGTGAACGCGGTCTGTCCCGGCAACCTGCTGGACTCGCCGCTCTGGCAGGATAGCCTGTACGAGCAGTACGCCCGCCGCCTGGGCATCACCAAGGAGCAGGTGCGGCAAAAGTACCTGGATCAGGTGCCCATGGGGCGCGGCTGCACCTATGACGACGTGGCCAATGTGGTGGTCTTTTTGGCCTCGGATCAGTCCAGTTACATGACCGGCCAAGCGATCAATGTCACGGGCGGGCAAGAGATGAGATAGCGGAGGCAGGGCCGGGCGGCTCTCCCAGCGCCCGGCCTTCCCTGTCGCAAGGAGCGAGAGCCATGTCTGCGACCACGAACTATGTCGCCTTTGATCTGGGCGCCGATAGCGGCCGCGCCGTGGTGGGGCGGCTGGACGGCGGCAAGCTGGTGCTGAAGGAACTGCACCGCTTCCCCAACGGACCCGTGCGCGTCCTGGGCGCCCTGGGCCGCGACCATTTGCACTGGGATATCCTGCGCCTCTTTGCCGAGATGAAGGCGGCGCTGGCCCGCTATGTGGGCGAGTATGGCCCGCAGCTCACCGGCATGGGCGTGGACACCTGGGGCGTGGATTTCGGCCTGCTGGACGCCCAGGGGGCGCTGCTGGGCTACCCCTACCATTATCGCGACCAGCGCACCGAGGGCATGTTCGAGCAGGCCTTCCGGCGCGTGCCCCGCGAGGAGGTTTTCGAGCGAACCGGCATCCAGTTCATGGAGATCAACACCCTCTACCAGCTCCTCTCCATGCGCCGGTCGGGCGACGCCACCCTCGACGCCGCCCGCACCTTTCTCATGATGCCGGACCTGTTCAACTACTGGCTCACCGGCGTGCAGGCCTGCGAGTTCTCCGACGCCACCACCACCCAGTGCTTTGACCCGCGCGCGGGCACCTGGGCGCGCGGCCTACTCGGCCGCCTGGGCCTGCCGACGGACATCTTTCGTGAGGTCGTCCCGCCGGGGACGGTGATCGGCGACCTGCGCGCCGACCTCGGCGAGGAGGTGGGGCTCGGCCGGGTGCCCGTCATCGCCCCGGCCTGCCACGACACGGGCTCGGCGGTGGCGGCCGTGCCGGCGGAGGGCGAGGACTTTGCCTACATCTCCTCGGGCACCTGGTCGCTGATGGGGGTCGAGGTGCGCGAGCCGGTGATCACGGCCGAGAGCCTGGCGTTCAACCTGACCAACGAGGGCGGCGTCTGCGGGACCTATCGGCTGCTCAAGAACATCATGGGGCTCTGGCTCGTCCAGGAGTGCCGGCGTACCTGGGCAGCCGAGGGGCAGGACCTCTCCTACGACGACCTGACGCAGCTGGCCGCCGAGGTCCCCGCATTCGGCCCCCTGGTGGACCCCGACGCCCACGAGTTCCTGCGCCCCGGCGATATGCCAGCCCGCATCCGGGCCTTTTGCGCGCGGACGGGGCAGCGGGCGCCCGAGACCCGGGGGGAGATCGTGCGTACGGCCCTCGAGAGCCTGGCGTGCAAGTACCGCTGGGTGCTGGAGAAGCTGGAGACGATGCTCGGCCGGCGGCTGGGGGTCATCCACATCGTCGGCGGGGGCTCGCAGAACCGGCTCCTGTGCCAGTTAGCGGCCGACGCCACCCGCCGCCCGGTGGTCGCCGGGCCGGTGGAGGCCACCGCGGCGGGGAACGTCCTGATGCAGGCCCTGGCGCGCGGGCGGCTCGGGACGCTCGACGAGGTCCGCGAGGTGGTGCGGCGCTCGTTTGACGTCGAGCGCTACGAGCCCGGCGCCGCGGCGGGCTGGGACGAGGCCTACGCCCGCTTCCTGACCCTGGCCGGTGAGGGCTGAGGGGCGGCGGACGATGGAGGGCCTCCTATTCCACGGCGGGGCGCTCGCGGCGCGGGAGGGCCACCTCCCCCGCGGCTGGCTCCTCGTCGAGGGGGGGCGCATCGCCGCCCTCGGCGCGGGGGATCCGCCCGCGGCGCGGGGCGCCCAGCGGGTGGACCTGGCCGGGCGCACGCTCTCCCCGGGGCTCATCGACCTCCACGTGCACGGCGCCCTGGGGTACGACACGATGGACGCCACCCCGAAGGCGCTCCGCGAGATGGCCCGCTTCTACGCGCGCCACGGGGTGACGGGCTACCTCGCCGCCACCGTCACCGCGCCCCTCGCCGAGGTCCGCGCGGCGCTCGAGAACGTCGCCCGGGTGATGGCGGAGGGCACCGGCGGGGCACGGCTCCTCGGCGCCCACGTCGAGGGGCCTTACCTGGACCCCGGCCGGCTCGGCGCCCAGGACGGCCGGCACATTCGCACCCCCGCGCCGGAGGAGTACGCAGCGCTCCTGCGCGAGGGCGTCACCCGCCTCCTGACCCTGGCGCCCGAGGCCCCCGGCGCCGCCGGGCTCATCGGGAATCATTCCCTCCCCGGCGGCGTCGGCCTCTGC
>ENA-UOUL01005786-UOUL01005786.1-bioreactor-metagenome-genome-assembly--contig:-NODE-5786-length-10472-cov-4.572583_pt1 | contig 10472 bp, 7 predicted proteins | sample MGYA00249838_ERZ747220 | MGnify/ENA primary metagenome ERZ747220 (study PRJEB28778, sample SAMN05720191) | bioreactor metagenome | isolation source: Anaerobic biogas reactor | place: USA:Washington...
GTCGATGAGTACACAGTTTAGCCCTCATGAGTAGTCCGTCGGCATCCCGTTCAGATTCCTCTATGGTCGATGAGTACTGGTCAAGGCTGCCACTTTGGTGTTAGCTGTGATGGGTTCAGATTCCTCTATGGTCGATGAGTACTATTGCCGGTGTCCATGAAGCAATTAACCCACAGAGTTCAGATTCCTCTATGGTCGATGAGTACATAATAATGCCTTTCCAACCGTCGCAATAATTCGGGTTCAGATTCCTCTATGGTCGATGAGTACGACAAACCTACGGCGATATGCACCTACTTAACGCAAGTTCAGATTCCTCTATGGTCGATGAGTACTTGGTGACTTCCGGCAGTTAGATGTCCTCTTAGGACGTTCAGATTCCTCTATGGTCGATGAGTACGCAACGCCGCAGCAATTTTGGCAGCCACTTCTGCCGGTTCAGATTCCTCTATGGTCGATGAGTACGGATTTATTTGATCAGTACGATTTTGAGATCGATGAGTTCAGATTCCTCTATGGTCGATGAGTACATCTTGTTGGATAATTTAGCCGCCGTGCTCCCCCGGTTCAGATTCCTCTATGGTCGATGAGTACGAGATGCCTAAAAAGGACATTGACTTTGGAGTTATCGGTTCAGATTCCTCTATGGTCGATGAGTACGAAGGAGAAGCAGCGGAGGCTGGTCAGCCCCAAGCTGGTTCAGATTCCTCTATGGTCGATGAGTACCCGGAATCCTGGGCGGGCTGTATTCAACCTGGTAAAGTTCAGATTCCTCTATGGTCGATGAGTACCGTACTTGAAAACCAATGCTGATAGCTGCCTTCTTAAGTTCAGATTCCTCTATGGTCGATGAGTACATACCTAGAACCTAAGTACGGCAAATTACAGGTGAGTTCAGATTCCTCTATGGTCGATGAGTACAATAGACCGGGATATACAGGCGTATTCTCCGATGGGTTCAGATTCCTCTATGGTCGATGAGTACGCAGGGTATAAGCTAGTCTACCTTAATTTGTTAGCGGTTCAGATTCCTCTATGGTCGATGAGTACTCTCTCTACTGCCAACTCAAGATTACCTTGACTAGGTTCAGATTCCTCTATGGTCGATGAGTACGCAGTAGTCATGGCAATTGCTACCTCCTTGAGCATGTTCAGATTCCTCTATGGTCGATGAGTACTCAAAGGCCAGCCCCCCGCCGGAAGGTATCTTGACTCTGTTCAGATTCCTCTATGGTCGATGAGTACCAGCACTTTTTCATCGACAGTCATCCGTGCTACTAAAGTTCAGATTCCTCTATGGTCGATGAGTACTGGGGCGTGCGCGTTTTCTTTTTCTTCTCGTTGGTCAGTTCAGATTCCTCTATGGTCGATGAGTACGCTTCACATTTTCCCAAGCACCTTGACCAATGAAGTTCAGATTCCTCTATGGTCGATGAGTACAGGCACTTATTAACAGTTTTACTCCACCAATAATTAGTTCAGATTCCTCTATGGTCGATGAGTACTCGTCAGCTGAAATATACGAGCTAAAGGAGAATGGTTCAGATTCCTCTATGGTCGATGAGTACACAGTTTAGCCCTCATGAGTAGTCCGTCGGCATCCCGTTCAGATTCCTCTATGGTCGATGAGTACCACTTCTGTTCTCGGGATGCTATGGACATTGAAGGGAGTTCAGATTCCTCTATGGTCGATGAGTACCCACCATCCTTCCTCCACGGGCATTTGCTGCACTCAGTTCAGATTCCTCTATGGTCGATGAGTACTTGTTTGTCGTCGACCTCCGGGGTTTTTAACGCTATGTTCAGATTCCTCTATGGTCGATGAGTACCTCCGGTTTTTTCGCGGGATTATACTGTGTCGGCCAAGTTCAGATTCCTCTATGGTCGATGAGTACAATTATATTTAATAACACAACATTGATCTTTAACATGGTTCAGATTCCTCTATGGTCGATGAGTACTTAAATACCATCCATTTAGATTCATCTTTTACAAAGTTCAGATTCCTCTATGGTCGATGAGTACCCTATATGTTATGTTTGTTCAACTTATTTTAGATAGTTCAGATTCCTCTATGGTCGATGAATACTATTGGTTATTACCTTGCCAAGCAATTCGCTGACATGTTCAGATTCCTCTATGGTCGATGAATACTGGACTACTAACATATGTAATGAGTAAACCTGACAACGTTCAGATTCCTCTATGGTCGATGAATACTTCTGATCGGGAATAAGCGCTAGCAACCATGGGTATGTTCAGATTCCTCTATGGTCGATGAATACCTGATGTCTAAAACGCCATCGTCAATATACTCTGGGTCTGTTCAGATTCCTCTATGGTCGATGAATACGTTATCCGACTGGATCGTTGATACTTTCTTTGACGCGTTCAGATTCCTCTATGGTCGATGAATACGATCTACCAAGTCCTTCTGTTTTTTCTTAGTGTTTTGTTCAGATTCCTCTATGGTCGATGAATACGTCAATGATTTTACTATTTTTTAGGTGACGGAACATGTTCAGATTCCTCTATGGTCGATGAATACGGTAGTGAACTTTTTTAGGGAATGAGGTAGATACCTGTTCAGATTCCTCTATGGTCGATGAATACATCATAGTCTGGGTCTTGGCCATCTCCGCATTGGGTTCAGATTCCTCTATGGTCGATGAATACGCCAGCAGTTTTGTAATCACCATACGGCACACTCGGGTTCAGATTCCTCTATGGTCGATGAATACTTCTGAGAATACTATCCGCGCCTGGTCCTTCTTGGGTTCAGATTCCTCTATGGTCGATGAATACCCCCTGTCTGCCTGGTACTTGTATGTATCTGTCATGTTCAGATTCCTCTATGGTCGATGAATACTCACCGCCCAGGGCCCAGCAGATAGCATCTAGCACACGTTCAGATTCCTCTATGGTCGATGAATACTGCGGTGCCCCTGGTCGATGTGCTACAATGTAGGGTTCAGATTCCTCTATGGTCGATGAATACACTGCAGGTCGGGCTTCAATTTCCAGCGTCTCAGACTGTTCAGATTCCTCTATGGTCGATGAATACTTCACCGCACCCGGAATATGCACCGGGGTGGCGTAGAGTTCAGATTCCTCTATGGTCGATGAATACGCCAGCGCGGCCAGAACCTTTTCATCAACAGTGTTATGTTCAGATTCCTCTATGGTCGATGAATACGTTAGCGCATCGCGAGTATTATTGGCTTTAGTACTGAGTTCAGATTCCTCTATGGTCGATGAATACGCTCAAGGGACGTAAAAAGAAGATAGGCCCCAATAAAGTTCAGATTCCTCTATGGTCGATGAATACGTTAAGGTAGCAAAAGTATGTCTCATTATATGCGGGGTTCAGATTCCTCTATGGTCGATGAATACCCTCAGAGGCATAGCTAAACTTGACTGTATGTTCCGTTCAGATTCCTCTATGGTCGATGAATACGAGTCTTGATCATAGGGTTGTCCTCCTCTCATATGTTCAGATTCCTCTATGGTCGATGAATACGCTCAGCTCCCCGGGAGACTTCCTCATCTATAAGCCGTTCAGATTCCTCTATGGTCGATGAATACAATAGATGCGGCTTATTGCGCTTTGGTCATCCCCTAAGTTCAGATTCCTCTATGGTCGATGAATACTCTAACTGGGTACACCAAGGCGGGTTTATTTGACGGGGTTCAGATTCCTCTATGGTCGATGAATACCAATTTACCTATTTCGTTTATATGTTCTGGCGTGTAAGTTCAGATTCCTCTATGGTCGATGAATACTTTGTCGGCCAGGTCTCTGAGCATGGCCACCTTAGAGTTCAGATTCCTCTATGGTCGATGAATACGCTTTTGATTGCCGAGCCCCGGGAGTCTTGATTCGCGTTCAGATTCCTCTATGGTCGATGAATACCAGACGGTTTGCATGAAGCAATCCGCGTGATTAAGTTCAGATTCCTCTATGGTCGATGAATACCACTTACCGGTGGGCAGCCTGGGTACCCTTTGAAACGTTCAGATTCCTCTATGGTCGATGAATACTCGCTACCTGAAGCTGTACCGCCTTTGTCAGTGAGTTCAGATTCCTCTATGGTCGATGAATACTTTGTCGACCAAGTCTCTGAGCATGGCCACCTTAGAGTTCAGATTCCTCTATGGTCGATGAATACCCAAGTCTCCGTACTTGGGCGTCCTCTTGGTATCCGGTTCAGATTCCTCTATGGTCGATGAATACCCCGGTACCCAGCCTTACCCTCTTCCTCAAAGGGCGTTCAGATTCCTCTATGGTCGATGAATACTTTCCGGCTCAGTAGTAACGGGGGTTTCCTGTACCTCGTTCAGATTCCTCTATGGTCGATGAATACTTATCACTGGCCAATCAGGAAAAGTAAATAACCTAAGTTCAGATTCCTCTATGGTCGATGAATACCTGGCTAGAAGATGATTGAAACGGGTATCATATGTAGTTCAGATTCCTCTATGGTCGATGAATACTATGAATCTTCTCGAGCGTGACCGACTCGATCATGCGTTCAGATTCCTCTATGGTCGATGAATACCCTGAGATATGTTTTCTTGGGGGAGGTTCATCCAATGGGACTGAGGATGCTTCAGGAGAAAATGGGGGCAGCAAACCACTAAGGCAAAAGCTCCCGTGCTTCGATCCACGAGAGCCTTTTCCTTATGTGAGGGCAATGCACGTAGCATGGCTAGCTACGCCTTTATTTTAGCACAAAAAGAGAGAGGAGGGCAATGTTATCAGTCCGATTAAATTATCAACACTAGAAAACAAGCTGATAGTGGTCAATGGAAGGGCGATCAAGGACCTGATTAAGGAGATTCCGGGCAGGTCATGGAATCCCCAGAGGAAAGTCTGGGAGTTGCCCCCGACGAGGGAAAGCTACGAACGACTGCTTGAAATAGCTCCGAATCTTGAGGTTAGTCAAGGTTCTATAGACTTGATTAGACAACGGGAAAAATGGGAAAATGCTGTCGCAAACCAAAAGGACATCCCATGGCAGGAACAAGAACCCTTAAAGCCCATGCCTATAAAGGCGACCCCCTTTCAGCATCAAATCGCTGCATACAATACCGTTGGGACAATCTTCAACTTATGGACATCCCCTAAGTCGGCAGGTGCAGGACTGTATATGGAGCAGGGTACTGGCAAGACTCTCACCACTATTGCCGTTGCAGGAACTATGTTTCTGGACGGAGTGATAAGCAAGATGCTGGTAGTAGCCCCATCTTCGGTCGTTCCAGTATGGCCTAATGAGTTCGAGTCCTTCGCCGACTTCCCCCATCAATGTCGTGTTTTAGAGGGAACTGGGGCCAAAAGAGCCGAACTGCTCAATACATGGAAACCCGACCCCAGCGTCCTGCAAGTCGCAGTAATAAACTATGAGTCCACTTGGAGAATCGACGAGGCTCTTCTAAAGTGGAAACCAGATCTCGTTGTCCTTGACGAGAGCCAGAGAATCAAGTCCCCTGGAGCAAAGCAAAGCAAGTTTGCCCACAAACTAGGCAGAGTAACCCCATACAGGATCATCCTTACGGGAACCCCTGTGAGCCAAGGCCCGCTAGATTTCTTTTCACAACTCAAATTCGCTGACCCCAGTATACTTGGGTCTAGTTACTTTGCTCTAAAATCACGCTACGCCATCATGGGCGGGTACAAAGACCACCAGATAATAGGTTATAAAAACCTGCCAGAGTTGACCAATAAGGTACATTCGATAGGTTTTAGAGTCACTAAAGCTGAGGCTCTGGACTTACCAGATGAAGTTGACCAGATACGATATTGCTCACTTGAGGACAAGGCTAAGAGAATGTATCAGCAGTTGGTTAAGACGAGTGTAGCGGAGATTTCGGATAGCAAGATGGTCGTGACCCAGAATGTATTGACTAAGTTGCTCCGCTTGAGCCAGTTTAGCGGTGGTTTTTATGCCGAGACTGGTGAGAAACCAATTCAAGTAAGTAATGCCAAACTGAATCTGCTAGAGGAGGTCTTAGATGACTTAGGAGACCAGAAGATAGTTATCTTTGCAAGGTTCTTGGCAGAGATTCAAGCCATAAAGGGCTTGCTAGGGGCCAGAGGTACTAGATACCAGTTTATTGACGGCTCCGTACCCCTAAGCGAAAGAGGGGCGGTAGTGGAGGAGTTTCAAAAAGACCCCGACTGCAAGGTTTTCATAGCCCAGATTCAAACGGCGGGGCTAGGAGTCACCCTCCATGCTGCCAGCGTAGCAATATTTTACTCGCTCGATTACAGCTATGCTAACCTCGATCAAGCGAGAGCCCGCTTACATCGAATCGGACAGAAGAACACAGTGACTTATTTATACCTAATTACCAAGGGAACGGTAGATGAAAAGATATTCAAATCACTAAGCAAGAAAGAGGATGTAGCTAAGTTAATTGTTGACAACTGGAAAATATTATTCGAGGAGGAAGTCTAATGGGAAACGTATTATTTGACCTGTCGGAAAAGTTACTTCAACTCCGAAATGACAAGGAAGCTATTGAAAGGGACCTGAGAGATTGCAAGAAGGAAATCGAAACAGTTACAAAGCAGATGGTCGATATGATGGTGCAGGAGGAAGTCCAGAGCTTCAATAAGGACGGATACACATTCTACCTCAAGTCCAGGCTGTTTGCCAGTATCCTAGACGAAAAAAAGGAGGATGTATTCAACTGGTTCAAGAGCCAAGAAGAGCTGGCTGGCATGGTTAAGGAGCAAATCAACGCTAATACCCTATCAGCTTGGGTCAAGGAGCGGATAGAGGAAGATGACCTGCCAGAAGAAATAGAATCGAAGTTGAATATTTACGAGAAGACCGACATTGGCGTTCGGAGTAAATATAAATAAATGGAGGACAAGATATGACCGAAAAAGAAATGAGAGAGTTTTTGAGAGTAGTCGAAGAATCATCAGAGAAGGCGTTAGAGGAAGTGAAGAAGGAGCAAGTTGGCAGTGGTCAAATGAGTGAGTTTGGCTATAACCTCTTTGCTTCTGCGGTGAGAGATACCATAGGGGAGATTAAAGAGGACTTTGAGCGCGAGGCTAACTGGCGCAGGAAGTACCCTAAAGAACCCTGCCCCTCAGAAGAATCCGATCCGAGTCTGGTTAAATTGGAGATGCCCGAAAAATTGATGGAATTAGCTCAAAGGGATGCAGATAGACAAGGCAAGAGCCTTTCCGATTGGGTAATCGAAGCTATACTTTATAAATTATTTATTTAAGGAGGAACATTATGAGCAAAGGAAAGAATGAATTAGCCGTTGTTGAGGAGTTCCAGATTCCAGTGATTACTTCTGGGAATCTGGCAGACGTTATCGCTGAGGAGATGGATGGATTAAACCTCAGCTTTGACCGAGTAAGAGTTCCTAGTGGTGGAGGACTGGCCTTTGAGATCCCTACGGAAGACGGGGATGCCGATGTCCAGAAGGAAATTGTAGGTGTCATTGTCGGTCATGGCCCAGAAAATGTGTACTACGCTACCCAGTACGAGGGAGGCAATGAGCCACCCGATTGCGTTGCTACAGACGGCAAACTCGGCGTAGGTAACCCAGGTGGGGACTGCCTCTCCTGCCCATATAACGAGTGGGGTTCTGGCGAGGATGGAGTCGTGAAAGCGTGCCAGAATCGGCACAAGGTTTTCATCCTGCGTAATGGGGAGCTATTTCCTCTGATGATTACTCTCCCTGTTACTTCGGTCAAGAATTTCTCTGATTTCATCAAGAGGAACGTAATGAAGGGTCGCAGGAGCTATGAGTTCATTACCAAAGTCGGACTTTCCAAGGACAAGAACAAGGGCGGAATAGAGTATTCCAAGTGCGTTTTTTCTTTAGTTGCTCCCTTGAGCGGTGAAAAGCTACAGGCTGCCAGAGCTTACGCAGATGGTATTCGCCCCATGATCAAACAGGTTTCTACCGAGAAGAATGTTCCTGTCGATGTGGACATTGAGGAAATCGCCGGAGAAGAAGCATTCTAAAATAAATACTGATAGCCCAGTAAACGCTGGGCTATCAGCGTTGTTGAGGTGTTGTAAATGAAGTGTAAGGGCTGTGAGTATGAATCCGTTCATCGTTCTGGGAGCAGGAACTATTATAGTTGCCTACATCCAAACGTGATGTTGCACACGGCATTGATGCCCTGGGGGTACGCAAGAGGAATGACCGCAAAGGAGCACAGGACTAGGCCAATGTGGTGTCAATTAATAAGAAGAGGAGAGAAGAGGAGGGTTAATTATGATGACCAAAACAATCAAGTCGATTCTCCAGAAAAAGCACACTGACTTCGTGGCCTCAATTGAGGACGAGAGAGTCACAGGAAGTAAATGTAAGATTGGCGTTCATTGATGTCATTATAAATACCTATGTGTAACATTATCACTAGGTGTTAGAGAGGTTTTTTGTTTTGCCCTTAATGACGCACAAAGCGTATTTAGGATGACGCAAAGGGGGAGTATCTTGAAGTTAGGGAGTTTGTTTGACGGCATAGGCGGCTTCCCGCTAGTAGCAAGTAGATATAAAATCAAACCCGTTTGGGCGAGTGAGATAGAGCCTTTCCCTATCAAGGTTACACAGCATCATTTCCCCAATATGAAACATCTTGGGGACATAACGCAGATCAATGGTGCTGAAATAGAGCCGGTAGACATCATAACGTTTGGCAGTCCATGCCAGGATTTATCAGTAGCGGGAAAAAGGGAGGGGTTACAAGGTGAACGCTCAGGCTTGTTTATGGACGCAGTTAGGATTATTCGAGAAATGCGACGAGCAAGTGGTGGGGAATACCCCCGCTTTATCGTTTGGGAGAATGTCCCCGGAGCTTTCAGTAGCAACGGAGGTCAAGATATTCAAGTTGTCTTGAATGAACTCGAAAAACTAGGATTCGTTATAGACATGAATGTGTTAGATGCCCAATACATGGGAGTTCCACAAAGAAGGAGGCGAATATTTGCATTATGTATCAGCGCAGATTTTATACGCCAGATGAGGACGCCTACATCGTTGAGCATTATAACACAACTACTGACCGAAATATTGCTTTGCATCTTGAGCGAACAATTAAATCTGTACGAAAAAGAGCCAAAAAACTCGGTTTGGAAGCAAAGAAAATTAACCGTAGATGGACTCCAGAGGAAGATGAGATTATTCTCAATCGAGACGAGAGAGAACTTCGAGATGTTGCTAAACAATTGGGTAGAGACATGTCAGATACATCTAAGCGAGCCATATTGCTCGGAAAGCCATTCAGAAAAATTAGATACCACAATAAAAGCGGCTACCAACAAAAACGAGTTCCTAACGGAGATGGAACTAGAAAAACTATTTGGAAGCATATCGAGATCATGGAAGGAATTATTGGACGTTCTTTATTACCAGGGGAACTCGTACATCACATTGACTGCGACAAAGGGAACAACGAACCAGATAATTTGTGGTTGTGCGAATCTTCTAGAAAACATGGCATTGCTCATAGGTCGGTTGAAAAATTATTGCCAGAACTTATACGAAACGGAATTGTATATTTCGACCGCAAGGAAGGTGTGTATAGATTATGCGAGAGAGAGACAGACAAGCATCACGTTGTTTGACGGAATGGAGTGGCTTCAGTGTTGGGATGATTATATCCGACTACATACCGAAACAACCGAGCAGTTTGAGCGATATTTTACAGGCCACAGTGCCGGAGAAATACTTTTTGAGTCCGAAGGCTTGCGAGGGGATACTGCGGAGAGCGGAGAAGCGAGGGAAGAAACTGCCGGAGATGTTGGAAATGGCTTTAAGGCAGCAGGTTTTAAGTCAGAACAAAGCGCAGATGCCAGAAGTATAGGATGGCAAATTGAAACAGCTCCAACCCTCCGAATTAACTGCACCCCAGAAGGTATAACCGGAGCAGTAAGCAGTAAATGGGCGAAAGGCACCGGAGGACCGGCAGGCGATGAGTGCTATAACTTGGTTATTGAACCACGCACTCAGGATGGTGTATGCCGCATACACCATGATATTGTGCCGACATTAAACACGGCACAAGGTGGACAGAGACAGCCTCGTGTTATAACTTCTCAAGCCATCCCCATCCACGATAAAGCTACTCGCTACAAAGGCGGCGGCCCCACTCGTAAGAATGATGGAGCAGCAAATGGATTCGGCGTAGGCAAGCCGGGTGACGTGATGCCAACACTGGGGACAGGGGATAGACATGCAGTGGCTTATACTCCGTCAAGTTATGGTGCTTACGAAGAAGGGTGCGTAACCTTGCGAGCAAATGGTGGGGATTTAGGTGGGGGAAGTAAATCACTTGTAGCATCCTACGCAGTCCGCCGGCTTACCCCGACCGAGTGCTTACGACTCCAAGGCTATCCCGATTGGTGGCTTGACGTCGAAGGGATGTCAGACTCGGCAAAGTACCGAGCTATCGGTAATTCGGTAGCCATTCCGTGTGTTGAGTATGTGCTAGGCGG
>ENA-UOUL01005788-UOUL01005788.1-bioreactor-metagenome-genome-assembly--contig:-NODE-5788-length-10467-cov-3.554668_pt1 | contig 10467 bp, 10 predicted proteins | sample MGYA00249838_ERZ747220 | MGnify/ENA primary metagenome ERZ747220 (study PRJEB28778, sample SAMN05720191) | bioreactor metagenome | isolation source: Anaerobic biogas reactor | place: USA:Washington...
CTTTCGAAACGATACTTCCTGCTCACGCCCCAATCGTATTCGATTTCAACCGCAGACATCGTTGCCCACGCGCATGGGAAGCACTTCCCGTTATATCTGGATTTGCTCAGCATCCTGGCGCCGCGCCATTCATACGTGGCCATATCTGGCGGTTCGATCAGGAAGGGCGGCGGCGTGTTTTCACTTTGCTCGGCACGCGTCAGGATTTTCAAACTGCCCGCACGGTAGTAGTCCGCGTAGTCGCTTACCGGGTACCGTTTGGTCCACGCGGTCCCTTGGGCCTCGTCGCCAATCCGGAAAATGAGTTTTTGCTGCTGCTTCTCAGAGATGGCTACAGAAAACCGACCCGCAACCCCATCTGCCTCGCCATCGAGAAAAAGGTTGTACCCCCGGTGATAATGCGTGCGGTTATCGAGCTTGTACCGCCAGACAGTCGTGCGGGGCTGGATCGAGACCATCGTCCCCTGCCATTTGATTTTCACCTGATCGTTCGTGTTCATGTCCCAGTCCTCGTGTCATCGTGATAAGCGGCCTTCCTTTCCCATGATTTTAACATCACAAGCGGGTATGTGCCTAGTTGATCCTTCTTGCATGGCATGCCCTGCCGTACGCCTCCGGGAACAATGCCCTTGAGCGCCGGCAAACAGCCTGTTAGACTTGTGGCAGGCAAAGCGGAGAAGTATGATGGCTGTAGAGCCGTAATATCCCTGCAAATCAATAAGTCCGGGAAAGGAAGTACCATCAGATGAAAAAGCTCATCACCTTGCTTCTTTTGCTCCCCCTTTTGTTCCTGACAGCCTGCGGCCACATTGAAGACACCAACGGTGACGACCCGTCACTGGTCACGATTGACCAGGAAAAAATGACGGCCAAATCCTTGAGCCACACGTCCAGCGGGGTCAGCACGCGCTCAACCCGAAAAACCATCACGCTCAACACGTATTACGAAGATATCGACGTGGACACGCTCGAGATGTCAGGCGGTAAAATATCCGGTGTGCAGAACATCATGGCCTGCGAAGTCCGGAAAGGGCAGACCTTGACCATCGCATGTGAAACCGGCGTCGTCTCGGGCAATCTCGGTGTCATCCTGCTCGGACCCGACAAAACGATCCTGCATACATTTACCCCGAACACCTACGAGACATACACCACGCCGCCGGATTTAACCGGTGTCTGCCTGGTCAGGATTGGCGCGGAAAGCTTTTCGGGCGCCATTATCTTGGAGCGCACGATCACGAACGACTAACCGAAAGCGCCGTCCGGACGTCAGTCCGGGCAGTTGGGCAGGTACGCACCCCGGTCGCGCAGGGCGTGCTGCAAGGCCCTGATGTCGACCGCGCGGACATCGCCGTCCGCAGCCATGGCCGCGGCGATGCCGGCCGCCTGGCCGGTGATGTAACAGCCCGGCATGACCCGGATCGAACTTTGCATGTAGCGGTCCGTGCTGACACAGCGCCCGGCGGTCAGCACGTTGGCCAGGTTTTGCGGTACCAGGCAGCCATAAGGGATACCGTAGCTCTCGCCCTTCTTGTAGCGCAGCTCGGTGTGGTCCTTGAGGAACTGGTTGAAGCTGCCGATGTCGGGCTTGGCCGCGTGGATGTCGACCGGGTAGCTGTAACGTCCTATTTCGTCCAGGAACGACGACCGGCCGTGGAAATGCTCCAGGGTCAGAACAGCGTCGCCGACGATGCGGCGGGTTTCGCGGATGCCCATCATGGAAGCGGTCGTCACCAGTTCCATGTCCTCGTAGCCATCCAGGTACTGCTTGTAGTAGCGCTCGTATTCTTTGAGCAGCTTTCGGCTGTAGACCAGCGACTCGGTCAGGGACTTTTCGTCGGTGCCGTCGACCCCGAAAGCGTGGCCGATGTTGCCGCCGCCCAGGCTGCGCCCGACGCGCCACATGCCCGGCAGATGCCGGTCGGGCGTGGTGAAGACCTTGTCCGCGAACGCGTCGTCGAGCGAACGGCCATCGGGCTTCTTGACCCGCTTCCAGTCGATCCCCGCCCAGAGGCTGCACAGTGTGCCCGCCATCATGTTGGTGGTGTCGTCGCCCTTAAGGGTCGGCGCTCCGGCCAGGTAACAAAGCAGGGCATCGCCGGTCGCGTCGACAAAAACGCGCGCCGCGACCGAAAACAGGTCGGTCTTGCCGGCGAAGATGGCGTGGGTCACCCGGGTCTCTTCCTGGCGTACGGCGATCAGGCGGCTGACAAAGCGAAAAGCGATATCCGTTTCGGTCACCATCTCGTCGTAGACCCGTTTCAGGTTTTCCACCTGGATGGAGTAGGGATTGTTGACGGCCTTGTCGCTGATCGCGTTTAGCCGGTCGAAAAGCTCCTGGCCAAATCCGCCGGCCAGGAAGTGCTCGCCGTCGGTGAATTGCATGAACGCCGGGACCAGTCCGGCCGTGCCCAGTCCGCCAAAGCAGCTTTCCGCTTCGAGCAGGACGACCCGGGCACCCTGGCGGGCCGCCATGACAGCCGCGGCGACGCCGGCGGGACCGCCGCCGACAACGGCGATATCGGCCTCATAGGCAACCGGGACGGAACAGGAAAACGGGATGCTGGTCTGTGACATGGCTCGATCCTCCTCAATCTGGCCCTTTCAGGCCTTGTCCTGATTGTACCACCGCGCATGGACGAAGCCAACGCACGGCGCTACACGGTCACCTCGTATTGGCAAGATGTCCGCCGGCCTTCTTTGTAGAGCGCGTGCCAGGCCGGCAGCGTGACGATCTGCTTGAGATGCGCCCCGCAATACAGGCAAGTTTTCTGGGAGGCCAGGTTCTCGGGCGCGCACGTGATCAGGACAAAACCCATGTCATGCTTTCTGGCCAGAGCCAGAAGCAGCCGGCAGGCCTTGCCGGCGTAGTGGTTGCCCCGATAAGCCTCCCGAATGCCGTACCCGATGTTGCCGCCGTAGAAGGTGTTCTGGTTGTGGCCGACACGCAAATCGCACCAGCCGACCTCGGCCTGGTCGCTCAGCCGGACGATCTGGAAAAAATAAGCCGGCACATAGCCCTTTTCCGGCTGGGCCTCAACGGTCCGTTCCAGGCGCAAACAGATCTCGCCATCGCTTAAGTCACCGGTATCGAAAAACAACAACCCCACCTCGAATCAGCAGCAGAGCCCTTTCGTGTCAAAGTTCAATTCCCTCGGGGTAGAGCACCTCGGGTATCTCCACCGGCAGGCCGCTTACCTCAGACTGGGCGGCCGCTATGGCGATGGCCGCGCTGTCGCGGGCGCCCCGGACGCCCTTCATGGTCGGTTTACCAGCCTGCAGACACCGATAGAATTCGTCGATGATCCCGGTGTCGCCGCCACCATGCCCGCCGGCAGACTTGCCGGGATAAAAGATGCGCGGCTCTTTTTCGAAGCGCTTCCACAGCTTGATCTTGAAATTCTGCTCGTTGTCGTAAAAGGCCTCGAGCTTGCCCTTATCGCCGACAAACATAAATTCACGCGTGTATTCCGGCGTGAAATGGCATTCCATGTAGGACAGGCGGGCTCCGTTGGCATAGTCGACCAGAACAAGGCTGTTGTCCGATACATCGCATTCGCTGGCGAACGCGCAAAAGTCGGGCTTTTCGAAGCCGTCGGCGTCGGCCTCGATGAAATCGGGGCAGGTGGTGCGGATCTCACAGTCGCGGCAGCGCTTGTCGTTGGGCGCGTCGCCGCCGTAGACATCGAGTCCGCCTGACGCGTAGACCTTGCGCGGGGAGTCGCCGATCAGCCAGTTGGCCAAATCCAGCGAGTGGGTTCCCTTTTCCAGGATCAGGCTGATGATGTAGTCCTTGCGGCGCCTTGGCCCGTGAAAATAATACTGTCCGCCCACGGAGACATTATCGACAACGGTGCCGATGACAACCCGGCCGATTTCGCCGGCGTCGATCAGAGCCTTGCACGTCTGCATGAGCGTGCAGTAGCGCAGCTCCAAGCCGACCATGAACACCGTGTCACTGCCCCGCCAGGCCTCGATGATGCGGTCGCAGTCCGCGATGGTCTGTGCCATGGGTTTTTCCAGGTAGAGGTGCTTCTTTGCCTTGAGCACCTGGACGGCGCAGTCGGCATGCGCGAAATCGGGCGTTGCGACGACCACCGCGTCCAGTCCCGGGTGGGCCAGAAAGGCGTCGATGTCGGTGTAGCTCCCAACGTCGTGCTTAAGCAGCCCTTCGTCACCGAGCCAGGCGATGGCCGCGTCGACCTTATCCTGACGGATGTCGCACAGGCATTCGATCGTGAAAGGACCGTTGCGGACAAAAGCCGCACCGCCGAAGCGGACGCCGCGGCTGCCCAAGCCAAGAATACCAAGTCCAAATTGTCCGTTTTTCATAGATCCTCCTCAAGTCCCGGCCCGATTGAGCCAGCTGCTGCTGCAGGACCAGTATAACACCTTAACCTGTTAACCTGCATGGCGTACCGTTGGTCCCGATCTGGTAAAGCGCCAAAGATGATTTGTCGGATGTTGCGCGTTGCGGTAAAATGAGAGCGCAAAGAGGCATCGTCCGCCGGATAAGCCTTGCGGATCTTGTCGAAAAAATGCGAAAGGATCGTACTCTTTGGAGTACAAGGACAAAAACATGAAACTTGGTTTTTGTGGTGGCGTCGACCTGGCGTCCAGCATCCGGTCCTGGGGTTATGACTACGTCGAGCTGGCCCTGGCGCCGCTCGCGCAGCAGACCGACGAGGAATTCGCGGCCAGCCTCCAGACGCTCAGAGAAAGCGGGCTGCCCTGCCTGGCCTGCAACGTCTTCCTGCCGCGCTCGGTGCCGATCGTCGGTCCCGCGGTCAAGCGCGAGGATTGTCTGGCCTATGCCAAAAAGGCCGTCGGCCGGGCCGCCCAATTGGGCGCCAAGGTCATTGTGCTGGGAAGCGCGGGTTCGCGCAACATCCCGGCCGGCTTTCCCGGCAGCAAAGCGTTGGAACAGCTGCGTGACTTCGCGCGCATTGCGGCCGAGGAAGCCGCGGCGTACGGCATCACGATCGTGATCGAACCGCTAAACATGATCGAGAGCAACATCATCAACCGTGTCAGCGAGGGATTGCTGCTGGCGTTGGCTGTCGACCACCCCAACTGCAAGGTTCTGGCCGACACCTACCACATGCAGATCGAGCGCGAGGGGCTGGAAGCGCTGGCCCAGGCCGGCAGTGAGCTGCGCCACGTCCATGTCTCAACGTTCCTGGGCCGGAAAATACCCTTGGCGGCGGACAAAGAAGCGCTCAAAGCCCTGTTCAGCCAGCTCCAGGCCATCGGGTACGGCGGCAATGTCAGCATCGAGGCCGGTTTTCGCAACGACCAGGCTGCAGAGGCGACCGAGGCGCTCCAGGTCATGCGCGGCTTGCTGGCTTGAGCGGACGGCTAAGGGCAATATCCACAATCCGGGTCGGTTGCTTTTGCAATAAGGCCGGGTTGTGGCCATGCTATAATGAAAGGTGCCATCCGCCGTTTGCATGTTCACGGGCGCGAAGGCAAGCTTAAGGAATGTCCTTTAGCAACGATAAAGAAAAGAGGGATACCCCATGATCACCGGTGCACAACTGTATACCATCCGCCAGTACATCCAGACCGAGCCGGACATCGAGCGGTCCATGAAGCGAATCGCCGACATCGGCTACAAAACCGTGCAGATCTCAGCCATCGGCAAGATCGCGCCGGAGCGCCTGCGCGAAATCTGCGACCAGAACGGCCTCAAGATCGTGCTGACCCACACGCCGCCCGACCGCATCCTGTACGAGACGGACGCCGTCATTAAAGAGCACGATATCCTCGGCTGCGACTATATCGGCATCGGCGGCATGCCGGACAAGTACCGCATGTACGACTGGGTCGAGATGTTCGGCGTCGATTTTCGCGAACCAGCCAAGAAAATTGCGGCAGCCGGCAAACTGTTCATGTACCACAACCATGATTTCGAGTTTGGCCGCTTCGGCAGCAAAAACCTGATCGAACACCTGGTCGACATGTTCGGACCGGACGAGCTGGGGTTCACCCTCGACACCTACTGGGTCCAGGCCGGCGGCGCCGATGTCATCCAGTGGATCAACAAGCTGAGCGGACGGCTGCCCGTGATCCATCTCAAGGACATGGCCATGGTCAACCGCGAGCGCAAGATGGCCCCGATCGGCAGCGGCAACCTCAATTGGACGGGCATTTTCGACGCCTTTGCCAAGGCCGGCACCAAGTACATGATGGTCGAACAGGATACCTGCGACGGCAGCCCCTTCGATGCGCTTAAATCCAGCTACGAGTTCCTGGCCGGCGCGGGCTACCGCTGAAACCGGGTCACATATCAAAGCGGCACGCCGCGCAAGATAACGGAGGATAATTATGACCAAACAAGTCAAGCTGGGCATCATCGGCCTGGGTAACATGGGAACGGGCCACGCCCGCAACATCATGGAAGGCAAAATTCCTGACATCGCACTGACCGCGGTTGCGGATATTGACCCCGCCCGCCTGCAGTGGGCCAAAGAGAACCTGCCGGAAGGCATCGCCCTGTTCGCGACCGCGGATGAGCTGATGGCCAGCGGCACCTGCGAGGCGGTCCTGATCGCCGTTCCGCACTATGAGCATCCGACCCTTGCCGTCGCGGCCATGAAGCAGAAACTGCATGTCATGGTCGAAAAGCCGGCCGGTGTCTATACCCGCCAGGTCCGCAAGATGAACGAGTTCGCCGAAAACGCCGGTGTGGTCTTCGGCATGATGTTCAACCAGCGCACCAACCCCGTGTACCGCAAGATGCACGAGATCATCCACAGCGGCTCGATGGGCGCGATCAAGCGCACCAACTGGCTGATCACCAACTGGTACCGGACCCAGGCCTATTATGACTCCGGCAGCTGGCGGGCCACCTGGGCCGGCGAAGGCGGCGGCGTCCTGCTCAACCAGTGCCCGCACAACCTGGACCTTTGGCAGTGGATCTGCGGCATGCCCAACAAAGTCCATGCCTTTACCCATAACGGCAAATGGCACGACATTGAAGTCGAAGACGACGTGACCGCTTATGTTGAGTATCCGAACGGCGCGACCGGCGTCTTTATCACCAGCACGGCCGACGCACCCGGCACCAACCGGTTCGAGGTGATGCTGGAATGGGGCAAGCTGGTCTGCGAGAATGACAAGCTGACCCAGTACCTCCTGGCAGAGAACGAGCGCGAATTCTGCAAGACCTCGCCCAAGGGCTTCGGCTCCCCGGCGGTGACGGTCAACGAGATCGCCCTGGAAGGCGAGAACCTGCAGCATGTCGGCGTCCTGCGCGCCTTCGCCGATGCGATCCTGCGCGGCGGCAAGCTGGTCGCCGAGGGCCAGGAAGGGATCAACGGATTGACGTTGTCCAACGCCATGCACCTGTCCAGCTGGCTGAACCGGTCGATCGAGCTGCCTCTTGACGAAGACCTGTTCCTGGACGAACTGAACAAGCGCCGCGAAACGTCACGGCTGAAAGAGACCAAGGCAGTCCATTTTGACACCAGCGGATCCTACGGCTCCAAGCCCGTCAAGTAAGCGATATAACAACAAACCAAAAGCCCCGGGGAACGATCTCTCCGGGGTTTTTTAATGGCCGATAAACAGCTGGACGGCGCCATCAAAGCCGTTCGAGCGACAAAATCCGATCCCCACGGTTGTAAAGGCTGGATTCAAGATGTTTTCCCGGTGGCCATCCGAAGCCATCCAGCGCCCGATCACATGCTCTGGCGTATAAGCGCCGGCGGTCCCTCGCCAGATGTTCTCTCCCGCGGTCCTGTAGTCAATCCCTTCCAGTACGGTGAAGCAGTCGCTGCCGTCCGGGCGCGTGTGGGAAAAAAAGGTATTGATCTCCTCAGCCCGGATGGCCGCTGCTGCCAGTAACGCGCTTGAGGGTTCCCGCAACAACGGCACCCCGGCCTTTTGGCGTTCCAGGTTGGTCAGGCGAAACAATTCGGCGATCCATTGTCCTTCGGTAAGACCTGCCGCCGCAGTCGGAGACGGTGTCGCGGTCGGTACAGCGGTCGGCGTCGCCGTTGGTATTCTGGTCGGTGTGACCGTCGGGGCCACCGTTGGCGTGCTTGTCGGCGTCGCTGTTGGTTTACGGGTTGGCGTAACTGTCGGGGCCATCGTTGGCATGTTTGTCGGTGTCGGTGTTGGTTTACGGGTTGGCGTAACCGTCGGCAGCAACGTTGGCGTTGGGTTGTTCGTTGGCGTCGCCGTTGGCTTATTGGTTGGTGTGACCGTCGGTGACGCGGTCGGCATGGCTGTTGGCATGTTTGTCGGATCTTGTGTGGGGCTGTTCGCCGGTGTCGCCGTCGCTGTCATCTGACTTGTCGGTGCTGTCGGCAAGCTGGACGTGCTTGTTCGTTCCTGACATCCGGTTAAGAGCAGGATAGACACAGCCCAGATCAGGATCAGACAAGTCTTGAACGGGCTGTCTTTTTGCCATTTCGGACAAATGTTATTGCTTTGCAACCATCTGCTTTTTTTGGCATATTTTTGTCAGTACGATGTTCGTTTGGGCAGGTTTGAAGCAAAATCTTCGGCCAGATCATAAATCCAGCCGTACCGCTCCGCTAAACGCAGCGTGGTGAACTTGGGGCGAACCTCCTTGCCAAAGGCGATCGCATCGTAGGTGTCCTGAACCGAATAACCGAGCTGGTCCGGATAAGCCGGACCGCCCATCGCCAGGATTTTGTCGCGCGCGACCGGCAACAAGGTCTTAAACCGCTCGACACTGGCAAACCCAAAGTGTTCCATGGCCCATGTCAGCTGGCGCTTCTGTTCCTCCCATTCGGCGCCCTGCGGCGGCTGGGACGGATTGATCGCCAGGGCATGGCCCGCCAGGGAACCGTAGACACGCCGGACCTCTTTTTCCCAGATTACGGGTGCGAGTGTCGGTTTTTGGCGGGGCATCTGGCCGTCCTGAAAGAGGCGCAGATACATCGCCATGCTGATCAGGGTCCCGATACCCACCTTGTCGCCGTGAAGGCTGCCCTGGCGATGCATCTGGATGTCGCGCATTTCCAGGAGATGGGAGATGTGGTGTTCACCGCCGGAAGCCGGACGGGTGCTGCCCATCAGCTGCATGCCCATCCCGGTCAGAGCCAATGTCTCCATGAGTCGCGCACAAGCTTTTGCCTTGTTCGCGAAGGCCTGCTCGGTCATGTCCTCCTGTTCCACCAGGTCGTCAGCCAAGTCCAGGCAATCCTGAGCAGCCCGGTCGACCAGGGCGGCGATCAGGGGGCAATAATCCTCATCTTCGGCCGCCAGGGCCAGCCGCCAGTCAAGGATGGCGATCAGCTTGGCCAGGATGTCACCGAACCCGGCGGCGGTCATCTTCTGAGGCGCCCGGGCCAAAACGGCAGCGTCGTAGAAAATGCCCTCGGGTGCGACCGCCGGGTAGGTCGCCTTGAACCCGTTGACCAAAAGGGGGGCCGATCCGGAAGCGAAGCCATCCACAGAGGCTGCCGTCGCATAGGAAACGAACGGAATGTTTGTCATAAAACTGTTATATCGCGTGACATCGGTCAAGGTTCCGCTGCCGCACGTCACCATGAAGTCAGGCCGCTGGGACAGCGCGGTCAGCAGGCTTCCCAATGCCTGCTCATCCGCATGCAGATCCGTCCTGGTAAAGACGATCGATTGGGGGTGGTAACGCTCAAGACCTTCCATGAGCGCATCGCCGGCAGCAGCCTTCGTGTTCTCATCCATCACGACCAGGCAGCTCCCTTTTAGGCCAAGCTCAGAAAGGTAATCTGAGATACCATGCGCCATGTCAGGTTTTTCTTCCATCATGCGTGTATGCAGCTGATGCACCCTTCCGCAGGCCGGGCATTTCGTGCCCGGGTGCTGTTTTCTATCTGGTCATCATATTGGCCCCAAAGTAGCCGGGCGCAATGTGGGCAAGTGCGTTTATATACAGATTCAGGTGGGGAATCGATAAGCTTCTTGACTTCTTCTTGACATCTTGGGCATTTCATCCGCTTTTCACCTCCATGGATAATCATTCCAGTTCAGATGAGTAAAAACTTTTGAGTCTCCGCGACTCTTCTATAATCTCCTGTACGCAGTTCGGCAAGGTGCTAAAATGGCCGCCCCAACGGTTATCGAAGAACCGGCCAGCATTAGTTATGATTCGTTCGTACTTTGCTATTTGTTCATCCACATTATCGATTAAATTGTCTGCCATCCGAGACAGACGCTCGTTCTCGGCTTCAAGGTCGGCTACTTGCTCGCTTAGTTTCATAGTCGCCCTCCCTAAAGGTCGGAGCTTACGCCCCGACCTGTCCTAACTCATGCAGATGTCTGGTTATTTCGCTCTTTTCGTTCCCAGATAGCTCTGCCCATGGCTTGGTGTACTTTTCATCTATGAACTGTAGGAAGTCCTCGGTAGTCATTCCGGCTTTTTCAGCCATTTTGATTACTGCAGGAGGAATCTCCCCGGTGTCAACGACCTCCCCGGTTTCCGGATCAGCAGGGGTCTTGCTTGCTTCTTCC
>ENA-UOUL01005789-UOUL01005789.1-bioreactor-metagenome-genome-assembly--contig:-NODE-5789-length-10465-cov-3.829515_pt1 | contig 10465 bp, 7 predicted proteins | sample MGYA00249838_ERZ747220 | MGnify/ENA primary metagenome ERZ747220 (study PRJEB28778, sample SAMN05720191) | bioreactor metagenome | isolation source: Anaerobic biogas reactor | place: USA:Washington...
CTATAATGGTGTGGCACATTATATAAAGAAGTACATCCCTAATCGTGAGGACTATGAACAGTTTAAGTTCCGGATGATCAATGGGGAAAGTGTGCGCTTTCTTGCACGTGTTCGCGTTGCTGTTGATGTCAAGACGGGTAAAACTCTATTTGAGCTACCTGACTTTGGAGGAACAAAGACGGGTGCAGGTGGCGAGGTTGCCAATGATGTCGTTAGTAGATGGCAAGATACATTGCTCCGCGAAAGCGAAAACTGGGGGATAATCGATCTCGTGTGGGAGCAGGATTTTGCCAAGAAACCGCCCCGTGGGTATATCAAACTGATAGGTTATCAGCCCTTCTGTCCTTACAACGTGGATTTGGAGTTCTATAGAGAAGCCCGTCTTAGTTTTACCACAGAGGAGTGGCTTGATTTGCTTATCTCTGCGGTAGATTATAACCCCGACGGCTACGATACGGAAGAACAAAAGATGTTCTTTATCCGCAGGCTACTACCATTTGTTGAAAGGCGTGTAAACCTGATTGAACTTGCACCTCGTGGCACAGGAAAAAGCTATGTATACGAAAAAATCAGTAAACGTGGATGGGTTGTTTCAGGTGGTACAATTTCAAGAGCCACCCTGTTTTATGACAATAATCTGAAAACCGCTGGGCTTGTAACTCGTTTCGACTATGTAGCTTTTGATGAAATACAAAATATGAAATTCCTTGAACCAGCCCAAATACAGGCGGCACTTACCACCTATATGCAAGATGGCATTGTAAAAGGATTTGATTCTGAGATTCCTGCAAGTTCAGGAATAGTTGTTTTGGGCAACATTGAAGCGGAAAAGTTTAATACGCAGGTAAATATGGTTGATGCCATCAATCCGATTTTTCGCAAAGCAGAGACTCTTGACCGAATACATGGCTTCATTCCAGGGTGGAAGATACCAAAGTTCCATCAAAACTTGGTTGCCAAAGGTTGGGCGCTTAATACCGAATATTTTGCCGAGGTACTGCATTCACTGAGAGATGAACTTGATTATTCATCCTTAGTAGATTCGTGCCTTGCAGTCCCACCAAAAGCATACAAGCGTGATCTTGATGCTATTGCTCGCTTATGCACTGGGTTTGTAAAATTACTGTTTCCGCATGCAAAAACCAGTGCAGATATTCCGAAGGACGAATTTGTAAAGTATTGCCTTGAACCTGCAAAGGCTATGCGCCAAGTGATAAGAAATCAGCTTCATGTTATTGCGCCGAAAGAATATGACAATCCTGCTGTGCCGGATATCCAGTATAAAGACTAAGAAATGGATGGTGAAAGCCTTGATATACGCCGACAATGCTGCTACGACTAGAATATCAGATTTAGCGTTTGAAAATATGCTCCCGTTCTTACGTGAGCAATATGGCAATGCCTCCAGTCAGTATTCATTTGGTGCTAAGTCAAAAAGAGCCATTGAGCAGTCACGGCGGCAGGTTTCTGAAGCTATTGGTTCTAAACCGTCCGAGATTATTTTTACTTCTGGTGGCTCTGAGGGAAATAGTTGGGTATTGGAGAGCATTCCTTCCCTGTTTCAAGGTGAACGGATTCATGTCGTCACATCTGCAATAGAACACCATTCTATACTTAACACCTGCCATTCCCTTGAGGAGCGAGGCGCTGAGGTGACCTATTTGCCTGTTGACACGAACGGTTGTGTTTCTGTCGGTGATGTTGAAGCCGCGCTTCGCCCGAATACCAAACTAGTGTCGATAATGTTGGCGAACAATGAGATTGGCACTATTCAGCCGATTTCACAGATTGGAGAACTTCTCCGCAGACATAATGTCCTGTTTCATACCGATGCGGTGCAAGCCATTGGACATCTTCCAGTAGATGTTGCAGCTTTGAATGTGGACTTCCTGACGGCATCTGCGCACAAATTTAATGGGGCGAAAGGAACAGGTTTTCTATACAAACGATCTGGGCAGACATTGTCGCCGTTGATGTTAGGTGGCGGGCAAGAATACGGGATTCGGGCTGGAACTGAGAATGTTGCCGGAATAGTCGCGGCCGGTTACGCCATAGAGGAAAGCGTTTGTGAAATGACCGAAAGAGCAAAGCACTTAAGATCAATGGTTGATAAAACGGTTAACGGAGTAAAAGATAAAATCCCCTTTGTAAGAATTAATGGAGATTGTGAAAACCGACTGCCGGGATTGGTTAATCTCTGCTTTGAAAACATTTCAGGAGAATCCCTTATGCATATTCTTGATTTGAAAGGAATATGTGTATCTAAAAGTTCGGCCTGTAATTCCGGTAAAGATGAAGCATCACATGTGCTACTTGCACTTGGGTTATCTGAGAAACAAGCAAAATCCAGTATTCGCATATCATATGGAAAATACAACTGTATTGATGAGGTAGAAAAAGTTGTAACGACTATTGTTGATGCTTACACAAAGATAATTGCTTGTGCCGATTAGAGATGTTCCTCGAGCTCACTATTCCAGTCAATCAATACGAGGCATCAAGCGTTAAGAGTTTCAACGATCACTTCCTCCCCTATCTCAAATGCCTATTAATCATCAATCCCTCCCTCAACCCGCTTGGATATCGGTAGAATTTTGTTATTCAATCGGACCGGCCTGTCTTGATAACTCCGGATTGGGGTGTCTTATTTGTTCCGGATACCCTGTCTTGATTGACCGGAATACTCATCACCCGATGGGAGCAGTATACAAAGGGCGTGGTTGAGTTCGCTGCACAAACGGACAACCTTCAGGAATATCATTGATATAATGTTTTCTTCACCCCACCACCAACTTATTCGTCTTCTTCAAATACTTCGCAGGAATTGCCCGGTCGAGCTTCCAGGTGACGTTCATCGGGCGTGATCCTTCGTGCTGGACATAACTCGCCGTGCCGAGGTAGGTGTAAGGAGCAGCTCCGCCATGCAAGTGGTCGGTTTTGAACTCGCGGACGAAGAGAGCGATCCGGCTGCCATTGTCCTTGTGATGGATATATCGCTTGCCAGTTGGTGAGGTGTCGGATGTGGTGCTTTGGCTCTGCCAGTGGAAGAGTGTGTCGCTGATGGAGTAGTCGTTGTACATCGTGGTGGGGGAGTAGTCTTTTTCGCTTTTATTGAGGGTAATGAAGAAGATGTCGAGGTTCTTTTCGGGCAGATATTTGACGCCTTCGCGAACGGTGGAGGGTTTGTCGAAGTCGAGCGCTAGGAGGATTTGGTCGCGCGTGTAGGTGCAGTGGAGGTCGAGGGGACAGTCGAAGCCGAGGTCGACGGGCGCATCGATGAAGTCGATGCGGTTGTAGTTGTAGGTAAGTAAGGCGCGTAGCTCGGCGCAGAGGACGGGGTTTTCGCGCACGCGGCGCAGACCGTCGAGGGGTGTGGTGAAGCCGCAGTCTTCGGCGGATTTTTGATAGAGGGTGTATTGGAACATCTGGAGCATACGCTGCTCGGCGTCGCTTTGGGGTGTGATATCTTCGCTTAAGGCGCGCAAGAGAAAAGTGATCAGGCGACGCGAGTCGATCGTTGCGAAGCGGGGGAAGGCTTTGGTGAGGATTTCTTCGAGGGGCTCATCGAATTCGGGAATGACGTCGGCGCGAGCGCTGAGGCGCGAAAAGCTGGAGAATTTGTAGATCGCGCGTGGTTCGATGTGATAGTGCTCGAGAAATTCGGAGAAGCCGAGCGGCTTTCCGGTGTCTTCTTCGAAGCTGGCGATGCGCGAAATGAGGCCGGCGGTGTTGCCGTAGGAGGCGCGGATGTTTTCGAGAATGTGGGCGACGGCTTTCTTTTCGAGCTGGATATAGCAGCCTTTTGGGGCGGAGATGAATCCGTTCTTGATTTCGCGCGTGACGCTGTGGTTGGTGTTGGATAGAAGCGCGGCGAATTTGTCCTCGAAGTTGTAGCGCTTGTTTGCCTGGCCGATGAAATCGAGCACGGTGAGGCACTCCTTGTCTTCGGCGAGGCGCAGGCCGCGGCCGAGCTGCTGCAGGAAGATCGTCAGCGATTCGGTGGGGCGGAGGAAGAGGACGGTGTTGACCTCGGGGATGTCGACGCCTTCGTTATAGATATCGACGACGAAGATGAAGCGGACTTCGCCGGAGACCAGGCGCTGCTTGGCGGTTCGACGTTCGTCATCCGGCGATTGGCCGGTCAGACACAGGGACGGGATGCCACGCTCTTGGAAAAAATCGCACATGAAATTCGCGTGCTCGATCGAGACGCAGAAGCCGAGACCTTTGACGTCGTTGATGTCGGTAATGTACTTGAAAAGCGAGGTCGCAATTTGATCCGCGCGGCGCTGAGCAATGATGCCGCTGAGGGTATAGATTCGAGATAGTTCGCCTTTATCGTAGCCGCCAACACTCCATTTGAGATCATCGAGATCGACGGTGTCGGTGACACCGAAGTATTGGAATGGGCAGAGCAGCTTACGCTCGATGGCTTCCGGAAGGCGGATTTCTGCAGCAATGCGATCACCAAAGTACGATAGAACACTCTTTCCATCCATGCGCTCTGGTGTCGCAGTGAGCCCGAGAAGAATGCGCGGTTGATAATACTCAAGCAGTTTCTGATAGGAAGGCGCCGCCGCATGGTGGAACTCATCGACGACGATGTAGTCGTAGAAGTCGGCGGATGTTTTTCGAGCGAAATCCTGAGAGCGGAAGGTCTGAATGGATAGAAATAGATGGTCGATGGTATCCGGCCGATATCCTCCAACGAAAATCTCGCCGAAGTTTGGATCCTTGAGAACGGCCCGGAATGTGTAGAGGCTCTGCTTCAGAATTTCCTCGCGATGCGCGACGAAAAGGAGACGACAGGGCTTGCCGGGATTCTGTTTTCGAAAGCGTTTATAGTCCAGCGCCGAGATGACGGTCTTGCCCGTCCCGGTCGCCGCAACGATCAGATTACGGTAAAAGCCACGCACTTCGCGCTCGGCTTCGAGTCGATCAAGAATTTCCTGCTGGAAAGCGTACGGGGCAATGTCGAGCGTGAAGGCCTCTATGTTATTCGCCTCGTGATAGCGCTCGGCCTTGAGCGCACGCGCGAGACGCTCCCTTTGATCCTCCGCATAGTATTCAAACTCGCTCGAATTCCAGTAACTTTCAAAAGTCGCTGCGATCTTGTCGATCGTCTCCGGCAGGTCTTTTCGGGTGACTTTGACATTCCATTCGAGGCCGCTGGAGATCGCTGCGTTCGAGAGATTCGAGGATCCGACATACGCGGTCGTGAAACCACTCTCGCGATAGAAAACATAGGTCTTGGCGTGAAGCCGCGTCCTTTTCGTGTCGTAGCTGACCTTGATTTTTGCGTTGAGAAGTTGTCGCAGTTCCTCGATCGCCTTGATGTCCGTCGCGCCCATATACGAGGTCGTGATGATGCGAAGCTCGCCGCCCCGCTCCGTGAACGCGCGCAGGTCGTCGATGATCAGGCGAAGGCCGCTCCACTTGATAAAGGAGACGAGCATGTCGATCCGGTCCGCCGAGGCGATCTCCTTTTTGAGCTCCGAAAACATCTGCGGCTCATGAATCGCGCCGGTAAAAAGCGAGCTTCGAGCGATTGAGGTTTCGGGGCGAGGGATCTTAATGCTCTCTTGGATTGCGTACACACTATTGTGCTTATTTAAAAGGGCCATCAATTGCTCGGCGCGGGCATCCACCGAAAGCAAATTAACCTCTGTATTGCCGGTCGCATCCGCAAGAATCTGAACGATTCGATTGGCGACATCCACTTGTGCCCGAAGGTCGCCGCCTTGATCTTTAACGTCGTCGAGGCTCTTTTCGAGGATTTCCGTGATATACCGGGAAAGGATTTTCGACGCCTCTGCGGCATCAATCGGCAGGGTCTCAATGTAATGTTCCGAATCTCCATCGATGGCTTGGCCAAGGACTTTGCTGATAACTTGCTCGTACAGTCCGGGTGTTAACATAAGGTGCCTCCCACTAAAGATGCATATTGAGTTTCAGTCCTTCAGAAAACCCATTCGGATACCGGTAGATTTTTCTCTTTCGGTCGAACGTCGGATTCGTGTTGTGAATGATGCCGTGGTGATTGGGGCAGAGGATGAGTTGGTTGGTGGCGTCATTGTTGAGGCTGGTTACGAAGTAATCGATGTGGTGGGCTTGGGCGACATGCGTGCTGTATTCCTCGCCGATGAGATTGCCGCAGATTTGGCATCGGTATTCGTAAAGGAGCTTGAGATTGTCGCCGATCTTTCTGTTTATTTTTCGAACTTTGGTCAGAAGGGGAGTCTCGAAAAGGACCGCGGTTTCATTCTTCACATCATAATTGAAGCCGGGTTCCAGAAGCACTTCCGGCTTGTCTTTTACGATGTTGTACAGTTCAATCATGGCGTCCCGGGTGATGGCCTCGAGCACATAGGTATCCTCATATTCCGTCGTGTAGATCGCGAGGTACTCCTCTTGGCCTTCCGGCAGCCGGATCATCGACCGGTCCCCGGGGTCCCGCGCCGCCCTTTTCGCGACGAAGAAATCATAGCTCTTTTCGAAAATGACTCTGAGCGCGTTCGCCGGCTCGCCGCCCGGGGCATAACGGATCTGAAGTATGTCCGTCTTGCGGTTGTGCTTCTCCGAGAGATTCAGGCTGTTGATCTTCGCCGGATAACTCTTGCCGTCCAGAAAGAGGGTGATGTCGCGGGTCTCGCCCCTACGAAGGAACCGCCCCATATTCCGCCCGAAAATGACCTGATTTTCGAGCGGGATCGCAACCCCATCGGTCAATAGCGACCAGTCCACGGTCTTCTTATACACGTAGTTCTCGGACGATTCCATGTTCGCGTTCCTCATTCGAACTCAACTGAAACGATTGGAGAGGGGGAAGTCGCAATGGGAGGGCACTCTGTAAATAGTATAGCGCAACCGGAGTCGGTTAACTCAACAATAAATTGCATCTGTTTCATTGGGAGTATATTCTAAAAGTAAGCAGTGATGGTGTTTTCGTGCTTTTGGGGTTTGCGGGATCAGGCGAGTTGGCGCCGGGGAGGTTTGCATGTTGAATGAAGCCGGTCGGGTTGGGATGAAGCCGATTTTTCTTCGCGGAGGACAAGAGGAGGTCGAGATCGAAAAGATCGAGTATCAACAGCCGCAACCGATCCTGTTGAATGAAGCTTGGTACCAGGACCTTCTTCATCGGCATCCGTATCTTCTGCTCGCCAATAAATTCGATTTTGAGTATGAGCCGATCTCGATCGGAACGGAATATGTGACGACGCACGGTAAGTATATCGATAATCTGTTTGTCACGAGGGACGGCAGGATCGTGCTGGTCGAGGATAAGTTGATTCGAAATTCGAGCAGTCGCACGGTCATTGCGCAGGCGATCGACTATGCGCAGGATTTGCAGAAGTGGAGCTATGAAGATCTCGATGAGGCTTTTCGCAAGCAAGATATCGCGGAGGGCGATGAAGGGCTTTTCGAGTATGTTAATCGTAAATCCGGGGGCAATGTCGAGCGTGCGGAATTTGTCGGAGCAGTTTCCAAAACGCTTAAGACGGCCTCGTTTCTGATTCTGATCGCCGGCGATAAGATCCACATCGAAGTGGAGTATATGGCGGATTTCCTGAACCGCTACACGACGATGAATTTTCGCATCGGGCTTTTGGAACTGGAAGTGTATGTCACCGAGGATGAGGATTGGATCGTGGTTCCCTACCTGACGATGAAGACGCAGGTCATCGAAAAGCTATATGTCCGGGTGGAGGGCGTCGAGCACAATGAGGAGGCGATCATCGAGGTTCTTCCGGAGGAACACGCGGAGTCCGGGGCTGTGAAACGAACAAAGCGTAAGCCCGCTTCGCCGAAAGACCAGTTGTCGGACGAAGAACTCTATAGCCAGATCGAAGGTCAGGGGCAGGAAGTCCTCAATACCGGGCTTCGCGAGGGGATTCAGGGGATCGTTGATGATATCCGGAATAATCAGCTGGACGGGTATGTTTTGAGCAGAACAAAAACGGCCTTCACGTTTCATCTTCAGATTTCTTCGCTGGTTCGTTCCTGTTCTATGTTGCATATATTTGTGGACGATGCCCGCTTTTACAAGCAGATATTTGAAGGCGTATTACTGGCCAGTGGCCTGGACTCGGAGGTAGCGGATCGACTGGTTAATGATTATGTGAACTTCCTTGAAACCAGGTTCTTCGCGACAACGGGCAAATCGGATGTAGTTATCAGCGACCTCAATTTACTGGTGGAAAAAAAGGGCGTTCTCTTTGCCAAACTCCGGGAAATCGCCGAGGCGATCGACGAGGCGGTGCGGACGCATTAGAATAACCCCAAAGGCAGACTGAATCTAATAAGCCACGAGTAGATGGCAGGTCCAGTATGAAAAAGTTGAAGGCTGCCTGGGAAAAATCGATTTTCAGGAGCCCGAGCGATTCTATTTTGTCTGATCTGAGAAAGAAGTTTTTTCGATTTTAATAAGGTCTTTTCTCAACAAAGAGGTATCGTGCCGATGTTTTTCGCGAGGTATTGATATTCGTGTCTCTTTTTTTTCAATCATTATTGCGATGAAGATTTAGGAGAATACGATTCCATTTCCTGAAGATATTCCGCGATCGGAACGTCTGCGGGAAGTAATTGAAATTGCGTGAGTTCATGGATGCGGACCCATTGATAATCATCGTGTACGTGCAGGCAAGGGTCGCCGGAAAGGATGGTGACTCGATAGGCCATGAGACGGATGGCGCCGGTGTCGTAGCGGTGGATGTTTTCGGTCAGCTTTTCGCCAATCTCGGCGTCGATTTCGAGTTCTTCGAATAATTCGCGTTGGAGCGCGCGCTCCGGGGATTCGCCGGGCTCGACTTTGCCGCCCGGAAATTCCCACCCGCCGGCGTGCTTTTCGCCCGGGGCTCTTCGGGTGAGGAGCACGTGGTTGTTTTGGAGGATGATGGCGGCGGTGACGTCTTTCATGGGGCCTCCGGGGGAGAAGGTGTTTCATTTATTATAGCGCAATAAAGAATCGGGTCTGCTCGAATAACAGACTACTTTTCTTTTCGCCCCAAAATAAAAACTCCCTTGTTTGAACTTTTCAGCTTTTCGAGTGTCAATCCATTTTTCCGGAATAATTGGACGACATCTTCTTTGGCTTTGTCAAAGATCTCTCCTCCAAAGGAATAGGCTGCGAGCAATTCTCCTCCCGGTTTTAATACTCGTACCGCCTCTCCCGGATAGACGGGTGCATTGGATGTTACAACCAGATCGAATTCATTGTCCGGATAATCCAGCTTCCTTGCATTACCGGTCCTGAATCTTATGTCGGAATAGCCGGCTTCTTCTGCTTTCTTTCTTGATATCCGGATCATTTCAGGGCTTAAATCCACTGCTTCAATCCGGGCATCTTTAAAAGAAGCGGCAACCAAAAGCGCCGCAAAACCTGTGCCGGTGCATATGTCCAATATTTTACCGGGCTCATTTCCAACATGAGTTAAGCCGTCCAGGAAGGCTGCCTTGTAATCGATGCCGCTTTGCTCCATTTTCTTGTCATAAGAACGACTTACTTTTTCCGGGAAGACTGCCATCGCTTTAAGAAACAACCTGGATTCCATGATCTTGGGATGTTTTATAACCATCCGGATCAGCGGCGTCATCAAGATGTTCTTGATTTTAAACAGATCAATCATTATAGCCTCCGTTCCTGAATACTTTTATGCGTTGCATCTTTCTTTTTTCGGGTTGAGGTTTCAAATCCTGTTCTTTTTGCCGGGGTGGGGGTTTCAAATCCTGTGTGTCACCCGATGGGAACAGTATACTCTTTAATGCTCGCCGAATTTGATAAGCAGTGGAAGGCTATGCATATGGATGTTTATAAGAGCATTATCACCGGCTTGGAGGAAGCCGCTTCATATGAGAAGGGCAGGATTAAGGCAAGAACCGTGAAATGCACAGTAAATCCCGCCCCTGAATTTAATGCGCAGGAAATCAAAAGCGTACGGAATTCTCTTCAGATGACGCAAGCTACTTTTGCTGCCGTAATGGGGGTTTCGATCAAAACAGTAGAAGCATGGGAAGCCGGCAGAAATGTGCCGATCGGGACCGCCCGCAGGATGCTGAGCCTGCTTCAAGCCGACCCGGCGCTTCTTAAACGGTACAATATCGTTTCCGGGTAGAAGATGCGACAGAAATGAGGCACAAATGAAGTTGATTCGGCTTGCCCATTTCTCAGGTAATCCGCATTGACCGGAGGTTATCGAAAAAGAACGCCACATCGAACTGCGATGATTTTTACAGAGGCCTTGTGAAAAAACAGGGCACATTATTTTTATAAGCGATCGATTGCAGGAGCCTTATTCAGAAAATCTTTATGAATGAGAAGACAATGGCTCTTCACCTGATTCCGTGAAACACAGAATCATTGTTTTCTGCGACGAGAGCGATGATGCGTACGAGAAGCGATCATCCGGAGGCGAATACCGACTAAATCGCCGAAATGCTTCGTTTAGTAGGTAATCATTAATCAAAA
>ENA-UOUL01005796-UOUL01005796.1-bioreactor-metagenome-genome-assembly--contig:-NODE-5796-length-10456-cov-4.774448_pt1 | contig 10456 bp, 8 predicted proteins | sample MGYA00249838_ERZ747220 | MGnify/ENA primary metagenome ERZ747220 (study PRJEB28778, sample SAMN05720191) | bioreactor metagenome | isolation source: Anaerobic biogas reactor | place: USA:Washington...
GCAGGAAGAGGGGAAAGAAGGCCACGAAAAACAGGACGACCTTCGGGTTCGTGAGGCTCACCGTCAGGGCCTGCCGGAAGTAAACCGAAGCCGGTTTCCTGGGTTCGACCGCGGTCCCATCATCGGTCGCGCGTGCACGCAGCAGGTGGAATCCCATCCAGCACAGGTAGCCCGCGCCGAACCACTGCAGTGCCTGGAAGAAGACCGGGTTGGCATTCATGATTGCAGCCAGCCCGGCCACCGCAGCGACCATATAGATGAAGTCGCCGCTGAGGGTGCCCATCACCGCGCCCAGTCCCGCGCGGAGCCCATTTCGTGCAGTGGCGTTCAGGATGGTGAGCGTGCCCGGCCCCGGGATCAGCTGGAATACGACGATCGCAGCGATGAAGCTAGTATAGTTTTGGATGCCGAACACCACTCCACCTCAGATGTTAGCCTTCGCGCTCGGTTCCCCGATGCCACGAGCCGATCTCAATGCAGCGTATCTCACCGCCGCCACTCGTTAAGCCAGTGAACCTGACCGGTCCAGTGGTCCGCAGTCGTGTGGGTCAGCGCACGATCAAGCGCGTCGATCAACTCCGGAAGCGCCCAACTTCGCTGTGCAGCCAGGATTATGCCACCGTGCAGTGGGTAGATGGCTGCCAACGCCGTGAAGTCCCGAATGTTGAATGTGAAGAGACACCGTCCCTGGGCTGTTGCACCGAGAAGCTGGTCTTCATCGCTGGCATCTGCCGGCATCCAATCGCAGGGGGTGCGCGATACATCGTGGCCGCGCGCGGCGAGGGCTTGCTGTAGCGAGCGGATCAACGTGTCGGCATCCAGGTGCAATCTGCTCTCCGGCACCATTACACCTTGTCGTCCAACGCGGCCGGCTCAGTAAGCTGTTCTGCGGCCAGGTTTGCGTCAATTTCGTCACGGTGTGTTTCGTAGAAGGCCAGGGCCTCGCGCACAGTCCCTTCGGCCTGGCCAAACTCTTCTGCAACCTGAGCGGGTGAAAGCCCCCATCGCTTCGCGGCCACCACTAGTGTCTGCACGCGCAGTCCACTGCCGCGGAGCACCGGCTCGGGCCAGCCAGCAGCGCCGCGACGATAGGTGATCTGTGGGTAGATTGGGTCGTCGAGGTGCTGCTTCAGGCTACCCACCTTTTCGGAGACGGCCCAGAGAATGAACTGGTTCAGCGAAACGCCTTGCTCCGCCGCAAGTTCTTCAGCCTCACGTTTGAGTTGCGTGGGCAAATTAAGCGCGTATCTTCCCATCGCAGCAGTCCCTTTCAGTTGTCGCGAACTGTTTTTCTCGTAATGATATCATATATAACATCATATGCGATATAATTAGCCATGTCAACAGTCTTCTACTTCTTCCGCGGGATCGCTGCGCCGCAGGGCCACGAGGTCTGGATGGCGCCGTTCGGTTGGAGAAGCAGCGGCTTCTGGCCCGCCAGGACGTCTCCCTCGGTGCGGATCAACTGGCCATCCTCCCACAGCTCGACCTTGTAGGGCTGGCCGTCCCAGCCGTAGAGCGCAGAGATGGGCAGGCCGAACAGCTTGAGCTCGCCGTCCGGCGCCATCGGGCCGTACCCCTCCGGCTTCATGTCTTCCCAGGTGTTGTTGGGCGCCAGGCGATACAGCTTGATCCATGACTTATCGGGCCACATGCAGGTGGTCAGGTTACCGACCCAGTTGAGGCTGGTGTCCTCCCATTGGAGCTTGACCTGGGCCTCGCCCCCGGCCTGGAAATACTCCACCACGATCTCGTGCTTGCCGCTCTTGATCTCCTTCTCGACCGCATAGGTCCGCACCGAGCTTTCGCGCCATTCATCGATGATCGCAGCCCAGTCGAGCCAGACGCGCACGCCATCGTCAGCCGTGACCTTGAACTCGTAGGTCCCGCCCGGCAGCTCCAGCTCGCGATACCAGCGCACCGAGAAGTCCTTGCCGTCGAAGCCGCCTCCGGGCCCGGCGTCGTCCCAATCGAAATAGACGAACGGGTCGTCGCGCTGGAAGGACGGATCGCCGGAGAGGGTCTTGTTATCGTAGTATTTGCCCTGCCAGGCGCCCACGACCGCGGGAGGACGCCAGGTGACGGACGCCCCCTGGGCGGGCGTCGCGGGGGCAGCCCCCTTCTCCCACCACACGCGGATCTGCGCCCGTTCGGTGTTCTCGTAGTATTCCACCTTCAGGAGATGCACGCCCGCGGCCAGGTTGATGCCCGCGGTATAGGTCACCGGCGCGGTGATGCGCCATTCGTCGATGAGGACCCGGTCATCCACGGAAAGACGCACGCCGTCGTCGACCGAGACGTTGAAGCGATAGGTCCCGGCCGCGAAATTGACGCTGCGGGTCCACCGGACGGAGAAGTGATCGGCCGCGAGCTTGCTGTTGGGCGCGCCCCAGCCCCAGTTGAAGTTGAGGTTGGCATCGGAGCGCACGAGGGCCGGGCTGCCGGAGAGATCCTGGCTGGCAAAGTACTCGCCGCGCCAGGTTGTATCCGTGGCGATCGAAACGGTCGCTGTGGCCGTTGCCGGCAGCAGCGACAGAAGGAGCGCACAGACAATCCATGCACTGAGACGGAGCAGTGTGATCGGTGACAACCTGGTCATGGCAACCTCCTCGTTCGCACAGGTCTGCCCTAATAATAGACCAGATGCATCCGGGAGGCAACCATCTATAGGAACTTAAAATGTAACTGACAGCGAAGGCACCCTGAGCGGAACGCAGTGGAGTCGAAGGGCGCCGGAGCGGGTCAACAAGCCGCATCCTTCGACTGCGTCCGCACTGCGTGCGGCCTTCGCTCAGGATGCTTACCTGTGGTGACTGCGTGCGGCCTCCGCTGCTCATGAACTGCCGGTTGGCGACCACTTCTTGGGCTACTCGCATGTCGCTGGCCGGCGACATCGCCACGCTCAGGCTGCTTACTTGTAGCCCTTACCCGCAGAACGACTGCGCCACTGCGGTGTACACATCCGCACACTGGTGCACGGTGGCCAGGTCGATCCACTCTTCCTTGCCGTGTGCGCCTGCACCGGTCGGGCCCAGGAGGACGGTCGGCAGGCCGGCAGCCGCGCACAGCGCGGCATCTGCCCAGTACGAAACGCCGCCGACCTCGGCTGCGCGGCCGGTTACCCGCGCCAGGTGCTCCCGGCAGAGCCGGACGATGGGCGCATCCTCGGGTACTTCGAAGGGCTCGCGCGCCAATCCGCGGGTCAGCCTGGCGCTGAATGCTCCATCAGCTTCCGCGCACCGGTCGAGCAGCGCCTGCAGCTGCGACTCGGCCAGCTCGGGCGACTCGCCGGGGATGGTGCGGCGCTCGAGCTGCAGCTTGCACCAGGCCGGATAGGATGACGGCTCCTGTCCGCCCCGGATGATCGAGGCGTGCACCGAGCCGGTGCCCACGTGGCGGTGGGCCGGGCCCGCGCGCAACGCGCGGTCGTGCTGTTCCAGCCCGACCAGCACCTTGCCCATCTTGACGATCGCATCGACGCCCAGGTGAGGTCGCGAGCCATGTGCGGCGACGCCGAAGGTCTCGATGTCGAACCAGGCGAACCCCTTGTGGCTGACTGCGAGCACCATCTCGGTTGGCTCGGCCACGATCACCGCATCGGGGCGCCAACGGTCCCTCTCCGCGAGGACCGCCTGCGTGCCGAGGCTGGCATCCTCTTCGTCGATCACCGCGGTCACGATCACATCGCCGGACAGGTGCAGCGATCGGGCGCGCTGGGCGGTGACCAGGCAAGCGGCCAACCCTGCCTTCATGTCGTACGCGCCGCGGCCGTACAGCCTGCCGTCTTCGATACGCGGGTTGAAGGGATCCACCATGCCTGCCAGGCCAACGGTATCGGTGTGACCGTTCAGCATGAGGTTCCTGCCGCCGCCCGACCCGCGGGCAACGACGATCACATTGGGCCGGCCCGGCGCAGCCTCCTGCAGCGTAGCCTCCAATCCGGCGCGGGTTGCCCACTCCGCGATGAATCCGGCGATGTCTGTCTCGCCCCTGGCCCCGGGGATGAGCGAGGGATTGACCGAGTCGATCCTGACGAGGTCCGCGAGCAGCGCGGTGAGCCCGGTACGATCATTCATGGCGGATGATGCTCCTGGTTGAATTTTGTGAACCTGATGGATTCTACTGTCAAACCCGGGGGAGGACAAAGCCGGCGATCCGATCCATGGCGGCGGCGCCGCTGCCGGCCGGTTCCAAAAGGCGCTTGACACCCCCGGAAAACGGCTTAGAATAGAGTCAATTCACTTTCCACTGCCGTCCGGCCGAAGCACGCGGGCTCCCAACATACAAGAACCAAACAAGATGACGTCTCAGCCTATGCGCACCATGACCTGGACCACCTTAGGCAGCACGCTTCGGCTGCTTGGCCGGCCTGCCGATATTCTGCGTAACCTCCGCCGCGAAGACCTGGGCTCCGACCTGGTGGCTGCCCTGACCGTGACGATGGTCGTCCTGCCACAGACGATGGCCTATGCGATCATGGGCGGCCTGCCACCCGAGGTGGGGCTTTATTCGGCCGCGATCGCGAGCATTGCCGGCGCGCTGTGGGGCTCTTCCATCCAGCTCCAGACCGGCCCGAGCAACACCGTCGCACTGTTGACCCTGGCCGCGATCACTCCGCTTGCGGCAATCGGCACGCCGGGCTACCTGGCGGCAGCCAGCCTGCTGGCTCTCATGGGCGGTGCGCTGCGCCTGGTGATGGGGCTGGCCCGGCTTGGCCTGCTGGTGCGGTTCGTCTCCGATGCGGTCATCGTGGGTTTTACGGCGGGCGCGGGCGTGCTGATCGCGGTCAACCAGTTGCGCGATCTGCTCGGGCTGGCGCTGCCCTCTACCGCGGACCTGGTGGAGACGGTGCGGGCCATGGCGCTCAACCTGGACCAGGTCAACCTGTTCAGCGTGGCCGTCGGCCTGCTGTCGATCGGCCTGATCATCGGGCTCAGGCGCTTCAACAAACGCATCCCGGGCCCGCTGGTTGCGATCGTCGTGGCCGCGGCCCTGGCCGCACTGCTGCGCCTGGATGTGGCGATGGTGAGCGCACTGCCGCGCGGCTTTCCGCCGTTCAGCGTTCCGCCGCTGACCGACCTGAGGCTGATCGGCCAGCTCTCGACGACCGCGTTTTCCATCGCCGCGATCGGGCTGGTGGAGGCAATCTCCAACGCGCGCGCGCTGGCCAGCCAGACCGGCCAGCGCCTGGACAGCAACCAGGAGTTCGTCGGCCAGGGAGTGGCCAACATCGCGTGCGGGTTCTTCTCCGGCTGCCCGGTCACCGGATCGTTCGGCCGTTCCAGTCTCAACCTGCAAGCAGGTGCGAAGTCACCGATGGCCAACGTCTTCATCGGCCTGATGGTCATCGTTGCTCTGCTCTTCGTAGGACCCGCAGCCTCGCTCCTGCCGAAGGCCGCGCTGGCCGGAGTGGTGTTGGTGACGGCCGCCAGCCTGTTCGACCGCAAGGAGATGGCGCGCATCTGGCGCGGGGGCGGCGCGGACCGGATCACCCTGGTGGTCACGCTGGTGGCCACCCTGTTGTTGCCGCTGCAGTTTGCCATCATGGCAGGCATCCTCATGTCGTTGGGCGGCTACCTGCTACAAACCAGCACCCCGCGAGTCCGCTCGGTGGTCCCCACGGAGGATTTTCGCCACTACGAGCATCGCCCGGACGTGCAGCCGTGCCCGCAGCTCGGCGTCATGGAGATCCTGGGCGACCTGTATTTCGGAGCGGTGCAGCACATCGACGAGCAGGTGCACCGGAACCTGGTCGACCACCCCGGTCAGCGTTTCCTGTTGCTGCGCATGCAGGGCGTACGCAACTGTGACATCAGCGGCATCCATGCCCTGGAGTCCATCTGGCGGTTGTACCACGAACAGGGCGGCGAGGTCTTCATGTCGCGGGTGCAGCCGCTGGTCATGCAGATGATGGCGTCATCCGGTTTTCTCGAACAGCTCGGCGAGGATCACCTGCTGGCAGATGACTCGGCCATCGATTATCTTTATCATCGCGTGCTCGATCCGGCGATCTGTATCTATGAGTGCCCGCTGCGGGTGTTCGAGCAGTGCCAGAACCTGCCCAAGCAGCTTCACGCGGAGGTCGCGCCGGTGCACCTTGAGCCGCTCGGCGCGCCGGCGCGGACCATCGAGCCGGCCGCGCTCTGGCAGGCGCTGCGCAGCGCAACGCCGCCAGTTGTGATCGATGTGCGCGAGCCGCGCGAGTTCAAAAAGGGCCGCGTGCCGGGCAGCCAGCTCATCCCGCTGCCCAAGCTGCTGGTCAATCCCCACCTCGCGCCGCGCGACCGGGACGTGGTGCTAATCTGTCGCAGCGGCCGGCGCAGCGCGCGGGCCGCTGCCGCGCTGCTCGCGGCCGGCCATCCGAATGTCGCATCCATGAGGGGCGGCATGGTGGCCTGGGAATCCGCCAATTTGTTGGAGGCCAGCGGATGAACGATTCAATTGATGTATCGCCCGGCGCCATTTCGCCCAACATCGGCCTGGACCTGGTGCGCGCCACCGAGGCGTCCGCGCTGGCTGCCGGCCGCTGGACCGGGCTGGGGCGGCCGAACGAGGCGGAACGCGTGGGCACCGAGGCGATGGTCCGGGTGCTGCAGAGAATCAACATGGACGGCGTGGTCGTCCTGGGCGAGGCGGAACGCACGAGCCTTGGCCCAGGGGTGGCGATCGCCACCGGACAGCGCCTGGGCACAGGCCGCGGCCCGGCCGTCGATGTGTTGGCCAAGGCGCTGGAGGGCAGCCGCCTGCTGGCCGGCGGCTATCCGGGTGCACTGGCGGCTGTGGCGGTGGCGCCGGCCGGGTCCATCCTGACGCCGCCGAACATTCACTACATGGAAAAGATCGTCGTCAACCAGGAGGTCGCGTCCGCGCTGGTGCCCGAATGCCTGGACGCCCCGGCAGCGTGGACGCTGGCGCTGGTCGCACGGGCCAAGCGCAAGCAGGTGCGCGATCTGATCGTCTTCGTCCTGGATCGCCCGCGCCACACCGACCTGGTTGCCGAGATTCGTGCGGCAGGTGCACATGTGCTGCTGCGTTCGGGGGGCGACCTGGCCGGAGCGCTGATGGCGGGCCTGCGCGATTGCCAGGCCGATTTGCTGATGGGCACTGGCGGCGTAGTGCAAGGGCTGCTGACCGCGTGCGCGGTCAAGGCGGCAGGGGGGGCGATGCTGGGTCGCCTGGCGCCGCAAAGCCCCGAGGAGGAGGCTATCCTGCGCGCTGGGCCCCCTGAGATGCAGAGCATCCGCACCCTGGATGACATGGTGAAGGGGAATATCGCCTTCTTCTCGGCCACGGCCATTACGGATGGTCCTCTGTTGCACGGCGTACACTACCACGGCATCCGTGCGGAATCGAATTCGATCATCATGCGCGCCGAGCTGGGCGTCCGGCGCATCATTCAAACCGAGCATTGGCTGACCGATGAGGGCCAGGGTGCCCAGGGTGCCGCAGAGGGAGACAAGGGAAAGCAGCGATGACGATAACGGACGTTCCGTTTTGGCAGGACCTGAAGTGGGAGCAGGTGACCCTACGGCTCCTGATGCTGGCAGTCACATGGCTGCTCGTGTGGCTGGTCGTGCGCTTCATCGGCCGCTGGCTGCTCCGCCTGATCGCCGAGTCGCGCGGGTTCACCGACGATGACGCAGGCTTTACCATGCTGCGCCGCGTGCTCAGGGGGCTGGTCATCGTGGTGGGGGCGCTGAGCACACTCGCCATCCTGGGCCTGACCCCGCTGCTGGCGAGCACGCTCACATCCTTCGGCATTGCCGGCATCATCGTGGGCCTGGCCGTTAAGGATGTCGCGGCGAACTTCGTGTCGGGCGTCCTCCTGCTCTTTGACCGCCCGTTCGCATTGGGCGACTATGTCTCTGCAGGCAACGTGGAGGGCACCGTGGAGCATATCTCGCTCCGCAGCACCCGCATCCGCACGCCGGAGGGTCCCGTGGTGACCGTGCCGAACAGCATCATCGCGGCCAATGCGATCAGCAACTTCTCGATGAGCCGCGCGCGGCGGGTGGAGCTGCCGTGGCGGCTGCCCATTGGCGCGGATATCGACGCGGTCAGCGCCGCGCTGATCGACCTGGCAGGCGCGGACGAGCGCGTGGTTGCGGAGCCGCCGCCCCAGGTGCTGGTCGGGGACGTGCGGGCGAGTTTTCTCGACCTGGTGTTGGTCGTATACGTGCGCCCCGAAGGCTGGCTGGTCACCCGGTCGGATCTGCGACGGGAGCTGGCCGCGCGGCTGGCGGAGATGAAAGCATCCCAGAGGAACGGTTCTTAGTAGACGAAATCTATCGAAAAAGCGGTCCAGACGGATTCGGAAGGAGACCCACATGCATTCTGTCGATCCACTTGTCAGCATCGCCCCCGGCGCGGGCAATCTGCCCAAGCTGACCCTCACCGCGCCCGACGGTGCGCGGGCCGAAATCTACCTCTACGGCGCTCACGTGACGTCGTGGGTTCCGGCCGGCGGCGAGGAGCGCCTGTTCATGAGCGGGGTCTCGGCGTTCGCGCCGGGCTCGCCCATCCGCGGGGGCGTGCCCCTCGTGTGGCCCCAGTTCGGGATGACCGGACCGCTGCCCCTGCACGGCATCGTCCGCCTCCAATCGTGGGAGCTGGCGGCCGTCGATCTGAAGGACGGCCGTGCGACCGCGACATTGCGCCTGGACGATTCCGAAGCGACCCGTGCGCTGTGGGGGCAGGCATTTCGGACCGAGTTGGCCGTGACGGCGGGCGGGAACGAGCTGAAGATCGAGCTCTCGGCCACGAACACCGGCGCGGAGCCGTTCACTTTTACGGCCGCGCTGCACACCTATCTGGCCGTGAACGATCTGGCGGCCACGCGCGTCGAGGGCCTGGCCGGACTGCGTTACCGCGACAACGCGGCCGGCGGGGTCGAGGTGGTGGATGCGGCTCCGAGGGTGGTGTTTGGGAGCGAGGTGAACCGGCTCTACCCCGCTGCGCCCGCCGAGGTGCGGCTGGTCGACGGGGATCGCACGCTCACCAGCCGAGCTGTGGGGTTCACGGATGGCGTGGTGTGGAACCCGGGGCCGGCGAAGTGCGCGACCATACCCGACCTGGAGCCGGAGGACTATCGCAAGTTCGTCTGCGTCGAGACCGCGACCGTGGTTGCGCCGGTCGCGTTGGCGCCGGGCGAGAGGTGGGTGGGCAGTCAGACGCTGGTGGGGTGAGCCAGGTAACTTGATCCAGGTAACTTGATCCAGGTAACTTGATCCAGGTGCCGGGCACCTAAGGGCGAGTGGCGGGGGATGTCGCATCCTTCGACTGCACTGCGTTCCGCTCAGGACGCTTCGTCGGGGAAGCACTGCGTTCAGGCGCCTGGCAGCTTAACGACGAGGACGCCCGGGTTTCTTCCGCCGCACACGAAAAACCGCCCACAGGGTTTGGCCCTGTGGGCGGTGTCGTTCTTATCGCCGCTCAGCGGCTACTGCTTAGCGGTTGTCGACGTTGACGAGCGTCAGGCCCATGAGCCCGGCGTCACCGGTGTGCGATACCGCTCCGAGGTGCCACTGGCCGGCCGTCGCGCCGCTCCAGCTAACCTGGATCGCCTCGGTCGCGCCGATCGTTGCCGACGTGGGCGCGGAGTCGATCACCAGGTTGCCGCCCGGCATGGCCGAGATGGCCCAGGTGTACATGGTGTAGTCCGAGTCGCCGCCAGGCGCGGCCCAGCCGTGCACGAACACGTACCAGTTGCCGTCGGCCGGGAACGCGATGTCGATCTGTTCATCCGTACCGCCGCCGGTGCTGGAGGCCACGAACTGACCGCTGGGATTGTAGACGTAGACGTCCAGGTCGGCATCCGCCTCAGTGCCCTCCGGCGGTAAGGCAAGACGGAAGTGGGCTGCGCCGGAGAGGCTGATCCTGTGCAGGTCGCTGAACCCATCGTTCGGGTTGAAGGTTTGGTCCGGGTCCTGCAGCACGTTGTCCGAGGTGACCGTGGCCGGCACGAGGCCGTGCGCCGCGGCCGCGTAGGCGCCGGTGTAGCCGAACGTCACGTCAAAGCTGGCAGAACCGGTCTCGCCCATGCCAGAGATCTCGGCCGGCGCGCTGAAGAGAGACGCCTTGACCGCGATGGGACTGTAGACCTCGTAGAGGCTGTTCTTGGCCTTGTCGTACCAGGTCAGCGAGCCGAAACGCCACTCGCCGGCCGGCGCGCTTTGGTTGGTGATGGTCACGTAGTAGGTGGCCGAATCACCGCTCTTGAGGCGCAGGGTCGACGGCTCGACGGTGATGCTATAGCCTTCAGGCGCCTCGACCTCGACGGTGTAGTCGCGCCAGCCCTTTTCCTTGGCTACGCTGGTGACCGTTCGCTGCACCGTGATGCTGCCGGCCACCTCAGCAGCGCCGATGGAGGGCACGTTGAGATTGTAGGCTTTGGTGGGAATGCCCATCGATTCCAGGGCGCCACACGTTCCTGAAGGATTGGTGAAAACCGCCGGGA
>ENA-UOUL01005800-UOUL01005800.1-bioreactor-metagenome-genome-assembly--contig:-NODE-5800-length-10450-cov-36.002892_pt1 | contig 10450 bp, 16 predicted proteins | sample MGYA00249838_ERZ747220 | MGnify/ENA primary metagenome ERZ747220 (study PRJEB28778, sample SAMN05720191) | bioreactor metagenome | isolation source: Anaerobic biogas reactor | place: USA:Washington...
TCGTACGAGGGCTGGTCGGTGGTCGGAACCCAGGAAACCGTCATCAACGGTATGTCGGAGGCACCCAAGCATGTCAAAAAGGCAGTAGAAATCAGAAGAACGATGCGGCGAGCCCGGCGGTTCCGGAACTGCTGGCGGCGACCGTGCCGGTCCAACAACCGGCTGAAAGGACGAACGTTCATGCCGCCGAGCACGTTTGCCCGGTGGAACGCGAAAATCCGAATCCTTCAGCAGTTGCAAAAAATCTTGCCGATCACCGATGTGGTCGTGGAAGATGTTGCGGCCGCGACGAAGAAGAACGGTAAGCGGTGGAACAAAAACTTCTCGCCTCTGGAAATCGGAAAGAAATGGTTCTACCGGACGATCCGGTCGTTGGACGTCAACCTTGTTCTGCGCGCCGGGTACGAGACCGCGGCGCTCCGGGACCGGTTCGGGCTGACGAAGATCGGGCAGAAAGACAAACCGGTCTTCGCCTCCCATGCCGTGGACGCCTGGGTCATGGCCGCGGACGTAGCGGGTGCCGAACAGCCGACGGAGTTCGGACTTTTCTACTGGACGCCGATCCGGCTGCACCGACGCCAGTTGCACAAACTGCAACCGGGAAAAGGAGGAGTTCGCCGGCGCGAAGGGGGGACGAGATCGCTCGGATTGAGCCGGGGCACGTTAGTCCGGCACATCAAACACGGTTTGACCTATATCGGAGGGACGTTGAACGGAAAAGTATCATTACACAACACGGTTACTGGGAAACGCGTAACACAAACAGCAAAGGTTGAGGATTGTAGAATCCTGACCCGTATCGCATGGCGAACAACACGGTATGCCGGGATAGACAGACGGCATTCCTCCCCCCGCTTGCGCAGGGGGCCTCCTGCCTGAGTGAGGTGAACCGTATATTGCTATACAGCCGTGGGGCACCGGTATGCACCGTGCAGACCGGTGCAGCGGTATCTATTTATACATATACATAGAACTTTTATTATACAATGTCTGACAATACTGATACCCATGAGTCCGTTGAAGAGCGGATATGGACCACGGTTCGCCTGAAAAAGACCACTCGCGACCGATTTGTTGAGGGTGGGCGGAAAGGCGAGTCGTACGACGATGTCGCGAATCGCGTTATGGATGAGAACGAGACCCTCCGGGCATATATCAAACGGTGTCATGCGTTTCTGATGACCGAGAGCCCGGACCTGTATGCGAAACTACAAGAAGTTCAAGAAGGTGACTGAGATGACCGAAAAAGTGTTTGGCAACGTGAAACGTGAACCGATCTTTAAACCTGTCACGGGACAGAATGAACCGGACGAGATCAAGAAGGCCCCGGAGCCGGCAAAGCATGAGCCGGTATCGGATGCGGATCTGCGCGAGATCGTCGAGGCGATGTCAGCGTATCTGGACGTGGTGCATCGGGAGATTTCCGACCTCAAACAGGCGATGGAGACGGTTCTGCAGGTGATTGACCAACACGGTGTTCAGATCGGTGAGATCTCGCAGGATCTGACGATGACGAGCGGCGAAGTCGTGCGCGTCTCTCGCTACCTCGGCCGGCAGGTCAAGGCGTGTGAGACCGCGCTCACCAGCGTTCCGGCCTATGTCCAGCAGGAGGTCGCCCGCCAGATCACCGGAGACCAGCCGGCCAGTGTGCCTGACGCGCCGCCGGAAGAGAACGCCGATTCGGCATGATTGCAGACCTTCTGCTGGGTGCATCGGTCTGCAGCCTGTTTGCCTCGTTGATCCCGGCATGTTATCGCGATTACCGGTACCGAAAGATTCCGGTCGCCACCTGGAAGTTCGCGGCGATGGTGGGAATTCCCCTCTCGTTCGCCTCGTTTCTCATCCGCGTCGTGACGGGGTCAATCAGTCCCGATGCCGTCCCGATGCTGGTCGGGATCGCCCTGGTGGCGGCAGCAGCGGCGTTCGCGCTCGGTTACATCGAGGTGTTCGGGGGCGCGGACAGCATCGCGATCATCATTATCGTGTTGACACTGTTCTACGTCCCGATAGCCAACAGCCTGTTCGTCTTCGCGTTCATCAACAACACCGTGATCGTCTGTCTCCTGATCTTTCTGGCGATCTTTGCGAAGAACGTGGTGGAGCGAAACTATCGGGATCTCTCGATCCGCCAGTTCCCGTTGATGTTCGTCGGCACGAAGATCCCGTTCGCTCATTTCACGACCTATCACGGGATCGTACTGGAAGAGGTTACGGCAGAAGACGGTGCCCTTTCCCGGCGGTTTATGGATTTCTCGCGGAACTTCCGGATGGAGCGGGACCGGTTCACGACCGCAATCGCCGCGAGTGAACAGGCGGACTTGTATCGACAGGCGGGAAAAGTGTGGGTAATGTATGTCCTGCCGTTCATCATTCCGATTACCGCAGGACTCGCCGTCACCCTGGGGGTCGGTGATGTGGTGCAGATCCTTCTGCACCTTTAATTTTTGTTTTTCTTGACGAATGCGCCGAACCGTTTGTCGAACTGGTCGAGAAGTTTGGTTGCTCCGGCGATCTGCTTGTCCAGATGTTTGATGGCTTTCTTGGTTGTCATATCCTTCTCCTCGATATCCGCCTTGATCTCTTTGAGGGTCTGGATGTTGCCGATGATGACTTTCCGCTGCTGGACGAGGTCCACCTTCGCCTTCCCGAAATCGGTCGCGGCGATCATCATGTCATCACATTTGTCACACACTTGAACGATCGACTTGTAGGCCGTCCGAGCGTTCTTGATCATCGTGTCCATCTCGCCGAACTGGGCTGGGCGGAGGTTGGTAAAGTTGCTGATAAACGTCTCTTTCTGACGTTGTCCGAACATAAACGTGTTTACATCTTTCATACCTATCACACCTCGTTGTACCTCTACGGTTTCACGCGCGAATATATAAACGTTGTTGGCCGAAACCTTTTTACCATTCTCTGGTGAAAATATAGTATGGAATGTCATACACTCAATATGGTCAACGGGACCCGTATTTTTTCACCGTTCGATATCGATGCGTTCATGAGTGTCATCGGGACGGCCCGGTCGATGGCAGCATTTCGCTTTTTTCTGGCCACCGGGTTACGGTATCGGGAGGGGAATTTCGTTCTGCAGAATCCCGATATGTTCGATCCCGACGCTCGCGTAATCCATTTTAAAGCCAACAAGGATTGGGACCGGGAACGGCGGTATAAAGACCGCGACATCTATCTCTCGTATGCCGATGTGGATTTTATTCACCTGTTTCTGAGCGTCGGCCGACCCATGAGCACAAAGCAGGAAGAAGTGACGAAATATATCAAGTTCTGGGCCGGGAAGCTGAACATGAACCCGACCGGGGTCGGGACCATGGCGCTCCGCAAAACCCGGTTCGTCTGGCTTCTGACGACGTTCCCGGAGTATGAAGACGTGATCGTGGCGTCCCTGAACCACAACGCCAATCTGCCGAAATGCTCGGCCGACGACGATCTGGCGATGTACAAAGCGGTTCCGTTCTCGGAACAAGAAAAGAAACGGATCGCCGCCTACCTGCATGGGTGGGATACGGCGGTCGATCACGCTTAGCGGCGGTTGAGCCGGACGCCCGATACGCGTTCGACCGCCTGCATGAACGACGATCGGCGTTCGGTTCGATACCCCTGTCACCACGGTTCGTCAGGGGTGGCTGGAATCGGCGCTATCAGCGTTTTCCGGCCATACGCGACGATCGATTGGAACACGGCATACGCGCTCTCGATGAAGAACCCATACTTCTGCCGCCCTTCCGCATAGTCGGTGTCGAGATACCGATTGATCTGGGTCATGTCCACGAATTTCTGGTGGATCACGTCCCGATACAGCCGGTCGACGGGTTTCAGGACGATCGATCGGATCTTGTCGTCATCGGTCACGGTATACTTCTGTTGCAATCGACGGTACAACCCATCGATCTCTTGTTCGAGTGCCGTATGTAATCGGTCTCTGGCAAGACCGCTTGTTGCAACAAGGCTCAGGTATGCCATATACTTGGCTGCGAATTGTTCTGCCACGGTAACCATGATATCACCATATCTCCGTTGGCGGGCAACCGTAATAAACTTGTATGGTCGGCGAACCGGGAATCAAGCCGGTATACATCGTCCGTTATTGGCCGTGAACGGATGGATCTGTCGTGGATCGATCCGTGGGCCGGTGATGCCGGCATTCGGCAAAATTGTTCTTGCCGGATGATCAATAAGTATATAACATTGTGTATTACATATAAAATGACATGCTACCCGGTGTGAAACGGCGTGACAGGTGGGTATATCCAACCGTCACCCTCAAAAACATGGCCCTGGCATTGTGCAAACGGAGAGGAGCACGTGATGTGATCGGGATCAAACGCAAGGATACTGAATTCGAGGTCCAGATCCACGATAACGCGGTCGGGGGCTACTCGATCTTCTTCCTCAGCGACGGACGGTCAGCCGTTGTTCACATCTCCGCCGCAGGAGGCGTGGTAGGAGAAATTTCTAAGGCAGAACATCCCGACTATGTGGTGATGCCGGTCACACCGAACGCCGGCGGGAGGGGGGAATGCGAGACGAAACGATCCGGGTAATATTCGGCGTTCTGATGGTGTACGTCATCCTCGTTCCCGCGTTCACGGTCACTTTGTACTGTATCGACGAGCAGAACCGGCAAGGTATGAACAACGTGCTATACCAGATGGTGCATTATGGCAACGATCGGCCTGACCACACAATTGCCGACCACATCCTTCTGGCATGCATTATGACCACCATGCTTGTCGGCAGTGCCGGATTGGTATGCGCCAAGAACCGGACTACGGACGAGAACTCAGAGACCAATACGTGTGAGGAAATAACTCATGAAGAACAGATTCGCTAACGAGATCATCGTCGTCATCGTTATCCTGGCAGTGACCGTTGTCACAGTGTTGTTCGTGCAGGCGTTGGCCACCGAGTATGCCCGGAAGGCTCCGGTCGAACAGGAGATCTCTACCCAGACCGCGGTCTATCTGATGCGCGACACCACCGGTGTATCCGGTTCGTTCTTCCTCGGCACCGGGATGCTGCACGACACGTTGCAGTATGTCGCTTACGATCGATCGCCGCCGGGCCATCCTGTCCACAATCCAGCAAGTCGGGACCACAACCGTCCGACGATTTGTACCCTGACAAACGCGTGCGGCGACTCGACCACCAACTCTTTTTGGTTGCTCCGCATTTCCGGAACGCTCTGCTAATTCTATCGAATTATTGTTGCAAATGTTGATGACAAACAAGGCTAAACAGCAATCAGTTCTGATCGAATTTTTTGCACAATGTTCGGTCGATTTGCCGATATGAAAGCATATTTTGCCGAATTGAAAACCGACCCCGGAGGAGGCCGAAACCCCCCTGGGGATTAAGGGGAAAATAGATATATAGGAAAAACTAATACCTGTGTGTGTGAGGGCCGGAAGGTGGAAACGGACTGGAAACGGACCCCGGAAAACCGTTGAAAAAGCGATACCTATACCTATCGAATTTGGTGAAACTATGAGTAAATCCAGCAATGTTGATATCTCGGAATTACGCGAGGCGTTGGGCACAATCATCGCGTCGTATACCTATCTTTATGATCCGTTCGCGATCATCAAGGAGACCGATATTGTCATCCGGTATGAAACGGCCATGCTTGACGCAAAAGGACGGTGGAATACATATAAAGAAACGTTTGGGAGGTTTCGGAAGATGTGGGCGGACGCCCTCCAGAAGTACAACCAGATTACCGGAGACTGGAAAGACGCGTGGATCATCTGTAGTAAGGTGCTCGACGGCCTGATGCGGATCGCCGTCAAGGAAGAACTCATCTCGCTCTCCCGCGACATGTTCAACCTCTCGAACACGGATACTATGAAGATGCCAGCCGGCGGCGGGTTCGGGATGCCGGGCGAGATCGGCGGGTTAGGTGATGGCGGTGCCCCGATCGGCTAACCTGTATGATCAGATCGTCCACCCCACCACTGAGTTCGGCGGATCGCTCTGCCACGTGGTCGGCGGAAAAGGGATGGGGCGGACGGCGTTGATCGGCAAAATGGTGCGGGACGGGTTCGCCCACCCCCACCCCCCGATCGTCGTGGTGCGGGGGGCGGGAAGCGATCTGGTTCCGTCCTGGATTCGCCGGATGGTGCCTGATCGAACCGTTACGGTCATTCGCCGGGATGTGCCGTTCCAGTACGACCTGTTCGGCGTCAACGTGGTTGAAGAACCCGACACCGATCTGCTGACGTTCTGGTACACGACGATCCGGCAGATCTGTGCGACGAAACCCAGCGACCGGGGGGTGCTGCTGATCCTCGATAACGGAGAGGAGGTGTTCGACTACACTGCCGTTCAGAGACCCGCGATTCTCGATATGCGGTATCTGCTACACGATTTGCGGATCTTCACCTGCAGCCTCGTCGTCTGCACCGATACGACCATCGCCATGCCGCCCCGGTTTCGGTCCCTGTTCCCCTTCACCATCTATCTGCCCGGTGCCGTGACGCGGATCGACGATCTTCGCTACACGTCGACCCTGGAACTGCCGCCGGGCCACGCTCTGATCAAACACGCGATCGGGACCGAAGAGGTCTATCAGTTCGAGGAATGACATGGGACCGGGGATTAAACGATCGTATGCCGAGGGGTTCCGGCTCCTGAAAGAGGTGATCCGCCACAACAACAATTCCGGCGGCGTGACGGTCGGTATCTTCGGCTCGAAAGGGTCGGGGAAAACGACGTTCCTCCTCACGCTCGCCAACAAGATCGGGTGTTACAACCCCTATGTACAGGATAGCGACGACGTCGAGTTCGAGACGATCATCTGGCGGGGGCGTGACGCCGATTACTGGACGTGGTTCGATAAACGTCGGGTCACCCTGTTCATCCATCGGGACGATCTGGAGATGATCGAGTTCAAGAACGATCTCCTGCAAAAACTCGACGCCGACATCCTCCCGACCATCAAGACGTATACATCCATCAAAAGTCTGTATGCCAGTCTGGTGAAAGGCGGGATCAACGTCGTCTACGAACCCCGGAACTACAAAATCACGCCCAACATCAAGAAGATGGTGCAAAAACGGGGAATCACCGGGGACGACCTGTTCAAGACCGATGAAGTCGATCCGGTCATTTTCTGGTTCGAGTTCATGTACTGGCTCGTCAAGAATAAGTCGCTCGACTTCATGACGATTATCTTTGATGAGGCCGACGAACTCTTCCCGACATCGCCGGCGGGCGCCCGGTGGCATCTCAACCTGTGGGCCAAAGATGTCATCAAGGATTTGCGGAAACGGAACATCACACTGATCATCGCGGCCCACGCCTACACCGATATCGACGGCCGGATCATGCCGAAACTCCAGTACAAGATTTACATGAAAGGGTCGGTGACCCCCAACACCTCCCTTGTCTCCCGGCAGGCCCCCCTGATGTTGCAGCAGGGTATCTTCTACATCGAGCGGGACGCGTGGGGGTTGGCCCGGTTCGACAAGATCCAGGAACAGCCGAGAGTCCTGGTGATGTTTGGGAACGACGATAACGGGGGCGACGACGAGCCGGACGAGGTGCCGCCGGACGACACGCCGCCGGACGATGGTGATGACGATGATGACGACATTGGCAGTGATGGCATTGATGAACCAGCAGCAGAAGAAAAAACGAGCCGCCCGAAGAAGACCGGCGCGATCAAAGGCATCCCGCCGGAACTGATCAAGGTCGATCCGACCGGGAAACTGGTGATCGACCTGACGAACCTCAACCTGTCGGACGACGATGTCCGGGTCGAGATGGCCCCGCCCAAAAAACCTAAGAAACCGGCGAGTCCGCACAAGAAGGTGAACCGGAAGGTAAACAACACAACGTCGCGTAAGACAAAACGTGATTACGGAGGAAACTGATGGGCGGGGCATGGCAGGGCGTGAAATGGTTTGGTGTCGGATTGGCGGTCTATACGGTCCTGGTGGTCGGGTTCGTGACCATCACCACATACCTTGCCGGACCCCTGCAACAGTACACCACGCTGTATGTCGGGTGCCGCCTCCTCCAGACGCTGCCGCCCGAACTTCTGGCAGTTCTGATCGTTGTCGGCGCGGCCAGTCTTGGCATGCTGGGATATTGGGAAGGAACATCGACAACTAGAGAGGAATGATGTTATGTCACATGTTACATGGTGTTATGGCCAGTTATTCTGTTCCGGTGTCGTGCTCGGCATCGGTTCGGTTTGTCTGGTTGAACTGCTGACCAACGGGTCAGATGTGGTGTCGACGCCGATCGTGGTGGGTGTCCTGACGATTATCGTCGGCATGACGAGTATCGCCGTGGTAGCACGGTTTCTGGAGGAACGGGCGATTCGAAACGAGTTGGACGCGCTTATGGAACGGTAATCTAAACCTCCCTCTTTTTTAGAGTTGCATTTCAGAAAAGAATGCTCTAAAGAGAAACATTTATGTATTCACGGGCTAACGATCTAGTACACACAGTTGTGTGTGCCTTGCGTGCAGAAGCAGCGTTCTTCTAACCTTATCATGAACGGTGAGTGTCATGTCCGAACAACAGAAACAGACGTGGTCGAACGAATCACGTGCCGGTGCCGCATTACGTCGAACCTTACAGAGGTCCTGGGATCTTGACGTGGGACCGCGGTTCTACTTTGACGAACTCAAGAAGGTTGAGTATAAGGGAAACAAGGTGTTCCACGTCATTTACCAGGACAACGGTGTGTTGAAGACCGAACATTTTGCAACGAACACCATGAGTAAAGCCGAGATTCTTCTGCTGATTCATTTCTACGGAAAGACGGTTCCGACAACCCATCAGACCCGGCCGGCCGAAACCCCGTCGGTGTCGGATGATCAGCTGAATGTCGTCAGTGCCGAACCGGTTGCGGTGCCGCCGGTCGCGGTTGAGATGAACCCGAACGTCGTCGAACCGAAACCCATGCTTCGGGCAAAGACCCGGCTCTCCGGCATCGAGATGCTGGAGCAGAAGATGCGGTCGCGCGAGTCCCCGATCACCGAAGCGGTGCGGAGCACGGCGATGACAGTGCCGGAACGGAAGTATCGGACCGTCCGGGTTGTCCGGAAACGCTGTATCACGGTGGAGGAGGAGTATCTCTTGCCGTTCACCGATATGACCCTGAACGAATTTTTAGAGATGCAGCGGTCGTCGGAATCGGATGCCAAGATCGCGGTCCAGTATCTGCTGAAACGGCAATGCTCTAAAATCAAGCCGGAAGCAGTGCGGAACAATTCGAACGATGACGGGACGTTTGAGATCCGGGTCTAACTTTTTAGCGGGAGCACGTCAACAACACGGTCTAGAAACTAGGAGAACTACAGATGATCAAACACATTCCTTATCCGAGATTATTGGATTTCTATATGCGATTCCGAATTCGCACCGTTGCGTCGGTTATCGACGTCGGTGCCGGTATTCGTCCAATGTCGTGGTTTGTGCCGACCACGCATATCGTCATCGAACCGCATGCTGAATATATCGATCGGTTGCACCAAACTCATCCGCATATTATCGCCTGGCACACGACCGCACAGGAAGCCCTCCCGACGGTTCAGGACGGGGCGGTAGACAGTGTGTTCATACGTCAGTAGCGCGGAGACCCCCGGTTTTAACCGGGGGAGGAAGCGCGTCAACACCATCCAATACCTTTATTATTGATGCGAACCCATATAAAGGTAATGCAGAACAAAACGTATCGATCGGTTTCCAACTACCTGCGGCTCAGCCACCGGCAGTTCTACCTGATCGATCGTCTTGCATGGCATTCGAAAAATTTGTACAATGTTGCTCTGTACAACATCCGGCAACATTACTATGAGTGGCAGGAGAACGCAACCTATCTGACCGGTGTTCGGCCGGACATTGTGAGCAAGGTCGATATCCTGATCGGATCGTTCCTTCCGTATACGCGATCGAAAGACTTTCCGTATAAGGATATCTCAAACTATGCCAGGACACGGCCGAACGAGAATTATTCGTTGCTCCACAGCGATGCTGCTCAACAAACGATCAAAAGTGTTGAAGAAGCATACCATTCGTTCTTCGAACTCATCAAGATGTATCATCGCGGCGAACTGTCGGATCGCCCCAACCCGCCCCACTATCTGGACAAGGATGGACGGTACCAACTGGCGTTCCCGGCTGCACATCTGCGGATGAAAAACGGGTACGTGACCATCGGGGTCTCACACCAGTTCAGACGCCAGTACGGGGTGACGAAGAACGAACTGACGTTCAAGATTCCGCCGCAGATCCGGCGGTACAAGATCACCGAGGTTACGATTCTGCCGATCAACAACGGCATGACATACAAAATCAAGTTCTCCTACATTCCACCCAAAACTCCTGCAGATGTTCTTCCGGATCGCTATCTTGCAATCGATCTCGGTCTCGACAATTTTGCCACATTCGTGGAGACTGCTACCGGGACGGCCGTCAT
>ENA-UOUL01005802-UOUL01005802.1-bioreactor-metagenome-genome-assembly--contig:-NODE-5802-length-10448-cov-4.093916_pt1 | contig 10448 bp, 10 predicted proteins | sample MGYA00249838_ERZ747220 | MGnify/ENA primary metagenome ERZ747220 (study PRJEB28778, sample SAMN05720191) | bioreactor metagenome | isolation source: Anaerobic biogas reactor | place: USA:Washington...
GTGAAATTGTGGAAAAAATGCTGGGGCGCAGCTTTTCGGAGTCCTTCCCCAAGGAGGAAACCACCATCGGCGACGTGGTCCTGGAGGTGGACAACCTCTCCGGCGCTGACGGCAAGGTGGACGGCGTGTCCCTGCATGTGCGCAGCGGCGAAATCATCGGCATTGCCGGCCTGGTCGGCGCGGGCAAGTCAGAACTGTGCAAGACCCTGTTTGGCGCCTACAAGGCAACCGGCGGCAGCATCCGCCTGCACGGCAAGGAGCTGCGCATGAAGATCCCCTCCCACGCGGTGAAGAACGGCCTGGCTTTGGTGCCCGAAGAGCGGCGCAAGGAAGGCGTGATGGTCAGCGAAAACGTGGCCTTCAACCTGTCTGCCGCCAGCCTTCGCAAGCACTCGGTGGCCTCCTTCCTCAACCGGCCCAGCATCAACGCCAATGCCAAGCGCTTTGTGGATGATCTGGGCATTGTCACCCCGTCCATTACACAAGTCGTAAAGAATCTGTCCGGCGGCAACCAGCAGAAGGTGTCTGTGGGCAAATGGCTGGCCGCGGACTGTTCAGTATACATTTTTGACGAGCCCACCAAGGGCGTGGACGTCGGCGCCAAGCGCGAAATCTTCCATTTAATCAACGACATCGCCAAGCAGGGCAACGCGGTGATCTACGCCAGCTGCGAAAACGCCGAAATCCTCTCCATCACGGATCGGGTGTATGTGATGTTTGACGGCAGGGTGACCGCGGAACTGGTGACCAAGGATACCAATGAGGACGAAATCATGTTCTATGCCGTTGGCAGCGAACACGCTTCCGCCTGAGCAAGCTTTAGGAACGTTAGGAGGATACCAGTATGACGGCCTTACCTGCAAAACAAGGGAAAACCACAGCACGCATTTTGCTTGACTGGGCGGCGGTAATCACCCTCTTGCTGTGCTTTGTGATCTTCACGCTGGTCAAGGGGCGCAGCTTCATGTCGGAAAACAACATGATCAACATCCTGCGCGCCATGTCCATCACCACGGTGTTTGGCATCGCGGCCACCGTCACCATGTCCACAGACGGGTTTGATATGTCCATGTGCACGCTGGCCAGCTGCTCGGCGTATGTATTTGTCAGCATGTACCTGTGGTACGGCCTGTCGCTGGGCATGTCCATCGTGGTGTCCATTTTGATTACCCTCATCATGTATCAGCTGACGATGTTCCTGATTCTGGTGTGCAAAATCCCGGACATGCTGGCCACCGCTGCGCTGATGTTTGTGCACCAGGGGCTGGGCCAATGGTACATCGGCGGCGGCGCGGTATCCACCGGCATGCGGCTGCCCAACGGCAATCCCCCGGTGCGCACCACGCTGTCGGCGGACTTTTCCGCCATCGGCCGCGCGCCCTGGATCATCATCATCACGCTGGTATGCGTGCTGCTGGCCTACATACTGCTCGAGCACACCCGCCAGGGCAGGTATATGTACGCCATCGGCGGCAACCGGGAGGCCGCGCGCCTGTCGGGCATCAACGTCAAGGGGTACCGCTATCTGGCCGGCATGATCACGGCGGTGTTTATCGCCATCGGCGGCATCATGGTGGCCTCGCGCACCAGCTCCGCCCAGGTCATGAACTCGGACGGTTACCTGATGCAGTCGCTGGCCGCCGTATTTGTGGGCCGGTCGGTGGGCGGGGCGGAGAAGCCCAACGCCATCGGCACGCTGGTGGGTGCCCTGCTGGTATCCACGCTGGAGAACGGCCTGACCATCCTGGCGGTGCCCTACTATATGCTGCCCGCGGTCAAGGGCGGTGTGCTGGCCCTGGCGCTGATTGCCGCCTATGCCGGCAAGAAGGAAAACAACTAAACGACTAACGTATTTTATTTGCACAGGAGGCATGACGATATGTCACGATTTGACAGCTACTTTTTGATGGGCGTGGGCGATGCCATTGCGTACACGCTGGAGAAAACACCGGATATTGCCTGGCATCGGGAAGCCATGCAGGCCAAGGAAATCGGCGATGGCAACCTGAACTATGTGTTTCGCGTATGGGACGACAAGGGCCACTCCGTCATCGTCAAACACGCGGGCGAGGCGCTGCGCATCTCGGCGGATATGAAGGTCTCGGTGGACCGAAACCGCATCGAGTCGGAAATATTGCAGCTGCAAAACCGCTATGCCCCCGGCCTGGTGCCCGAGATCTACATGTATGACACGGTGATGAGCGCCTGCATCATGGAGGACCTGTCCGACCACGAGCTGATGCGCTACGCCCTGATGAAGCACAAGACCTTCCCCCGCTTCGCCGAGGACATCACGACCTACATGGTCAACACGTTGCTGCTGAGCACCGATGTGGTGATGGAGCACAAGGAGAAAAAGGCGCTGGTCAAAAGCTTCATCAACCCGGAGCTGTGCGAGATCACCGAAGACCTGGTGCTGACCGAGCCCTACAACGACCGCAATGGCCGCAACCTGGTGTTTGAGCCCAACCGCGCCTTTGTGCAGCGCGAGCTGTACGAGGACAAGCAGCTGCACCTGGAGGTGGCCAAGCTCAAGTTCGACTTCATGAACAATGCCCAGGCGCTGCTGCACGGCGACCTGCACACGGGCTCCATCTTCGTCAAGCAGGACAGCACCCGCGTGTTCGACCCGGAGTTTGCCTTCTACGGCCCCATCGGCTACGATGTGGGCAACGTGATCGCCAACCTGATCTTTGCCTGGGACAATGGCCACGCCGCCGGCAACCAGGCCTTCTGCGACTGGGTGCTGAAAACCATCGTAGAGGTGGTAGACCTGTTCAAGGCCAAGTTCCTCAAGGCATTTGACGAGCACGTGACCGAGCCCATGGCCAAGGTGGAGGGCTTCAAGGAGCATTACCTGGACAGCATCCTGTCCGACACCGCCGCCTACACGGGCACCGAGCTAAACCGCCGCACCGTGGGCATGGCCCAGGTGAAGGACGTGACCACCATTGCCGACCCGGACAAGCGCGCCTTTGTCGAGCGCCTCAACATATTGTGTGCCAAGGACTGCATCATGAACCGCCATGCCTTCAAGCAGGGCAGCGACTATGTGGACGCCCTGCTGCGGGCAGCCAAAGCAGCGGGCTAAGGAGACAGCATGAGTACAGACGTTAAAAAAGACAACATCATGAATGTGGACACCGTGGCCATGGATGACGCGCGCAGCGCGCTGGTCATCATCGACCAGACCAGGCTGCCCGGTGAGGTACACATCCTGTCCCTGACCGAACAAAAGGACATCTGGGAGGCTATCTACCTGCTGAAGGTACGCGGCGCCCCCGCCATCGGCGTGGCGGCGGCCATCGGCATCTACCTGGCGGCCAAGGGCATACAGGCCAAGGAGTATGACGTCTTTTACGCCCAATTTAAGCAGGCCAAGGATTACCTGGCCTCGGCCCGCCCCACAGCGGTCAACCTGTTCTGGGCGCTGGACCGCATGGAGCAGGTGGTGCTGGACAACAAGGACAAGCCGGTAGACGAAATCAAGCGCCTGCTGCATGACGAGGCCGTGGCCATCCGCGAGGAGGACATCCGCGTGTGCCGCGCCATTGGCGAATACGGCCTGACGCTGATCAAGGACGGCGACGGCATCCTCACCCACTGCAATGCCGGGCAATTGGCCACCACCAAGTACGGCACGGCCCTTGCCCCCATCCACCTGGGCGTGGAAAAGGGCATGCACTTCAAGGTATTCACCGACGAAACCCGCCCGCTGCTGCAAGGGGCGAGGTTGTCCGCCTTCGAGCTCCATTCCAACGGGGTGGACACCACCGTCATCTGCGACAACATGGCCTCCCAGGTAATGAAAAACGGCTGGGTGCAGGCCATCTTTGTGGGCTGTGACCGCGTGGCCGCCAACGGCGACGCCTGCAACAAGATCGGCACCTCGGGCGTGGCCATTCTGGCTAAGCACTACGGCATCCCGTTCTATGTATGCGCGCCTACTTCCACCATCGACATGTCCATCGCCCATGGCGATGACATCCCCATTGAGGAGCGGCCCGCCCACGAAGTGACCGAGATGTGGTACAAGCAGCGCATGGCGCCAGAGGGCGTCAAGGTGTACAACCCGGCCTTCGACGTGGCCGAAAACGGCCTGATCACCGCCATTGTCACCGAGTTTGGCATCGCGCGCGCGCCCTATGACCAGAGCCTGCGCGAGATCTTCCGCAGGAAGGAAGAGGCGGCCAAAGCGTAAGCTACTCCCCCGCGGGGATTGAAAGGACGGATATGGACGACAGGATGCTGCATGACACGGTGCTGCGCATCGTGCTGGGTGAGTTGGCCAGGCAGGGCGATCTGCGGATCCCCGTCAATGCCTCCAACCGGCACATCCACCTGTGCCAGCAGGATGTGGACGCGCTGTTTGGGCCGGGCTACCGCCTGCAAAAGCTGCGCGACCTGGTGCAGCCAGGGCAGTATGCCTGCCGGGAGCAGGTCACCATGCAGACGGACGCCGGCCAGCTGACCCTGCGCGTGGTGGGCCCCGTGCGCAGTGCAACCCAGATTGAGCTCAGCCTGTCCGAGGCCATCCGCCTGAAAATTGAACCCATGGTGCGCCTGTCGGGCGACATCCAGGGCACCCCCGGCTGCTGGCTGGTCAACGGCGAAAAACGTACACGCCTCCAGCAGGGCGTCATCGTGGCGGCCAGGCATATGCACATCTCCCCCGAGGAGGCCCAGCTGTATGGCGTCAGCCATGGCGACCGGGTATGCCTGTATGTATCCGGCCCCAGGAAGCTCACCTTTCACGATGTGATTGTGCGCAGCGGCCCCGGGCATGTGCTGGAGGCCCACATCGACCGGGAGGAGGCCAACGCCTGCGGCCTGAAGGACGGCCAGTTGTGCCGCATCATCAAGGGCAATGCAGCCGCCCCCTCCCCCGCGCCGCCCGGTGCCTGCACACAGCCTGTGCAGCCGGCAGCCGCCACCCGCGGCAAGGCGCTGCTCACCGAGACGGACGTGCTGGCTGCCATCAACCGCGGGCATAAGGAAATCCGCTACGGCAAAAACACCATCGTCACCCCCCTGGCCCGGGACGCGGCCTGGGAAAAGAACATCGACCTGATCCAAGAATGAGCGGCCATCCCCGGCCGGAAAGGCAAGTGCTATGGCGCTGAGCGAACAGGAAATCAGACAACTGACCGATGAGATCGTCCGCAGCCTGTCGGGCATCCGCCCGCGGATGGACGAGTCTGTTGCCCCCACGGCGGCTGCCAGCCCGGCGGACAGCGGCTGGCTGTGCGATACCGCCGACCAGGCTGTGCGCGCCGCCAAGGCCGCGCAGGCGCAGCTGGCTGCCCTCACGCTGGAAAAGCGGGGCGAGCTGATTGCCGCCATGCGCAAGGCAGCCATAGACCATGCCGAGCACCTGGCCCGCATGGCGCATGAGGAGACGGGCTACGGGCACATCAGCCACAAGGTAGAGAAAAATCTGCTGGTGGCCCGCCGCACCCCGGGCATTGAGGACCTGGTGACCGTCGCCCACACGGGCGATCAGGGCATGATGCTGGAGGAGCGCGCGCCCTTTGGCGTGGTGGGGTCCATCACCCCGTCCACCAACCCAACCTCCACCATCATCAACAACGCCATCAGCATCATCGCTGCCGGCAACGCCGTGGTGTTTAACCCCCACCCCGGCGCCAAGCGCTGCTCCCAGGAGGCCATGCGCCTGCTCAACGCGGCCATCGCCTCTGCCGGCGGCCCGGGCGCCCTGATTACCACCGTGCGCGAGCCCACCATGGAAAGCGGCCAGGCCATCATGCTGCACCCGGACATCCCCCTGCTGAGCATCACCGGCGGCGAGGCCGTGGTGCAGGTGGCTATGAAGACCGGCAAAAAGGTCATCGCTGCCGGCCCCGGCAACCCGCCCGTCATCGTAGACGAAACGGCGGACATCGCCGCCGCCGCGCGGGACATCGTGGACGGCGCCAGCTTTGACAACAACATCATGTGCATCTGCGAGAAGGAAGTGTTCGCCGTCAGCGCCATTGCCGACCGGCTGATGGACGAGATGGTGAAAAACGGCGCCTTCCTCATCCGCGGGCAGGACATAGAGCGCGTTGCCGCCCTCACCCTCAAGCCCCAGGAGGGCAAGCATGTGGTCAACCGCAAGTATGTGGGCAAGAACGCGGCGGACATCCTGCGGGATGCCGGCGTGGCCTATCAGGGCAACCCGCGGCTGATCATCGCCGAGGTGGCGGAGAACCACCCCTTCGTGCTGACCGAGATGCTGATGCCCGTGCTGCCGGTTGTGCGCACGCGGGATGTGGAGGCCGCCATTGAGGGCGCCTTCCGCGCCGAGCAGGGCTGCTCGCACTCGGCCATGATTCATTCCACCAACATCCACAACATGTCGCGCGCGGCCAAGCGGATGAACACCACCATCTTCGTCAAAAACGCGCCCTGCTACGCGGGGCTGGGCTTTGGCGGGGAGGGCTTTACCACCATGACCATCGCCACCCCCACCGGCGAAGGGGTGACCAGCGCGCGCTCGTTCACGCGCTCCCGCCGCTGTGTGCTGTATGGAGATTTCCGCATATGCTGAAAACCGGGCAACAGGCTGCGGCGGATGGCCGCAGCATCATCGACCGGGTGCGCGCGGCGGGCGTGGTGGGCGCGGGCGGCGCCGGCTTTCCCACGCATGTCAAGCTGGCGGCAAAGGCAGACCTGGTGATCGCCAACGGCGCCGAATGCGAGCCGCTGCTGCGCGTGGACCAGACCATCATGCAGCATCAGGCTGACCGCCTGGTCATTGGGCTGGAGGCAGCCATGCAGGCCGTGGGGGCAAGCCGCGGCGTCATCGCCACCAAAAAGCACTACCACGAGGCAGTGGCGGCGCTGGAAGCCGCCACAGAGGGCAAAGAAGCGCTGTCGCTCTACCTGATGGACAGCTATTACCCGGCGGGCGATGAAAAGTCGCTCATCCACGACGTGACGGGCGAGGTGGTGCGCAGCGCCAAGCTGCCCGCCGACTATGGCTGCGTGGTGTGCAACGTGGGCACGCTGGTCAACATCGCCGATGCTTTGGAGGGCAAGGCGGTGACCGACAAGCTGGTCACCGTATGCGGCGATGTGCCGCAACCCGCCACCTTCCAGGCCCCTGTGGGCACGGCCATGCGCGCGCTGATCGCCGCCACCGGCTTTACAGGCGATGAGCGCACCCACGCCGTCATCGAGGGCGGCCCGCTGATGGGCCATGTGCGGGACAGCTGGGACAACCCCATCACCAAGACCACCGGCGGCCTGGTGGTGCTGCCCCGCAACCATTACCTGATCACCCAGATCACCATGACGGTGGAGCGGCAGGTAAAGATTGCCATGGCGGTGTGCTGCCAGTGCAATATGTGCACCATCATGTGCCCGCGCAACTCCCTGGGCCTGCATGTGGAGCCGCATAAGGCCATGCGCGCCATCGCCAACGGCGACAGCAAGCTGCTGGGCAACGTGAACAGCATACTGGCCTGCTGCAGCTGCAACCTGTGCACCTACTATGCCTGCAACTTCGGCCTGACGCCCGGCACGGTGATGACCAACATCAAAAATGAGCTGGCGCGCGCGGGCGTGCGCCCGGAAACTGAGCAGGAGATCGCGCTGGACCCGTCGCTGGAGACCAAGCGCATCCCCATCTCCCGCCTGATTGCCCGCATGGGGCTGAGTGCCTACAACCGCCCGGCGCTGTACAGCCCCGATGCCCTCGCCCCGCAGGCCGTCACCCTGCCGCTCAGGCAGCACCTGGGCGCGCCGGCGCAGCCCGTTGTGCGCGCCGGTGACCGGGTAGACAAGGGCCAGCTTATCGCCCGCATGGCGCCAGACGCGCTGGGGGCAGATATTCACGCCAGCATGTCCGGCACGGTGGACGCGGTGACAGACAGCGCCATCCGCATCAAGCGCTGAGGAGGGATGAAGTCAAGATGTACGCAATCGCTGTAGTGGAAACCCTCAGCATCCCGCTGGGCATTCTGGCAGGCGATCAGATGCTCAAGACGGCGGATGTGCGCCTGCTGTCCGCACAGACAGTCTGTGCCGGTAAATACATCGTGGTGGTGGCCGGTGAGGTAGCCGCCGTGCGCTCCGCCGCCAGCGCCGGTGTGGAAAGCGCCGCCCATGGCCTGGTGGACAGCCTGGTCATCCCCAATGTGGATGCCAGGGTCATCCGGGCGATGCAGGGTGCCTGCGATATCGGCCAGGTGCAAGCCGTCGGCGTGGTGGAGACATTTTCCCTGGCCTGCGCTATTCAGGTGGCCGACGCAGCGGTCAAGGCGGCGGCGGTGGAATTGATCGAGGTGCGCCTGGGCCGCGGGCTGGGCGGCAAATCCTTCGTCATCCTGACCGGCGAAGTGGCCGCTGTGCGCGCCGCCATTGACGCGGGTGAGCACGCCGAAAACACCGAGGGGCTGGTCGTTTCAAGCGTCGTCATCCCCTCCCCCCATCCGGACATGATCCGCGCATTGATGTAAGCATCTGCGCGCAGGAATATGTGACGATTACAACCCAAAAAGGAGAGTAAAGGATATGTTGGAAGCATTGGGCATGGTAGAAACCAAGGGATTGGTTGGCTCCATTGAAGCGGCGGACGCCATGGTGAAGGCAGCCAATGTGCGCCTGGTCGGCAAGGTGCTGGTAGGCGGCGGGCTGGTCACCGTGATGGTGCGCGGCGACGTGGGCGCGGTAAAGGCAGCTGTGGAGGCGGGCGGTTCGGCCGCCAAGCGCGTGGGCGAACTGGTCAGCGTGCACGTGATCCCCAGGCCGCATAACGACGTGGAAGGCATCCTGCCCGGCGTGCCGGCAGCAGGCGAACCCACGGCTAAAGCATAAGGTACCCCCACTCAGAGAAAGCGAGGAGACAAATCATGGAAAAACAGGCATTGGTCATGGTAGAAACCAAGGGGCTGGTTGGCTCCATCGAAGCGGCGGACGCCATGGTGAAGGCGGCCAATGTACGCCTCATCGGCAAGGTATTGGTAGGCGGCGGGCTGGTCACCGTGATGGTGCGCGGCGACGTGGGCGCGGTGAAAGCCTCTGTGGAGGCGGGCGGCGCGGCGGCCAAGCGCGTAGGCGAGTTGGTCAGCGTGCACGTCATCCCCAGGCCGCATGACGACGTGGAGGGCATTCTGCCCACCATCGGATAAGGCCATGAAAAAGATTATCAACACCCCCGAGCGCTTCATCCCCGAAATGCTCGAGGGCATCTACGCGGCCCACCCGCAGGAGCTGGCACACGCCGGGGAGGACCTGCATTGCCTGGTCAACGCGCGCAAGCACGCGGGCAAGGTGGGGCTGGCCACGGGCGGCGGCTCCGGCCACCTGCCGCTGTTCCTGGGCTATGTGGGCGACGGCATGCTGGATGGCTGCGCCATCGGCGACGTGTTCCAGTCCCCCAGCCCGGAGCAGATGCTTGCCGTCACGCGCGCCATCGACCAGGGCGCCGGTGTGCTATACATCTATGGCAACTACAACGGCGACATCTTCAACTTTGACATGGCGGCCGAGATGGCCGACTTTGAGCACGACATCCGGGTGGAGAGCGTGGTGGCCGGCGAGGATGTGGCCTCCCCCGCAGCGCAACCCGGCGAGCCCAACCGCAGGCGCGGCGTGGCGGGCATCTTCTTCGTGTACAAGTGCGCCGGTGCCGCGGCCGTCGCTGGCCTGCCCTTGGACGAGGTTAAGCGTGTTGCCGAAAAGGCCTGTGCCAATGTGCGCACGCTGGGCGTGGCGCTGAGCAGCTGCACGGTGCCCAAGGTGGGCAGGCCCAGCTTTGAAATCGCTGACGACGAGATGGAGATCGGCATGGGCATCCATGGTGAGCCCGGCATCCGCCGCGGCAAGCTGCTGAGCGCCGATGAAATCGTAAATGAGATGGCCGCCCCTGTGCTGGATGACCTGCCGCTGAAGGCGGATGACGAGGTGGCCGTGCTCATCAACGGCCTGGGCGGCACCCCGCTGGAGGAGCTGTATGTGATGTACAGGCGCCTGGCCCACATCCTCCAGCAGAGGGGCATCCGCGTATACCGCAGCTATGTGGGCGAGTACGCCACCTCCATGGAAATGGCCGGCGCATCCATCTCCCTGATGCGGGTGGATGAGGAGATGAAGGGCTATCTGGACGCCAAGGCAGACACGCCATTCTTCAAACAGTTTGGGCAATAGGAGCATCACATGGACGCAAAAGGCTTTGCCGCCCTGCTGACCCGTTGGGCGCAGGTGATGGAGGACAACAAGGAGGAGCTGATTCGCCTGGACGGCCTGTGCGGCGACAGCGACCTGGGGCTCACCATGAGCGCCGGGTTTGCCGCGGCAGCGGCTGAAGCCAACGCCAGCGAAGAACCGGACATCGGCAAGCTGTCCTACCAGGCGGGCAAGGCCATGACATCGGCTGTTCCCTCCACCATGGGCACCTTGATGGCCTCCGGCCTGATGAACGCGGGCAAGGCACTGCGTGGCCA
>ENA-UOUL01005803-UOUL01005803.1-bioreactor-metagenome-genome-assembly--contig:-NODE-5803-length-10446-cov-5.647507_pt1 | contig 10446 bp, 11 predicted proteins | sample MGYA00249838_ERZ747220 | MGnify/ENA primary metagenome ERZ747220 (study PRJEB28778, sample SAMN05720191) | bioreactor metagenome | isolation source: Anaerobic biogas reactor | place: USA:Washington...
GCAACGGCGACCTGACCGACGATGAGGCGATCCGCGCCTACGAGCAGCCCCAAGCTGAAAAACCGGAGGGCCAACGGGCGGCCCAGCCCCGGTCGCAACAATCCTGGTCGTATTTTCCCCGCGTCGATCTGAAACTCGACGTCGACGGCGCGAAAGTCGATTATTCCTTCTTCTTCCAGGTGTTCCAACAGCAGCGGATGGATTTTTCCTATGTTATGGCGACGCTCACCGCGGCCGCGTACCAACGCGGCGAGGCGAGCATCGACGGCCGCCGCCGCGCAGTCGTACTGTTGGACAACAACAGCAACGGCCGCTTCGACGACGTGTTTTCGATGCCTCGGATTCCCAACGTGCGCGGGCGGATCAGGCCGGCTTTCGGCGACTCCGTGTTGATCGGCGAGGAACAGGACGCCGCAGGCGGGCCGCGGCCGGGCGCTGCGGCCTGGAACAGCCAGTATCTCGCCAAGCTGCTGATCCTCGACGGCAAGTACTACGACGTCACGGTCTCGACCTCGGGCGACGAAATCGCTTGGTCGCCTTCGAGCCTACCCGGCGGCCAGGTCGTCGGCCCGCGGAAGAATTGCACGGTCATGCTGATCGGCGAGTTGGGCTGCATCCCGCTCACTCTGAGGGACGCGCAACCGGCGACGGTGCCCGCCGGGCAATGGCGGGTATTCAATTACAGCATAACCGACACGGAGTGGGCGCCTCCCAACGCGGAAAAGCCGGCCGACGCCGATGCCGCCCGGCCGCGACCCGCCCCGTCAGTCGTATCGGGCTGGGGCGCCGCCCAGATGGAACCGATCGAGGTCCGCGCCGGCGAAACGGCCCAAATGAATTTCGGCCCACCCTACAAGCTCGCGCTAAGCGTCTACCACATGCCGGGCGAAGCGCGGTTCGCTATGGCCATCCAGGGCGAAACCGGAGAAACGGTCGCCTCGCTCTCGGTCAACGGACGACGACCGCCAAAACCGAAATTGACCATTACCGATCAGTCGGGCGAAGTCGTCGCGGAGGGCGACTTCGAATACGGCTGAGGCTTCACCTGCCGGTACTCGTGGCGAGTGCCATCGGAATTGGCCGACCAATACAAAGTTACCGTAACTTGGGATACCGGCCCGTTTGAAGTGAAACCGTCCGACCCGTTGGTGATCAACAAGTCGGACATCAAGCCGGCCCCGCCGAAGAAAGCGGACGCAGAAAAGAAATAACCGATCGGCAGAAAGGCTGCAAGAGAAGGGCGTCGGGGGTTGTTCCCCGGCGCCTTTTTTCATGCGCTGCCGACGGCCCCTTGCCATCGGCTTCGCCTCGCCTTTACCGTGAGGCGGTCTGCCGTTCGATCGACTGCCGTTCCTGCTCGGGGTCGAGTCCGTGTCGCATGGCCATCGTGGCAACGGAGAGGGCGCCGTTGCGGAGGAGGATTTGATCGGCCTGGGCCTCCTTGAGCCGGTCGCGTACGGCGAGCGTGGGCGGAATGCCGCGGAGATCGACCTTGCGGAGGGCGTCGCTCGGCAGCCGGCCCGCCGCCGCGGCGTTGAGCACCACGCGTCGCAGCAGTTCGGTGTCCTCGACGATCATTTCGTGCTGTAGCCGCTCGAACATTTTCACGGCCGGCCCCTCGGCCACCATCGTCGAGCTGTAGTTGGCGTTGCTGGCGTCGGAGGTGAGCATGAACTCGGGCATGACCAGCCGGCTGGCTATCGCCCGAAGCTCGGCCTGCAAAACGGCGACGTATCGGGCGGCGTCGATACCGGCCGCGGGGAACTCGTAATCCGTGCCCGTGCCGGCGTCGATGATCGTGCCCGGCGCGAATCGGCGGAAGTGCGTGGTCCGGCCGGTAGCCGCGTTGGAAACGCTGAGGTCGGCTCGGCCGGCGACGAACTCGGCCAATCCGGCGGCCGTGGCGGCGCGGTGCTTGCGAATCAGGGCGATGGCCGACTGGATTTCGGCGACCACGCTCATGTTGCGCAGCAGTTTTTCCGCCCGGCGGAGGTTCTTCCGCACCGGATAGAACAGCGGCAGACCGCGGCGCACGTTGGCGTCGACGTTCGCCTTGCGGTGCTGGATTTCGTCGGCGCCGATCAGCCGCCCGCCGATCCAATAGCCCAGCACGGTTTCCACGTCGTCGGGGTCGGTTTGGACGCCGAACGCGGCGGCCGGATCGGTTCGGCGTTCGTCGGGCGCGGCGACCTCGGCCGGCTCGACGAACCGCACTCGCGTCGCGCCGCCGGCCGACGGGAACAGCCGCAGGAAACATTCGCCGTCGCGGTCCTTGCGGCGGACGATTTCCTGCTGCCGCTTGCTCCAGTCGTTTAGCCGGATGAACTCGTCGACGACCGTCTGCACTTCGGCGACCAGCGTTTGGTCGGCCTCCGCGGCGTGCCGCGCCGTTGCCCGATAAACGTGGCCGCTGCCGACGATGTAGCTGATGCGGTTTTCGTGTCCGTTGATGGCGAACTCGTTCTCGACGGCCAGTGCCCGGCATTGGTCGCGAAGTTGGGCAAGTTGTTGTTCGTCGGCGAAGGGCATGCCGGCGGGCGAGCCGCCGCCCGCAACGCAAAGACGCCGCCATGCCGAACCGTCGCCGTCGAACATCGCCTCGGCCGGATCGACGAAATCGTCCCACAGCCGGTCGAAGGCCTCGGTCAGCCGCCGTTCGAGATGTTCCATTCGCCGGTCGCCGCTCGGTCGGCGGTTTTCGTTCCGTTCGGTAGCATCGATCGATGGCATGGGGTTTGATCCTTTCGTGGTACGTAGGACAGGTTGGCAACCTGTCCCGAACAAAACGCGATAAACAATCCGCGATTCGGACAGGTTGGCAACCTGTCCCGAACAAAACGCGATAAAGAATCCGCGATTCGGACAGGTTGGCAACCTGTCCTACGGCCTGAAATCGTGCCGTTTCATCCCGGTATACAGAATCGCCTCGCGGATTTCCAGATTAGTTTTTGGACGCTTGTACAGATTTCGATCCGCCAATCATTCGCGATGGGAATTCTGGGAGCGATGGGATTTATGATGAGCGAGGGCGGGGGTTATTGCGACGGGCCAGCCGGACGCGGGTCATTCGCTCGCGAAGTCCGCCCTGAGCGATGAATTCCTTTTCCAGACGTTGAAGCTGGCGGTCGATCAGATAGTTCGCCTGATGTATCAAACAAATCGCAATGTCAATTATCCCACCGTCAGCCGGTCGCCCAGCCCGTCGTTAAACGCGCGGCCGTGGAGGATTTCTTGTGCAAGTCGAATCGCCATTTCCAGCGCGTCCGGGCCGTCGTCGTGGTCGGCGACGGGAAACTCCATCAACTGCTCGACCAACAGCCGGCTCGAAGGGCTGCCGTCCTTGAATCGCAAGCGGCGCGAGGCCAGGAACGGACCCAGCCGGCGGATGCGGACTTGTTTCGAGACGCGGTTGTCGATCGGCACGGGCCGCGCCCCGAGCAATCCGCGACGGCCAAACTCGTTCTCGAACTCGCCGGCCAATAACTCCTGAAACTGGTTGACCTCGACGCCGAACAGGTCGGGTCGAAACGCAGCGAGCCGCTCGACGCCGGCGGCGACGATTTCGGGCGTGGGTCGTCGGGCGAGATCGGCGTCGACGTAAATCATGCCCCGCCGATCGACGCCCAGCCAGACCAGCGCCGAATAATCGCCCCGCCGCGAGTCGGACCCCTTGCTCGGATCGAGGGCCATCGTCCGCACGGCCAACTCGCCCGGCCAATCGTCGAACCAGATCGACTCGTCGAAATATTCTTCGGGCCATTCGCAGCGGTCCGGGTCGATCGGCGAGTTTTGTTTTTCGCGTTCGAAGGCCGTGCGGCCCGATTCGGCGCGCAACCGCATCAGCGTGTAGAGGTCTTCAATTTCGGGCCAGAGCAGCACGGCGCCGGCGTCCATCGCCCGGCGGTTTCGTTCGTAAAACTCTCGGGCGGCAGCCTGATTGTCCCGTAGGACAGGTTGGCAACCTGTCCTGTCATTCTGAAAAATTGCCAGTTCATTCTGGACAGGTTGGCAACCTGTCCTGTCATTCTGAAAAATTGCCAGTTCATTCTGGACAGGTTGGCAACCTGTCCTACGTTTTTGTTGACAACCTGTCCTACGTGTTTGTGACAGGTCGGTGTAAATTGCCTCCCACTCGCGCCAGAGCGTCGCGTTCGTCGGCCAGCGGACGATCGCCTGGAACAGCCGCGAGGTCCAGCCGGGCGTGCGGTGCAGCTCCATCGCCAGCGCGTCGCGGTGCAGGGCCGTGGCCAGATTGACGACGTTCGTCGCCGGCGTGCCCGCGTTCAGCAGCGTGCCGTGGAACCAATCGCGGGATTGTTCGCGTTGGAGCGCCGAGCGGATGTGGCCGTCGTTTTGCAGGTCGTCGCAGACGATCAGCGTGGGTCGATGCTGCCGTCGGCGTCGGCCGCGGATGCGCTGGCCTGCGCCGAACGCCTCGATTGCCGCGCCGTTGGCCAGCACGATCGAGTTCGCCCGCCATACGGGGCCGCGGCCGGCGGCCGCCGGATATGCGTCGGCCAGCAGCCGGTTTTCGAGCAGCTCGGCCTTGATGTTTTCGAGGTGCGCGCGGGCTTGATGTTTCGTATCCGAGACGATCCAGATATACGGTTCCCAGCCTTCGAGGGCGGCCAGCAGCGGCATGGCGAGCGTGCCGAGCGTCGATTTCGCCGCCCCGCGCGGGGCCAATACGTTCAGCTTCGTTCCCCGGTTGCGACGCGCCGCATCGAGCCGCCCGGCCAGCCAACGGTGCATCAGCGACGGCGGCCGAACGAAATGCTCGGGCAGATGGCGTCGACCCCATTCGAGCAAATCGAGCGAACCGGCCGAACGGCGGGCGCGCCGCTTTTCGCGGGCGTGAAGCAACGACGTCTCCGCGCTCGTGGCTCCGTAGAGCCGCGCCAGATCGTGCAGCGAATTCGCCCAATCCGCCGGTGTGCCACTGCCGGCTTGTCCAGCAGTGGCACCCGCATTTTTTGAAGAGGCACTGCTGGGCGAGCCGGCAGTGGCACCCGCATTTTTTGAAGAGGCACTGCTGGGCGAGCCAGCAGTGGCACCCACGTTTTTCGTGCGGTCAGGGATCATCGCCAATCTCCAGCTTTAATTCCACGTCGAGCAGACGAGAAATGGAATTGACTTTTTTCACCACGCGCTTGCGGTATCGCTCGGGCAGATCGGCGATGATGATCTCGACGAACTCGGCCAACATCAGCCGCAGTTGTTCCCGGGTGACGGCGTCGGGCTGGCGCGGCGCGTATTTATCGGGGAAGCCGCGTTCCAACGCCCAGGCCGCCGCCCGCCAATACTGCTCCTTGTTGCCGGCCTTGCGGATGTTTTTCACCAGGCTCAGTTCGGCGTTGCTTCGCGCCTGGCGGAGCTGCTCGTTGAAGTCCGGCTCGCGGGCGGCGGTCCGCCGGATGGTCGAGGCCGAGCAGCCGACGTATTTTGCGGCCACGTCGACTCCGCAACCCACGCTGATAATGGCCACTACGGCGTTGCGCTTGCCATCGTCGAGGATCGTACGGCGTTTGCGTCGTGCCACGGTAAGTTCTCCATCAATTTTCGCCGAGGAACTCGAACGAGACGACGGCTCGGCCGGGCGAGCCGCGATAGTTTTTCGCGGGCCATGCCGGGCGCGGCGCGCCGCTCTTTCGCACGTTTACCGCCCGCCACCGGGGCGAGCGGCTGCAATGGGCGATCATCGCCGGGTGGCTGGTCGTTACGTTCACCCGGTTCCCCTCGCGGCGATGCAGTTCGGCCACCGCCTCGACGACAGCCGTGCCGATGCCCACGCCCTGATAGTCGGGCAGCGTGACGATGCGGCTCACGCGCCAGCGGTTCTTCCGCCCGATCAAGTTCAACATCGCGCAGAACGCGGCCGGCCGGCCGTCGCAGGTGGCCAGGAAACATCGGGCGAAGCGGGGCAACTCGCCGCTCAGATAGTGATGCCGCGCAAACAGCCGCCACGCAGAACGCCGGCAACGAAACAGTCGAAGCTCGATCGGCGGTCGCCGAAGACGCCTCCGCGAATATTCTCCCGTCGCCATGTCGATCACCCAATCGGGCGCGAGCCAGTCGGTCACGTCGTAATGGCAAGCGACGGCGACCAATCGGCGGCCGATCCAGCCCGCGCGAATCCCCTTGGCAATCGCCGCCGATACGATCCGGGCGACGTTGCGATCGACGACCGAGGTGAACTCGTCGAAGACGACGGCGGGAGCGGGGGGCGGGAGACGGGGGGCGGGGGATTGGGGACGGAGGGCGGGGGATTCGGGACGGGGGAGCGAGGACTGGAAATATGAAGCGCGGGTGCCACTGCTGGCTTGCCCAGCAGTGTCGCTATCGCTGTCATGTTCGTCGTTTTCCGCAGTCCAATCACCAACCCCCCGTCCCAAATCCCCCGTCCCCAACAGCGCGCGGGCAAGGTCGCAGCGGAACTGCTCGCCGCCGCTGAGCACGCGGTACGGCTTCAGCCAGCTCGGCGGCGACGAAAAACCGACGGCGGTCAACATCTTGGTGATTTGTTTCGTCGGCAACTCGCCGAATCCGTCGATTACCGCGCGATCGGCCGGCCAGCGCCGCGGCTGATAGACCCGGTCGCCGAAGATTGCCCGGGCGATTGTGCTTTTGCCGCTGCCCGACGGCCCGACGATCAAACCGATCCGCCAGTCGTCGGCGTGCGGGAATCCGTCGGGCGTCTCCACCGCGAACCGCTCGACGACCGATTTCGACGGCGGCAAATCGAACATCCCCGACACTTGCCGCACGCGGAAAGAATCGAAGACCGGACAGGCAGCTTTTACGTCGATCGTCGGCATGGGAATTGAATGTCCATCTTTGTTTTACAGCGTCAACAATTTGCAGGCGAAACCCTCGGCCGTCAGTCGTTCGTAGACCGCCCGTTGTTGCTCCTCGCCATCGCATTCGACGACGACTTGATACGCCTCGGGCACGTCTAGCTCGTCGGACGGCGTCTGGTCGATGTTTCCCTCCGAGGCCGGCGATCCTTCGCCGCCGGTCGGCAGCATTGCGTCGAGCATCGCGCGGACCGCTTCGCTGTCGGTTTCGACGCGGTCGAGCAGTTCGGCCAGCGCCGCGGCGTCGCAGCCGGCCATTGCCGCGAGCGGATCGAGAACAGCCAGGAGTTTTTCCGCCTCGCTATCGTCGAGGTCCAGGATCAGCACGGGCACTTCGGCGTCGGGCGTGGTCTCGGCGCGGAGGTGCCCGTCGATCAATTGCAGCTCGCCGTCGGGCAAACGCCGGGCCAACAGCGCCCCGGCGTAGCCGATCTCGGCCAATACGCCGCGCAGCGCGTCCCGCTGCGCCGCGGGATGCGTGCGCCAGTTGCGCGGGTTCGGCCGCAAGTCGGCCGCTCTCACGCGGCGAAAGTCGATGATTCGATCGCGAATTTTCATAAGTCAGTTATCAGCTATCAGTTGTCAGTTGTCAGTCTTCAGGCGGGATACGGAAGACTGACAACTGAAAACTATTTCAAGACGGCGGCGGCTATTGCGCCGGCCATTGCGGTCAGCATCACCCAGGCGCCGCGCAGGGCCAGCAGGGTCATCCGCCGGCTGCGATGCAGTTCGGCCACCGCGCCGAGCAGGCCGGGGCCGCGGTCCTTGTTTCCAGGCAGGCCGTATACGTCGGCCTTCATGCACTCCACATCGGCCCGGCACGACTCGCATCGTTCGATCAAACGCTGCACATCAACGTGGTATTCGTGCAGCTCGTCGCGGAGCCGGTCGATGGCGTTGGTTTCGTTTCGGGTCATGACAGGCGGGAGGCTACTCCCTCATTCCGAAGCAGGGCGATCAACTCTTGCGCCTTGGCCGGGTCGTTTGCGGCGTAGTAGGCCGCGACTTTTCGGGCGACCTCGCCCAGCTTGGCGACCATCGCCTCGTCGCTGCGGACGGCTTTGACGATCTCGGCCACTTTATGGACCAGGCCGGAGTAGTCGCCGACGGCGTACATGTCGTATGCTTCGGCGAACCAGCCGAGTCCCCAGGTTTTCATCAGGTCGGCCAATTCGAGGGCGTGTTTGCGGCGTTTCTCCCGCCGGTTGTAGAGCCACAGGCCGACGAGCGTCGCGGCCAGCCCGACGCCAACCAGTATTACGTATTGCCAAACCAATGGGATGTCGTTGAACATTCGATTTCTCCTTATCGGGGCATGATGGTTAGATTTTGTTTCCGCCGAAGTAGAGGAACGCGCCGGCGGCGGCTCCGGCCAGGAGGCACAAGGCCGCCGGCAGCGGCGAACGCCCTTCCGTCCGCGGCGGTTTTTGGGCCTTGGGCGGGGGCGATGCGTTTGCATCGACCGCCGGCCTGTTTTGCGCCGCCTGTTGCCGTTCGGCCAGGTCGATGAGCCGTTCGATACGGGCGTGGAGATCGGCGTCGCGTTTTTCCGCCTCGCCGCGCCAGGGGAGCAGCGGCTGTCTGCCGAGTTTCGTTTCGCCGGCCGCTGCGCAGGGTTCGCCGACCGCCGCGTCGAGCAGGGCGTGAATCCGGCCGGGCTGAACGCAGACGACCTCGCGGCCGTCGGTCCCCCAGAGGATGCCGGCGACGCGGCCCTGGAGGTCGAATACCGGCCCGCCGCTGTCTCCTTGGCGGGCATGGCCGGAGACGATCATCCAGTCGTCAGGCCCGTCGGGAGCGGCCGCCGAACGGCGATAGCCGCCAAACAATCCGCTGTTGCAGGCGAGCCGGCCGTCGGGGCCGTAGCCGCACGATTCGAGCCGGTCGCCGGGCTGCAACGCGGCGTCGGCGCCGAACGTCATCTCGGCCGGCGCAATCCCCTCGGGCTGGACGCCGATGTCCAACACGGCGCAGTCCCATCGCGCGTCGGTCTTTAGAATTGCGGCAGTGCAACGCCGGCGGTCGTGGAACTCGACGTGGATGGTTTTCGCATCCTTGACGACGTGCCGGGCAGTGAGAACCACGATCCTCGCGCCCCAGCGGACCAGCACGCCCGAACCTTTCGACCATGCCGCGCCGCCGTCGTGGCACGCGATCCTCACGACGGCCGCGCGGTGGCCGGCCGGACGCTCGTACCGCCACGCCGGCTTGGGAGCGGCGGGCGCGGGTGTCCGCGGCCGCGGCAACGGGCAACCCGATGGACCGCATTGCCCCAGGGCCGACCCGGTTGCCAGACAGATAACGATCGGAATCAACAGAATTCTTCGCATGGGGTTGCTCCTTGTTCTGATGGGATTTATGGGAGGAATGAGACTAATGGGAATGATGATTTTGAATACCATCGATTACATGATTCCCATAACGCCCATGACTCCCATCTTTTCACTCGTTTCCAAGCCGAAGGCCGTCGGGCAGCCGAGCAGCATCATCAGGCCCAAGCCCGCCAACGTCGCGGCGATCAGCATCCAGGTCAATTCGACGATGAGTTTTCGCACGGTTCTTTCTCCGGGATCAGTGTGAATTGGTAGGCGTAGAACGCGCTTCGCGCGAGATCGGCCGGTTCGGTCAGTCGGTCGGCCAGGTTGGGAACCGGATCGACGCCGCCTGCGCGGGTGGCCGCGGCGACTGCCTGCGAGCAGAACGGCGGCCATGCGTCGTCGGCCGCGTCGTTTAGCTCGGGCTGGACGAGGAACCGCAACAGCGGCAGATGGAGCAGCGCGGCGCGGAACAGATTGAACCAGCCGTAGCGGCGGCCGGTGATGTCGATCATCGCCCTGACGGCCGTCCGGCGTGAAAACGACCTCGCGGCGCCGGCGGCGGCATTCAACCCCGATCCGGCTTGATACACGTCGATCGTGCCCGGCGAACGGCGAACGACGTTCGAGAGGAGTCGGGCCCGGCCGCCGCGGGCGCACATTTCGACGCACATCAGCCGTCCGTTCCACCAGCCGGCCATCGCGGCGTGGGTATACTCCGAGCGGCCGGCGACGGCGATTGCCTGGGAAATGAATCCCCGCGGGCGGAACAAGAGCAGGTCGCCCCCGCGTATCTTGCGGCGCGCGTCGCTGTAGGAAACCGGTAAAATCTCTTTCATCGTTCTGATCCTTGAATATCCGTGCCGTCGGGTGTTATTCGTCGTCGGCGCCGAGAAATGGTTGTCCATTGTGCGTCCGCCGCCAATGACTGACTTGCAGGTATCGTTGCCGGTGTTCGGGTCGCAGATCGAGGCCGACCGCCGTCGCCGCGTTGTTTCGGAGGGCGGGAAACGCGCGACGACGGCCGGCTCTCGCTCCGCGCACCGCGCAGAGCAGGCAGGGCATCAGCACCATGCCGCCGCAGCCGGGACAACGACGCGGCGGACCGCTCGGCTGCTCGGCTTCCTCGCGCCGTTCGGGGCGGGCGACGCGCTTGCCCGAGTTGATCGCGCCGACCGTGCCGCGACTGACGCCGGTCAGCGCGGCAATCGCGCGGAAGCCGAAGTCGGTTTCCACGAGCAGCCGTCGGATTTCTGCTTCAACATGCGGTGAGATCA
>ENA-UOUL01005804-UOUL01005804.1-bioreactor-metagenome-genome-assembly--contig:-NODE-5804-length-10446-cov-3.543543_pt1 | contig 10446 bp, 7 predicted proteins | sample MGYA00249838_ERZ747220 | MGnify/ENA primary metagenome ERZ747220 (study PRJEB28778, sample SAMN05720191) | bioreactor metagenome | isolation source: Anaerobic biogas reactor | place: USA:Washington...
TGGCCAACAGCATCGCGGTGCCCAGCGCCTGGCCCGCATCGCCCACCACCAGCACGAGGCGGCGGTCGTAGCGATCCGCCAGCCACCCGGCCAGGCCGCCGACCAGGAGGAGGGGCAACTCGGCGAAAAAGGCCGCCAGGAGGAGCGGCGTGGCCTCCCCCGTCCGCGCGAACACCCACAGGCCGACGGCCACCGCCGACATGCGGCTGCCCAGGAGCGAGAGGGCCTGGGTGAGTGTGAGGACGTACAGGGTCCGCAACCCGCCTCCCGGTTCTCTCCTCACGCCGAGCCGGCGCCCTCGCGTCGTCCGCCGGGTCGGGCGGTGGGCGCGTCGCGGCTATGCGGGGAGAACGATGCGCAGGGTGGTGCCCACCCCGAGGGTGGACTCGACCTCGATCGTGCCGCCGTGCTGGCTGACGATGCTCTGCGAGACGAACAACCCCAGCCCGAGGCCCTCCTCCTTGGTGGTGAAAAAGGACTCGAACATCAAGGGCAGCACCTCCGGCGCGATGCCCACGCCGGTGTCGGCCACGCGGATGCACACCCCGCCCGACACCCGCTCGGTGGAGAGGCGCAGCAAGCCGCCCTCGGGCATGGCATCCAGCGCGTTCAGCACCCCGTTTAGGAACACCTGGTGGATGGAATCGGGAGCCAGGAGCAGCGGGGGGAGTTCCTCGTCCAGCTCGAGCCGCATGTCGACGCCGCGATCCCGCGCGCGCTTGGCCGTGAGCATCGCCACCCGCCGCAGGAGGGCGTTCACGTCGCTCGGCGTGCGCTCCAGGGGCTGCCCCTGGCGGCTCAGGTTGCGCATCTCCGAGAGCAGGTTGTTGGCGCGCAGGAGCTCCTCGTTGGCCACGTCCAGGTACCGCCGGGGCTCAGACGCCTGCGGGCCGTCACCCTCGGGGAGCATCTCGCGGGCCAGCCCGAGACAGCCGATGACGGACTGGAGCGGGTTCTTGATCTCGTGGACAAAGGCGGCCGCCAGGCGTCCGACGACGGCGAGCTTTTCCGCCTGAACGAGCGCCGCCTGTGCGGAGCGCGCCTCGGTGACGTCGTCCACCAGCCACACGTGGTACGACGACGGCTCCCCCTCCCTGCGGATGGCCGAGACCACCAGCTCCACCGTCCCGCGGCTCCCGTCGCTGCGCCGGTAGGTACTCTCGCGGCGCCCGACGGACGCGGCGGCGTCGCCGGAGAGCGCCTGCCCCTCGGCGTCGCATAGGTCGAGAGCCTCCTGTATCCGCTCACCCAGGAGCGACGCCCCCCGCCGGCCCAGGAGCCTCTCGAGGGCGGGGTTGCTCATCAGAATGCGGCCCTGGGGATCGGTGAGTGCGACGCCGATCGCCGAGTGTTCGAGGACGGCGCGAAAGCGCGCTTCGGTCACACGCAGCGCCTCGGTGCGAACCGCCACCCGCGTCTCGAGCTCGTCCGAATGGCGCCTGATCTCATCACGCAGCCGGGCTTCCAGGAGAGCAACGGCGAGCTGATCGGCAATATCCGCGGCAATCTCGAGCGCCCCGGGGGTTGGCGGCCCGGGATCTGCCAGGCCGAAGGTTAGCGCGCCGATCACCTGGCCTTCGGTGATCAGGGGCAAGCTGGCATAAGCGCGCACGCCTTCGCTTTGCAGCAGCTCCACCCAGGGGTGCACCAGGGTCAGGGCGCCCAGGTCCATCACGAGATGGGGCTGTCCCACAGAGGAATCGCCGAGAAAGAATGCCCGGCTGAGCTGAGCCCGCGCGCCGGCGCGCAGTTGGAGCTCACAATCACTGCTGGTTGCCAGCAGCACCACCTCATCGGCCGCGAAATCGAAGATGGCGACACTGGCGCGCAGGCACGGCACGAGCCTGCGAAAACCCTGCACGGCCGCGGCAGCAGTCTGATCGACCGATTGTGCCCTGAGAACGGCGCGGTCGATCTCACGGAGCAAACGCAGGCGATCATGGCATCTCTGGCAATCCTGTGCCTGATCCGATTGGTTGTCCTGAATCACGCTGTCTCCCTGACCGGCTTCCGGACCGCTGTTCCTCACTTTTCCCACAGCGCGACCGTCTCCACGCGGCAGGTCTGCGGAAAGAGGTCGACCGGCTGGGCCTCGACCAGGCGATAGCCGGCCGTCGCCAGGTGTACGCCGTCGCGCGCCAGCGACGCAGGATCGCTGGCGACATACACGATGCAGCGCGGACCCAACGCGGCAAGGTTTCTCAGCACGTCCGGCCCCGCTCCCGCGCGGGGTGGATCGAGGATGACCACATCGAAGCGCTGCCCGGCCGTGACCAGCACGGGGAGGATCTCCTCGACGGTACCCTCGTGGAGCTCGACGTTCTCGCGCTCCCCTGCGTTGGCCGCGAAGTCCTCGCATGCGGCGGGAGATGACTCCAGGCCGGTCACGTGGCCGCCTGCGTCTGCCAGGGGAATCGAGTAAAGGCCCACCCCGCAGTAGACATCGAGGACCGTGTCGCCGGGACCGACGCCCGCGTACGCGAGCACCGCATCGACCAGCGCGGCCGCGCCCGCGGTGTTGGCCGGGAAGTAACTGGTGGCAGACACCCGGTAGCGCCGGCCGTTCACTTCTTCAAAAAGGAAAGGATCGCCGATCAGCGGCTGCACCCCATGGACGGTGCGCACGGCCACGGCCGCGGGCAGATCGATCTCCAGTTCCGGTTGATCCTCGGCTGTGGATTGAAACAACACCAGTGCGTCTTCCGTTTCCTCGCTCGCGCGCACCTTGATGCCTTCCAGCTCGGGCCAGGCCACATCCAGGGACGCCTGGAGCTGATCCAGGCGGTTGCTGGCCAGGAGACAGGTTTCCACTGCAATCAGATCGCGGCCGTTCGCGCGGCGCAGGGAGATGCGTCCCTCGCGATCGACCACCAGGTCGATCTGGTTCAGATACCCGTACGCGAGATAGCCCGGCCGGTCTTCCGGTGTGCTTGCATCCCCCGGATTTATATCCGCCATTACCAGGATATCAGCCACGGGCGGCTGCGCCAGCCGCCCCAGCCGGTGCAGCTGGTCCGCGACGATCTCCTGCTTGAGCTCAGCCTGCCGCTCGTAGGCAATGTGCTGCCACTGGCAGCCGCCACACAGGTCCTGCCCGAAATAGGGACAGGGCGGCTCGACCCGGTCAGGGCTGGGCTGCAGCACCCCGACGAGCCGGCCGCGCGCCCAACGCTCTTTCTCCTCCAGGATCTCGACGGTCACGCGTTCTCCGGGTATGGCGTAAGGCACGAATATGACCTTGCCGGCGTGCCGGCCGATCGCCTCGCCGCCATGTGCGATGGCATCCAGGGTGAGCTCGATGATCTGTTCCATTTGTCCTCTCAAACGGCGCGGCCGGCTACGCCAGAAATGCCAGTGCGCGGGCCTCGTCGCCGCTCATCACCAGGTCAAGACGCCGACCCCCCGTCGTGCCCGGCACATCGATAATCTTTACGGAGTCCGCCCAACCCGCGTCCGCGGGCAGCAGCGCGGGCAGCGCATTCATGGAGCTCTCGAAGAAGCTCCGCTTGAACGGATTGCCCGGCTCGCCCGGGAAGATGGCGAGCGGATAGATGCGCGACTCGACCAGGTCCTGGAAGAAGTGCGTGCCATAGGACAGAGTCGGACGGTTTCTCCCCTGGCCCCAGCCGATTTCCACCAGCGCGCGCGTGTTGTAGAAATCCGCGTAGCCCACCTTGAGCCCAAGGTCCGGGTTCGAGCTGCCCCACCGGCCCGGTCCCATCAGGATGAAGATCTTGCCTTCCAACCGCTGGTTGATGCGCGCGACAAGGCGCGCCAGCTCGAGCTTCTGGCTTGGGTTGGCCAGTGCGTACTTCTCAGGATCCACGTAAACGACGTAAGAGATCTGCTTCACGATACCCGTCGGCACAAGCTTACCGGTGCCGAAGATGATGTCGCTCTCCGCAATCTTGTCCGGAATGCGCACGTGCTCCGACTCACTCGGATTGCTGTGCGGCCGGCATTGGAGAAGGTGCAGGTCGACCGAAGGCTTGGGATATGCGCTGCCGATGCTTAGCGTGAATTCGATATCCACCGGATGGCTGTAGCTGAATTCCAACGCCTTGAGCACCGTCTTCAGGTCTGCCGGAAAGGAGGTCTGGGCGAGGAGGCCATCCATCGTGATCACCAGGGAACGCGGATCGAGGCTGCGATCCATCAGGAGCAGGGGGCTGATATAGTCGCCGTTGTCCACCGATGCCAGCAGCCGCAGGCCCGGATAATCGCTGCCCAGCACCTCGCTCACGGGAAGCGTTTCGAGCTGGTTCGTCTTCAGGTTGATGACATCCATGAAGTACTGGGAATAGTACTTGATATCCCTGGGGCTGTTCTCCGGGCGCAGGTTGGGGTGGCTCAGCGCCACCATGCGCGGATAATCCTCGCCGACGCGCTCCACCGCGCGCGTCCCCAGACCGGTCACCAGCCGCGCGAAGCCATCCTCCCGCCGCAGCTTGGAATTCCAGACGAAGGGGTTGCGGCTGTAGGCCACGCCCGCAGCCGCGGGGAAGTAATAATCGCCATAGGGCTGCCCTTGCACCACCTGCAGCAGGATGGCCATGCGCTCGTCGAAATCGAGCACCTTCTGCTGTTTGCGGTAGAGCAGGACATCCGGGTTGTAGATGCTGGCGTAGACGCGCGCGATCGCCTGAAGTAGAAATTCCAGGTTCTCGGCGAGCGTGCCCTGGTTCGGGCAAAAGATGCTTTCGTACATGCCTGCGAACGACAGCCCGAAATTGTCCTCGAGCAGGCTGGACGAGCGAACGATGATCGGTTTGTTGCCGACCTGCGACAACAACTCTTCGAATCGCCGGATCACATCCGGGGGAAACTCACCCCGCGCGTGCCCCGCCTGGATCTCGGGGTATTCGGCCTCAATCTGGTCCATATCCTTGTACTTCTGGTTGAGATACTTGACCAGATTGTTCATCTGCAGGAATTCGTAGCTGACGTCTGCTCCGACAAAGTAGGTCTCGGGCATGATGAGGTTGATTTGCTGGCAGGTGGCGCAGAAGCGATCCAGCGTGGACTGGAGGATCTTCCATGCCAGCACGAGGCCGGCCGCCTTGCCGCCGATCTTGCCCCGGCCGACCCGGTGTTGGCGGATCCACGCCAAATCTTCGTGGTCCAGATACTCCTTGGCCACCCGTACGAAGTCGAGCTCATCGCTGATCAGCGCCTTGATCAGGACCACCTTCGTTTCCTGCATGTGGTGGCGCGAGCGCACCTGTTCCTCGGGCGACAGCCTGGTGAAGCTCTCGAGCTGCTGAAACAGGATCTCCATGGAGGCCATTTCGGGATTCAAGGCCAGCACCTGCTCCGCAGTCGGGCGCTGGTTCAGCACCTGGCGCGCCAGCTCCTCGAAGAGCGCCGGGCTGAGGTTATACGCCCAATAGAACTCGGTCAGGCTGTCGCGAACCTTTGCCAGGCGGCGCTCCCACACATCGACCGGTTCATCCTGGTAGGGGTTGACCACGCCCTCGCGGCGCTGAGATGCCAGCGCGCGCTCGCGCACCTCCTCCTCGAAGCGCTCCTTGGTGATCACCCCGCGGCGGAACAACTCCTGGCGCATGCGCTCGCGCATTACGTCGCCCAGAATCGGGTACGCGCCGAGCAGCATGTGGATGCGATGGACTTTAGGAATATAGGTCGTTTCGTCGGACATACAACGGCCTCCACTGCACATGGACCGGATATGGATTCAGTATACCGTCTCTTGGCGCTCGATCCAACCTGCGCGAGAATAAAGCGCAGACCGCGCGTTGTCCTGGTGGTCACCCCATCGCATGGCGTCGTCGACACCCTGGGGACCACATATGACCCTCGTCTATCTTGCTGTTGCTTTTGCCGGCGGGATCCTGGCAGGGCACTTCCTTCGCCTGGCAGGAGTCCTGTCCTGCGACACGCCCTCCTGGCTCTTCCCGTCGTCGCTCACGTTCATCCTTGCCGTCCTCCTGCTGGTCCGCAGGCTCCCCACCGCGCGGCTGGCCGCCGCACTGGGCCTGTTCATCCTGCTCGGCGCGTGGCGCTATGACGGCCACCCGTTCGAGCGCTGCCTGGGGCCGGCTGACCTCGCGAGCTATCATCCCGGCGATGAGGGCGCCTGGGCGACGGTGGAGGGCGTGGTGGCCGGCTACGGGGACGAGCGGGATCGCGGGACCCGGTACCAGCTCGACGTGGAACAGGTGGTGATCGATGGGCAGCCCCATGAAGTGCGCGGCCGGGCGCTGATCGAGGCCTCCCGCCGGCCGCGCTATGGCTATGGCGACCGGCTGCGCGTGCACGGGGTGCTGCTTACTCCGCCCAACTTCGATGACTTCGATTACCGCGGCTATCTCGCCGCGCGCGGCATCCATAGCCTCATCCGCAGGCCGCAGATCGAGCGCCTGGGGACGGGCGAGGGGCACCTCTTCTGGAGTGTGTTGTACGGCGTACGCAGCCAGGCGTCCGCGGTGGTTAATGCCATCCTGCCGGAACCGGCCGCGGCGCTGGCCAACGGCATGGTGCTCGGCATCGAGGGTGGCATCTCAGACGAGGTGAACGATGCGTTCCAGGCAACCGGCACATCACACCTCATCGTCATCTCGGGCAGCAACATCGCGTTCCTCTCGGGCGCGCTGATCGCCGCCCTGGGCGCATTGATGGCGCGCAGGCGCGCTGCCTTGCTGTCCGCGCCCCTCGTGATCCTCTACGTGCTGCTTGTCGGCGCGGACCCGCCCGCGCTGCGTGCCGGCGTCATGGGCTTGCTCGGCCTGGGCGCGATCTTTTTTGGCCGGCAGAACACGGCCTACGTCTCGTTGTGCGCCGCGGGCCTGGTCATGGCGGCCATCAATCCCCTGGTCCTGTGGGATATCGGCTTCCAGCTCAGCTTCGCCACCAGCCTTGGGCTGATCCTGTTCAGCCGCCCGCTCGGAAACTGGATCACCGCCCTCCTCAGGAGACGCCTGTCCCATGACGACGCACAGCGGGTCGTCCGTGCACTCAACGGCACGCTGATCGTCACCGTGGCCGCGCAGGCCGCCGCCCTGCCACTGATCCTGCGCACCTTCGGCCGGCTCTCGCCTGTCTCCCTGCTGGCGAACTGCCTCGTGTTGCCCGTCCAGCCCGCGATCCTGGCGAGCAGCATCGCGGCCCTCCTGGCGGGTTCGGCCTTCCTGCCGTTCGGCCAGCTCGTCGCCGCGCTGCCGTGGGCCTTGCTGAGCTATACCGTGGGCGTGGTGCGCACAACCGCATCCGTGCCCCACGCATCCGTGGACGTGGGTCCGGTCAGCCCGCTCTTTGTGATCGGGTATTACGCGGTGTTGGCTGCCGCACTGGCGTCTCCGCGCATCGTCCGTGCGGTGCGCCCGCGGCCAACCCTGCGCCGCGCAGGTGCATGGGCGCTGCTGCTCCTCATTCCGGCGTGCCTTGCGTGGCTCGCGTGGCGGTCGCTGCCCGATGGGAGGCTCCACGTGCTGTACATTCCGGGCGAGGATGCCGAGGCGGTGCAGATCACCGCGCCGGGCGGCCGCTCGGCGTGGCTGTGGGATGGCCGCGGGGATGGCACGGCGCTGATGCAACGAACGCCCGGCGCGCGTGGGCTGGCTGGACGGCCGGATGTGGTGCTGGCCCCCTGCGCAGCACTGGCTACCAGCGCGGCACAACCCTGGCCGGGCGCGCCGTGCATCGATCCGGCCGGGCTCGAGGCCGAGGCAGCCATCGCGCTCACGCCCGAGGTCCGGCTCGAAGCCATCGACGCGGGCGCGGAGCCTGCGCTGCTGCTGTCATACGGTCAGTTCCGCACCCTGCTGCCCGCGACGCTGGGGCCCGAAGCGCAGACCGCGGCACAGGATCAAGCCGGCGCTCTGTCCGTGCTGAAGTCCGCAGGGCCGCACACCGGCGCGTGGCCGGCCCTGAGCTTCCTGGCCGCGGCCGAGCCGCAACTGGTGCTGTGGCCGCAAGAGACGACCTACCCGCCCGAGGTGAGCGAGTACCTGGCCGGGGAGGTGGCCACCGCGCGGATCGAGGCGGATGGCCTGGTTGAGGTGGTGTCGGACGGCGCGACCTTCAGGATCGTGCGGCGCAGCGCGTCGGGACCGCGGTGAGGGAGGGGCGGCCGGCGGCGCTCATCGCATGCAACGATTCAACCGCAAGCAAATGTGCTATAACAGAAGCTGAAAAAACAAGTCGAGGCCGGAATGATAACCTCTCGCAAAATCGCAGAAGTCGCACGCATCTATCGCACGCAGGAGCAGCCCACGGACTTTGCATACTGGCAGGGCCAGCCGTACGAGGCCCGTCTGGCGGCACTCGAACAAATACGCCGCGACTATCACCGCTGGAAATACCATGCTGAACCAAGACTTCAGAGAGTTTATTCAATCGTGAAACGCGAACGCGGACGCGCCCAGGAAGATCAACGATAACCACACCGCAACCGCCAGCCCCAGGTGTACGAGCTGCATCCATACAGGCGCCAGGAGCGCGACGTTGAGCGCTCCCGCGATCGTCTGCACGACAAACAGGGTTATCTGGACGTTCGAGAGCAGGCGCGTGCGGTCGCCGGGACGCCGGCTGGCGATGAGCCGGCCGAGGAGGACCGCGAAAAGGGCGGCGCCGACCGCGATGACCGGATGCAGGACGCGCGCCCGCACCAGGATGTGGGCGGTGGGCGAGAAGTCGGCGCGGAAGCCTTCGACCAGCGACTCGGACGGGAACAAGGTGTCGCCCAGCGCGGTGACCGCGCCGCTCATGCCGACGATGATGACCGCGACGAGCGCGACGATCCAGCCGGCGACGAGCCCGCCCCGCCCCCGCAGCCGCACCGGCTCACCCCCGGACGCCCACCAGGCGGTGAACGCGAGCGCGGCGAGCAACAGGAATGTGTTGACCAGGTGGATGGCCATCGTCCACGCGCGGCCGATCGAGTCGTTGTCCGCGGTCAGGCCGAGCAACACGAGCCACGCGCCCACCAGCGCTTCGAGGATGATAAAGACGCCCGAAAGGACGAGTGCCCTGCGCACCGGGCTGCCAGGGGCAAAGAGCCGCCATCCCCAGACGATCAGGACCGCCACCAGGACCAGGCTCAAGCCGGAGGTGACCCGGTGGCTGAACTCGATGATGGTCTCCAGCTGCGGTGCACGCGGGATCACCTCGCCGTTGCAGAGCGGCCAGTGGCTGCCGCAGCCCGCACCCGAACCTGTTGCGCGCACGAATGCGCCCCACAGGATCACGAGGATGTTGTACGCGAGCACGAACCACGCGAACACGGCGAAGCGCTTGTTAGCCATTCAATGGCCTCCCGCCGGGCATCTGATCGGACGTCCTGCTATGCTAATCCAACCATCGAGCGGAATGCACGGTACGCTTCGGGCATGTCGCGCGCGACGAACGTCACGCACCTTCCCTCCGCGCGGCGCGCACCGGGCATGAGGCTGGCCGCATCGGCCATCTCAGACTTGACGAACTCGACCGTCACGGTGACCGGCGGTTCGAGGTGGAAGGGCTTGGGCGGCGGCTCGGAAAGCAGGTGATCGACGCCCCTGGCCGCACTCTGCTCGATCAGCTCGACGGATTCGGTCGGGTGCAGGCACTGGGCAGCCGTGCGCCCCCTGGCCTGCTTGACGACTGCGGTCACGATGCCAGGGAAGAGTGCGGCAGCTTCCGCGCAGGCGCTCTGGTCGCCGGAAATCATCACAACCGGCGCGCCGAAATGACCGCACACTGCGCCGTTGAGCCCGATCTCGCCCATGGGCTGTGCGCTTCCGCCCGCGGACGCCAGCCAGAGGTTGTTGACCCGGCTGCTCGACCAGGTGTGATCCAGGATGGCATCCGGCGTTCCGGCGCGTGCGTGATAGCCCACGAACAACACGCCATCAATGCCTGTATCGATGCCCTCGACCATCGAATAGGGCCGGGGCGTGCCCGAGTTGAGGCTGGCACGCGGATCCAGCAGCTCGAGAAGGATGTTCGTCCCGTCCCAGTGACCATCGCTGACGACGACCTCGTCCGCGCCCGCCGCGAATGCGCCGCGCACCGCCGCACTCACGTCCGCGGTCATCAAGCGACGGAACCGGTCGTATTCCGAATGAGTGGGCGTCACCTGGTCAAAGTTGACCACGCCCGTGATGCCTTCCATATCGACGGCGATCAAGACCTTCATGCCTGACTTCTCCCTCCAACGTTGGCCGGATCGTAACCGATCCACTCGATATCGTCCACACCTCGAAAGCGGCGCGCCATCACGTCCAGCGCGGCAGGGTTGTTATCCACCAGGATGAACCGGCGGCCCAGGACGAGACAGGCTGCGCCGGTCACGCCGCTGCCCGCAAAGAAATCGAGCACCACGCCGCCAGGGGGCGATGATGCGGCGACGATGCGCTTGACGATGCCCAGGGGCTTCTGAGTCGGGTAGCCGGTGCGCTCCGCGCTGTTGGTGGGCACGATGGTGTGCCACCATGTATCGGTGGGCAG
>ENA-UOUL01005809-UOUL01005809.1-bioreactor-metagenome-genome-assembly--contig:-NODE-5809-length-10436-cov-5.690028_pt1 | contig 10436 bp, 10 predicted proteins | sample MGYA00249838_ERZ747220 | MGnify/ENA primary metagenome ERZ747220 (study PRJEB28778, sample SAMN05720191) | bioreactor metagenome | isolation source: Anaerobic biogas reactor | place: USA:Washington...
GTGGACGGGGTCTTGCTGCTGGTCGATGCTTTTGAAGGACCGATGCCCCAAACCCGGTTTGTATTAAGGAAGGCATTGGCGGCCGGTCTCAAACCTATTGTGGTAATAAACAAGATTGACCGTCCCGACGCCCGACCCTACCAGGTGCTGGACGAAGTGCTGGATTTGTTTATAGATCTGGGCGCTCATGAAGAGCAACTGGATTTTCCAGTTGCCTACACATCGGCCAAGATGGGTTTTGCCTCAAAAGAATTGCAGAGTGACTCCACTGATATGAAACCCCTGCTGGATATGATAATCGAGTACATCCCGGAACCCTCCGGGAATGGGGAGGGGCCGCTGCAATTAGTCATTTCCTCGATTGACTACGACAATTACGTAGGCCGGATTGGGGTAGGCAAAATCAGCCGCGGCCAGGTCCTTAAGGGGCAAGAACTGATATTATGTCACCCGGATGGAGAACAAATAAAAGTCAAGGTGAACACCCTCTATACCTTCGAGGGTTTGAAACGGGCCGAGTCGCTCCAAGCGGGGGCCGGTGAAATCGTGGCCATCTCAGGCATCGAGGATATGACCATCGGCCAAACCCTTTGTGCAACAGAGGCGATTGAGCCGGTTCCGTTCGTTAATATTGACGAGCCTACCTTAGCGATGAATTTTGTGGTCAATACCAGCCCCATGGCGGGATTGGAAGGTACTTATATAACCAGCCGCCACCTGCGGGACCGTTTGGAGAGGGAACTGCTTTCCAATGTGTCTTTGCGAGTGGAGGAGATAACCCCTGACTGCTTCAAGGTGTCCGGGCGGGGCGAGCTGCATCTTTCCATATTGATTGAAACCATGCGGCGGGAGGGTTACGAGTTCGCCGTAACCAGGCCCGAGGTCATCCTCAAGACCATGGGTGGGGTGGTTAATGAACCAATAGAAAGGCTTTATGTTGATGTACCCTCATTGTTTGTGGGTACAGTAATAGAGGCACTCGGCACCCGCCGGGGAGAGCTCTTGGTCATGAATAACGGCAACGGTGACACGGTGGAGATGGAGTTCCTCATCCCGGCTCGGGGTCTGATCGGATATCGTTCTCAATTTCTGACTGATACCCGGGGCAACGGTATTATCAACAATGTCTTTGAGCGTTACGAACCCTTTAAGGGTGAAATCGCCGCCCGGGGGGTGGGTGCGCTGGTCGCTTCCGAGAGCGGCACCGCCGTGGCCTACGGTCTGTTCAACGTCCAGGAAAGGGGCAGCCTTTTCATCGGGCCGGGGACTGAGGTCTACGCGGGGATGATAGTGGGAGAAAACGCCCGCAGTATGGATATCACCGTCAACGTCTGCAAGAAGAAGCATCTTACCAATACCCGGGCATCCGGCTCTGATGATGCCCTGCGCTTGACGCCGCCGCTGATCATGTCGCTGGAAAAATGCCTGGAGTTCATCAATGATGACGAGCTCCTGGAAGTGACACCGAAGTCACTAAGGCTCAGAAAGACTGTCTTGGACAAGGATGCCCGCGCCAAGGCGGACAAAAACAAGAACCGGGCTTCGTAATGGAGCCCGGTTCTTGTTTTAGACTCTTCGCTTCGCTCTGAGTGACATGAGCCCATGTCATCCTGAGCGAAGCGAAGGATCTCATCGAGTTGAAGGCTCAATTATCAACTGTTCTCCTACCTGGATATTGTGCCGGACTGCTTCCCCGGCTTTCAATTCCAGCACGTGACGAGCTTGACGGTTGGAGGCGATGGCTCCCGGTCTCATGTTTGGGTGAATGGAAACGACCCGGTAGTCTTTATCCAAAAATATGGCGTCTATAGGGAATTTCATCCCCCAACAGTGAATTGAGCGACAGGGGGAAATAAGCAGTCCTTCTCCTTCAGTCAGTACTGAACGGCCCAGAAGCCCTCTGAAGCGGGACCCAAAACTGTCGGCAATTTCTATACGATTTCCTATCTTAGATAGACTTCTGTTGGTTACTGAACAATACCGGCCCTTCATTAGAAAGCAGTCATGAATCGCATTATGGCAGGGGCCAAAATCACAATAAATATACAGGGGAATATAAATATCACCATAGGAAATAACATCTTCACCGGAGCCTTCATAGCCTGCTCCTGGACCCTTTGCCGCCTCAATATCCTCAACTGGTCGGATTGATTTCTCAGAACGTTGCCCAGACTGACACCTAATTGGTCTGCCTGGATCAGGGATTCTACAAACCTACTGAGATCAGCAACTCCTGTACGTGTACCCAAATCCCGCAAAGCATCCCGGCGGGTTTTGCCCATGCGCATTTCCTGTAAGGTGTCGCCAAACTCATCGGCAATCGCACCCTTGGCTTTTTCCATCACCCTTTGCATAGCAGCGTCAAAACCCAAACCGGCCTCGATACTGACCGTCATTAAGTCCAATACATCTGGAAGTTCTTTTTGTATCTCCTTCTGCCTGGTCCTTATCTTGCTCTCAATCATCAGCTCAAAGAAGAGATAGCCCCCTATTAATCCTAACAACGGCGCCATAATTTGATTGGTCACACTTGCTCCACTCACCCAAGTGAGTATAAAAGCAATTACTGCCACCGCCATGGTCGTCAAGTATTGGTAGACAAGATAATCGCTGGCATTCCATCCAAATGGATGTCCAGCATAATCCAACTTTCTATCTATAGTGGATATTTGTTTTACTGGTGTGTATTTTTGTATTATGGTCGAAGCTCGATTTTTCATAGGATTTAGGACCCGTACGGAAAAATCCTCCTGTAGCTCCTCGTTAAAATCCAGCTTATTCTTCTGGGTCATTATTATCTCCATCTGCTTCAAGCGATCCCTAAGGACTAAATGGTCACCGATCAGGGTTCGTGTAACCACTAAAACCAAGCCGAATACGGCTAGAAAGATCAACACGACGGTAATAATAAGCGACATCGTTTCTCCTCCTTAGAATTCGATGTTGGTTACTTTTTTTATCAGCAAATAGCCAATGACCTCAGACACGGCTGCGAAAGCCAGTAGTCCCCACCCCAGGGGAGTTTCAAAAAACATGCTAACATACTCGGGGTTTATTAACGATATTATAAGCAAAAGAGCCAACGGCATTAAGCCAACAACCAATGCTGTAATTCGGCCCTGAGCAGTCAAAACTTGGATTTCCCCTTTCATCCGAATACGCTGCCGGATGGTATCAGATATTTTATCAAATACCTCCGCCAGATTGCCTCCAATCGATCTCTGTATCAATACGGAAGAAATCATGAGTTCCATATCTTCGTTATTGACCCGATTGACCAGATTCTGCAAGGCCTGGTCAGTTGGCACTCCCAGGTTGATCTCCCGCAGAGTGCGCCGGTACTCCTTGCCCAGCGGTCCCTGAGTTTCTTTGGATATTAAATCCATCGCCTGCTGAAAACTATAACCCGCCCGCAGGGAGTTGGACATGCCACTTAAAGATTCACCTATTTCTTCACTAAGCATCTCGGCTCTCCTGAGTTTCTGGCGGTATACGAACAAACCGGGCAGGGATGCCCCCAGCAAAAAACCCAGCAATGCATATGTGTAGCTATTGGTAAATACCACTACCAACAAACCAGCGCCAATTGCTGCAAGTATGTTCATACCGATAAACTCCTCGACTCTCAGAAGTATATCCGCCTTGTCCAGTTCGGCTTCTATCCGCTTGGTAAATGAATGCCCCGTGAAACTCTTGCCTACTGAACTAAACAGTTTGTTGAGCTCAAGACTAGGTAATCCTGCCTTTTCCAGGACTTCGGTTTCTGGAACGCTCGTTAGTGTATCCAGGCGTTTGGCCAAACCGCCCTTTTGTTCGTGCCGCAAGCGGCTTACTCCGACAAACAATAATGTAATAGCCAAAAATATCATTATGCTGATTAGCAATATGGGATCCATGTTTTCACTCCCATCATCTGAAGGCTGGTTTGAATATCTCTTTGTCCAACCTCACACCTTCAGCAACAATACGTTCATAATTATTCGGAGTTATCCCAGTGGAATTATGGTTGCCCAAGACCTTTCCATTGCCGTCAACCCCGGTTTGTTCAAAGAGAAATATATCCTGCAACTGGATGACATCCCCTTCCATGGCGATGACCTCCGTAATGTGGGTTATGACACGACTGCCGTCGCGAAGGCGGGAACCATGCACGATTAGGTCGATCGCCGAAGCCACCTGTTGGCGGATGGCTTTGAGCGGTAGTTCCATGCCCGCCATCATTATCATGGTTTCCAACCTGGCCAGCATATCACGCGGAGAGTTGGCATGACCGGTGGTCAAAGAACCGTCGTGACCGGTATTCATGGCCTGCAACATATCCAACGCCTCCCCGCCGCGTACCTCACCAACAACAATACGGTCGGGGCGCATGCGCAGGCAGTTGCGGACCAGATCGCGGATGGTAACAGCCCCCTTGCCCTCAATATTTACCGCCCTTGATTCCAGGCTTACTACATGCTCCTGACCCAATCTTAATTCCGCCGCATCTTCAATTGTAATAATGCGTTCGTTCTCGGGAATGTATCCGGCCAGTACGTTAAGCAAAGTCGTTTTTCCGCTGCCGGTTCCTCCCGAGATAATGATATTCAACCTGCCCTTGACCGCGGCCTCCAGAAACTTGGCCATATTGGGAGTGAGAGTCCCGAATCTCATTAAATCGTTTACGGTATAGGGATTAGTGGCAAATTTGCGGATGGTGATAGTGGGGCCTACCAGTGACAGGGGCGGTATTATAGCATTTACACGCGATCCATCTGGAAGTCGGGCATCGACATAAGGCGAACTCTCGTCCACACGCCGCCCCAATGGCGACACTATCTTGTCAATTATATGCATAACATGGTCGTCATCTCTGAATACTACGTCGGTCAAATATATCTTGCCGCCCCGTTCCACGTATATCTTGTTGGGACCGTTTACCATTACCTCAGTAATGCTCTCATCCTGCAGCAAAGGTTCCATGGGACCTAATCCCAGTACCTCATCCATCAATTCATTGGCTATTATCTGCCGTTCTGAAAAAGGCAGGAATACTGCATCCCTCTCCAAGATGGATAATAGCTGATCACGAACAAACCGGGTCAGTTCTTGCCCAACAAGTTCGTAATGCCGCGAGTGGTCCTCGATTAGATCGATCACCTCATGGTGCACATTCGTCTTCAATTCCGCGTATTTGTCGGGTCTATCTTCCTTCATTTGGTCTTTTATGCTGGATGACCAGTTTTGCCTGACATCATTGGCCGCCTGGCCCTGTAATCGCTGGGCTAATGACATTGGTTCCACCCCTATCTGCTAAATATATTCTTGAAACCGGTTTTTTTATTTTTCTTTCCCTTCTCCTTGCCCTGGCGCAAGTCATTTTGGTAGCCTAAGTCCTCTACGATCATGCGGGCCACCCCTTGGACAGCCTTGCTGACCGGGGTCTGAGGATGGCTCAGAACAAACGGAACTCCTTTGTTGGCAGCGTTGACCACAGTATTTCCTTCACTAGGAACCTCCTCAGCCGCCAGGAAATCAATAGTTTTCTCCACATCCCGGATATCCACCCCAAACTGTTTGGCACCGCGGTTGATAACCAGTTTGGTTTTGCCGCTATGATGCAAGGTGTCAAGGAGATTAAGGCTCAGTTTTACGTTCTTAACAGCGGGCAAGTCCATCGACATCACCAGTATGATCTGGTTGGAGGTATCCAATGCCGTAAGCAATGTATCGGAAATGTACGGTGGAGAATCAATAATGATATAATCAAAGCTCTCCCGCAGTATAGTAATGATTTTTTCTATTTGTTCCGGTGTCACCAAGTCGGCATCTTCCGGCCGCAGTGGCGCGGCTAATATTTTAACCCCGGAGTTATGGGGGATGAGATAGCTATTTAGAAGCTGACTGTCCCACTGGTTACGTTCCTGGACAAATTCGGCAATGGTGCGCCGGGGCTGGATATTCATATATGAAGCCACGTCCCCAAACTGCAGATTCAAGTCCATTAGGGCCACCCGGCGCTTGGTCTCATTGGCGATGGCGGCAGCTATATTGACGGAAATGGTAGTCTTGCCTGCGCCCCCTTTGGCGCCAAAGACGGTAACCACTTGGGGCGATCTGAACTTCTGGTCCTTGCTTCCGGCAACGTTAGTCAAACTGGCGCTGCGGGTTTTCTGCGCATGATACAAGCGGCGAATTGACTGGGCGATCTCTCCCTCCTGGATCTGAGTTTTGTAAAGGATGTCGCCGGCGCCGGCCATCATGGCCTGTCTCATTATCGCGGTGTCCTCGGTAGCGGAAACAATTATCACCCCAATACCTGGATGGGCCAGAGTTATCTTCTCGGTGGCCTCGATGCCTTCTGTAAGCGGAGTCTGTATATCCATCAGGACAATATCCGGAATCAGATGTTCAGATTTTTTTACCGCATTGGGTCCGTTGACCGCCTCCCCAATTATTAGGAAATCCTGTTCTTCGCTCAACAACTCAGTGAGCTCCTGGCGGTATTCTGGTATTTCGCTAGCAATCAAAATTCTGATTTTCTCCATAATAGCTATAAGATCCCCTTTCCGTGCGGACAATGTTGTATTAGAACTGATTCATGGTTACCGGGGCCGGATTGACCAAATCCTTATCAGATGGCGGACGCAACGCCAGGGCAAAGTTAGTGTCCTCCAAGGCCATCTTGAGTTTGAGAGCACTAGGGGGATCTACCGCTACGGTAAGGGTAGCTGATTCCCCGCCCTGTGGGGCTGTAGATTCCTTGTAAGCCGAACCCACCGCCAGTATCTCAATATTCTGCAATACCATCATCGATCGCGGGTCTGGGGAAGCGCTGTTAGCAGGCACAATAGCCACGAAATCGACTCGATCACCAATCTTGATCATGTTGGAAATGCCCGTGACCTCGTTTATAGGGATAGACATGGCCCTCATGCCCTCCGGCACCGTATAAGCCAAGCGATCTTTGCCCTCACCCGGTTTTATTAACCGGCTATCCAGTAGGTACTCGCCATTACTTATCATAACCGGGGACAATCTGCCGACTGCCGCATTGACCTCGGTTACCTCCTTACCCGTTTGGAGACTGCGGGGAAAGTTTTTTGATTCCAGCATCTCAGCGGTGATCAGTGTGTTGGCCGGTATATCCTGGCGGGCGGTCACTACCTGTATGTATTGCTCGTTCAGAGCGGCCTGTTTGGCGTTGTTCAGCACATAATAAGCCATGAACGCTGCCAGGAGCGCAAAAACCAAAGCCAATACTACGATAATCTTGTTACGCATTACCCATCTCTCCTTAGAATTTTGTCCACCAAAAATATCTATCTAACCAAGGATTATTCCACCAATCTTGGCCCCCCGCCAGGTTTATCGCCAGCAGCCGATATAAATATCTTCGCTGCATCATCCCAATCATATTCTTTTACAAATTCCAGAGATATCACGTCCGAACCGGTACCGTTCCATTCCTCAGTTACTATACACTCCAGAAGGACTATGTCAGAAAGGGGGATTACGTCTTTGTTCTTGAGTTCCTTGTCTGCTTTCTTCTTGTAATTGTCCACTTCTGAATTTTTAATACTAAACAGATATACAGTTTTACCTACAACCACAATATTCTGTAATGGGTCCTTTATTTTACTCATTACCTTCCCTTTTTTGAAGGTAATACCATCCGAGTATTTCACCTGAATTCTATGCGGCGAAACGATTAAATCATCATTGGATATCCGTTCCTTATCACCGGGGCCAACTTTATTCCAAGCCTCAAGGTCTTCACCTTCTGTAGAAGGATAACCATCAAGGTTGATAAACGGCAATGCGTCCCCAGCCCATGACGAATTTTCGGCTACCGCGAACGCTGAAACCGTACTATTCTTAAATCCTAGGACTGACATAAATGAGTTTTGAACCGTCCTTGTGCAGGTCACCTTAAGCCTATCAAGATTGCCCGGCGTTATTACTATCTGCTCAGTTCTCAGATCCTCGATTTGGTTAGCGACTATTTCTTCTATAACGAGGGCCCTATAATTTGTGCTTGATGCTGCAAGCCTGTTATCTATTTTGGTTTGGTAGGCGGGGGTATTTAGTATTGCGGTAATACAACTTCCTTTACCATTACCATCTTTTTTGAATTTCCTATTATCTCCACTGCCATTCGTCCAGCTGTTGGTTTTTATATTATATTTCTCCGCTTCCTTTATGAGGTCCAAGTCTGACCATTCGTCCTTGTCGTTCAGTTCCTCCCTTATCTCTTCTTTAATTTGCTCTCGGGTTTTGGTGGTTACGGTCTTAAATGTCCTGCTCTCTCCGCTGCCATTTGTATAACTACTTATGTCGACTTCATATTCATCAGCTGCTGCAATAACTTCCTGGTCAGTCATCTCATTTAGTTCTTTTTCGAGTTGTGGTTTCATCTGGCCTAGTTCGTCTTCTGTGTATGCTTTTTCAGTTGTTTCTGTTGCGGCAGCAGCAATATATTCCACGGTGACTGTTGTTTCGTTCACCCCATGTTCAACCTCATTTGCTTTTGTATATTTTCTAGCTTCGTTTTTCGAATTCCCTGAAGACACTGTAACCCCGGCCAGAGCCCCCGCATCAGCAGCATTCTGGAGTTTCGACCTGGTTAGATACGCCGATCCGCCATCGATAACTAGCCCTGTAAAACCGATGAGTACTACCAGACAGATAACCACCATCACCATTACACTGCCTTTTTCTTCACCCAGAACTCTTCTACACACCCTGCTCACCTCATTCCGCCTTCATAGTTGCCTTAGATTCCAATTCCAAGGGTTTTGTGCCAATTACCTGGCCTGTAATCAAAGGAATTGCATACTTGACAGTAGCGATGACGTCAGGGCCACTCGGATCTATGGAAACGGTGGCAGTTGCCATCCCCTGGGATTTGGCAATCTCCTCAATGTCGTCTTCCACGTCGTCATAATCAGCCTCAGCACTTACTACAGCCGTACGGACCGCCTGTCGAGCAAGGTTATTCATCTCGATTTTGGTTGAGTATATATTGCCAAACTCTATGATGCCTAGAACCAGCGCCAATAAGAGCGGGAGGACCAGCGCTGTCTCCACCATGGCCTGGCCGCGCGTGTTTTTCACCAGTCGCCGCATTTATCTCACCTCATCAACCACAGGGTGCCAGCCGCGCCCAGCGCTATGGCCACTCCATATGGCAGCATTATTTTCTCGTTAAATAACCTAAAGGGGAATAAGGTAAAGCCACTTCTTACCATAATATAAACACCCTTAACAAGATCGAAAATAGTATCGATAACCCCAAAACGATAAAACCAAAATCCCAACGCCATCAAACCACCGGCCAAACCCATACCGATGGCCGCGTAAAACACAAACATTACACCCTTGAATGCCCCCACAACCCCCAGCAACTTGACGTCCCCGGCTCCTATGCCCCCCTTGGCGAAGGGCAGGATGAGAATCAACAACCCTACCAACAGGCCCAAGAGGGACTGCCCCAAGCCGGGCCAGCCCCCCTGGAACCAGTTATAGCCGATAGCGAAGAGTAGTGCAGGCATTAGTACTACATTGTAAATTTTTTTAGAGATAACGTCGGTAGTTGCACATATAAGTAGTACTACCGTTAATACATAATCCTGCACCGATAACCAGTTCCCTTCTATTACACTTACGTAGTCGTCAGTGCTTCCTCGGTATTATTCCAGATCTCCCCAACCTTGTCTCCCACTACTATGATAGCACCAATGGCAACGATGGAAATAAGTGCCACGATTAGAACATACTCGATCATGCCCTGGCCTTCTTCTTCCTTCCACAATCTCTTTACCAATTCCATTATTCATTCCTCCTCTATAAATTCTTAACTACCTCTGGGGCGACACTCGAAAATCACCGAAAGACATGACTTACTGGACGATCCTTCCTGGCAGCCGGCCGGCGTAGCAGCATATGCTGCCTTAGCCCCTCAGCTTTGTGCCGCCTTCTTTCGAAGGGTTTACCTTGATACAGTCAGGTCTTTCCGAGATCACCTTCTTTCGATAATGTGATGGGGAAACCTATCTAGAAGGAGAGTCGAGTAATGCTGTCTATGGATTTTATCTAACTCTAACCCTGCGTTCATACTGGAATTTGTATCGTATGTACTGCATTAAGTCCGCTAGTGCAGGCTCTCCTATCTATTCAGTAATAGTATTCATCAAAGGTCATCCAGACCTGGGCTTAACACCGCGTTCCATCTGTCTCCGAGTTTAATGCCCACGGCCCCAACCAGGCCTATCGCAACGATGGAGAGCATGGCCGCAATCACTACGTATTCTATCACCGCCTGACCCTCTTCCTCCTTCAGCAATCTCTTCATTAGTTCCATCCTTGACTCCTCCTTACGTTTCCAGAGCACAAATAGCCTGAAACAGAGATTGCCGCTAAAAAAAACCTGCCTCCACTGTTTGCGAAGCAGGTTT
>ENA-UOUL01005815-UOUL01005815.1-bioreactor-metagenome-genome-assembly--contig:-NODE-5815-length-10429-cov-48.174749_pt1 | contig 10429 bp, 10 predicted proteins | sample MGYA00249838_ERZ747220 | MGnify/ENA primary metagenome ERZ747220 (study PRJEB28778, sample SAMN05720191) | bioreactor metagenome | isolation source: Anaerobic biogas reactor | place: USA:Washington...
ATCAAGCGGGTGATCATACCGCGGTCGAACCTGGAGGATGTCCTCATCGAGGACCGCTACCGCACGATGGTCGAGGTGGTGCCGGTCGAGCACATCGAGGAGGTCCTCCAGAACGCTCTCGTCCCCGAGAACCGCGAGAGCTTCCTCTCGAAGCTCCGGAAGATGACGGTCAACCCGACGGCCGGTATATTCGACCCGAATGTCGGCCGCACCCTGGTCTGATGTCGTATGGCAGACGTGAGGTACTATGATGTCAGGAGCGTGCGAGGCGAGGTCACCCAGATCGATATCGATAACGGGGTGGTCGAGTCCGCAGGCACTTCGTTCTTTGACAAAACGGTGATCCGGGTGCTCGGGCCGAGAGGCTGGGGCATCCTCACCCGCGACCACGTCGATATCGACGACAGGCGCGAACTCGACGGCCTCGTCGCGGCGGCGGCACGCCTTGCCGCCGTCACGAAGGATGCTATCAGCCTTGCCGACGCACCGCGCGGCGTTCTCGCGGTCCCCCCTCTCGGAGAAGATCCGCGGGACGTCGACCTCGAGGAGAAGACCCGGCTGCTTGCCGGGATCGAGGCAGCGGCACGGATCGAGGGCGTTGCAAACACCCGGGCCCGGTACACCGAAGGGATCGACGCCGTCCGGTTCCGGGACTCAAGCGAGAACGAGTACTCCTTTGAAGCGGTCCGGTCGGGATTCTCGGTCCTTGCCATCGCCTCAAAAAACGGCGTGATGCAGATGGGAAGCGAGCGCGACCACATTACGACCGGGTTCAACCTCCGGGATAAGCAGGGCCTCGGCCGGAAAGCCGGCGAGGTCGCGGTCTCGCTCCTCGATGCGAAGCTCCCGAAGGGTGGGGCGCAGCGGGCCATACTCGACCCGGAGCTTGCAGGGGTCTTCACCCACGAGGCGGTCGGCCACGCGAGCGAGGGCGACCTCGTCCGCGAAGGCGCATCGGTCCTCGGGGGGAAGATCGGCGAAGAGATCGGCTGTCGCGGGCTCGTGATCGTGGATGATCCCTCCCTCCATGAGTTCGGGTTCATCCCGGTGGACGCCGAGGGTGTCGCAGTGCAGCGGACCGAGATCATCCGCGATGGGATCCTTCGATCGTTCCTCCACAACCGCGAGACCCTCGCGGCGGTCGGGGACGGCATCCCCGGCCACGCCCGGGCGGAGCACGGTGCGCCGCCGATCGTCCGGATGAGCAACACGTTCATCGAGAACGGCGATGCATCCTATGACGAGCTCCTCGCCGAGTGCCGGGACGGCATCCTCCTCATCGGCTCAAGGGGCGGCCAGGTCGACCCCGGGCGGGGCATCTTCCAGTTCAACGCGGAGTACGGCTATATCGTCAGGGGCGGCGAGACGACCGATATGGTCCGCGACGTCTCGCTCTCGGGCGAGATCCTCTCGACGCTCCATAACATAACCCTCATCGGGGACGATCGAAGGATGAGCCCGGGCTACTGCGGCAAGGGCGGGCAGAGCGTCCCGGTCAGCGACGGCGCGCCGCACCTCCTGCTTGAGGGCGCGGTCATCGGGGGGCGGGGCGAATGATCGGCGACGACCTGATCGCGAGGATTCTCCGGGAAGGCGAGCGCCGGGCCGACGAGGTCGAGGTCTTCTATGCCCGGGGGACGAGCGTCAGCGCCGAGATCAAGAAGGGGATCCTCGGCACCGCCGAGGAGTCCGAGGCCTGGAGCATGGCCATACGGACCGTCAGGGACGGACGGATAGGCTCCTCATCCACCGGCGATCCCGACCGGTGGAAGGAGTGCCTGGAGGCGGCGCTTGCAAGCGGCCGCCTCGCCACCCCGCAGCAGTGGGGCGGGTTCCCGAAGCCGGCCGAGATGGCCGGCACCGCATCGTCGTCGGACCCGGATATCGTCGTCGCGATCGAGGATGCTGCCGGGATGGTCGATGCTCTCCTCGCGGGTGCGGCGGAGCATCCCGTGGAGGTCGTCGGGGGGTCTGCAGACCTCGCCCGGTCGTATATCGCGGTCGCGAACACGAACGGCGTCGCCTACGGCATGGACCGGACGGTGGCGGCGGTCTCCCTCGAGGCGATCCGGGAGCAATCCACCGGCTACGAGTTCGACGCCTCCCCGTTCCGTGCCGATATCGATGCCCGGTCGGTCGGAGAAGAGGCGGCCGCGCTTGCTGCCCGCTCCCTCGGGGGTTCTGAGGTCGCGACCGGGCGCTACGACGTCGTCCTCTCGCCGGTTGCCGCCGCAAGCATCCTCGGGCAGGTCATCCTCCCGGCCCTCTCCGGGCGGAACGTGAAGGCCGGTCGGTCGTTCCTTGCGGATAAGGTCGGCGAACAGGTCTTCGACGAGACCCTCTCGGTCTACGACGACCCCTTCGCCCCCGGCCTCGGCAGCACCGCCTGGGATGCGGAGGGCACCCCCACCCGCCGCCTGGTCTTCGTGGAGCAGGGGGTGCTCCGGCGGTTTGCCTACGATCTCAAGACCGGCTACCGCTACGGCGAGGGGAGCACCGGGAGCGCCGTGCGCTCCGGGGGCGATACTCCCGGTATAGGGTTTCACAACCTCTTCATCGACGGGCCGCGGGTGAAAGAGCCCGGCGACGAGCGGGCGGTCTGGATCCACGACGTCGTGGGCGCCCATACTGCAAACCCCTTCTCCGGCGACTTCTCCGTGGAGATATCAAACCCCTTCTGGATCGAGGGCGGAGACCTCGTCGAACCCATCCGGACGGCTATGTTTGCAGGAAACGCCTTTGAGATGCTCCGGGCGATAGGGGGGCTCGGGAATGACGCAAGGCATGTCGGACGGCTGACGATTCCATCAATACGGTTAAATAACCAGCAGATCATTGGTAAATAGATGATGGAAGAGATCCTTGCCATCCTTCTTGCCGTAGCGATAGCCGCGACGGTCTATTACTTCATGAAGAAGACCCTGACGCTCGTCATCAACGCCGTCGCCGGGCTCGCCACGCTCTTGCTCCTGAATTACTTCGATGTCCTCGCCTGGTTCGGGGCACCCGACATCCAGGTCAACCTGGTGACGATCCTCATATGCGCCCTCGGGGGGCTCCCCGGCGCCCTGATCCTGGTGCTGCTCCACCTGGCCGGGATCGCGTTCTGAAGGGACGAAGGTTCTTATCCCGGAGGGGGGCCGGGGCTGCCGGCGAGTCACCTCGCCGCGAGCCCCCGTGGCGATAGCAGCCATGATCCGGTGCACGGCTGCTCACCTGATATCGCAAGCACTGACCCCGCCCCCTTCCCCGGGGCGGGGGAGGAGCGCCGCAGGCGCGGGCGGGGTGGGGGTGACGAGGAGTAAGATGGTTGGAGCGTGGGAGACAGGGGAGGGGGCAAGCCCCCTCCCCGTCGGCCCCTCCCCCCGTGGCGATATCCCCACGGTCCCGCACACGGGGAGATCCCGGAGAAGAGCCGGGCACGGCGGCCCACCGGCTCCACCCCGGATACGGCTGCTTACCTGATATCGCCACGCACTGCCCACGCCCCCGCGGCGGGGGCGGGGGAGGAGCGCCGCAGGCGCGGGCGGGGTGGGGGCTGCCGGCGAGTTCCTTGGGTAGCCATCTACAAGGAACCCGGACAGGGTCGGTGAGATATTCGGAGTTCTGGGAGCGTAGGAGACAGGGGAGGGGGAACGAGTTCCCCCTCCCCGTCAGCCCCACCCCCCGTGGCGATATCCCCACGGTCCAGTGCCAGGGGATAGGTGGGAAAGAGCCGGGCACGGCTGCTCCCCTGATATCGCCACGCACGGACCCCGCCCCCTTCCCCGGGGCGGGGGAGGAGCGCCGCAGGCGCGGGCGCGGTGGGGTCGCTGGCAGAAGCGTATAGGTATCTCCTTGCGAAGGCGCGGTCGGGGTGGGGGCTGCCGGCAGAAGTGCACGGGTATCTCCTTGCGAAGGCGCGGGCGCGGTGGGGTTGCCAGCAGAAGTGCATGGGCATCCCTACAGAGGCGCGGGCGCGGTGGGGTCGCCGGCAGAAGTGCATGGGTATCCCCCTACAGAGGCGCGGTCGGGGTGGGGGCCGCCGGCAGAAGCGTATGGGTATCCCTCTACAAAGCCGGCGAGGTGGGGTGTGTGGTGCCGGAGAGGGCATGCAGGTATCTTGTTGTGAGAAGAGGGCGAATTCCTCTCCCCTAAAACAGGCTCGCCTCCGAGTAGACCATGATCCCGTCCTCGTGGATATCAAACGGCTTGATCTCGCGAGAGTGGGCCGACCGGCGCATCTTCACGACCTCAAGGGCCAGGTGAACCTCGGTGAGCCCCGGAGAACGGATATAGCGCAGGAGGATCACCGCATCTGCCAGGTACTCCGCAAGGCCATACCGGCTCCCGTTCGGATCCCGTATATCGGTCTCGCTCGTCACCACGAGGGTGCAGGCCTCGTCCCGCATCATCTCGATGAACCCGAACATCTCCTGCCGCCGGACGGACTCGTCCACGAAGAGCCCTTCAAAGAGCGATATCGGATCGATGATCACCCTCGTGGCCCCGGTGCTCTTGATGAGGGCGGGAAGCTCGCTCTTGATGCTGCTGATAGCGAGGTTGAAGTCGGTCGGGTCCAGCCGGAGGAGGGAAAACCGGTCGCCAAAAACCTTCGTATCCCATCCTTTCTGCGCCATGGTGGCGTGGAGGAGTTCCTCCCGCTCCTCAAGGCTGATATAGATCACCCCCTCGCCCTGGCTGAGCCCCTCATACGCGAACTGAAGGGCAAACATCGTCTTCCCGGTCCCGTAGGTGCCGACGATCGCGCAGATGCTCCGCTCGAGAAGCCCCCCCATGAGCATCTCATCCAGGCCCACGACCCCGAACTTCACCCGGTTTGCCACCTATATCACCACCCTGATGTTCTTCACCTCAAACCCTTCCGCCGCAGATATCTTCACCGCGAACTTCACGAGATCCTTATCCTCGAGGCGGGGCATCACGCCCCGGAACCTCTCAAAGTGCATGACCCGCTGCCGGCGCTGTGCGCCGGTCTCTTCCCAGCGAAAGAGGAGCGTTGCGTCGACACAATCAGCGATCTCAAGTTCCTGCGACCGGTCCAGTATGCCGGAGGTGAGCAGGAGATAGATCGCTATGTTCCGGCGCTTTGCTGCCTGCTGCAGACCGCGCAGGAAGGCGATGAACGCATGCCACCGCGGGCTCCCCGTAAGCGACGGCGCGATCCCGGTCAGCGAATCCATGACGAGCAGGCTGTTGTCCGGGCACCCGTCGAGCACCCGGGCAACATCCGCCAGGATATCGCCGCTCTCCCGGCGCTGCTTCTTCTGCAGGCGCTCGATGGTGCTCCCTTCCCCGTACCAGCCCGGGGGGACGATGCTTGCATCGAAGTAGATCTCTGAGAGATCGTAAAAGACGATCTCTTCCTCAAGTTGCGTATAGAGATCCGGGTTGAACGAGAGGGCCATCTCCCTGAGGATATCCTCCCGCATCCGGGTGAGCGTCACGTACACGATCCTCCCCGGGAGGAGGAGGTGTTCGCCCGCCTTCCCGCTCCGCTTCAGGGTCGCAAGGTGCATGATCGATGTCTGCACAAACTCGACGTTGCCGGCACCGTGCTCCCCGAGGAGCAGCACCACCGATCCCGGCGGGGCGCCCCCGTCCAGCAAGGGGTCGAGCGATGTGATGCCCGTCGGTACCCGTAATCGGAGGCGTTCGTGCATGAATACATCCTGTATATAAGGAGAATGATTTATGTATTCTGATCTCGCACAGGATCGGTGGAAGTTGCGGCAGAAGACAGCAGAAAACAGATTTATATGGATGCCGCTCCAGATCACCTAGTGTTTATGCGGATTCCCGGCGGGAGGTGCCTATCCCCCGGGGACCTGGACCTACAACGATACGGATCAAGGAGATTATGCAGCAGACAGCAGGATATCTTCTGACGAAGACACGTACGGGTGCGCCGTTGGCGCGGATGCCGCGATGACGCAGGGCATCCCCCATCCGGCGGCAAAAGAGCCTCCCTCCCGCGAGAGGGGCACCCTCTCTCGCCTCCTGGACCATTCCTGCTTCTTCCGGAAGGTCGGTCCGGCCGCAGGCAGGTACGACTTCGCGGAGCACGGCCCCCTTGTGGAGGCAGAACCCCCTTCCGGCTACGAAGAGCTCGACCGCTACTGGATCGCCGCAGGCCTCTCCCTTGCCGTGATCGCTAAAAACACCCGGACGAACCAGGCCGAATACCTCCTCTTCGAGCCGGTGCTCTCGGAGTTCGAGTATGAACTCCTCGAACGGCTCTTTGACGACCTCCGCGACGTCCTGATCCTTGACGATCACGACCTCATTGCCGATCGCCGGGTGGTCCTCTCCCGGAAGGCGCAGGACCTGTTCGCGGAGTACGGCCTCACGCTCGACGACACCTCGGCCTTCAAGATCCGCTACTACCTTGAGCGCAACTTCCTCGGCTGGTCGCGCATCGATGCGCTGATGAAAGACCCTCGTATCGAGGATATATCCTGTGACGGCATCCGAATACCGCTCTTCCTCTACCATCGCCGGCACCAGAACATCAAGACGAACATCTTCTTTGACGAACCGGCATTAAACTCGCTCGCGATCACCCTTGCGCAACGTTCAGGCAAGCACGTCTCGATAGGGAGCCCGCTTGTGGATGCAACCCTCCCCGACGGTTCGCGGTTGCAGCTCACCTTCGGCAGCGAGGTCACCACCCGGGGTACATCGTTCACGATCCGAAAGTTCCGCGAGACGCCCTTCACGCCCGTCGAACTGATGGAGACAAAGACCTTCGACGTCGACCAGCTCGTCTACTTCTGGATGGCGATCGAGAACAACAAAAGTCTGCTCTTCGTCGGCGGCACCGCGTCGGGAAAGACCACATCGCTCAACGCGGTCGCCCTTTTCATACCGCCGCTTGCAAAGATCGTCTCTATCGAGGATACTCGCGAGATCACGCTCTACCACGAGAACTGGGTTGCGACCGTCACGCGCGAGAGGATATCGGAAGGGCTCGGCGCCACCATCGGGATGTTTGACCTCCTCAAGGCCGCTATGCGGCAGCGCCCCGAGTACATACTGGTCGGCGAGGTCAGGGGTAACGAGGCCCAGACTCTCTTTCAGGCAATGAACACCGGGCATACGACGTTCTCCACCATGCATGCCGGGGGCGTCGACGCGGCGATCCACCGCCTGGAGAACGCACCGCTCAACGTCCCACGGAACATGCTCCAGGCGCTCGACATCATATCCGTCCAGGCGCTCACCCACCGGGGATACGACCGCGCGCGGAGGTGCCGGGAGATCGTCGAGATCGCCGGGATCGATCCCATCACCGGCAGCCTCCAGGTGAACACGGTCTACGAGTACAACCCCGTGCCCGATACCTTCTCCTACTCGGGGCGATCACGGATCCTCGGCGAGATCATGGAGTACCGCGGCTGGAGCCGGACCCGTCTCGACGAGGAGATGCAGATCCGGCGTTCCGTCCTTCTTGCGATGCAGAATCAGGGCATCAAAGACTACAGGTCGGTCGCCCGGATCATCCAGGCCTTTACGATCGAGCCTGACCGGGTGCTCGCTTCTCTTGACGACCTCGGCAGGTTGATCCGGTGATCCTGCCTCCCTGCATACGGATCCGCCGTCTTATCCGCCGGTTGGTGGAGCGCGACCCCATACGCTACCGGAGCCTCCGCGAAGACCTTGTTGCGGCGAACCTTGGTGTCACCCTCGACCGGTACCTCCTCCTGACGTTCCTCGCCTCCGGGCTCTTCGGCGCCTTCTGGGCTATCCTGGTCTTCCTCGTGCTGCGATTTGCAGTTCTCCCGCGGATGAGCATCGGGATCTACAACGTCTTTGCCATCCACCTCCCGGAGGTCATGCTGGTGGATCCCATGATCAGCATTCTCCAGGTCGTCGCGAGCCTGGTTGTCTTCCTCATCACCGCCTATGCGGCCTCTCTCGTCTTCCTGCAGTATCCAACCCTCGTAAAGGCGAACCGGGCAACCCGGATCAACCTGCTGCTCCACCACGCCGTCGCCTACATGTATGCCATGCGCCAGGGCGGGGCGGAGATGATGGGGGTCTTCCGGGCGATCGGCGGGAACTCTGCAGTCTACGGCGAAGCGGCCCACGAATTCCAGCGTGTTATCCGGGATACCGATTACTTCGGCTACGACCAGATCGCGGCTCTCCGACACCTGCAGGAGACGACCCCGTCGGAGAAACTCGCCGAGTTCGTCCAGGATCTCGTCTCCGTGGTCGAGAGCGGGGGGGATATGCTCGCCTTCCTCGATGCCCGGGTCCGCATCTACCAGGAAGAGGCCCGGTTCGAGCAGAAGACCTTCCTCTCCACGCTCCAGCTCGTAGCCGAGGCATACGTGACGCTCTTCGTCGCCGGTCCGCTCTTTATCATCATCGTCATGGTGGTCATGGGGTTTATGGGCAGCACGCCCATCCTGCAGCTCTCGGTTATCATCTATGTCCTGGTCCCGGTCGGGTCGCTCCTCTTCATCCTCTTTCTTGACGTGATATCGATCAAGACCGAGGGCATCGAGCGGTACACCGAGGCGCGCTGGCTCGACGAGTTCGACGACGTCCGGGTCGAGGAGCGGACCGGCGACGAAGTACAGGTCCGGCAACTGCAGCGCTACGACCGCATCAGGAACATCCGCGCCTTCCTGCGCCATCCGCTCAAGGTATTCCTCGTCGATCCGAACCGGACGTTCTACGTGACGGTGCCGGTCGCGCTCGTCTACGTTCTCCTTGCCTTCTTCATGACCCCGGCCTACACCGACGTCGAGGTGCTGATCGACGTCCTCGACGATCACATAATCATTGCACTGCTCATCATCCTTGTCCCGTTCGGCGCCTTCCACTGGTTCTGGCAGAAGACGGTGATGGGGCTTGAGGCCGCCATCCCCGAGTTCCTCAACCGCCTCTCGGGCATAAACCAGGTGGGCCTGACCCTTGTACAGGCCATCACGATCGTGGTGAAGGCGGATCTCGGGGTGCTGACCTACGAGATCAAGAAGATCAAGCGCGATATCGACTGGGGTGCGAGCATCCAGGATGCGCTTGTCCGGTTCGAGGAGCGGATACGCACTCCCGCCATCGCCCGGGCGGTCACCCTGATCACGACGGCGAGCCGGATGACCGGCGACATCGGGGAGGTGCTGAACATCGCCGCCCGCGACGCCGCGATGTCGGAGACTCTCAAGCGCGAGAGGCGGGGGGAGATGTTCATCTACGTCGCCATCGTCTACCTGGTCTTCGTCGTCTTTCTCTTCGTCGTGATCGTCATCGATACTCAGTTCCTCTCCGCGCTCGCAGAGACCGAAATCCTCTCTCCTGGCGGCGTATCCGGTGGGATATCGTTCGGAAAGACCCCCGTCATCACGTTCGAGCGCCTCCTCTTCCATGCGTGTCTCATCCAGGCGCTCTTCTCGGGCCTGATCGCCGGGGAGATGGGGGAGGGATCGCTCCGGGCGGGGGTCAAACACGCTGCCGTGATGGTGTTCATCGCGTTCGTCATGTTTACTATTGCCCTATAATAGTCCCCGATCTCCACCTCCGGCCGGCCCGTGCGGGAACTCCTCTCTATCGGGCATCAGCCTGCTGCCTCACCGTGCCGTGGGTTTCGCGATAGAATTTTATATTCTCCGCTAGAGATCACTCTCCTGGTGATAACAAGATGTGTACTGTAGGCGGACCTGTCGATATCGAGTTCAACGAACGGGTGAAAGGCAGGAATTACCGCTGCAAAGAGTGCGGCGAGCGGTTTAAGGGCATCGGAAAGCGGCCCATGTGCCCGAGCTGCCAGTCGGAAGATGTCGAAGAGGCCTGAAGGCGGCACATCCGGGAGTCCTCCCGCCGCGCCGGGCGAGGCTGCCGTCCCCCTCGCGGGAGAGATCCTGATCATCAGGAGAGGTGGCTCTTTTCTGCTCGTGGGGAAGGCCGGTTCCCGGTTTACCCTCTGTATCGAGACCCCTGACGACGAGTACTGCCTTGCGGTCGACCCCGACGATCTCGTCGTCGTCTCGATGCCGGAGGGCGGGCCTATCGAGCAGGCACGCATGATGCTCGAGCTGGTCCGGCAGTACCATATCCCGCTCGTCGTTCTTCCAAAAGATCATCCGGGGTCAAAACGGCTTTCGATGGTCGTCTCGGTCGCTCCGGAGATCCTGCTTGCCTGCGACATCCGGCGAGGAACCCACCCCGAGCAGCACCTCCTCTGCTCTTCGGCAGAACTCTCCGGGCTCTCGCTTGCCGGGGTTCCCGGGGGTATTACACTGAAACAACTCCCCCCCGGGGCGACAGTAGAACGTCTGAATCCGGAGAAATCCTCTACGGACAAACAACAATAAATATATGCTCATTTTCATCAAATACTTATAAGCCGTGAGAAGGAGGGTTTGATGAAGACCGATGTCCTGAAAAGCATCAGGGAAACTGAAGAAGAGTATCAGGCAAT
>ENA-UOUL01005816-UOUL01005816.1-bioreactor-metagenome-genome-assembly--contig:-NODE-5816-length-10427-cov-63.223382_pt1 | contig 10427 bp, 10 predicted proteins | sample MGYA00249838_ERZ747220 | MGnify/ENA primary metagenome ERZ747220 (study PRJEB28778, sample SAMN05720191) | bioreactor metagenome | isolation source: Anaerobic biogas reactor | place: USA:Washington...
GTTCATTCTTTCAATATGCGCTCTGATCATTCCCTGTTCAAGATCGGGGTATTCTCTAACAAATACCTTAACGGAGCCGCCTTTGTATCGCTGGGCTTGATGGCTCTGGTTGTTTTTATCCCACCGATTACAGCAGCCTTTGGGTTAACGGTTCTAACCAATGAAATGTATTTGATAGCGTTGGCGCTGGCATTAGTTCCTATTCCGATATTGGAATTTGCTAAGGCAACTGGTTTAGTACGTCATCGATATGAATAATTGATTTAACTGCAAACAGCGGTAGGGATAGTGTGCAAAAAAGTGCACTATCCTTTTTAATTGTCAGGGTTGCGTATCTAAAAAAAAATTGACAGCCAGCCGCCAGAAGCATATCATAAAAATACGATATGGGCATATGTTCAATATACAGATTGAATATGCTTTAAGGGAAAGGGGGTTCCAAAATGCCTAACAGAGATGGAACCGGTCCTATGGGCCAAGGGCCCAGGTCAGGACGGAATGGAGGAAACTGTGGCACAGGCCGCAGTAATAAAAGCGGTATACTTGGCAGAAGACAAGGCAATCGAAGTGTTCTTGGCAACAGCCGCGGTGGTACTGGAAATGGCGGCGGACGCGTAACAGGTAACCCTACTGGAAAGCAAGGTAATTAATAAAACATCAGGCGGAAGTGAGGCAATCTTGCTTCCGCCTGGTCTCAGCATTGCTATTCATAAATCTTGTAATGAAAAGAAAAAGGGGCGAGTTATGTAATATGGAGGGATCCTCAAGAGAAGAAAGACCTGCCAGTGTTCGGGATTGTTCTATATGTCTTAAACAGCGCTGTCGTAAAGGGCGGGATTGTTTTCCCGATCTAAATGAGGGAATTATAGACAAATACCAGGAACCTGACAATCTAAAAATAAGTCAAGCTGCTGCTAGGGTAGAAGCAAACTATTACCAGCAAGCTACCCGTCTTGAAGAAACTCGCCTTTTTGCCAAAGAAATGGGATATACCAAACTTGGGATAGCCGCCTGCATTGGGTTAATAGAAGAGGCACAGCAGATTGCTCAGTATCTAAAAAGAGATTTTGAAGTACATGTGGTCATCTGTAAAAATGGCGGGTTACTAAAAACTAATCTAGGTTTGGAACAAATAAACGCTGACAGTGATGAAGTCATGTGCAATCCAATCGGGCAAGCTTTATTCCTCAACCAAAAGCAGACCGACATGAATATCATCTGTGGTTTGTGTGTGGGTCATGATATACTTTTTAGCAAGCATTCTGAAGCGCCGGTAACTACGATAATTGTTAAAGATCGTGTGCTGGGGCACAATCCAGTAGCAGTTTTGTACAGCAGTTATTACCGCAAAAGAGTATTGGGTTTTTGGAAATAGATTAAGCAATACCTGTTTTTGCTGCCTAGGAGGTTTATAAATGAAAGTTGGCATTATAAGATGCATGCAGACGGAGGATATTTGTCCAGGAACCACCGATTTCAAGTACATACGAGACAAAAAGGGAGCCTTTGCCGATGAGGCAGGGGAAATAGAACTTATCGGTTTTGTATCCTGCGGCGGATGTCCTGGCAAGAAAGCGGTTAGCAGAGCAGTAGAACTGGTTAAAAGGGGGGCGGACACCATCGCTCTGGCCTCCTGCATTACCAGAGGCAACCCCATCAGCTTTCCCTGTCCCCATGGGGAGATGTTAGAGACAGCTATTGCCAAAAAGCTTGGATCTAAAGTAAAAATACTGGATTTTACCCATTAAACGATCTAAACAATAAAGGGATTAACGCTTGCCGTCGCTCCCTCTATTTATTGCAAAAAGCCAACAGTTGTAGGGCGTATAACAAGCTAAAGCCGTTGAATCAATCGCTGAGCTCGATGCTCCAAGTCTTCAATCATATCATAGAGCTTTTGCAGCTGAAGTTTTTGCTGTTCAATAAAATGGCCATCGACTTCAGCTTTTTCGTATTCTTCTATAGTATTTAACACTACTGGAATATGAAATCCCTTTAACCCCTCTATCTTTTTGCGGGTTTCCTCTAAAGCCTCAAAAATATGTTCCCTAGATATATCGATTTCCCCTTTCTTTTGGGACAACCGGTTCAAGCAATAGCCTTTTGCCATTAACTATATTCTAAGTGTAGGGCAGCGATTTGGCGACCGGAAAAATGAGAAGACCATAATGACATCTATTGTTATTGCTTTGATAACTTACCAGGGAGATATCAAGACTAACCGGTTTATCATAGCGTGAGTATCAGGAGGAGCTATGATCAAAAAAGATGCAAGTTCGGATATACAGAACATAAGAAGACAGAGCGGCAAATTCAAAGACGAATGAAAACGAGCAGATTGACCCAGGCGAAATACATCAACTACGTAAGCGTTTGTTCAAACTGCAGCTCAAGCAGATTCTAAATGACAACCTGAAAGGAACAGATAATTTTTTATACCTTGACCTAGATCAAGGTTTTTTTTTCGGGGCATCCTATAATTACATTAGATCAATTAATAAGAACTAACAGGAGGTATGTATAATGGCCAGCAAAACTTATCAACTGGAAACTTTGACTTGCCCGACTTGCGTAAGAAAGATCGAGACAGCGGTCAAACAGATGGACGGCGTTAAAGATGTGGAAGTCCTTTTTAATGCCAGTAAGGTAAAAGTAAATTTTGAAGACAGCCTCAAAGATGGCAAAGACATTAGAAAAACCATTGAGAGATTAGGTTTTAGCATATTGGGAGAAAAATAGGTTAAAAGGGGAGAATGAGATATGTTAAAAGACAGCAAAGCTCAGAGAGTTTTAATAGCGGGGGCGCTCATTATAGTCGCTCTTGCCTTATATAATGTAAATATTCGCTGGCATATCTCGGGTGCCTTCTCCCTTAGCTTATCTGATCTGATGATGCTTGCGGCAGCTTTTATAGCGGGTTATCCTATTGCCGTAAATGCCATTCAGGCGCTTCGTTATCGGATTATCGGTATAGATGCCCTGGTTACCCTAGCAGTAGTGGGCGCTATTTTTATTGGGGAATACTGGGAGGCTGCCGCAGTCACTTTCCTCTTTATGCTAGGTAACTATCTGGAATCACGGGCTTTGGAGAAGACCCGCTCAGCGATCAAATCACTATTGGAATTAGCCCCCGATACCGCTCGGGTGCTGCGCGACGGAGAAGAAGTTGAGCTATCACCTGATGAAGTGGTGCTGGGGGATCTGGTGATCGTGCGTCCCGGAGAGAAAATACCGGTAGACGGTACGGTTACCGAAGGAAATGCCTACATCAACCAGGCTGCCATCACCGGAGAGTCGATGCCAGTCAACCGAGAAGCCGGTGAAACCGTATTCTCAGGAACGGTAATCGAATCTGGTTACTTAAAGATCAAAGCTGATAAAGTCGGCGAAGATACCACCTTTGCCAGGATCTTGGAGATGGTGGAGGAGGCTCAGGACAAAAAAGCCCGCACCCAGAAGTTCTTGGAAGTGTTTGCCGCCTATTATACTCCCGCCATTATGGTATTGGCCATAGTTGTCTATTTTATAACCAGAGATATCCCGCTGTCACTTACTCTGTTGGTGATCGCCTGTCCCGGAGCCCTGGTCATCGCTACACCGGTATCCATTGTTGCCGGTATAGGTAATGGCGCTCAGCATGGAGTATTGATCAAAGGCGGAGAAGTCATTGAAAAGATTGGTACTGTCAAGGTAATAGCTTTTGATAAAACCGGCACATTGACCGAAGGAAAACCCAAGGTCACTCGGGTCTTTGCCCCGGAAATCGATGAAAACAAGCTGCTGAGGCTGACCGCTAGTGCGGAAATGTATTCGGAGCATCCCTTGGCCAGGGCCATCGTGGACGCCACTCAAGCAAGAGGGATCGACGACCTCACTCATCCTGAGACAGCAGAAATCATTCCCGGTCAAGGCTTGAAAGCTGTGGTTGACGGGCAGATGATCATAGTGGGCAATCGCAAGCTGATCAGTGAGCACGGATTGCCGATTCCCAACGACATTGAAGATTATATTGCTGCGGAAGAGAGTGAAGGGCAAACTGTCATCATCGTCGCTAATGATGAGAGTATCCTGGGTGTGATTTCCATTGCCGATACCATTCGGGAAGACGCTATCCAGTTGATACAAAAGCTGAAAGCTACCGGTGTGAAAAAAGTAGTCATGCTTACCGGTGATAATCAACGAGCAGCAGCCGCTATCAGCCGAAAGCTTAATTTGGATGCTTATTATGCGGAATTGCTCCCCGAAGACAAGGTGCGTATCCTGCAACAGCTACAGCAAGAATACGGTCGAGCTGCTATGGTGGGTGACGGGGTAAATGATGCTCCGGCCCTGGCTTCAGCCGATCTGGGCATTGCCATTGGTGGAGCCGGCACAGATGTAGCCATGGAAACAGCGGACATGGTGTTAATGTCAGATGAGATCAAAAAGCTGTCTTATGCCATTGGTTTGAGTCGTGCTACGGTCAGGAATATAAAACAAAACATCTATTTTGCCGTTGCGGTAGTATTGATCCTCTTAGCCGGAGTTTTGGCAAAACTGGTATACATGTCCTCGGGTATGTTGATCCATATCCTCAGTGTGTTGTTAGTTATCGTTAATGCCATTCGTCTCTTGCGCTATAAGGAGTAAGTGGGTTAGTCTTAACCCAAGAGGTGATATAGTGCAAGAAAAATGTTGTGCCACCAGCGGTTGCCAGTGCCATTCCAGCCGGACTTGCATGAGTAAGGTGCCGATTTTCACCAGCCTTAATCAGGAGGAGATAGATCAGATTGCTGCCATCATAACCGATAAAGAATACAAGAAAGGCGAAAGCATTTATGCGTACGGTGACACCGGCAAATCTTTGTATGTGATAAATGAGGGCAAGGTCAAGATATTTAGAATGTCCGAAGCAGGCAGAGAGCAGATTATCAGAATTTTGCATCCCGGTGATTTTATGGGCGAGCTTTCCTTGTTTGCTGATTCAGCTGTAAATGAAGGTGCCGAAGCCCTTGAGCCTACCGCCATATGCGTCATTGATGGCCATAAACTCAACCAGATCATGAATGATGTGCCCAGTATTGCCGTCAAGGTAATAGAGGAATTAAGTAAAAGGTTGTTAAATGCCGAGAACCTGATCGAATCCTTGGGTCTGCATGATGTGGAACAGAGAATCGCTGATACTATGCTCAGAATGTCGGCTGGCCAGGAAGAGATAATCCTATCTATTACCAAGAAAGACCTGGCGGCTCACATGGGTATGAGCCAGGAAACCCTGAGCCGCAAACTAGCCCAGTTTCAGGAAATGGGCTGGATAAAACTAGAGGGTCGCAAAAAGATTCAGATCTTGGATAGAAAAAGCCTGCAGACCATCGCCGGTTTATAAATAATGTTGCCAGTTTGAAGTCTCCAACCGCGCTAAAGCGCGGTTTTATTATTTTTGAGTTATTGGCGTGTCAGCTATTCAATGTACTAATCCCAAAGAGTGAACAGTATATTTATTACAGCACAAAGAATAAATCGGTTGGCAATGCTGACAGTCTTTTCTGTTGCTACGGGGAAAGATCCTTCGCTCGTCCCTCTCTCAGGTCAACCATCATAATAGTCGAGCCGGATCTTGATACTTACGGAGACACGACGTTTGCTTCGGTGGTGGTCATTAATGCTGTACCCTGGAGGGCACCCCCATGCTCCCTTTGGTCGCAATTAATGTTGCTAGTACGGCATGACAACCCTTTGAGAAGAAAATTAATGTTACGAGTATTAGTTGAAAAGTCGAACTGAAAGATCAGCAAAGGGCAACAGCATTCTTGCAAATATATTGGGTATGTATAAATGGGGGAGGCGGAAATGCTTTACAATTATCCCGCTACCTGTTATAAGTTAAAATAAGGAAATTGGCCGGCTGGACGGTCGATAAATGGATTATGGATTAGGAGAAATGAATTTGAACAACAAAGATACAAGCACAGCAGGGAACACTCGCCAGGTCATTCTACAAACAGCCAATCGATTGATGATGGATCAGGGCATCAACAATACTAGCCTCAATGATATTGCCAGAGAAGCCGGTATTAGCAAGGGTACTCTGCATTATTATTACCCCTCCAAAGATGATCTTATCTATGATATTGCTCAGGAGCATTTTTCGGTGGTAAAGAGCAGTGTTCTCAGGTGGAACGAAAATGTCAGAGGGCAGACCAGCTTTGCAGAGATCTTAAGAGTAGTGTTGAGTTCCTTTTTAGAAGCTGACACCCGCAACAAGCTCCATTTGTATCTGCTGCAGGAAGCCGTAGTTAATAACGAGCATATTCGCCAGCGTTTTCAGGAGAGTTACCAGGAATGGCGCACTCTCTTAAAGGAAGAGTTAGATTTACAGTCAGAGGTGCTAGGGTTTAACGAAAGTGAGACCCGGGCTTTATCGTTTATTATAGTAGCTATTATTGACGGACTGCTTATTCAGCGTATTGTTGGGGGAGATATCATTCCTCTGGATGACATAGTTGAATATTTGGATCGCTGACCCCGAGTCGATTTTGTTTACAAAATGTCGACCGACCGACCGGACGCCAAAAGGAGGAGAGAAATTAACCGGTAATTCAAGATCAAAACTGTGATAAGGGAGGAATAATTCATGGCGGATATCATGGAATACCAGTTGTTTATTGACGGAAAATGGACTCCTGGTTCTTCGGGGGAGTTCATGGAAGTTATTAATCCAGCTAACCAAGAAGTGGTAGCGAGAGTGCCCCGCGGCAACCAGGAAGATGTGGATAAGGCGCTGGCCAGTGCCAGGAATGCCTTTGAGTCAGGAGTCTGGTCTGGGAAATCCGTTGAGGAAAGAGCCCAAGTACTTATGACTGCCTCTATGATGGCAGTAGCCCAAAAAGAAAGGCTGGGCTACCTGGAGGCATTGACTTCCGGTGCCACTATCAGGCGCACCACCACCGTGGATATAGCTGAAGTAGCTGCCACCCTGTTGCTCACAGCGATGACGGCCCAAGAACTCCCTCGAGTGGAGCACACCCTATTCTCACCACCCTGGGTAGCCCCCATGCACACTTACTGGAAACGGGAACCCATTGGAGTATGCGCTGGTATTACTCCGTGGAACTTCCCGTTGATCCTCGCTATATTTAAGATCGCCCCTGCTTTGATGATGGGTAACAGTCTGGTAATGAAACCAGCCAGTATTACCCCCGTGACTACGCTGGAGTTAGCCAAACTGCTCAGCGATGCAGGCGTTCCTCCCGGAGTTTTCAATGTCATATCTGGCCCGGGTTCGTCAGCTGGTAATTATATGGCCCAGCACCCCGAGGTCGATAAAATAGCTTTTACTGGTTCTACCGAAGTTGGCCGTCATATAGCCCATTTGGCAGCTGACAGCATTAAGCGAGTGACTCTGGAACTCGGTGGGAAGTCGCCCATCATTGTTTTGGATGATGCAGATATGGAAGTAGCCGCCAATATGTGTCTGCTGGCTTTCCTTTTCCATTCCGGGCAGGTTTGTGAATCAGGCACCAGGCTATTTGTTCCGCGCCACATGCAGGATGAACTGGTGGAGCGCATGATAGAAAAGATCAAGAAGATGGTCATCGGTGACCAGATGGATATGGAAACGGATCTAGGCCCCATAGCCAGTGAAGACCAGCTGCAAACCATTATGCATTATGTCCAAGTCGGCAAGGACGAAGGAGCTGAACTGGCTTATGGCGGCAATCGTTTAACTGACGGCATATATGAAAAGGGATTCTTCTTCGAACCGACTATTTTTATAAACTGCCATAATCAAATGGCTCAGGTAAGAGAAGAAATATTTGGACCGGTTCAATGCGTAATTCCCTATGATGATGAAGAAGAAGCCATCGCCATGGCGAATGACAGCCATTACGGTCTGGGCGGAGGCGTATGTAGCACCAATGCCAGCCGGGCTCAGAGAGTTGCCTCCAAGATGCGTACTGGCACAGTTTGGATAAACACCTGGCACGTACTCAGACCGGACGCCCCCTTTGGAGGTTATAAACAGAGTGGTTATGGAAGAGAATGTTCTTATCATTCACTCTTAGCCTATAGTGAAGTAAAACACGTGTGTCAGGATTTGACCCCGGAAGGAAATGAAAAACTGCTCAATCTATTGATCGGTTCGAATAAATAGGGACAGGAGGGTAATAAAGATGTCAATACCAAAATATTTTGTTTGGGATTACCGTGGCCAGATCGAAGTCGGTTCAGGTTGCCGTACCTTCGTACCCCAGCGTTTCGAAGCAATGGGTTGTAAACGTATTGGCCTGATCACAGATGCAGGGTTGGTCAAGGCTGGTATTATAGATCAGGTGACAGAGATATTTGAGGTGCAGGGTCAACCCCCCATAGTTGGTATCTATGACGAGGTTGAACCGGATGCGGTAATGAGAGTCATCAATGACTGTGCGCGCTGGTGCCGGGAAAATGCGGTCGATGGACTGTTGGCTGTCGGCGGAGGAAGCGTCTTGGATTCCGTTAAAGGTGTAAAAGCCATGCTGGGCATGAAAGTAACGGATATTAGAGACATAATGCCGGGTAATATTGGCCCTTATCTGGGCGCCATGGGATCCCCCTTGAACGTACCGCATATAGCTATACCGACTACCGCGGGAACTGGTTCCGAGTCCTCTCCCATAGCAGTAATCTACAATGAGGAACAAAAGGTCAAGGGCGATCTGTTGCACCCATATCTGCCGGCTGATTACGCATTTCTTGACCCGGATTTCACAGTAGGATTGCCACCTAAAATGACGGCCGATACCGGATTTGATGCACTGTCCCATGCCATCGAAGCCATCAGTTCTCCGGGTGCCAATTGTATGATCGATGGCCTGGCTGTTCAGGCCATCAAGTTGATCCGTAAGTATCTACCCATAGCGGTGGAAAATGGTACTGATCTGGAGGCCCGTACCAAGATGTTGGTAGCTAGTAATATGGCCATTATGGCTTTTGCCATGTCGGGATTATTCTATCCAATCCATAATGTGGCTCACGCTGCTGGCGGTCAACTGCGCATCCCTCATGGGGAAGCCAATGCCGTGCTGATACCAATTCTGATGGATCACTACCCCAAACACTATCTACCCAGTGCCGAAGTAATGGCTGATGCCTTCGGCATCGTTCCAACCGGCCAAAGCCCTGAGGAGTTAGTAGAAGCCTGTGCTGAGCAGGTGCGGGAATTGCAGAAGCAATGCCGGGTAGGATCCAAGTTTACTCAATCACTGGATGAGCAGAGCGCCGAGTTGATGTTCTGGGCGGTGAAAATGGATCCGGCAGGTATCTTCTATCCCTTACCAGACCCAACCATAAGGGATATCATCCAGAGTAGTTTTAATTAAACCTATTTTGGTAACCTTATCATCTGCTGCGGGGGTCACCTCGGAGCAGATGATTGAGAGTTTTGCATGATCATTAGTAATTAAATAGAATGTCATGAGCGGTAGCGAAGGATCTACGGCATTTATAAGACTCTTCGCTATCGCTCAGAGTGACAATATTGAGGGATTTATTGAATTATGCAAAATCCTCGATTAGTATAATGGTATTGTTCAGTAATTTTGTCTGGGTTCTTACGACCCTCACGAGAAACTGATCTGATGGTTTCCTAAATTTTTCCGATTGGAGTGTCAAATGTACAGGATCATTGCAAAGGAGGAACTGGCTCCCAAGATCAAGCTGTTTAAGGTCGAAGCACCTCAAATAGCGAGAAAAGCACGCCCCGGACAGTTTATCATACTGCGCATAGATGAAAATGGGGAGAGAATTCCGCTCACCATAGCTGATTATGATGCTGATCAGGGTACTATCACCATTATTTTTCAAGAAGTAGGCAAAACCACCGATTTGCTTGGAAAAATGAATATAGGTGATCATATACTCGATTTTGTAGGGCCCTTGGGATGTGCCTCCGAGATTGAAAAAGTTGGTACAGTAGTTTGTGTGGGCGGGGGAGTAGGAATAGCCCCGGTTTACCCAATCGCAAGAGGTTTATCAGAAGCGGGCAATACAGTGATATCTATTATTGGTGCACGCTCTAGGGACATGCTGTTTTGGGAAGAAGAGATGCGACAAATTAGTTCCGAATTATACATTGCGACCGATGATGGTACTGCGGGGAAGAAGGGATTTGTAACCGAAGTGCTCCAAGACGTACTTGCCCGTGAAAAGGTGGACAAGGTACTGGCTATTGGCCCAGTAGTAATGATGCAAGCAGTAGCCCGGGTTGTACCCCCAAACCTGCCTTTGACAGTAAGCTTGAATACTATCATGGTGGATGGGACCGGAATGTGTGGAGCTTGCAGATTGGAAGCCGACGGCGAGACTAAGTTCGCCTGCGTTGACGGCCCTGAGTTTGACGGTCACACCGTCAATTGGGAATTAGTACTGCAGCGTTCCAAGATGTTCTTAAATGAAGAAGCTATAGC
>ENA-UOUL01005819-UOUL01005819.1-bioreactor-metagenome-genome-assembly--contig:-NODE-5819-length-10424-cov-2.832995_pt1 | contig 10424 bp, 11 predicted proteins | sample MGYA00249838_ERZ747220 | MGnify/ENA primary metagenome ERZ747220 (study PRJEB28778, sample SAMN05720191) | bioreactor metagenome | isolation source: Anaerobic biogas reactor | place: USA:Washington...
TTCCGCTGTTGTGTCGTTCGGGGACGGCTTTGCGGGCGTTTTCAGAATGGATGACATAACGAGAGATCAGTTCCTTGTTACCGGTTTCAGCAAAGACGGTATTCATTGGAAGCTGAACGACAAAAAGATATTCCACGGCTATGATCCTCGACTTTGTGAGATTGACGGTAAATTTTATCTTTCATGGGTAGTGCACACCGACAGAGGAACTTCCATTGGCGTTGCCTCGACAACCGATTTTGAAGCATGGGATAGAATGGAAAACGCTGTTCTTCCGGTATCAAGGAACGGCGTGCTGTTCCCGCGCCGGATCAACGGCAGTTACGCGATGCTCAGCCGCCCCAGCGACACGGGCCACACGCCCTTCGGCGACATCTTCTACAGCGAAAGTCCGGATATGGTGCACTGGGGCCGCCACCGTTTCGTGATGGCGCCCAAGCCGTGGACCTGGCAGAGCACGAAAGTCGGCGCCGGGCCGATCCCGATCGAAACGGAAGAAGGCTGGCTGCTGATCTACCACGGCGTGCTGACGTCGTGCAACGGGTTCGTGTACAGCATGGGCGCGGCCCTGCTGGACCTCGACCAGCCGTGGAAGGTGATGTACCGCTCGGCGCCCTACCTGATGTCGCCGCAGACGCACTACGAGAACGTGGGCGACGTGCCGAATGTCGTGTTCCCGTGCGCCGCGCTGGTGGATGCCCCCACAGGGCGCGTCGCGATCTATTACGGCGCGGCGGACACGGTGACCGGTCTGGCGTTTGGATACGTCGACGAGATTATCGACTGGCTCAAGCACAACTCGGAGCTGTGAGGTCGGGCCGAGAAAAGGCGGCTCCTGCACGCACCGGGCCGGCGAGTCGAGCGACTCGCCGGCCCGGTCATGTCCAGGAATGGGGGCGCGGGGTCACCCGCGCGGGACGGCGGCCATCTCGTGCGCGACGGTCGCGAAGACGGGCAGCGCGCGCTCGATCATGTCTTCCGTTGCGGTCAGCGACAGGCGCACCTGCCCCGGCAGATCGACGTAGACGCCCGGCAGACAAAACACGTCGCGCGCGGCCAGCCGGTCGATCAGGCCGTTTTCGTCGCCGCCCGGCGCCTCGACCATCACATAGAAGGTCCCCTCCGGCCGGGTCGTCGCATAGCCCATCGCGCTCAATGAATCAACCACGCGATCGCGCTTGTGCTGGTAGTGCTCGATGTCGATCGACAGCGCCTCGATATCCGGGAGGGCGTATTGCAGCACGGCGTTGGGAAAGGCAAAGCCGGTCACGATCTGGGCCATGAACAGCACGCTGCGCCAAGTGTCGCGCTCGGGCATGTCGGGCGCCAGCGCGATGTACGCGATCCGCTCCCCGGGGATGAGCAGGGTTTTGGTGTAGGTATAGATCACGAAGGTGTGCGGATAGACCGCTGACGGGCTGACGAAGGTGTGACCGTCGAAGACGATGCGGCTGTACGCCTCGTCGGACAGGATCGCGATCGGGCGGCCGTGGCGCTGGCTGGCGCGGGTCAGGACGTCGGCCAGCGCGCGCAGCGTCTCGACCGGGTAGATCCGCCCCGTGGGGTTGTTGGGGCTGTTGATGATGATCGCGCGGGTCCGCTCGGTGATGGCCGCGGCGATGGCGTCGATGTCCAGGTCGAAGGTATCCAGGTTGCAGCGTACCTGCACCGGGGTGCCGCCAGCGGCGTGGATCAGCGTTTCGTAGAAAAACCAGGGCGGGCTGATGAAGATGACTTCGTCCCCCGGATTGAGCAGCGCCGTCAGCACGACCGAGATGGCCGCAAACGCGCCGTTGGTCAGGAAGATGTCGTCCTCCTCGAAGGGCAGCCCGCGCCAGGCGCGCAGCGTTCGCGCAATGTGCTCGCGCGAGGCCTGTTCGTTGTCTTTGTACGCGAACCAATCGACCGATTGGGGCGTGCTGTGGTGGGTGAGGGCGCTCACGAAGCCGGGATGGACGCGCTCCTGGGGGTTGCCCAGCACGAAGTCACAGATACCGGGCTGCCAGGCTCGCTTGGCCCAGGTCGAGCCGGTAATGAAACGGACCAGGTCCTCATTCATCGCCAGCAGGTGACCGACGCGATCGGAGAAGTGCGGTGTCGTCATGAGTGAGAGTCTCCTGAAAGGTGGCGCAAGCCATCGAACAGATCGGTTTCGAGCCCGCCCGCGGCAGGCACCTGGCTGAACACGCGATAGTACTTGTTCGTGCACCACAGGCGGAGCTGGTCTTCGTCGGGTAGGTCGAGCAGCTTCTGATATTCGCGGATTTGCGTCTGGTGGCATTTCACCGCGTCCCAGACCTGCGCGCGGTAGGGCGCGGTGTCGATCGCGGTCGTGATCGACCACGCCGGCCACGGCATGACGCGCCGCTCCACGCCGTCGATCACCATGACCAGGTCGCCGAAGACGCGGGTGTAGATCTCGAACGTGTCCTGCGTGTCAGCCATGTAGTACAGCTTGGCGACGCTGTGCGGCTCCGCGCCCGATGGGTCCGGATAATCGCAGTTGGCCGCGCACTGAACCGCCGCGGTGGTGAGCTGGCAGATGGCGATATGGTCGGGATGGCCGTAGACGCCGAACGGATCGAAGGTCACCACGACGTGCGGGCGGACGCGGCGCAGGTGCGCCACGAGTTGGCGAATGGCGTCTGCCTTCTCGGCGCGATCCAGGTCACCATCCACATAATCGAGCAGCACCAGCTCTTTGACGCCCAGTGCCTGGGCCGCGGCGCGCAACTCGGCCTCGCGGATCTGGCCGAGCGCGGCGAGCCCGGGATTCTCCTCGGGCGGGCCGAACCAGCCGCGCTGGCCGCGCGTGGCGGTGATGACGTATGTCTCGATGCCCTCGGCGGCGCAGCGCGCCAGCGTGCCGCCCGTGCCGAGCGATTCGTCGTCGGGGTGGGCCAGGATGCACATCAAGCGGAGCGTGCCGTTTCCAGAGTACATGGTCGTTTCCTCGCGTCAGTCTGCGATGTGGGAACCAGTGGTCGACCCGCGAAGGAGTCCCTGGACGGGGGACATAACCGGTGTCCGTGTCTAATTATAATCATAAACTTATAGTTTATTCAATGCTGGATTAGGGGATGTACAAATTCGGCGATCCAGTGCGCGCCGGTCAGCTCGCCTTTGCCGCTGAAGGGGTAACAGGCGGCAAAGGCGTGATTCTTCCACCCCTGATGGGGCCTAGGCTGGATCGAGCGCGCCCGCGCCGGGCGCCGCTGTCACGGCATAGACATGCGGCTCGCGGTTCGTCGCCTGCTGGTAGGCGTCGCGCGCCGCCGGGATGAACTGGGCCACGCGGTCGCGCTCCACGAAGGCGACCATACAGCCGCCGAATCCGGCGCCCGCCTGCCGCGCGCCGATGGCGCCCGGCGCGGCCAGCATGGCCGCCATCATCGACTCCATGGCCGGGACGCTGATCGCGTAGAGATCGCGCGCGCCCGCGAACGACGCTGCCGCCAGCGCCCGGATCGCCGCCCGGTCGCCCGCCGCCAGCGCGCCGGAGAGGTCCAGCACGCGCTGGTTTTCCTCGATGATGAAGCGCGCCCGGCGCTGCACCACGTCCGGCAGATCGCCCGCGTGGGCGTCGAGCTGCGCCAGGGTGGCATCGCGCAGCGCCCGGATCTCCGGGTAGTGCCGGGCCAGGATGGCCGCGCCTTCCTCGCATTGGGCGCGCCGCTCGGCGTATTCGGACCCGCTCAGTTCGCGCTTGAAGCGCGTATCGCAGATCACGACCTGGATGCCGGGATCGATCGCGGTGGCCTGCCCGGTCAGGTGGCGGCAGTCGAGCAGCACCGCGCACCCTGCCTGCCCGTGGACCGACGTGTACTGGTCCAGAATCCCGCAGTTGACGCCGACGAACTGGTTTTCGGCCCGTTGGCACAGCAGCGCGATCTGCAGCGGCTCGATCACCCAGCCGCCCAGCTCTTTGAACAGCATGGCGGTCGCCACTTCGAGCGCGGCGGACGAGCTCAGCCCGCTGCTCAGCGGCACGGTGCTGTGAATCACGCCGTCGAAGCCGCGCAGGGCGTAGCCTTCCGCCCCGAAGGTGTGCGCGACTCCCTTGACGTAATCGGCCCAACGCGCCGCCGGATCCGGCTGGATGTCGTCCAGGCTGAACTCGACGCGCGCATCCAGGTTGATCGAGTCGATCGCCACCACCCGATCGGGCCGCGGGCGCGCCGCGATCCACGTGCTGCGGTCGATGCTCATGGTGAGCACGTAGCCCTGGTTGTAATCGGTGTGGCTGCCCATCAGGTCGACGCGCCCCGGCGCCTGGACCCAGTGCGTGGGCTGGCCGCCGAAAACCTGCGTGAAGCGATCCTGAACCAGCGATCGGCGGTCTGTTCCGGTCATGGGGTCCCCTCCAGGGATGCAAACGCCGCCAACAGAGCTTCCACATTGGCCATGGGGATATCGGCCATCATGCGGTGCGATGGCGCCAGCATGATCCCCGTGCCGTCCGGCGCCAGTGCCCGCGCTGCCGCCGCGACCGCCGCCCGGACCTCGTCCGGCGATCCATGGGGCAGCACAGTCTGGGTCGAGATCCCGCCGTAGTACGACAGCCGCCGGTCGAACGTCGCGTGCAGCCAGCCGTGGTCGATCACCTCAGGCTGGACGGGGTTGAGCGTCGTCAGCCCGATCTCGACCAGATCGGGCAGGATCGGCGCGATCTGCCCGTCGGAGTGCATGAGGATGGGCAGCCCTGCCTCGCGGAACGGCTCGAACAGACGCGCCAGCCGGGGCTTGATCAGCGCCCGCCACGCCGCGGGCGAGAACAGCATGTTCTTCTGCGCGCCGTAATCGTCGCCGAAGTAGCCGCCATCCACGCCCAGCGCGATGAAACGCCGGATCAGGACGAGCTGGATCTCGGTGATGCGGTCCAGCAGCGCGCCCGCGAAGCCCGGATCGAGCGCCGTATCGGCCAGGAACGTCTCGAAGCCGCGCAGCAACCAGGCGCGCTCGAACAGGGCGAACCCGAAATTGGGGGCGACGAAGTGCTGGCCCTCGTCGGCGGCGATGATCCGCGCGGCGTCGTCGAGCAGGTGGGGATTGGCCGGGTCTGGCCAGACGAACGCGTCCAGGTCCGTGGACCCGGCCAACGGGCAGACGCTGGGGAAATAGCCCTCTTCCTCGGTGTCGAAGCCGACGCCCCACCAGTCATAGCGAGTCCGGCCATCCTCGCTCAGCCGCTTGGGGAACGTGAGGTCGAGCCGGACCAGATGGTTGCCCAGCCGTTGGGGCAGGTCGGCCAGCGCGACGCCAAAGTGGGCGGCCAGTTTTTCGCCCATGGCGGCGGTGTAATTCACCTGGGTGGGGAGGCGGTCGACGGGCTGGTAGGTCAGTGCCCGGCGCACGCGCTCTCTGGGCGTCAGGTTCATGCGATGCGCTCCTTGTTGGACGGTCGTGCTGGTGGTGCGCGCCCATTGTCGCGCGATCGCCGGGTTTGTGCCAACCTGTTCGCCCCGGTGGGGAGGGGCTAGCCGCCGGCAGCGATGGCCGGAGCGGCCGCCTTCGCCTGCTCGATCGCGCGGCAGGTCGACGACGCCTCGTTGACGAACGTGAACACGAAGGGGATTCCGAGCACAGAGAAGCGGACCGCCGGCACGAAGAACCACACGCGGGCAACCGTCAGGCCCTCGATCAGCTCCAGCGGCAGGCTCAAGAAGTCGGTCGTCGTGGCGATGGTGTCGAGCTTGGTCAGGAAGACGACGCGCTGGTTGGTGACGACCAGCAGCCCGTCGGGACGATCCCAAAGGCTGCGCTGGTTCCAGTATTTCGCGATGCGCTGCTGCACGATTTGCTCGTGCTCCGGGCCGCCGAGCGCGCGGATGAGCTGGGCCGATTCGCTTTTCGAGCGATCCATCTTCAACAGCACCTGGCCGTATTCGAAGATAACCTTGCTGATCTCGTCCATGGCTGACCTCCGGGAACAGCGTCCAATTAACCAGCCCGGGCGCGTGCGTCAGGGCGCGGCGGTGAAGCGGCTCATCTTGGTGCCCGGCTTCCACCGGGAGCCGTCGGGGAGCGTGGTGTTTTCGTCGAAGTGGGCGCCCTCGAGCACCGTGTTTTGCAGGAGGGCAGCCAACAGATTAGCCCCGCGCAAATTCGCTTCGCTGAGATCGGCTCCCGACAGATGCACGAGTTCGAGATGCGCGCCTTCCAGGTTCGCCCCGGCGAGATAAGCCCGCTGGAGCTGGGCGCTTTGCAGGTTGGCGCGCGCCAAGTTAGCCGCCTCGAGGTTGGCGCCCCAGAGGCGGGCACGTTCCAGACTGGCTTCTTCCAGGTTGGCCGCTTCCAGGCTGGCCCGGTTCAGATTGGCCTGGAACAGGCGCGCACTCTGGAGGTACGCGCCGCGCAAGCGGGCCTCCTGCAAATTAGCGCGCTCCAGATCGGCGCCTTGCAGGTACGCTTCGTCGAGTTGAGCGCCTTGCAACTGCGCCTCTTGCAGGTTGGCCTTGCCCAGCTTGGCATCGTTCAGATACGCGCCTTTCAGGTTGGCGGCGCTCAGATTGGCGCCCCACATGCGCGCTCCTTCGAGGTGCGCGCCCTCCAGGTGAGCGTTGCGCAGGTTGGCCTCTTCCAGGTTGGCCCCGCGCAGATCCCTGCCGGACAACTGCTGCCCTTCGATCAGGCGCTGGGCAAGCGTGTGCATGGTGGCGTGGAAGGCGTCGGTGAGCTGTCGGTCTTGCGGCGAGTCGCCGAGCAGATCCTGCACGACCGCAGTCAGATCGTCGATCACGTCGCTCAGGAAACATTCGGCTGCCGCGCCCGACCAGAAGGGCAGCATCCCGTGGGTGGTCAGGAACACGATCAGGCTGTCGCGGTCTTCCTGGGAGATGGCATGCCAGGGGCACAGGCTCGAATCGGGAATCGCCCAGTTCCGGCAGCGAACACCCTGCCGCGTGAAGGCCGTACATTGTTGGCGTGTGCCGGTCATCCTGCCGCCTTGCCAGCCCGCGATCAGCGCGCGATCGATGTGAACGCCGCTCACCGGCTTATGTATAGGATACCGTTTTTTCACGCGTTCAGATATGGAGGAATCGCGAAAAACGAGCGCAGAACCGCCAAACCGGCCGAGCGCCGGAAACCTGCGCCGCTGTTGTCACGGGGAAGAGCGTTTGTTAGCGCGCCGCGCGGCGCTGGAATCAGGTCAGGGCCGGATCGAAGCCGGCCCCCCGATCGCTAAGTGGACGGCTTAGGGTTGTTCGAACTCGCACTCGTCGTCAGTGCCCTGGTGGATCGCCACCGGCGCCGTGATCGTGCTGTGATAGACCTCCGTGCCGGCCTTGATCGAGACGTGCGTCAGCGACCAGTCGTAGTAGCCGCCCAGCGTCAGCAGCACCGTCCGCGAGTCCGCCGCCGACGGGCTCTGGCTGCGGCTGGCCAGCATCAGGCCGTCGAAGCGCTGCGTCTTCTTGGATGGTTTGGACTCGTAGCCCGTATCGAATTTCACACCCGCCACGCCGGTGGTTGGATCCACCACCCATTCGTACTTCTCGCTGGACGACACGATGTTGGCCGCAACGTCCTCCGGGAGCCCTAGCATCCAGTGGCTGATGTCCGTTTCGCAGGCATCGGTCACCTTGTAGGCCACTGTCGTCTGGTCGTTGACCTCGTCGTAGCTGTTGCCCACCAGCTCAATCGTGTAGCAGTCCAGATAGGCTGTGTCCGGCCCTTCCTCTTCGTCCACCTGCTGCTCACAGCGCAGGTCGGTGGGGTTGAGGTAATCCACCGTCTGCAGGATGGCCTTGTTGAACCAGGTCGCAATGCCGCTCGCCATCAACATGATGATGATCGACGCGGGAATCGTCGGCCAGTACTCGGTCAGAGCCTGGCCCCGTTGCCATGTGATCCACCGCGATTCTCTCGGCTTCATCGTCTTTTCCCCCTGGTTTTGGCTGGTTGGATAATTGCGTGTTGTGTCTGTATCATCTATGTCGATGATACTGTACAGCCACTCGAAATCCCGTCCCGTCTATGAATTTTTTCGGAATATCTTAATCATCGACAATGATTATTCACATTCTACGGCATTGGCGCGCCAAACCCATAAAAGCGGAATAAAAAGATGTCAATATCTGGTGATTTCTCGCGTGCAGACCCGCATGTAGTTGGCGGTGCGCGCCCATCAGGCTAGTATTGACTGCAGGGTCACCTGTCACCATCAAGTAAGGTTATGCAGCATGGCAATTGAGATCAGGCAGCTTGTCCTGGGTCCTATCCAGACAAATTGTTACCTGGTTGGCGATGGCGCCAGCGGCCAGGCCGTGGTGATCGACCCGGTCGACAGCGCCGACCTGATTCTCCGGACGGCCCAGACTGTGGGCTGGACCATCCGCGAGATCCTGGCCACGCACGCGCATTTCGATCACGTCATGGCGAGCGCCCGGCTCAAAGAGCTGACCGGGGCGCCCTTCCGGCTCCACGAGCGCGATCTGGCGCTGCTGCGTGCCATGCCCGAAAGCGTCCGCCTGTGGACCGGGATCGACGTGCCGCCCGCCGCGGAGCCGGACGGATTCGTGGTCGAAGGTGACGCGATCACCGTTGGCGCGATGACCTTCGATGTCCTGTTCACACCGGGACACTCGCCGGGCCACGTGAGCTACGTGCTGCGCGGCGAGGATGTCGTGTTCAGCGGCGATGTCCTGTTCCGCGGCAGCATCGGGCGCACCGACCTGCCCGGCGGTGACTACGCCACGCTGATGGACTCGATCGTGACCCGCCTGCTGCCTCTGGGTGACGAGATAACCGTGGCGCCCGGGCACATGGAAACGACGACCATCGGCTTCGAACGGCAGAACAACCCGTTCGTCATCGATTACCTGAGCCAGCGCTCAGGCGGGTGACGATGCGTGTCACCCGGCGACGCCTCCGCTTTGTCTGGCGCTACCTGCGCGGGAATATCCCGTGGGACTCCGGCATGGTTCCGCCGGAGATTGTCGACTGGACCGAAGCGCACGCGGCGAGTGGCGCGGCTCCCGGTCGCGCGCTGGACATCGGCTGCGGGACCGGCACGACCTCGCTCTACCTGGCCGAGCGGGAATGGACGGTCGTGGGCGTCGATTTCGTGCCGAATGCCATCTGGCGGGCGCGACGCAAAGCGCGGCAGCGCCAACTGGCTCGCCGGGCCGCGTTTCGCGTGGCGGACGTGTCAGGGCCGAATTTCCTCGCGGGTGAAGAGGCGTTCGATCTGGTCATCGACGTGGGCTGCCTGCACGGCCTGGCACCCGAGCAGCGGGAGATGGTGGCGGCGCACCTGCTGCGCCTGACGCGCCCCGGCGCGGTGTATCTGTTGTACGCCTTCATGCCGCGTCCCAGCCGGGACGGCTCGCGCCAGATCGGGATCGACCAGGCGGGGCTGCGCGCGCTGCTCGGCCCGGCGTTCGCGGTTGTCGATGTCGCGGTGGGCGAAGAAGTCACGAGGCCGGTGCCCAGCGGCTGGTACACCCTGCATCGCGCGGACGGAGCCTCATGACACACGTTCTGTTGATCTTCCTCGACGGGATCGGGCTGGGCGCCGACGATCCGGCCACCAATCCGTTCGCCGCCGCCCACACGCCCACGCTCGACGCGCTGGCAGGCGGACACAAATGGCTGCGCACCACGCCGCGCATCGATACCGGTCGCGCCCTGTTCATCCCCACTGATCCGCGCCTGGCGGTGCCCGGTCGCCCACAGAGCGCCACCGGGCAGGCGGCCATTCTGACCGGGCGCAACGTGCCCCGCGAGATCGGCGAGCATTACGGCCCACGGCCCAACGCCCCCGTGCGCGCCATCCTCGACCAGGACAACCTGTTCAAACGCGCTGTCGCTACGGGACTCAAGGCCGCCGCGGTCGATGCCTACCCGCCGTGCTTCTTCGAGGCCATTCAGCGCGGCAAGCGCCTGCCATCCTCCCTGCAGCACGCCGTGCTGTCGGCGGGCCTGCGCCTGTTCGATGAAGGGGACATCTACGCGGGGACGGGCCTCAGCGCCGACTGGACCGGCGAAGGCTGGCGCGAGGATCTGGGATACACCGATACGCCCATTTACGGGCGAGCGGAGGCCGGCACGCTGCTGGCGGGCCTCGCGCAACGGCGCGACCTCACCCTGTACTCGACCTGGATCACCGACGTCGTGGGCCATCGCGGGCCGCTGGAGCGTGGCGTGGCGCTGCTCGAGTTGTTCGACGCCGTCATGGCGGGCCTGCTCGACGCCTGGGATGACCGGCGCGGGCTCGTGATCATCACCAGCGACCACGGCAACCTGGAAGACTTGAGCACGCGCCACCACACCGAGAACGACGTGCCCACCGTCGTGATCGGTGCCGAGCGGCACCGCTTCGCGGAGGGCCTCCACGACCTCACCGGCATCACGCCAGGGATTCTGCGCGTGCTTAACGGCGCGTAGGCGCCGCCCCCTCACATCCAGCGCGGAATCATCCA
>ENA-UOUL01005820-UOUL01005820.1-bioreactor-metagenome-genome-assembly--contig:-NODE-5820-length-10422-cov-3.226003_pt1 | contig 10422 bp, 7 predicted proteins | sample MGYA00249838_ERZ747220 | MGnify/ENA primary metagenome ERZ747220 (study PRJEB28778, sample SAMN05720191) | bioreactor metagenome | isolation source: Anaerobic biogas reactor | place: USA:Washington...
TCACGTTGTCGGCGAACACAAGACGACTGGGCATGATGCCCGGCGCCGACGAGCCAAGGGTTTCTTCAGTCTTCATCAGAACTGGGAGGTGCGTGAAATGGGTTGGTTCTCGAATCTGAACACGAAGTGGAAGCTGATTGCGGGGTTTCTGGTCGTCGCGGCCATTACCGCCTGCGTGGGCGGCATCGGCTTCTGGGGGGCGAACCGCCTTGCAGGCAATGTCGATGCCATGGCCAACCTGATCGCCTGGGAGGAAGATGCCTATCGAAGCGAAGGGCGAGTTACGTACATGGCCGATCGCTTCCTTCTGGACATCCTGACGGATACGACCGAGCGTGCGCCGACGGGGCTGTCGAGGGAGGCCGAGGACGTGCTGCGCGCCTTCGCCGCCAGCCCCAAGCGCCGCTATCCCGCGCGCCTGCCGTACGTGATCGCCGAGACCGAGAAGGGGTTCGGCTTCCCCGGCGCCGGCCGCAATGCCGCGCACAACCTGCCGCTGGACGGCAACCCGCGCCACGATGCCGCCGCGCGCGAGGCCTTCAACCGCGGCGCCGCCGCGCTGTTCGTGCCGCCGGAAGAACTCGACGCGGCGCTCGCCGCGTTCGACTGCCACGCCGCCCAGGGCCGCGTGAAGGAAAGCCTGCATCCGATGGCGCACCGCGACCCGCCCGCGCCGGTGCTCCCGGAACCGGACTGGGCCCCGCCCGGCGGCAGCGCCAGCGCGATGGCCGCGCTCGACCGCTGGTTCGTGTCCCTGGTCGAGGCCAATCCCGGCCTGCGCGTGCGCATCGGCAATCCGGACGAGCTGGCCAGCAACAAGATGGGCGGCACCCTGCAGCGGCTCAGGCACCGGGTCAACGCGCCCGAGCCGGGCGTGGCCGAGGACCTGCACGGCGCGATCATCACCGCGCTCAACGAAGAGGCGGTGGCCGCCGCGGCGCTGGCCAACAAGGGCGGGCTCAACCTGGTGGTGAGCTACGAGGCGTTCGCGGTGAAGATGCTGGGCCTGCTGCGCCAGGAAACCATCTTCGCCCGTCGCCAGCGCGAGGTCGGCCAACCGCCGCGCTGGCTGCCGGTGCCGCTGGTGGTGACCTCGCACACCTGGGAGAACAGCAAGAACGAGCAGTCGCACCAGGACCCGACCATCGGCGAGGCGCTGCTGGGCGAGATGTCCGACACCGCGCGCGTGCTGTTCCCCGTCGATGGCAATACCGCGGTCGCCGCGCTGCGCGACGTCTATGCCGGGCGCGGCCAGGTCGCCTGCGTGGTGGTGTCCAAGCGCGAGGTCGAAGAGCACTTCGACGCGGAGGCCGCGCAGCGCCTGGTGCGCGACGGCGCGGGCCAGGTCGTCGGCGATCCGCTGGAGGCCGACGTGCAGCTGGTGGCGATCGGCGCCTACCAGCTCGACGCCGCGCTCGCCGCGCAGCGCCACCTCGCCGCGCGCGGCCGGCGCGCCTGCGTGAGCGTGGTGCTCGAGCCCGGACGCCTGCGCGTGCCGCGCGACGCGATCGAGGCCGCGTTCGTGGCCGACGACGCCAGGGTGCAGGCGCTGTTCCCGCCGGAGCTGCCGCGCGTGCTCCTCAGCCACACCCGCCCCGAGCCGATGCTGGGCGTGCTGCGACGCATCGACTCGGGCCCCGCGCGCACGCGTGCGCTGGGCTACATCAGCCGCGGCGGCACGCTCGACGTGCCCGGCATGCTGTTCGCCAACCGCTGCACCTGGGCGCACGCGGTGGATGCCTGCGCGGCGGTGGCGGGCTGGCCGCGCGAGGAGTTGCTCGACGCGCCGCTGCGCGACGCGCTCGACGGCCGCGGCGATCCGCGCGTGCTGCAGGACAGGGCGCCATGAGCGTCGTCGCGCCCCCGCCGTCCCTGCCGCCGCTGCGCGCCGCGCGCCTGCAGCTGCACGCGGCGCACCAGCCGATCGCGGTGATGCGCAGCGACTGCCACGTCTGCCGCTCCGAGGGCCTGTCGCCGCGCAGCCAGGTGCTGGTGACCCGCGGCGAACGGCAGGTGCAGGCGCTGCTCTACCAGACCGACGACGAGCGCTTCCCGCCCGACCAGGTGGCGCTGTCGGAGGCGGCGTGGCGCGCGCTCGGGCTGGCCGAGGGCGAACCGGTGCAGGTGCGCCATCCGCCGGTACTCGAATCGCTGGCCGGCGTTCGCCGCCGCATCTACGGCCGCCGGCTCGACGCGGACGACATGGCGGCCATCGTCCGCGACGTGGTCCAGGGCCGCTACACCGACGTGCACCTGTCCGCCTTCCTCACCGCCACCGCGGCCCTGCCGCTCGACGCGGACGAAACCGTGCACCTGACCCATGCCATGGTCGAGGTCGGGCAGTGCCTGTCCTGGCCCTCGCCGGTCGTGGTCGACAAGCACTGCGTCGGCGGCCTGCCGGGCAACCGCACTTCGCCGATCGTGGTCGCGATCGCGGCCGCCAACGGCCTGGTGATGCCCAAGACCTCCTCGCGCGCGATCACTTCGCCCGCCGGCACCGCCGACACCATGCAAACGCTGGCCCCGGTCGACCTCGACCTGCCCACGCTGCGGCGCGTGGTCGAGCGCGAAGGCGGCTGCCTGGCCTGGGGCGGGGCGATGCACCTGAGCCCGGCCGACGACATCTTCGTGCGCATCGAACGCGAGCTGGACATCGACACCGAGGGCCAGCTGGTCGCCTCGGTGCTGTCGAAGAAGATCGCCGCCGGCGCCACCCATGTCGCCATCGACATTCCGGTCGGGCCCACGGCCAAGATCCGCAGCCCCGAGGCGGCGCGCCACCTGGCCGCGCGCATGCAGTCGGTCGGCGAACGCTTCGGCCTCGTGGTGCGCTGCCTGTTCACCGACGGCGCGCAGCCGGTGGGCCGCGGCATCGGCCCGGCGCTGGAGGCGCGCGACGTGCTGGCGGTGCTGCGCTGCGAACACGACGCGCCCCCGGACCTGCGCGAGCGCGCCGCCGACATCGCCGGGGTCGTGCTCGAACTCGGGGGCGTGGCCGCCGAAGGCGCCGGCCCGCGCCTGGCGCTGGAAACGCTGGACAGCGGCCGCGCCTGGGAACGCTTCGTGCGCATCTGCGAGGCCCAGGGCGGACTGCGCACCCCGCCGCAGGCCGCCTGCGTGGCGCCACTGGTGGCCACCCACGGCGGACGCGTGGTGCACGTCGACAACCGCCGCCTGTCGCGGCTGGCCAAGCTCGCCGGCGCCCCGGAGAGCCCCGCCGCCGGCCTGCGCCTGCGGGTGCGCCTGGGCGACGAGGTCGCCCGCGGGCAGCCGCTGCTGGAACTGCATGCGCAGACCGCGGCGGAGCTGGCGTACGCGCTCGACTACGCGCGCGATGCGGGGGACATCGTCCAGGTCGTGGCCTGAACCCGGTCGGCACGGCGTGCCTTGCCCGCCGCACCGCGGATGCGGCGCTCCGGCGCTTGCGCGGAGCGACGTGCGCGACGCGACGGCGGCGGTTTCCACAGGCGCGCGCGTTTCCCGCCGTCGCGCCCGCCTGCCTCCTCCTGCCCGTCCGTTGCCGCTAGACTCTTGCCCGACTCCCCCCGACCCCCGACATGCCGATGGATGCCGAGACCCAGGCCGCGGTACAGGACGATGCCGGCAGCGTCGAGCAGTCGCGGCTGCAGGGACTGCTCGGCTACCAGCTCACCCGCGCCCAGCTGCAGCTCCACCGCCGCCTGGTCGAACGCCTGCAGGCGGTGTCGCTGCGCCCGGTCGAATATTCGATCCTGGTCCTGATCGACAGCAACCACGGCATCAACCAGCGCCAGATCGGCGATGCCCTGGGGATCTCGCCGCCCAACCTGGTGGGCGTCATTACCCGGCTGATCAAGCGCCGGCTGGTGCGTCGTGCCCGCAGCCGCCAGGACCGCCGCGTCCAGCACCTGCACCTCACCGCCGAGGGCGCGCGCCTGCTGGTGGAGGCCGAGGGCATCGTCACCGAGTTCGAGCAGGGCATCCTGGCGGCGATCGGCGACGTCGGCCACGACCAGCTCGAGCGCGCGCTGCGCCGCATCCAGCAGCTCTGAACCCCCGTTTCCCGCGCAGGCCCCGGCCTCGGCCGGGAGGGCGCTGCTGCGCGCAGCGACCCGTTGCGCGGCTTTTGCTGCACTGCAACTTTACATGGGTTCAAGTCACAATGATTGTTATAAATAACTAATTTCCACGCCGGTCGGCCCACGACGGCAATCCACGAGACCTGTTCCCCAGGGAGGAACGCCAGGTGATCCACGCTCTGCTCCGCCATCGCCGACTGGCCACGGCCGTCGCCCTCGCCCTCTCCGCCTCCGCCGCGGCCGCGCACGCCCAGGACCCCGCGCCCGCGGCCGATGACCAGATCCAGGTGCTCGACGAGATCCGGGTCACCGCCGAACGCCGCAGCCAGAACGTGCAGAAGGTGCCGATCGCGGCGACCGTCATCACCGCCGAGGACATCGATCGCCGCGGCCTGCAGAACCTGCACGACATGATGCAGGCGGTGCCCTCGATCTCGGTCAACCAGGTCAACCGCTCGATGTACATCAACATCCGCGGCGTCGGCCTGGCCCAGACCGCGCCCACCTCCAGCCCCGGCATCGCGTTCTACATCGACGGCCAGCTGGTGCCGCAGGAACAGTCGATCTCGCAGAGCTTCTACGACCTGCAGAGCATCGAGGTGCTGCGCGGCCCGCAGGGCACGCTGACCGGGCAGAACTCCACCGGCGGCGCGATCTACGTGCGCACGCCGGCGCCCGACCACGACGCCACCTTCGGCTACGTCGAGCAGTCGCTGGGCGACTACGGCTGGAGCAAGTCGCTGGGAGCGGTCAACTTCGGCATCAACGAGAACGTCGCGCTGCGCGTGGCGGCCGTGCGCGAAGTCCGCGACAGCTTCACCACCAATACCGGCCCCAGCCCCAGCGACCCGGGCAACACCGACTTCACCGGCGCGCGCGCCAACCTGTCGCTGCGCGGCTTCGACGGCCGCCTGCAGGTGAACCTGCGCGGCGAGTACTACGACAGCGACACCGACAACAACGCCGTCAAGCGCTGGAACGACACCGTCAGCAGCGACCCCTTCAGCATCCAGGAGGACGCGATCTCGTACATGCGCCAGCGCGGCACGCGCACGTCGGCGGAGGCGACCTACGCCCTCACCGACACCCTCGACCTGCGCTGGCTGAGCAGCTGGCAGGACGGCGAGACCGTGGACCAGGCCGACGGCGACCGCACCGACACCGCGCTGCCGCGCCCGGGCACGGGTCGCGTGGGCTACACCAACACCCAGATCGAGAACGCGATCCACGAGGTCAACCTGATCAAGACCAGCGACGGCCCCGTGGACTGGGTGCTCGGCGGCTTCCTGCTCGACGGCCGGATCGACGCCTCGGTGCTGCGCGACAACAACAACACCGTCGACTTCGTGGAATCGACCTCGACCATCGTCACCGAGATGCGCAACAACTCCAAGTCGGTGTTCGGCCAGGCCAACGTGCGCGTGGGCGAGCGCAGCGAAGTGGTGGTCGGCGCGCGGCGCAGCTGGGACCGCCAGTCCTACGACCGCCTGGTAAGCCCCGGCGGCGTCGGCACCACCACGCTCGAGTCGGCGCAGACCACCGGCAAGCTCGCCTTCAACTACGACTTCGCCGACAACGTGATGGGCTACCTCTCGGCCTCCAAGGGCTACAAGGCTGGCGGCGGCAACTTGCCGATCGTGGCGGAGTCGTTCGGCCCGGAGACCAACTACGTCTACGAAGCCGGCCTGAAGTCGACGCTGTTCGACCGCCGCCTGCGCCTCAACGCCGCGGCGTTCTACTCCGACTACCGCGACATGCAGCTGGCCAGCCTCGCCGGCGGCCTGCCGTTGACCCAGAACGCCGCCTCCGGCAAGGCCAGGGGCATCGAGCTCGAAGCGGTGGCCCTGCTCGGCAACGCCTCGATCAACGCCGGCCTGGGCTGGCTGGACGCGGAGTTCGGCGCGGACGTGATCCTGCAGAACACGCTCACCAACCTCAACGAGCTGGTCCGCAAGGGCGACGTGCTGCCATTCTCGCCCGACGTCACCTTCAATGCCGGCGTGCAGTACGACTTCGTGTTCGGCGAGAAGGTGCTGACGCCGCGCCTGCAGTACACCTACGTCAGCGAGAGCTACTCCACGCCGTTCCAGAGCGAGCGCACGAAGATCTCCTCGCGCAGCGTGTTCGACGCGAAGCTGAGCCTGCGCTACAGCGACAGCCTGAGCTTCGACGCGTTCGTGAACAACCTGTTCGACGACACCTACTCGACCATGCAGCTGATGAACGCCTCGTCCGCCGACGGCGGGACGCTGTACGGCGCGCCGCGCCACTACGGCGTGCGCGTGCGCTACGACTTCTACTAAGCTGCGGCGACGCCAGCAGGGGCCGGCCCGGGGCCGGCCCCTCGCCGCTTGCAGGACCACCATGCCCCACACCCCACGTCGTCGCGTACTGCGCCCCCTCCTCGCCCTCGGTGCGATCGCCGGCCTGGCCGCCGCCGGCCTCGCGGCCAGCGTCCAGCCCGACCGGTGGTGGAAGCCCGGCGAAGGCCGGGTGATGCAGGAAAGCACCGACTACCCCAACGCCGCCGGCTCGCTGCGCGTGCTGCTGGTCGACGGCCCGATGGACACCCGCGGCCACCCGTTCTTCGAACCGCTCGGGGAAAACGGCCGCGCCTGCGTGACCTGCCACCAGCCGTCGGACGCGATGAGCCTGTCGCTCGATTCGATCCGCCGGCAGTGGGAGCTGCGCGGGCACCACGATCCGCTGTTCGCCGCCTTCGACGGCTCCAACTGTCCCGACCTGCCGCAGGAGCGGCGCGAGTCGCACTCGCTGCTGCTCGACCACGGCCTGATCCGGATCGCGCGGCCGTGGCCGCCGCGCGACCACGACGGCAGCCCGATCGAGACCGACTTCGAAATCGAAGTCGTGCGCGACCCGACCGGCTGCAACCTCAGCGACCGCTGGGGCCTGGCCGCGCCCGAGCCGATGGTGTCGGTCTACCGCCGCCCGCGCCCGGTCGCCAACTTCAAGTACATCCTCGCGATGGGCTTCGCGGTCGATCCCAAGCGCAGCCAGCCGCTGCCGATCGACCCCGAGACCGGCCAGATGGTGTCCGGCAACCTGATGGCCGACCGGCGCGTGCTGAGCCTGGAGGCGCAGATCCGCGACGCCCTGCAGACCCACCTGGAGTTCAAGGGCAGGCTGTCGCCGGAGGACATCGCCCGGATCACCGACTTCGAGCAGCGCGTGTACGCGGCGCAGCAGACCTCGCGCGTCGGCGGCGACCTCGACACCGGCGGCGCGACGGGCGGACCGGCGACGCTGCGCGACTCGCCGGCCGGGCGCCTGGGCAGCCAGGGCGTGCCGGTGTGGAGCGAGTTCAACGCCTGGGCCGACGCCGGCAAGGACGCGAGCCTCACCCCCGGGCAGCGCGCGTGGCGCGAATCGGTGGCGCGCGGCGCGCAGAACTTCCGCGAGCGCATGTTCCTGATCAGCGACACCACCGGCATCAACTCGCCGATGGGCTTCGGCAATCCGGTGCTCGACCGCTGCGCCTTCTGCCACAACATGAGCCAGATGGGCATGGACGTGGCCCCGGGCCAGGTCGACCTGGGCACCACCACCCGGCCGTTCGCCGATCCGCAGCCGCACCTGCCGCTGTTCCGCATCACCTGCACCGGCGAGCCGCATCCGCACTACGGCCGGGTGATCGAGACCCACGATCCCGGCTTCGCCCTGACCACCGGCCGCTGCGCCGACGTCGGCAAGATCACCCTGCAGAGCCTGCGCGGGCTCGCGGCGCGCGCGCCGTACTTCTCGAACGGTTCGGCCAAGACCCTGCGCGAGGTGATCGAGTACTACGATCGCCGCTACAACATCGGCTACTCGGAGCAGGAAATCCAGGACCTGGTGCACCTGATGGAGGCCCTGTGAGCGCGTTCGCACCCCTGCGCGCGCTGGCCGCGGCGCTGGCCCTCGGCCTGGCCCTGCCGGCCTGCGCCACGCCCGCCGCGCCGGAGACCTCGCCGGAGCTGCGCTTCGTCACCTGCCCGGTCTACCGCAACACCGACGCCGGCCGCAAATCCGGCTGCTGGCTGGCCGACAGCCCGGAAGACGGCCTGCGCTACGACGTCACCCGCTCGCCGACCAAGCCCGACTGGAACCGCGCGGTGCTGGTCGAAGGACGCGTCTCGGCCGGACAGACCGACACCTGCGGCGGCATCGTGCTCGAGCCGGTGCGCGTGTCCGTGCTCGCGCAGGCGTGTCCGCGCGCGATGCTCCCGGCCCAGGGCTATCCCGGCGTGCGCTTCCAGCTGCCGGCGCGCAACATCCGGCCGATCCATGAGCCGCGCGAACTGCCGGCCAGGCCGTACGCCGAACGCACCTTCGGCGTGTGGTTCGACCATGGCCGCGACTTCATCGTCTACCAGCTCAGCGACTACTTCACCCACATGGCCTCGCTGTACGCGCTGGACATCGACGCCAGCCGGGTGGAAATCACCGGCTGGTCGGTGACCACGCCCGAGACGGTGTCCGGGCACGTGCTGGTGGAAGACGCGATGCTCGCCCGCCGGCGCGCGGACGCGGTCGCCAACTGGTTGCGGATGATGGGCGTGCCCGCCGAACGCATCGTGGTCAGGGTCGCGCACGACGGCTCGACGTCCACGCTCGAGGGCAGCGACGGGCTGCTGTCGCCGTCGCGGCGCCGGGTCGAGGTCCGGGTCATTCCCTGAGCGGGGAGGTGGTTCCTGCGCGAAGCCGGCAGGGCGGCGCGGGCCGCTGGCATCGCGCCGTTCCGGCATGGAGTCGCATCCGTCGCGGCGACCCGCCCAGGCCGCCGCTTCAGTCCTCGCGACGACGGAACGGCAGCACCACGCCGGGCTCGTCGTCGCGCCGCTCCCCACGGTTCCACAGCACCGGCACGTCGCGCGGGGAACCGGGTTCCCAGGTGTCGCGTTCGGCCTGCGCCGCGCGCTCGGCCTCTTCCTCCTCGATCTCCCAGCTGTAGCGGCGCCGCGGCGGGATCGGATCGCTGCCCCGGAGCAGCCACGCCGCGAGCACGCCGCCGATCGCGCCGCCCAGGTGCGACTGCCAGGACACGCCGGGCTCATGGGGCAGCACCGTGAGCAGCATGCCGCCGTAGAAGAAGAAGGCGATCATGCCGGCCGCGATGGAGGCGCGGTCGCGCCGCAGCAGGCCCAGCACGAACACCAGGAACATCAGCCCGTGGGTCAGGCCGCTGGCGCCCAGGTGCCAGGAGCCGGGCTCGCCCAACAGCCACGCGCCCAGCCCCGAACCCAGCCACATCAGCGGCAGCGCGCGCACGGTGGCGCGCGGATACACCGCCAGCGCGAGCGTGCCGAGGATCAGCAGCGCCGAGGCGTTCGCCAGCAGGTGCGCGGGCGACCCGTGCAGCAGCGGGGCGGTGAGCAGGCCCAGCAGCCCTGCCGCCGACCCCGGCCCGACCGCCAGCGCGCGGGCGTCGCCCAGGCCCTGCAGGCCGAACACCAGGACCAGCAGCAGCACGAAGGCGAGGCTGCCCCGGACCGCATTGGCCAGGCGCCGCTTGTCGGCGGCCCGCTGGGCGACCGGTTCGGGCGCCGCACGCTGATCGTCGCCGGCTGCCTCGCCCCCGGCGGGGGTGGCTTCCGCGTCGCCCTCCGCCGCCGTGCCCGCGCCGGGGGCGCCCGCGGCCGTGGGCTCCACCTCCAGAAGCTGATACTCCAGTGCCAGGTGGCCGGTGTTCGTGATGTACAGGGGCAGGGTCAAAGATGTGCCAGGGTCCAAGACAACGCTACATAATAGTGGGCCTGCCTCGACCCTCGGCCGCCAGAGCCCGATATCCCGCGTAATTGTGATGCCGGCCTCCACGGTCACGTCGGCGGCCTCCAGCGAATAGCCGGGCGCGCTGGCCTCCAGCAGGTAGACCCCGGGGAGGAGCGTGAGCGGGCCATAGCGGCCTGTGACCGGGTCGACGACCGCGTCGGCACCCGGGCTGAGGCTCAGGTCGGCGGCGCTGCAAGTGGCGGCGCTCCCGGGAAGCTCGGCGTCATACACCTGCCCCTCCAGCCAGCCCTGGCATTCGCTGCGGTCGGGGCAGACGACGAGGCCCTGGTTGTCGTCCAGGTAGTTGCCTCCCTCGATGCCACCCACGGTGCGCAGGCGGCCTGCCACCACCGTCGATTCAGTGCGATAGGTGGCCCTTGCCAGCCGGGGCAGGGCGTGCTACTCTTTGCATCGTTGAACTCAGAGCGTGCGGAGAGCACATGTCACAGCAGCGCATCACCAACCGGAAGCTGATCATCCTGTGGGCCACGGTCGTCGTGGCCTATGTGCTGCTTGTCGTGTTGATGAACCCGGTGCTGATGATGCCGGAGGCCCGCCAGCGGGCGATCTTCGAGCGTGCCTCGGCGGCGGTATG